>Ga0209806_1000941_pt1 | contig 19690 bp, 15 predicted proteins | sample GraSoiAngelo_152_FD_186166 | JGI IMG/M metagenome (GOLD analysis project Ga0209806, IMG submission 186166) | Grasslands soil microbial communities from the Angelo Coastal Reserve, California, USA - 14_1009_12_30cm (SPAdes) (version 2) | ecosystem: Environmental > Terrestrial > Soil > Grasslands ... | reverse complement strand
GGCGCGGCCGTGAGCCAGCGAGGCGCCTGATTGGATGCGTAGACGATGACGGCGGCGCACGCGCCGAGCGTCAGGAAACGCGCGGTGATGTTCGGGTCGCCGAACGTGATGTTCATCCGGCTGGCCACGGCGGGGTTGGGCGTCCAGATCTGGAGGTGGGTCACGTAAAGAAATGCGCCCAGCAGGGCGACCCCGAGCGCGGACGCGAGAAACGCGATCCATGCTCGCCGGTGATCGCCCCGCGACACCGCGAGGTTGGCCACCAGCAGTCCGACGAACGGATAGAGCGCGATGTCCAGCAGCGAGCTGGCCGAGCCCGGAGCGCGGGTCCACAACCAGCTGACCAGCGACGCCGCTACATAGGCCAGGAGCAGGTAAACGCTCAGGTAGCGGGGGACAGCGAGGCGGCGCCGCCGGGCGAGCATGAGGTAGAGGAAGGCCGCCGCAACGACGATGAGGACAAGGCGGCTGAGCTGCTGCCGGAAGAACAACGTCGTGAATTCGAGGGGCAGGCACAGAACGACGGCCGCCAGCCCGTATGTGGCGACAAGCTCCGCCGCACGCGTCGGCACAGAAGCCGTGCGCTGGTTCAAAGACTTCACCCCTCACATTCAGAACGCCTGCCGGCCTGAAAATGTGTTCGGTGAATGAGGCCCGGCGCATCGTCTTCTACCGCACCCTGGCCATAGACCAGGACTCGAGGGTGGGATCGGATGTGCGTCCCGCCAAGCTTCTGGGGGCGTTCCGCCAGCTGGGCTACGAGGTTGACGTGGTGGCCGGGCCTGCTCCGACACGCAGGCAAGCGATCGAGGACGTCAAGCGCAAGATCGCCGCAGGGGTCACCTACAGCTTTCTCTATGCGGAACCGCCGACAACGCCCATCGCGCTGAACGAGTCACACCATCTGCCGACGCACCCGCTCCTCGACTACAGGTTCCTGGGTTTCATTCACCGCCGTGGCATCCCGGTGATCCTGTTCTACAGCGACGTGCAGTGGCGGCTGCCGGGCTACCGCGATCGCATCGGATGGGCCAGATACCTGGCCCCGCGCCCCTTCTTCTACCTCGACCTGTACGCGTACGGCAGGGTGATCGACGCCTTGATCGTGCCCGACAAGGCAATGCTCGGCCAGGTCGGGCGACTGGCGGCTCGCAAGCCCAGCTGGACCTCGATCCCCGGGTTCGATCCGCTCGAGGTCCCGCGCGACAGGCAGCCGAGCCCAAAGGGCGGCGCGCTCCGTCTTTTCTATGTGGGCGGCATGGAACCACCGGTTTACGACCTGGAGCCGCTGCTCCGAGGCATCGAGTACGCAAGGAGCCGGGGCCTGCAGCTCGAGCTCACGATCTGCTGCCGCGAGCCTGAGTGGAAAAGGCGGCCGGCCACCTACGACCGATACCTCGGTGGCCACGTCACGATCGTGCACAACCGCAACCGGCAGGAGCTGCTCGAGCTCTATGCGAGGCACGACATCGCCGTGATGCCGTATGGAACCCTGAACGCAGCGTGGGCGATGCCGGTCAAGTTTCCGGAGGCCATCGGCATGGGCCTGCCCGTGCTGGCCGGCGCGGGCACCCCCGTGGCAAAGGCGGTTGAACAGCAAGGCATCGGTTGGTCGGTCGGTGCCACCGACGACGATTTCTACACGGTGCTGCGCGGGATCGATGCTCAAGAGCTCGAGCGCGCCCGGAGTGCTGTCCAGCGGGTGCGACCGATGTACTCGTGGACCGAGCGGGCGCGCGAGATAACCGCGATCGCGGACGAGCTGCTTGTGTCGGGGAATCGAGTACCGAGACCTGCTTGAACGATGGCGAGTTGACGCCCCATGTCAACCCGCCCAGCTTCCGTGGAGGCCAGGCCTGGCCTGGTGAGCTCAGCACGCAAACATTGGCCGCGAGGGTCGCGGCCTTCGTCTTCTCGCTGGTCACCAATGTGATCCTTGCCCGAGCCCTGGGACCAGACGGACGAGGCGTTTACGCGGTGGCGGTGCTGATCCCAGCTCTCATCGGCCTGTTCGCTCAGCTGGGCATAGGATCGGCCAACGTTTACTACTTCAGCAAAGGACTGATCGCCGCTGACGAGCTGATCGGACACTCGATATCGCTGGGGCTTCTCCTCGGAGCGGTGTGCTTTGTCGGAATTCTTGGCTATGTCGAGGGAATGCGCGTCGAGACGTTCGCCGGCATCCCCGCGCGGTACGTGATGGTCAGCTGCATCGCGCTCCCCTTCAACCTCGTCACCGCGTTCCTGCAGGGCGTGCTCATGGGTGCCCAGCGGTTCTCGCGTTACAACGTCTCGCTGCTGACCCAGTACGGGTCGCAAACCGTGGCGTTGACCGTCTTGCTGGTTTTCGCCGGCGCCTCCGCGATGAACGCGGTGATTGCCTGGCTGGCAAGCAATGTGATCAGCACGCTGGTCGCGGTGGCGCTGGCAGGGTCGCTCGCGCGGATCTCCGTACGGCTTCGGCTCGACACGCTGCGCCGTCTGTTTCGATTCGGACTGATCAGCTATCTCGGCAGCCTGACGTCATTCGTCAACTACCGCTTCGACGTTCTCATCGTCAACCTGTTTGCAGGAGCTCGCCAGGTGGGCCTCTACGCCGTCGGCACCGGGCTCGCGGAGATCGTCTGGTACATCGCCAACGCGGCGGGCATCGTGCTCGCCCCGAGGGTCGCATCGTCTGATCCCGAAGAAGGCGATCGCACCACTGAAGTTGTATGCCGCGTCGTCACGCTGCTCGCCGTCATCGCCGGCGGGCTGCTTGCCCTGTCCGCGCCTTTCGTGGTGGTGCTTTTCTTTGGGAGCGCATTTGCCGAGAGCGCGTGGGCCGTATGGCTGCTTCTTCCGGGCATCGTCACGTTCTCCGTGGCCCGAGTGCTATCGATGTACCTCCTGGGCAGAAACCGCCTCAAGGTCGACCTGGTCGCGTCGTCTGTCGGTCTGGTGCTCACGCTGATCCTCGACTTCGTGTTGATTCCACGGTTTGGTTTCCGCGGCGCGGCGGCGGCGTCATCGATTGCTTACACGGCCACCATGATTGTCGACCTGGTCTGGGTCACGCGAAATTCGACGATCAGGCCGAGCACGCTTCTCGTGCCGCGCCGGCATGACCTTCGATTGCTTGCGCTCCGAACTCGAGAAACACTGCGTTTCGCAACGAGAGGGTTCAGTCGGGCGGAAAGTGGCTTAGGCTGAGAAAGGATCCTTGAGCCTTACACGTCTGGTCCATGGCACTTTCAGGTACGGTCCGATGTTCGCGGCCGAGGTCGCGATTTTCTGGTTGGTCCTGGAGGCCGTCAACTCGAGCGGCTACGGCGTCGTCAACCCGGTGCCGACACAGTCGTGGTATCCGGCTGCCTCTCTTCTCCTGGTGACCGCCGGCATGGCCGTCGGCGAGGCCCGCCTCCATCTGTACCGGCGGGTGTGGTCGGTGGCGAGCCTCAACGACGCGTTCGCGATCGGGCTGGCCATCGTCGAGGCGACCCTGATCGTCACGATCATCAACTTCCTCTTTCCGGACGGCAGCCGGCCGCTGCGCGTGGGCGCGCCGGCGCTGGCGGCGCCCGCTGTAGTCATCGGCATCGGGCTCCTCCGGTTGTTGCCGCGACTCACGACGTCGTCCTCACGCCCCACCGGCAACCGGCTCCTCGTCGTCATTCCCGACGAAGGTGCATATCCCACCGTCAAGGCACTCATCCAGCAGCCCAATCCCGACTGGACCCCGGTGGCGGTCGTCACCACCGGCCCCGCAGACGTCGGGCGGACGCTGCTCGGGGTGCCGGTGATCGGCTCGGCGTCCAACCTGCGCCGCTGGATCAGGGACTCCGCCGTCCAGGGGGTTGCGGTCGTCGAAGGCGCCGCCTCGGACCGCGTCCAGGCGCGCAAGTTGTTCGCCGAGTGCCTGGCGGCACAGCTTCCGGTCTTCATCGTGCCCGCGGCTGAATCATGGTTCCCGCGTCCCAGCGGTTCACGTTTGCGCCAGCTTTCGGCCGACGACCTGGTTGGGCGTGACGAGCGGGAGATCGACGTCGAGATGTCGGCCAACGAGGTTCGCAATCGCGTCGTCATGGTGACCGGCGCCGCGGGCTCCATCGGGTCCGAGCTGTGCCGGCTGCTTGCCGGCATGGGCCCGAAACGGCTGGTCATGGTCGACATCAACGAAAGCGGGTTGTTCGACCTCGCAGAAGAGCTCGGCGCCAGCAGCGGGGTCGACCTTCGCGAGGCATTGGTATCGATCGTCGACAACGACCAGCTGCTTGGCGTGTTTGCCGACGAGCGGCCTGAAATCGTCTTCCACGCCGCCGCCTACAAACACGTGCCGATGCTGGAGCTGCATCCGATTCAAGCCGTGATGGCAAACGTCGTCGGCACGTGGAACACGCTGCGGTCCGCGCAAGCCGCGGGCGTGAAGAGATTCATCCTGATCTCGACCGACAAGGCCACGTCCAAGCATTCGGTGATGGGCTGCACCAAACGGCTTTGCGAGCAGCTCGTCCTCGCCTATCGCGGCCCGATGAGCTGTTGGGCGGTGCGGTTCGGCAACGTCGTCGGAAGTCGGGGAAGCGTGGTTCCGCTGTTCGAGCGTCAGATCGAGCAGGGCGGCCCGGTGACGATCACCCACCAGGAAGTTTCGCGGTACATGATGACGATCAAGGAAGCCGCGTCATTGGTCCTGAGCTCGCTGACGATCAGCAGGCCGAGCCACCTCTACATGCTCGACATGGGCGATCCGATCAAGATCTCCGACCTCGCCAACGACCTCATCCGCTCGCGCGGCCTGCGACCGAACGTCGACATCAAGATCGTGGTCACCGGACTCCGCCCAGGAGAGCGGATGACGGAGGACCTGCTCGCTTCCGACGAGGGGTGGCGACCCACCGACCATCCATCCATCCGGGAGGTGATCTCGCCGATGGTCGCCAAGGAGGAGGACCTGGCCTGGACAGTCGAACGCCTGCAGCAGCTCGCGCACGAAGGAAAGTCCGACGAGCTGGTGAGGGTGCTCAAGAATGCCGTGCAGGGCCCGGCCGAGCCGGCCGAAGAACCGGACGTGCCCGGAATCGCCGATGAGCGCACGGTCGACAGGCGATCGAAGGAGCGGGGCGCGTAGAGCCACCGCGCGATCGGGGCTCGCCGGAACCCGTGGCAAGATAGAGCGACCTTGACCGAGAAGAGCTTTTACGTCCATCCGACCGCGGACGTTTCGGACCAGGCGCGCATCGGTGCGGGGACGAAGATCTGGCACCAGGCTCAGGTGCGCGAAGGCGCGGAAATCGGCAGCGAGTGCATTCTCGGCAAAGGCGCATACGTCGACAAGGATGTCCGCATCGGCGATTTCTGCAAGCTGCAGAACGGCGTGTACGTTTTTCACGGCTTCACGCTCGAGGCTGGTGTGTTCCTCGGTCCCGGCGTGATGCTGCTCAACGACAAGCATCCGCGCGCGGTCAATCCGGACGGGTCGCCGAAGTCTGACGCCGACTGGGTGGTGAGCGAGGGCCTGATCGGCTCCGGCGCTTCGGTTGGCGGCGGGGCGGTGATCCTGCCCGGGATCAAGGTGGGGCGGATGGCGCTGGTGGGCGCGGGGTCCGTCGTCACGCGCGACGTGCCGGAGCGCGCCATCGTCGCCGGCAACCCGGCCCGGGTGCGCGGCTATGCATGCGACTGCGGCCATCCCCTCGCCCGAGAAGAGGGAGACAGATATCGATGCGCCACCTGCGGGAGGAGTTATCAGATCTCCGCCGAAGCGATCGGGGCCGCCAGGCCGGCATGACGGAAGCCGAGCGGATCGCAAAGGCATACCGCGAGCTCGAATCAGTCGCCGCAGCGCGATACGACCTTCGCAACCGTGGCAACCAGGAGGTGCTCGCCGAGCGCCGGACGCTGACCAGGTCGCTGCTCGATCGTGGAGGGTGGATCCCGTTCGGGGAACGGCGCGTCCTCGAGGTGGGATGCGGCACCGGCTCGGAGCTTGCCTGGCTGCTCACGCTCGGGGCAGCGCCGGACCATCTCACTGGAGTCGACCTCTTGCCCGACCGCATCACGGCGGCGCGCTACGCGTATCCGCAGTTCGAGTTTCACGTCGGCAACGCGGAGCGGCTCGACTTTGCCGAATCGACGTTCGACATGGTCATGGCCATCACTGTGTTCAGCTCCATCCTCGATCGATCCATGGCAGCCGGGGTGGCTTCCGAGATCGTTCGTGTGCTTCGGCCCGGTGGCGGGCTGCTCTGGTATGACTTCCGCTACAACAGCCCGGCCAACGTGAACGTCCGCGGCGTCACCGCGCGCCGCGTGCGCGAGCTGTTTCCGCAGCTCGACGGCCGCCTGCATACGGTGACGGTGATTCCTCCGCTGGTCCGCCGGCTGGGACCGCTGACGCCGATCGCCTATCCAGTCCTGGCGCTGGCGCCGCCGCTGCGCAGCCACCTCCTGGGCGTGTTGAACAAGCCGGCCTGACCGGTGCGCTCCCAATTCCTTCACTTCGCGCCGCCGCTGATCGGAGATGAGGAGATCGAAGAGGTGGTGCGCACGTTGCGCGAGGGCTGGATCACGACGGGGCCGCGTGCGCAGCGGTTCGAGACAGAGTTCGCGCAGCTGGTTGGAGCGCCGGCCGCGCTGGCCGTCAATTCCGCAACCTCCGCCATGCACATCGCGCTGGCGGCGCTCGGAATTGGCGAGGGCGACGAGGTCGTGACCACCACGATGACCTTCACGTCGACGGTGCACGTCATCGAACACCAGCGAGCCCGTCCCATCCTCGTCGATGTCGAGGCCGACACGCTCAACCTCGACCCGAACAAGGTCGAGGCCGCGATCTCGCCGAAAACAAAAGCGATCGTGCCGGTCCACCTCTACGGACACCCGGCGGACATGGATCCGATCTATGCCATCGCTCAGCGACATGGGCTCGCTGTCATCGAAGACGCGGCTCACGCGCTCCCCGCCAGGTACCGCGACCGGATGATCGGCGCGCCCCAACCAGGCTTCGACTTTCCGAACCTGGTCGCCTTCTCGTTTTACGCGACCAAGAACCTGACCACAGGTGAAGGCGGCATGCTCACCGGGCCTCCTGAGCTGGTCGAAGACGCGCGCGTCTGGAGCCTCCACGGCATGAGCCGCGACGCGTTCAAGCGGTACACGTCAGACGGCTCGTGGCGGTATGACGTCGTCTTGCCAGGTTTCAAATACAACATGCCTGACATCCAGGCCGCGATCGGGCTGCACCAGCTGAAGCGGCTCGAGGCGATGCAGCGCAGGCGACGCGCGATCGTCGCGCAGTACGACGAGGCGCTGGGCGAGCTGGCGGAGGTCGACCGGCCGGTGGAGCGACCTGAGGTGGAGAGCGCATGGCACATCTACCTCCTGCGGCTGCGGCCTGAGCGGTTGAGGATCGACCGTGGCGCATTCATCGAAGAGCTGCGCAAGCGAAACATCGGCACGAGCGTTCATTTCATCCCCGTTCATGAGCACACCTACTATCGCGAGCGCTACGGATGGCGGCCGGAGGATTTTCCCGTCGCCCATCGCGAGTTCGAGCGCATGCTCTCGCTGCCGCTGAGCCCGGCGCACACCGACCAGGACGTGGCTGACGTCATCGAGGCCGTAACCGAGGTCATTCGCGCGAACCGCGCCTGAACGCCCGCCGCAAGACCGCGAGCGCGGTCCGGCCCAGGATCATCAGGTCGCCGCCGAAGCTCGCGTGCCGGACGTACTTCAGGTCGATGGCCAGCTTCCCTGGCATGACCTCGGCCAGGTAGACCGACTCCGCGTCGCCCCCTCGCAGCAGCTCCTCCTCGTCGATGAAGGCCAGCACAGTCGGTCCGGTCATGCCGGGGCGCACGCCGAGGACCTCGCGCTGCTCGGGCGTGTAATGGGCCACGTACCTGGGGTCCTCCGGCCTCGGTCCGACCAGGCTCATCTCGCCGCGCAGGACGTTCAGGAGCTGCGGGAGCTCATCGAGCTTGGAGCGGCGCAGCACGCGGCCCACCCTGGTGATCCTGGGGTCGTCGCCCGCGGTCACCGACGGACCACCGGGCCGGGCCTGCATCGTGCGCAGCTTCAGGATGCGAAAGTGGCGGCCGCCCCGGCCCACCCTCGTGCCGGCGTAGAACGCCGGGCCGGGCGACTCGAGCTTCACGGCCAGCGCAGCGGCCAGGACGATCGGAGACGTGACGACGAGGCCGACCGCCGAGACTGCGACGTCGAATATGCGCTTTAGGGTCGGCTGCAAACTGCTTTGTTCGCCCCTCTCCCTGACCCTCTCCCCTGGGGGGAGAGGGGACTTAAGCAGGTCGATGAAACGTGATGCGATGCGGTCGCGGTCGAAGTGTTCCTGCACGTACGCCCGTCCTTTTTCGCCGAGGTCGCGCGCGAGTGCTGGATCCGTCGCCAGCTTCTCGACGGCCTCCTGCAGCGCGGCTGGATCTTCGGGCGGCACGACGATGCCGCATCCTGCCGCATTGATCAAGTCGGCGGCCTCGCCCCACAGCGAGGCGACGATGGGCTTGGCCGTGGCCATGGACTCGAACATCTTCGACGGCAGGGCGGACTTGAAGAGGTCGAGGCGCCGGAGCGGGATGATCGTCGCGTAGGCGAGATTCAACAGGTCGGGCATCACCTGCCTCGGCTGGTTGGGCAGGAAGCGAACGTTGGCGATGCCTTCTGACTCGGCTCGCTTCACGAGCGCATCCTTCTCCGCCCCTTCGCCGGCCAGCACGTAGAGCACGTCCGAGTTCCTGGTCTGCTTCGCCGCGTCGAGGATGGTGCCCAGCCCCTGTGCCATGCCGTGAGTGCCCGCGTAGAGGAAGACCTTCCTCCCATCCAGCCCGAGGCTGCGGGCGAGCTCCATGTTCGGCGCCGCGGGCCGGAAGGCGGTCGTGTCCACGCCGTTGGTGAGCAGGACGAGCTTGTCGCGAGGCACACCGCGGCTCGCCAGCCGCTCGACCATGCCCGGGGTCACGACGCTGACGCGCGCGGCTCTGCGGTACAGGTGCATCTCGAGCATCTCCGCCAGCCGCACGGCAAACGCACTGCGCAACGCGCCCAGCTCGACCGCCGACTGCGGCCAGATGTCGCTCACGTTGAACACGTAGGGCGCGCGCTTCAGGAGCCGGTACGCAAGCGCGGCGAGCCCGGTGAACAGCGGCGGCGACTCGACGAAGAACACGTCGACCTCGCCGAGCAGGCGTGTCGCCGCAAGGCTCGAGAACGCAAACGAAAGGTGGTTCAGGATGCGCCTCACAACACCGCGGTTCGGCGTCGCGTAAACCCAGGTCCTGATCACGCGGATCCCGTCCATCTCCTCGACCATCCGAAACCGTCCGCGGTAGCTCGGGGGGACGATGCCCGTGGGGTAGTTCGGGAAGCCGGTCACGACCGTGACGGTGTGACCCGCCCTGGCCGCCCTCGATGCGAGCTCGAAGAGCCGGGCTTGCGGCGCACCCACCTCGGGCGGAAAGTAGTGCGTGAGCATCACGATCCGCAGCCCCGGGCCTGTCGATTGCATGGCCTGCGACACTCTAGCCGTGAAGGTTCTCACGGTGGTCGGCGCGCGACCTCAGTTCATCAAAGCCGCGCCCGTTTCGAAGGCCCTTCGCCGCGAGCACCAGGAGTTCCTGCTCCACACCGGCCAGCACTACGACGAAGCGATGTCGGACCTGTTCTTCCGCCAGCTCCACATCCCCGCGCCGGACGCCAACCTGGAGGTCGGCTCGGGCCGGCACGGGGTGCAGACCGGGGCGATGCTGCCTGGCATCGAGTCCATCGCGATCGAGCAGAAGCCTGACTGGCTGCTCGTCTACGGCGACACCAACTCCACGCTGGCCGGCGCGCTGGTCGGCGCCAAGCTGCACATCCCGGTCGCGCACGTCGAAGCAGGCCTGCGCAGCTACGACCGGCGGATGCCCGAAGAGGTCAACCGGATCGTGGCCGACCACCTGGCGGCGCTGCTCCTGTGCCCGACCGACGCGTCGCTCGCCAACCTGTCCCGGGAGGGCATCACCGAGCATGTCCAGCTCGTGGGCGACGTGATGTTCGACGCGTTCCTGCAGAACCTCGAGGTCGCACGCAAGAGCACGCGCGTAATGAAGGAGCTGGGGCTCGAGAGAAACGGCTACGCGCTGCTGACGGTGCATCGAGCCGAGAACGTGGACGAGCCCGACCGGCTCGCCGGAATCCTGCGCGGAGTCGGCGACTCGGGACGTCGGACCATCTTTCCAGTCCATCCGCGAACGCGAGCCATGTTCGCCGCCGCCGGGTTGAAGTCCGCGTCCAACGTGAGGTTGATCGACCCCGTCGGCTATCTCGAGATGCTGGTCCTCGAGGAGAACGCGGAGGCGGTCGTCACCGATTCCGGCGGCGTCCAGAAGGAGGCGTACTTCGCCGGGCGGCCGTGCATCACGCTGCGCGACCGGACGGAATGGACGGAGACGGTCGATGCGGGGTGGAACGTCCTGGTGGGCACGGACGCCGCCGCGATCGCGCGCGCGATGCGCGATTTCCGGCCCGACGGCGCTCGACCGGAGCTGTTCGGCGACGGGCATGCGGCCGAGCGGGTCGTGGAAGCGCTGTCGACCGCGAACGTATCGAACTCATAACATGAAGGCTGATTTGGAAACGCTCAAGACGATTCCGATCGCCTCTCCGCAGATCGGCGATGAGGAGAAGAGCGCGGTCATGGCGGTGCTCGACAGCGGCCAGCTGGCGCAGGGGCCGGTGGTCGAAACATTCGAGCGCGAGTTCGCCGCGTGGTGCGGTGTGAAGCGCGCGGTGGCGGTCAACTCGGGCACGGCGGCGCTGCACCTGCTGATGCTCGCCCACGGCATCGGAGAAGGCGACGAGGTCATCACCAGCCCGTTCACCTTCGTCGCGTCCGCGAACGCCGCCCTGTTCGCCGGCGCGCGGCCTGTCTTCGTCGACATCGAGCCCCAGACCTACTGCCTGGATCCGGCGCTTGTCGAAGCCGCCATCACGCCGAAGACGAAGGCGATCATGCCGATCGACCTGTACGGTCACCCGGCGGCCATCCACGAGCTGCAGGAGATAGCGACCCGCCATGGCCTCGTCTTGATCGAAGACGCATGCCAGGCGCACGGTGCGGCGATCGGCAACCGAAAGGCCGGCGCCCTGGGCGTGAGCGCGTCGTTCTCCTTTTACCCGACCAAGAACATGACGACCGCGGAAGGCGGCATGGTCACCACCGACGACGATGCCGTCGCGGAGAAGGTGACGGTGCTCCGCCAGCACGGCGCGACCCAGCGCTACCGCCACGAGGTGCTCGGATACAACTTCCGCCTCACCGACATCGCCGCGGCGATCGGCCGCGCGCAGCTGGCCAAGCTCGACCGCCTCAACGAGCGGCGGCGGCGCAACGCCTCGGTGCTCGACGAGGGCCTGGCGGGGCTGAAAGGGGTGACGACCCCTCGCGAGCGTCAGGGCTACCGCCACGTCTATCACCAGTACACGGTGCGCATCGCGCGCGACCGGGACCGCTTCCAGGAAAGGTTGCTCGACGCAGGCATCGGCACCGCGGTCCACTATCCGATCCCGGTCCACCGCCAGCCGCTCTACATCGATCTCGGCTATGGAGACGTGAGCCTGCCGGTCGCGGAATCCGCGGCTGCCCAGGTGCTCTCGCTGCCGGTGCATCCGGCGCTGTCGGACGCCGACCTTGACCGAATCGTCGAAACGGTGCGAAAGGTCGCGAGCACCGCGTGACCCGGGTCGGGCTTATCGGTCTGGGTGCGATGGGACGCAACCACCTGCGCGTGCTCAGCGACCTCGAAGGTGTCGAGCTTGCCGCGATCTGCGACCAGGACGTGCGATTGCTCGAGTCGGCAGGCCGCAAGCATTCGGTGCCCACCTATCGCACCTGGGACGAGATGCTCGATCGGGAGCGGCTCGACGCAGCCGTGGTCGCCGTCCCGACCGGGTTTCACTGCCAGGTCGGGCTGGCGGCACTCGACCACGGCCTCCACGTGCTCGTCGAAAAGCCGATCGCCTCCAACCTGGAGGAAGGCCGCCGGCTGGTGGCGGCGGCTCGCCGGGCCAACAAGCTGCTTGCCGTCGGCCACATCGAGCGCTTCAACCCCGCCGTTCGCGAGCTGCAGCGGCGCCTCGAGGCGGGGGAGATCGGCAGGATCTTCCAGCTCCAGGCGCGCCGCCAGGGGCCTTTTCCCGCCCGAATCCGCGACGTAGGCGTGGTCGTGGACCTGGCCACCCATGACCTCGATGTGATGCACCACCTGGCCGCGTCCGACGTGCAGAGGCTTTACGCGGAGACGGAGCGCCGCATCCACACCGACCACGAAGACATGCTCAACGCGCTCATGCGTTTCGACAGCGGTGTGCTGGGTGTTCTGCAGGTCAACTGGCTCACGCCGACCAAGATTCGCGAGCTGAGCGTGCTTGGCGAGCGTGGGATGTTCGTCTGCAACTATCTGACCCAGGACCTGACTCAGTTCAAGAACGCTGAGTTTCCGCCGGAGACGGACGCCGATTTCCGGCCCCGAGCGGTGACCGAAGGCGAAGCGGTGAAATTCCCGATCACCCAGGGCGAGCCCTTGAAGCTAGAGCTGCAAGCTTTCGTCCAGGCCGTGCGCGAAGATGGCCCGCTCGAGGTGGACGGCGAGGCCGGCCTGCAGGCTCTTCACCTTGCTCTCGCCCTGGTCGATTCCGCGGCCCAGGCCCGGGTGCTCGACAAAGCAGACCTCGAAACGCTATGGGCTAGAGGATCGTCGAGGGCCGGGCGCTGATCCCGCCGCGCCCCTGATCGCGACGACCACGAGCGCCGCGACCAGCCAGAACTCGACGCTGAGGTCGTTCTTCCAGTAGGGCGAGTCGAACAGCCCGTGCACAAGAAAGAGGACGAGCGCGCCGACGCAGCCCCAGAGAATCGGGCGGTAGGTCTCGTTGCTCAACGGCAAGGCGCGCGCGCCTTTCCACAGCAGGGTGAAAACGATCACCGCAAGCACGACCAGTCCCAGAAGTCCGACCTCGCTCCAGGTGGTCAGCCAGATGTCATGCGGGTAGAGCTCGATCGATTGCGTCCCGGGCCGAAACGGCGCGACCCGAATCGGAAAGCCATCGATGCCCGCCCCGAAGATCGGCCGCTGCTCCAGCACCTTGAGCGCCTGGCCGTAGATCGAGTTGCGCAGGCCGGCCGAAGAGCCGATCGTGACGATGCGCTGGTTGATGAACGGCACCTCGAGCACGAGGACCGCCACGACCGCCAACCCTGCGATGACCCACACCCGCAAGCGCCGGCTCTGCAGGCTGAGCACGAGCACGACCGCAAGCGTGGCCATGGCGAGATAGCCCGCCCGCGACAGCGTGAGGACCATGGCGACGAAGACGAGACCGAGCACGACCGAGGCGATCTGGCGCTCGCGCCGGCCCCAGGGAAAGACGACGAAGCCGATCGCGAAGGCGAGCGGCGGTTCGAGGTACATCGCGTCCGCGTTCGGTGTCATGTTCAGGAACGCGGGCGCGTCGCCGAGCTGCAGCTGGTGATGCGCCGCGACGTAGACGAACGAGACGATCTGGCCGACGGCCATGATCGAGGCACCTACCGCGGCGACGGAAAGCAGCTTGCGCAGGTCGTCGCGGGTCCGCAGCAGGTCCACCGCGATGTAGAAGATCGCGACCGCCTCGAGGAAGTAGGCGCGATAGATGCCCAGGGCCTTTATGTGGTCGGGAGCCGCGATGATGCCGAGCACTCCCGCGACCAGCCACAACGCGATCGGGATGTCGTACGGCGTGCGCTCCGGTAGTCGCTTTTCGGTCCACAGCGTCGCGACGTAGCCCGCGACCGTGATCAGGATGAGGGTCTCGAGCAGTGTGGTCGGCAGGGGACCGTAGTGCCAGCGGACGACGTAGAGCGGCAGGCACGCCGTCGTGACTGCCAGCGACCAGATGGTGAAGCGTCGCGCGAGGCCCACCGATCCGGCCTGCGCGGCCGGTTTCTCTTCGAGGTTTGTCTGCTGCGCCGAGCGAACGATCCGGCTCACTCTCGCCACGCATGGAACACGTAGCGGCTGATCAAAAAAAGTTGTCGCCTTGCCAGCGTCTGTCGAGCGGACCTTGCAAGGGCTCGCAGCGTGGCCAACCTGTCAACCACCCGGACCCTTCGAAAACCGACCACCTTGAGCATGGCAGCGACCGCCGCCGGGTTCGGTCCGCACCAGTTGGTCGGGTCACCAGCGGCCTCCGCCTCGGGGTAGAACGCGAGCAGCGGCTTCTTGAACCAGGTCATGTCAACTCCCGTTTCCAGGATGAGCTGCCGCCCTGTAACGCTTGCCACCCGTTCCAGTGCGAGGAGTGGATGCGGCATGTGGTAGAGCACACCCAGGAAGAAGACCAGGTCGAAAACGCCTACCGTCTCGGGCGAAAGATCAAGGACGCCTATCTCCTTCGACTCGACTTCCGATCCCAGGGCCCGATGGGCGAGGTCGAACCCCGCCTTTGTGCCCCATCCGTCGCCGCCCCAACAGAAGTCGTCGGTGGCCAGGACGCGGGTCGCTCCACGCCGCTCGGCTTCGAACGAGAAGAATCCGTCCCAGGCTCCAATGTCGAGAACAGTTGTGCCTCGCAAATCTTGGGGAAGGTGAAGTGTCTTCAGCTTTTCCGGAGTGTCGTCCTCTCCTGGGGTGACAACACCGTCACCTAGATCGATCTGGTGGAACCACCGGACCTGAGCCACTGCACGCCTCAACTCCGCAACGTCCGAGCTCGTCCGATGCGCGAGATTCGGCGTCAGATCAAACCTGGGGTGTCTTCGGAGACGCCAGAGACGGTTGGGTCAAAGCGGCCGGCACCAGCTCGACCACGCTCCCGGTGACCGGCAAAGGGACCACCACGAGCTCGCCGACCGGCTCCACGAGTGCGTAACCGACCGCCAGCACTTTGAGGTAGCTCTCCAGGCCATGATGGCCGGCGACCCATTTGCGTCCAGCGTCGCTGACACGTCGAAATTCATCCGGGTCACCTTGCAAGCGACGCACCGCGTCGACCAATGCGGCTCCATCGCTCACGTCGATGACCGGTGGGGGATCGTCCGCATACAGCGATCTGTCCAACCGCATGAAAACGACGCGGCCTCTCGCCATCGCCTCGAGCTCGGAAAGGGAAAGGATTCCCAACTTCATCTGGCCGACGACGGCGTCAAACGTGTCGATCAGCGCCGGCACCTGCCGGTGGGGCACCCGGTTGATGAACTTCACGAAGTGGTTGAACCTTTCGCGCAGCTGGCCGGCGAGCGGTCCCCACGCGATCGCGGTCAGCTCGACCAACCTGGAAAGCGTGGGCGCGGATGCGAAGACCTCCTTCGGACCCTTGATGGGGTAGAGGCGGGTGAAGATCAGCACCTTGCGCAACCTGGTCGGCGTCTCGACCCCCTCGAAGAACGCCTGGTCGAGCGGGTTGGGCAGCAGGTAGGACTTGGAGGCGAAATCAGCCAGGTACTTCGAGAGGTCCGGAGTGACGTAGAAGATCGCTCTCGCATGTTTCATCGCGAGCCGGCTTATCCAGCGAAGCAGCGGATTGTTCATGTTGGTATGCAGGTCGTGGCCGTGGGCCTGGATCACGAAGGGCTTGCCGATCAGCAACCCGATGAACCCCTGTGACACGAAGTGGATGTGGATCAGGTCGTAGCGTCCGCGGCGCAGCTTCCAGACGATCGGGATGTATGCGGTCAGGCGGGCGGGGATGACCAGCAGCTTCGCGTAGAGCGGCCACGAGGCCGCGGGCTTGGGAAGGTCAAAAAATGCGGCTTCGTAACCGGCGCCATTCAAGATCCTCGTCTGCAGGCTGCCGACGCCCGCGACGTCGTTGATGATCGCGATGCGTTTCACCGAAGCAGGATCCTTCATCAACCTTCTTGCAGCCTAAGGAGCGCCGGGCCGTTACCCAGGAAAGCCAGGTAAAGCTTTCTTAAGAGGCCCAAAACGACGGGACAATTATGCTTCAGGCGGCATGCCCGAGCAGGATCGCCCCAGCCGAACCCTGTACCAGGGCCGCGACCGGGCCGGCGCTCGCTCCTTTCTTCACGCGATCGGCCTGAGCGCCGAGGACATCCAGAAACCATTTGTCGGCGTCTCCAACTGCTGGACCGAAACCATGCCCTGCAACTTTGGGCTCCGCGAGCTGGCGATTCCATTGAAGGCGGGCATTCGAAGTGCCGGCGCCAACGCGATGGAGTTCAACACGATCGCCATCTCGGATGGCATAACCATGGGCAGCGAGGGGATGAAGGCATCGCTCGTCAGCCGCGAGGTCATCGCGGACTCGATCGAGCTCGTAGCTCGTGGTCACATGTTCGACGCGCTCGTCTGCCTCTGCGCGTGTGACAAGACGGTCCCCGCCTCGGCGATGGCGATGATCCGCGTCGACCGGCCGGCCGTCTTGCTGTACGGCGGCTCGATCATGCCCGGCACGTGGCGCGGACGGCAGGTCGCGGTGGGCGAGGTGTATGAAGCCATCGGCGCCGCCGCTGCCGGAAAAATTTCCGACGCCGACCTGGCGGAGCTCGAGGCGGTCGCGTGCCCTGGCGCGGGCGCGTGCGGCGGTCAGTACACAGCGAACACGATGTCGATGTTGATGGAGGTGATCGGCCTCTCGCCGGTGGGCTTCAACTCGATCCCCGCCGTCGTGCCGGAAAAGCAGCGTGCCGCGGAGCGGATCGGCACACTGGTCCTGGAGGTCCTGAACAGCAATCGCCGACCTTCCCAGATCCTGACGCGCCGCGCCTTCGACAACGCGATCGCCGCCGTCGCCGCGAGCGGCGGATCGACAAATGCGGTGCTGCACCTGCTCGCGCTCGCGCGTGAAGTCGGCGTGGACCTGGCGATCGACGACATCGACCGCATCAGCCGTCGCACCCCGCTGCTGTGCGACCTGAAGCCTGGCGGCCGTTTCGCGGCGGTGGAGCTGCATCGCGCGGGCGGCATCGCACTGCTCACCCAGAGGCTGATCGAAGGCGGACACATCGACGGCGATGCGATCACGGTGACCGGCCGCACGCTTGGCGAGGAATGCGAGAACGTGACCGAGACGCCAGGCCAGGAGGTGGTGGTGCCGCTTGCCACTCCACTTCGCTCGGAAGGTGGCCTCGTCATCCTGCGCGGCAACCTCGCGCCCGAAGGCTCGGTCACGAAGATCACGCAGCACACGCCTCTCTCGCACCGAGGTCCGGCACGCGTGTTCAATCGTGAGGAGGACGCCTTCGCCGCGGTGACCGGCGGGCAGATCAAGCCGGGCGACACGGTGGTGATCCGCTACGAGGGACCGCGGGGCGGCCCGGGAATGCGCGAGATGCTGCAGGTGACCGCGGCCATCGTGGGAGAGGGGCTGGGCGAGTCGGTGGCGATGGTGACCGACGGGCGCTTCTCAGGCGCGACGCGGGGTTTGATGATCGGCCACGTCGCTCCGGAGGCGGCGGTGGGCGGCCCGCTGGCGGCCCTGAAGGACGGCGACGTGATCGAGATCGACGTCGAAAGCCGCAGGCTGGAGGTGAGCGAGGTCGACATCGCGGACCGGCTGAAGTCCTGGTCCCCACCCGAGCCGAACTACCGGCGTGGCGTGCTCGCCAGATACGCCGCACTCGTCGGCTCGGCCTCCGAAGGGGCGATGCTCCAGCCGTAACGGGTTCAACCATGCGGGCGTTGAACCAGCGAGCAAGGAAGATGAGATCGCTGCCGGCATCGCGACCAGAGCTGCCCGCCGGCTGGCTGTACGGGCTGGCGACGCTTGCGATCCTTCTGACTGCCGCATGCGCGTCGTCAGCTCCGCTCTCCGCCTCGACCTCGTCCGCCGCCAGCGGCGCAAGGGCCGCGACACCCCAGCCGGGCGCCCAGAGCGGGACCATCGCAGGCCCCATCCAGTACCCGGCGGACGGAATTCCGCCGCTGGCCATCTACGCCATTGCCATTGACGGGAGCCGCTACTACGCGGTCGAAACGATACGTAACCAGGTCCACTACACGATGCTCGGCTTGCGGACCGGCGATTACTACGTGTACGCGACGAACAGACTGATTCAGTCCACCGGAGCTTCCGCCGCCCGCACCGAATCGCCGTTTCGCTTTGGAGGCGGCTACACGAAGGCGGTCCAATGCGGGCTGGACGTAACGTGCACCGACCACTCGATGGTCGCCGTGCATGTGACCGCGGGCGCAACCGCAGACAACATCGATCCGGCGGATTGGTACGTCGGAACCGACTTCTATCCGTTGATTCCAGGCGGCGGACGACCAGCGATCACCCTGCCCGCGGTGGAGTCCGCCAACCCGACACCCACCCCCGTGGCCGAGCACTACGCCCAGGTCCTCGCGGGTGCAAAGCTCGTCCGCGACCAGGCATCGTGTCCGGTCAACACTGCGTGCGTCTGGTTGGGTGCGGAGCACGACGGCACGGCGGCCGCGTATTTTCCCGCGACCGCGGGATCCAACAACGACCTCTACGCCTGCGCGGCCTACCTGTTCCACGACGACACCGGATGGAAGTTCCTCGACTTTCAATGCAACCCGGTCCCGACACCCTTCCCGGCGCTGGGCGCGAGCGGCCGGCTGCAACTCGGCATGGGGGAGACGGGATGTGTCAACGCGCATTCCGCGCCCGCTCTCTCGGCGCGAGTGCTCGTCTGCCTTCCGGAAGGCACCCACGTGACGGTTGACGGTGGCCCTCAGTACGTTCCGATCTCGGACCCGAACCCCGATCTCGGAATCGAATACTGGTGGCACGTCTCAGGCCGAGGCTGGGTGGTACACCGCTACCTGAGGGCCGCCACGTAAAGAGGCCCTTCCGGCTGAGGTACGCAAGATCTCGGCGGGGCGGTCGTTGGAGTCAGGGTGCCCGCAGGCTCGAAGCATGCCCTGGCTGCTGCCGTGAGCAAAGTGCTGAGCGCGACAGTACGGCGCAGTATCACGATCACGATCCTGGCCGCCCTCGCACTCGCGGCCCTACCCTCCACGCCGGCAGCCAATTCACGAGTCCACCTGGCAGCAACCCCGGCGGCTGCCGGGGGCTGGCTCAATCAATTCAACATGTGGCGGGCGAGCACAGGCCTCCCGAATGTCACAGAGGTTCCTCTCTGGAGCAGCGGTGACTACAGCCACGCGCTCTACATGGTCAAGAACAACCTCGTCACCCACTACGAGACAGTGGGCACGCCGTACTACACGACCGCCGGCGACACCGCAGCCCAGAACAGCAACATCTACGTCAGCTCGAGCACGGCCACCACCGACGAGCAGGCCATCGACTGGTGGATGCAGGCCCCGTTCCATGCCATGGGCATGATGGATCCGCGACTCACCCAGACCGGCTTTGGTTCGTATCGCGAGGTGAAGTCGGGTTGGGACATGGGCGCCGCGGTTGACGTCCTCCGAGGCAACCCCTTCACCGGCGGGAATTTCCCAGTCATGTTTCCTGGCCCCGGCACCACCGAGCCGCTCACCTCATACGGAGGTTTCGAGTCTCCAGATCCTCTCCAGGCGTGTTCGGGGTACACCGCCCCCACCGGGTTGCCCGTCTTTATCGAACTGGGCGGCAACGTGGCCACCACAGTAGGTCCCGTCCACACGATCACCGGCGCCGGGGTCTCCCTCGCCAACTGCGTGATCGACTCGAACAACCCCGCCCTGGGCAGTAGCCTCACCTACCGCGGCGGCCTGATCATGATTCCACGACAGCCCCTGCA
>Ga0209806_1000937_pt1 | contig 19707 bp, 22 predicted proteins | sample GraSoiAngelo_152_FD_186166 | JGI IMG/M metagenome (GOLD analysis project Ga0209806, IMG submission 186166) | Grasslands soil microbial communities from the Angelo Coastal Reserve, California, USA - 14_1009_12_30cm (SPAdes) (version 2) | ecosystem: Environmental > Terrestrial > Soil > Grasslands ... | reverse complement strand
AGCGGGACATGGCGCGCGTTCTGGATCAGGTACTCGAAACGGTCAAGCAGCTCGTCGACCTTTATCTGAACTTCTCCTTCAACGCTCTCGCGACCGCCGCCGGGACGAGGTCCGAAACCTTGCCGCCATAGCTCGCGATGTCCTTCAAGATACTTGACGAGACGAAGATGTGCGCGAAGCCCGACATCAGGAACACAGTGTGGATGTCGGGCGCGAGCTTGCGATTCATCAGCGCCTGCTGCAGCTCGGCGTCGAAGTCCGAGTAGGCGCGCAGACCCTTGACGAGCGTGCTCGCCCCCCGCGATCGCGCGTATTCGACGGTGAGACCGGTGAAGCTCGCGACCTCGGCGCGGTCGCGTCCGTTGAGGGACGCACGGATCAGCTGCAGGCGCTCCTCGACCGTGAAGAGCGGCTGGCGCTTCTCCGGGTTGGCTGTCACCGCGACGATCAGCTTGTCGAAGATGCCGAGCGCGCGGTCGACCACGTCCAGGTGTCCGTTGGTGAAAGGGTCGAAGCTGCCGGGATAGACGGCGATCTTCGAGTTGGGGACCTGGTTGCGGGCCATCACTTAGGGGCCCCCGAAAAATCGTAGATTTTTTGGGGTAGTCCGGCAATCAGCACTGTGACCACGGTGTCCCCGTAGCGCCGCTCGCGGTCGACGCGCAGGCGCGAGAGCTCCGGGAGCTGCTGCCGCTTGGAGTGCTCGACGAAGACGGACGAGGGGGTGACGATTCGGTCCAGCACCTTGAGCACTCGATCGAGCACCGCGTCGTCATAGGGTGGATCGAGAAAAACGAAATCCGCTGCGCTCAGAACGCTGGGCCCAGCCTCGAGCCAGTGGACAACGTCACCTCGAATCACGTCCGATCGGTCTTTGAAGCCGAGGGCGTCCAAGTTTTGCCGCAGGATAGCAAGACCGCGAGGCTGCTGGTCCACGAACGTGACGCGCGACGCGCCGCGCGACAGCGCCTCGATGCCCAGCGCGCCCGAGCCGGCAAAGAGGTCGACCACGGTCGCGCCTTCGATGCGCGGACCGACCATGTTGAAGATCGCCTGCTTGACCATGCCCTGGGTCGGCCGGATGTTCTTTGGCGCCTTGAGGCGGCGACCCCTGGCCTCGCCGCCACTCACGCGCAGCCTGGACATCTATGCGACTCGAATCTTGCCGTCACCGCGCATGACGCCGATCCGGACAGCCGACCTCGCGGCCTGTTCGAACCTGTCTGCGTTGTAGGACGGGATCGCGACCAGCAGCCCGCCACTGGTCTGCGCGTCGCACAGCATCATCTGGTCGATCTCGGCGACTCCATCCCACGTCACCTGGTCCCGATACGCGGCATGGTTGCGGCGGCTTCCGTCCGGGAACAGGTCGCGTCCGGCGAGGTCGCGCACGCCGCGCATGAAAGGAACCGCGCGGAGCTCGACGTCGGCGCCGCCCTTGAGGTTGGCCAGGTGCCCGATCAAGCCATAGCCGGTCACGTCGGTGGCGGCGGTGGCGTGGGCCGCGAGCATGGCAGCCGAGGCCTCGCGGTTCAGCGTCGTCATCACGGCGATCGCTTCGCGCTCCAGCTCGGGCGGGCACAGGCCGCGCTTGATCGCCGTCGCCACCAGTCCCGAGCCGAGAGGCTTGGTCAGGTAGAGCAGGTCGCCCGCCTGCGAGCCTTCATGGCCAACCAGGTGATCGGGGTGAACCTCGCCGATCACCGTGTAGCCGAACTTCGGCTCGGCGTCGTCGACCGAGTGTCCGCCGACGACCGGGACGCCGGCCTCGCCGAGCTTGGCCGCTCCGCCGCTGACGATCTTCTCCAGCAATCCGGTGCCGAGCTTGTCGCGTGGGAAGGCCGTGATCCCCAGGGCGAACAGCGGTCGCGCGCCGACGGCGTAGACGTCGCTGAGGGCGTTGGCCGCGGCGATGGCGCCGAACTCTGAGGGGTCGTCGACGATGGGCGTGAAGAAGTCGACCGTCGCGACAAGCGCGCGGTCGGGCGCGATGCGGTAGACCGCCGCGTCATCGCGGGCGGCCGCACCGTGCAGCACGTTGGGGTCGACGATCGGGGGCAGCGCCCCGAGTACCTGCCCTAGCTCCACCGGGCTGAGCTTGCAGGCTCAACCGGCCCCGTGGCTGTACTCCGTCAAACGCAGCGGTGTGACTTCCATCTGACGGCTAGTATCGGCGGATGCCATTGGTCTTCGCCGCCATCGCGCCCCATGGGGGGATTGCTATTGCGGAGGCTTGCTCGCCTGAGGAGCGCGAGGTCGCCGTGGTGACGCGTGCGGGCATGGTGGAGCTGGGACGCCGCTTCACCGCGGCGAAGCCCGACCTCGTCATCGTCGCGACCCCGCACAACGTGCACATCTCCGACGCGCTGGCGGTGGTCGTCGCCGCCCGGCTCAAAGGGCGGCTCAACGGCGTGACACCTCCGATCGAGCTCGACGTGCCATCCGACCTGAGCTTCGCGTGGGGACTCCTGGAGTCGATGGCTGCAGCGAGTCTGCCCGCGGCGGCGGTGAGCTTTGGGTCCAACGACCCGTCGACGGCGGTGGCTCCGATGGACTGGGGAGTTCTCATCCCGCTCTGGTTCATGGGCGGGCGGAGCGAGCCGCCGCTGCCCGCGGTCATCGTCACCCCGGCGCGTGAGCTGTCCGCCTCCGACCATGTGAGCGCCGGCGCGGCGATTGCGGCGGCGGCCGCTGCGTCAGACCGGCGTGTCGCGTTGATCGCGAGCGCGGACCACGGGCACGCACACCAGGAGGACGGGCCCTACGGGTTTCATCCGGCCGCGAAGGAATATGACTCGCTGGTGTGCGAGCTTGTGCGCACAAACCGGCTCGACCGCCTGTCCGAGGTCAGCCGGGAGCAGGTCGAGCTGGCGAAGGCCGACAGCTGGTGGCAGATGCTGATGCTGCACGGCGCGACGGCCAGCTGGCGCGGACATCTCATCTCTTACGAGGCGCCGACCTATTTCGGCATGCTGACCGCCGCGTACGCGCCGCCTAGCTGATCGAGGTCAGCTCCAGCCTTCTCGCAGTCGCCGCCTTGAGCAGCGGGTGATTCTCGAAGCCGGGGTCTGACTCGAGGATCCGCTCGGCTTCCTGCCGCACCTCGCTCAGCAGCTCGGGCTGCTGCAGCGATGCCATGGCCACGTCGGACATTCCGTGCTGGCGCGGACCCATCAGCTCCCCCATCCCCCGCATCCTCATGTCCTCTTCCGCCAGCTTGAAACCGTCGCCCAGTCGGGTGAGCAGGCTCAACCGGTTGAGGGCGGCCTCTGACGGGTCGTCGGCGAGCAGGAGACACCAGGCCTGGGCGGCGCCGCGTCCGACCCGCCCTCGAAACTGGTGCAGCTGGGCGAGGCCGAAGCGGTCAGCCCCCTCGATCATCATCACCGTCGCGTTGGGCACGTCCACGCCAACTTCGACCACCGCGGTCGCGACCAGGACCTGGATCTCGCCCGCGACAAAACTCTGCATGACCTGTTCTTTGTCCTTCAGCCGGCCGTGGATCAAGCCCAGCTTGAGGTCCGTGAAGACGTCCTTCTGCAGGCGCTCGAACTCGGCGGTGGCGGATCGGGCAGCCAGCGTCTCCGATTCATCGATCAGCGGACAGATCACGAAAGCCTGACGTCCCGCCGCCACCTCCTTTCGAACCAGGTCGTAGGCGCGAGCGCGATTGTCCGGGTCGATGACCTCGGTCTCGACCGGTGTGCGGCCGGGCGGCATCTGGTCCATCGTGGACAGCGTCATCTCTCCGTAGAGCGCAAGCGCGAGCGTACGCGGGATCGGCGTCGCGGTCATGGCGAGGAAGTGCGGCCGGCCCAGGCCTTTGGCCCGAAGCAGCTCACGCTGCCGCGTGCCGAATCGATGCTGCTCGTCGACGACGGCCAATCCGAGGTTGACGAACCCCACCTCGTCCTCGATCAACGCATGCGTGCCGACGACCAGCGCGCAGTGACCCGAGGCGGCCGAGGCGCGCACGCGCCGGCGCTCGGGCGCGCTCTGGCTGCTGACGAGTAGCTCGACCGTCAGGCCTGGGAAGCTGTCCTCCAGATAGGCGCGAAAGCGCCGCAAGTGCTGGCGGGCCAGGATCTCGGTCGGAGCCATGACCACCGACTGCAGGCCAGACGCGTGGGCCATCGCGACGCATGCGGCCGCGACGGCGGTCTTGCCGGAGCCCACATCGCCGTTGAGGAGCCGGTTCATCGGGACCGTTCCCTCCATGTCCCGGTACGCGTCCCAGACGGCCTTGCGCTGGGCGGTGGTCAGCTCGAAGCCCAGGCCCGCCTTGAACCCCTCGATGACCTCCTGCCGGTAGCGGATCGGCGTCGCGGGCTCGAGGGCGATGTTGGCCCGCATGAGCGCAAACGCAGCCTGCAGCTCGAACAGCTCGGCAAAGGCCATGCGACGGCGGGCCTCTCTATATTCCTCGTCGTTGTCAGGCTTGTGGCCGCGGCGCACCGCGTCGCCGACGTCGAGAAGGTGATGCCGCTCCCTGACTTCGACCGGGAGGAGATCCTCCAGCTGCCCGGCGAGCGGCAAGGCGGATTCGACCCAGCGGGCGATCCTGCGTGAGCTGAGCCCGTCGACCAGGTGATATTTCGGCATCATCCCGCCGACGCGTGCGGGTTGCATGTCCTCGACCCCATCGAGCCGCTCGTAATGCGGGTTCTGCATGTTCAGGCCGCTGTAACGCGAGAGCTTCACCGCGCCGGCCACAGCGATGCGGTCGCCCTTGTGCAGCTGCTTGGCGACAAACGGCATGTTGAACCACACGAGACGAAGCGAGCTGCCCGAGTCGTCCACGATGGTCGCCTCGGTCAGCTTGATGCGCCTGCGCAGCGACTGCTTGGGGTTGATCGTCTTCACGATTCCCACGACGGTCGCCGGCGACCCCTCTTCGAGCGATGCGATCGGGGTGGGCTCGCCGTATGACTGCCAGCCGAACGGGAGCGCGAGCAGCAGGTCACGGATCGTGCTGATGCCAAGTTTCTCGAGCCGCTTTGCGTTGGTGGGCCCGATGTCGGGAAGCTTTTCCACGGCGGCGTCGAGCGTGCGCGGAAGAACCAGGATGGCCATCTGCGCTATGGTCGAAAGCTCGTGCTTCTAAAACGCATCGAGCTCATCGTGCTGGGCATCTTGATCATTGGAATCATCGGATATGCGGGGACCGGCATCGTATACGCGGGCGTCATGGTCGCGAACGCGGACCGCACGCTGAACACAGTTGTGTCACATGAGAACGATTTCAGCAAATCCTTCAACGAGATCACCACAGAGCACAAGGCATTGAGCGGAAGCAACTTCAACCCTAAGGACGAGGTCGCCCTCGCCGACAAGTCGGTCATGAGCTCGCAGCTCGCCGCGCAGACGATCAACCAGGATGATGCAGCACTTGGCTCGGTCGAGCGCTCCCTGGAGGGGTCCAGGTGGCTGACCGCGGTCAGCCGGAGCAGCCTGGACCGAGAATCGACGCGGATCCGCCATTTGCAAAATTCACTCGCGGCCGGCCGCACGATCGCCGCGGCCGGAGTGGTGGACGGCAGCTTCTGGCATTCGGTCTACAGCGCGTTGGCGGACCTGGACCTGATCAACACCCAGGCCGGCACGGGTGACTTCACCTCGGCCAGGACTACGCTCACCACCATGAAGGCTGACGTGGACAACGCGGTGCAGCAGCCGGCGTCGCCGAGCCTGCCGGCCGACCTGCGGCAGCTGGTGATCGAGCTGCAAACCCTCGTCGCCGATTACAGCAAGCAGCTCGACGCCCAGATCGCGGGCGACGACGCGACCGTGGCGGCTCAGCAGGCGGTGCTCGACGCGGACCGAACGAAGCTGGCGTCGTACGACATGGACAAGGTTGGCACCGAGATCGACGCTTTCTACAAACCGCTGATCGACCGGTTCAACTCGGAGATGGCGGCGGCTACCGCTTAGACCTCTGCGCCTCGGCGCGCGCGAACCAGACCAGCTGGCCCGCGAGCAGCAGCACCAGCACCACCAGCGCCGCAGCGCCCAGCCTGGAGACGGCCAACCAGCCGGCGCCGAGGATCACCAGGACGATGGCGCTCTGGACCCAGTCGCCGACGAAGAGCCCGACGACAGCTTCGCCGGCCGAGCGCAGGAACTTCATGCGAGGGCCGGTCGGCGGATGAGCACCACGGCCAGGCGCGAGGCGGCGAAGTAGATCACCGCCAGGCCGAGGATCGAAACGAAGTCAAGGGGCCACGAGGCGCCCATCCCCTCCGCCGCCCAGAACGTGCCGAGGCTCGTCAGGATGACACCGACCGCGTATTTCAGGGTGTTCTCGGGCACCCTTGCCAGCGGTCTGCGCACGACCACGCCGGCCACCGCGACCACCACCATGGCAAGCAATCCGCCTACGACGGCTGCGGGCAGCCCGCGGCCCGTGCCTCCGACCGCGATGACGATGAAGACCACCTCGAGACCTTCCAGGAAGACTCCCTTCAAGGCGAGGACGAATCCGACCCAGTCGCGGCCCGGCGCCGGGCCCTGCAGCTGGTTGACCGTGTTGCGATAGGCCATGTCTTCGTCGTGCTTCTCGACGACTCCGGCGGAGCGGAGGACCGCTTTGTGCAGCCAGCGCAACCCGAAGAGGAGCAGCAGCGTGCCGACCAGGAGCTTGAGCGCGGAGTCGGGGATTCGGGTCACGATCAGCTGGCCGAAGAAGATGACCAGGACGGCGAGCGCCACCAGGGCGGCGACCGTGCCCAGGAGTGGCGCGCGCCAGCCGCGGGTGAGGCCAACCGCCAGGACGATGGTGAGCGCCTCGGTCGACTCGACCGCCGAACCCAGGAACGCGGCGCCGAACACCAGGAGTGTCTGGTACATCCCGAAAGAGATTAACCAAGGCTTGCTTTAATGGGTTCCATGCGGCCGGGGCTCTACGCCGACGACTCGATCACCCGGCGTGTCAACCGGGAGAACGTGCTGCTGCTCGGCGGCGGCCGCGCTTTGTTGATGCAGCTAGCGCACCCCAAGGTCGCGGCGGGCGTGGACGAGCACTCGGATTTCCGTTCACATCCGATCCGGCGCTTGCGCCGGACCATCCGGATGACCATGGCGATCGTGTTCGGCGACCGCGAAACGGCGCTGGCCGCGGCGCGCGCCGTCAACCAGACACATGGTCGGGTGCGCGGAAATGAATATCGCGCACTGGATCCGGACCTCCTGCGGTGGGTCCACGCGACCCTCGTCGATTCGGCGTTGGTGACCTATGACACTTTCGTCAGGCCGCTCTCAACGCGTGAACGGAACGAGTTCTTTCAGGAGTCAAAGCTCCTCGGTGAGCTGCTCGGCATTCCGCGGGATCGCTTTCCGGACACGTATGACGATTTCGTGGATTACGTCGACGGGATGGTCTCCGGCGGTGCGGTGCGGGTTGGACCGGTTGCGATGGGGCTCGGGCGGCTGGTCGTGAGGCCGCGACTGCGGCTGGTTCCGGGGCGGGCGATGATCCCGTTCGAGATCGTCACCGCGGGGCTTCTGCCGCAAAGGCTGCGCGAGCAGTACGGGCTGGCGTGGGGGCGGGGGCAGGAGCAGGTGTTCCGGCTTTTGGTGAAGGCGCTGCCCCGGCTCATCGCGGTCACGCCGCCGATCATCCGGGTGTGGCCTTTGCCGGGGCACAACGTGAAGCTGAGCCAGGATCTCTCTTTCACCGTCTGACAAATACGTCACTCCCCACCCGCCCGGCGTTGCCGGGCGACCTCCCCGGCGAGCGGGGAGGTAAAGATCCTCGGACCTACTTTTTGATGTAGACGATGCCCAGTGCCTTTGGGCCTGCGTGGGTGCCTAGCACGCTGCCTATCTGGCCTAGTGGGATTTGTTGTTGGTCGGGAAACTCTTTCTGCAGGTCCGCCGCTATGCGCTCGGCTTCCTCCTTCGCCTCGGCGTGCATCACGCCGACGTATTCGACCGGCTGCTCCGAGCGGAAGAACTCGATCATGCGAGAGATCGCGCGCGAGCGCGTGCGAACACGGTCGACCGGCTTGATCTGCGCTTCCTCCGCCACGAGCAGGAGAGGTTTGAGATCGAGCATCGTCCCGATCATCGCCCCGGCACGGCTGAGGCGTCCCCCCATCTCGAGGTAGCGCAGCGAGTCGAGAAGGGCGAGCACGCGGCACTTCGGCACCCGCTGCTCGACCGCCGCGACCGCCTGCTGCAGAGTGCCGCTTTCCGCCGCGATTCGGCAGAGGAACGCAATCGGCATCGACACGGTCTGGCTGTCGATCACATTGACCTCGAAGCCCTCGACCGAAGCCGCACCGATCCTCGCCGATTCGGCGGTCGCGGAGAGCTTCGCGCCGATGTGGATCGAGATGCAGCCCTCGTGGTCTTTGGACAACCTGCGGTAGACCTCGGCAAACTCGCCCGGTGACGGCGCCGACGTGGTGGGCAGAGTGTTCGAGACGGCGAGCCGGCGGAAGAACTCCTCGTCTGTCATGTCCACGCGGTCCCGAAACGTTTCCTTGCCGAAGATGACCTTGAGCGGCACGACCTCGATGTCGTAGCGGTCGCGCCACTCGTCCGGCAGGTCGGCAGTCGAGTCGGTGACGACCGCGAAGCTGCGCGTCACTCGGGAGGCAGTGCTATTCGACAGAAAGGATGAACGGGTAGTGCTGCTGCCCGCCCTGCTGGACCTCGACCTCGAGACTTGGGTAGCTGGAGCGGATCTCTGATTCGAGCTTGGCGAGCTCGTCGTCGCTCGCCTGCTCACCTCGGTACACCGTGACGAGCTCATAGGAGCCGGGGCCAAGCTTGCCGAGCGCCTTGTTCACGACCTCGGCGTAGTCGTCGCCGGCGAACTCGAGGCGGTCGTTGATGAGCCCGATCACGTCTCCCTTCTTCACCCTCAAACCATTCGAGCGCGTGTCGCGCACGGCGTGGGTGACCTCTATGGTCTGCACCCGCTCCGCTTCGGCCTTCATCGCGCTGAGGTTTTCGGACGCGGGCTTTTCGGGCCGGAATGCAACGACCGCAGAGACGCCCTGGGGGACGCTGCGGGTGTCCACGACATGCACCTTCTTCTTTGTGACGCCGATCACCTGCTTGGCCGCGGCAATGACGTTGCCGTTGTTGGGCAGCAGGATGACCTCGTCGTAAGGCACCGACTCGATCGCCGTGAGCATGTCCTGGGTGCTGGGGTTCATCGTCTGCCCGCCCTCGATGATCGCGTCCACGCCGAGGCCGCGGAAGATCTCGACGAGGCCGCGGCCGGCCACCACCGCGACGACGCCGACCCCGTTGGGACGCGGCGGCCTGGTCCCCGTGCCTGCGCCCTCGGTTTCGAGGATGCGCCGGTGCTGGGTGGACATGTCGCCGACGTTCAGCTTCATCAGCTTTCCGTAGCGCCCGGCGAGGTTGATCACGCTCGTCGGGTCATCGGTGTGTACGTGCACCTTGACCAGCTCGGGCTCACCTACGACAAGCACCGAGTTGCCCATGGCCTCGATCTCCCCGCGGATGACATCGAGGTCGAGGTTGGCGCCCTCGATCAAGAACTCGGTGCAGTAGCCCCAGCCGCCCTCAGGCAGCGCCATCGAGACCTGCGAGGCGGGAGAGATGGAGCGGTTCGTGTCCATCATGGCCGCCAGGCTTGGTTCGGTCTCCTCGACCGACTTCAGCATGCCTTCGAGGATCAGCTGCAGGCCGAACCCGCCCGCGTCAACGACGCCCGCGTCACGGAGGATCTGCAGCTGGCTGGGCGTCTTCTGCACAGCTGCTCGCGCTCCTGCAGCGGCGGCGGCGATGACGCGCGGCACGTTGGCGTCGGGGCTGCTTGCCGCGGTGGCGGCGGCTCGGCCCGCCTCGCGGGCCACCGTAAGGATCGTGCCTTCGGTCGGTTTGTTCACGGCGCGGTACGCGGCATTGGCGGCCTCCTCGAAGGCCGCCGCCAGCTCCGCAGGGGTCAGCGAGCTCTTGCCTTCGACGGCGCGCGCGAATCCGCGAAAGATCTGCGACAGGATCACGCCCGAGTTCCCGCGTGCGCCCATCAGGCTTCCATGTGAAGCGAGCTTGGCGATCTTGCTCACCTCCGCGGCGTTCGATTGCTTGACGTCCTCGACCGCGGATTGCAGCGTGAGCAGCATGTTGGTGCCTGTGTCGCCATCGGGCACCGGGAACACGTTGAGCCTGTTCACCTCTTCATGGTTGGACGCGAGCCAGTTGAGGCTGCCCAGCAGCGCTCGCTTGAAAAGCGGTCCATCGACGCCTGTCGTCTTTACAGCGGCCACCACTCAGCCGCGTTCCTCGCGTACGCCCTGCACGTTGACATTGACCTTCAGCACGGGCACGTTGACCGAGCGCTCGACCTCGAACTTCACGGTGTCCTGCAGGTTGTGCGCGACCTCCGAGATCCGGATGCCGTACTGGACGATGACGTAGACGTCGATCGCAAGGCCTTCGTCGACCTGGACGACATCGACTCCCTTGTCGACGTTCTCGCGTCGCAGCAGCTCCGCGAATCCGTCGCGCAGGCCGCGGCCGGCCATGCCGCTGATGCCGTAGCAGCGCATCGCCGCGTGGCCCGCGATCGCGGCGACGGCGGACGGAAACACCTCGATGCGGCCCCACTGGCGGGACTGGATGAGGGCGGTTGTGGTCTTCGAGGCCATTGGAAACCCCATGGTACAATTCAACTCCGCGCGCAAGCGTTTGTTTGCTGCTGCGCGCCTCTCAACTCCAGGCGGAAGGTGCTCCATGGCCAGACAGTGCGCGATTTGCGGCAAAACGCCTCAATTCGGACATCACGTGAGTCACGCGAAGAACCGGGTCAACCGGAGGTTTCTGCCCAACCTCCAGATGGGCCGCGTGACGGTGAAGGGCAAGACCTTCCGCGCGCGCGTCTGCACCCGCTGCCTGCGGACCTACTCCGTCTAGAGCTCCATCCCGTGCACTTCGCCTAGGCGGCGAAGGTCGTTGCGCAGGGCGTTCCAGACCCTCTCCTGCGCCTCCTCCGACGGGATGACTGTAACCGGGTCGTCGACCTCCGCCGCGAGCTCTGGGTGCTCCACCATCTCGGCGAAGAGCAGCGTCCACGCGCGCGGCACCACCTCGTAGATCGCGTACCCGCCCCCGCCGAGGGCGAGCCAGCGACCGTCGCAAAGCTCGTGCGCCAGCGTGTGAAAAACGCTGCCGATGCGCGGCCATATGCGTGTCGTGGCGGCGAGGTGCGCGAGCGGGTCGAGGTGATGCGTGTCGCAGCCGTCCTGCGTCACGAGCACCGTGGGCTTGAACCGGCGCAGCATCGCCGGCACGACCTTCTCGAAAGCGCCGAGCCAGGGCTCGTCCCACGTGTAAGGCGCGAAGGGCAGGTTGACCGCAAAGCCGCGGCCTTTCCCGACGCCGGAGTCCTGCGGAAAGCCGGTGCCCGGGAAGAGCCAGTGGCCGCTCTCGTGGAGGCTGATGGTGAGGACTTCGGGGTCGGCCTTGAAGATGTCCTCGACCCCGTCGCCGTGGTGCACGTCGACATCGACGTAAGCGACGCGGTGGCCTTGCTCCTTGAGCCACTGGCACGCGATGGCGGCGTCGTTGTAGGTGCAGAAGCCTGATGCCCGGTCGCGGTGCGCGTGATGCAGGCCGCCCGACGGGCTGAACGCGTGCAGCGCCAAGCCGCCCTGGATCGCCTCGGCGGCGACCAGGCCCGCGCCCGCGACGAGGGCGGTCCCCTCGTGCAGCTCGTCGGAGATCGGGTTGTCCGCGGAGGCGTAGCCGGCGGCGTCGATTGCGGCGGGTGAGACCTCGCGGCGCTGCTTTGGGTCGCTGAGCCTCTGCACGAGCTCGACGTACTCGGGTGCGTGCACGAGCTCGAGCTCTTCTGTGGTCGCGGCACGCGGCGGAAGCAGATGGGCGTGCTCGATCAGGCCGGTTGATCTGATGAGGTCGACGGCCAGCTTGACCCGGATCGGCTGCAGCGGATGCGCGTCCGACAGGTGATGCTTCATCAGCGCGTCGCCGTAGACGAGCGCCACCGGGCCTGACACGCCCACTTACGCTAACGGTTCGCATGAGCGCGCAAGAAGGCCTTTTCGAGTCGGTGCCCAACTTCTCCGAAGGCCGACGCCTTGAGGTGATCGACGCGATCGCGTCGCGCGCCTTGCCTGCGTTCGTGCTCGACACGGACCCTGACCCGGAGCACCACCGGGCGGTGCTGTCGATCGCGGGGTTTCGCTCGAGGCTGGTCGAGGGCTTGATGGGCGCGATCGGCGAGGCCGTCGAGCGCATTGATTTACGTGAGCATCGCGGGGTGCATCCTCGCGTCGGGGCTGCCGACGTCGTGCCGATCATCCCGCTCGGCGAGACCGCACTCGAGGCGTGCCGCGAGCTCGCGCGTGAGGTCGGCGGGCGCGTGTGGTCCGAGCTGAAGGTGCCCGTCTACTTCTATGGGCACGGAGAGGGAAAGACTCTGGCCGATATTCGCGCGGGGCGGGCCAGGCCCGACCTCGGTGGACCGGACCTCCACCCCACCGCCGGCGCGGTGTGCGTTGGAGCGCGACGCACGCTCGTCGCGTTCAACGTGATGCTGTACGACTACGACCTGGTCGCAGCCCGCGCCCTGGCGCGCGCGATCAGGGAATCGGCGGATGGCCTGCGGGGCGTGCAGGCGCTTGCCTTCGAGCTCCCCGGCGATCGGGTGCAGCTGTCGATGAACCTGTTTCGGGTCGAGGAGACCACGCCCTCCGATGTCATCGCCGAGCTCGAGCGGCGGGGGGTGGCGATGGGCGCCCAGCAGGTGGTCGGGCTGTCCCCCGCGGCGGCGGCAAACCCGGCGGCGGACGGGCGGTTGCTGGAGGGCCGCCTGGCGAGCGCCGCGGCAAGTGCGGGTGCGGCGCTTGCGGCGGAGCGAGGGGGCGAGGAGCTGACCGCGCTCGCCACGCGGTTGCGGCGCGAGGCGGAGGGGCTTGCACTGCTCGCCGCGGACCAGGATGCGATTCTCGCCGGAGCCGAGCGGGCGGCGGCGCTCATCCGCGTCATGGGAGCCGCGAGCCTCGCGGACGGCGAGCTCGACGCGATGCTCGGCGCGGCGGCCCGAGGTTTACGCCGCGCGCTTACGGCCGCGACCGAATCGATCTATCGAGCCCGGATCGAAGCCCTCGACGCCTGGCTAGCCTGACGCGGCGCTCGTGTCGAGCGACACGTTGCATGCACCGCCGTTGATGTGGATGCGGTAGCCAGTCGACGCGCCCGAAAAGTCCGGTGACTCGTAGCTGATGTCGCCGATCGCGTGCATGTTCCTGCCATCCGCCATCAGGGACGACGCCCCGCCCGACACCGTGACGGAGGCCGCGGTGCCGCTCGGCCGGTGCAGGCGGACGGTGAGAGCACCTCCGTTGATCTCGACTGGAACGATGTCAGGTGGTGGACCGAGCGTGATCTCCTCGCGGCTGGCGCCGGTGTTCACCGTGATGCCTAGCACGTGCGTCGATCCGAGCCGCCAGGTGTCGTTGGTCGCGCCGGAATTCTCCGTGAGGTTCCACACGACGTCTTGGTTGAGCTGCAGCGTAAGCGCGAATTTACGGCTCTGCAGACCGAAGACGCCGCTGTTCGGCTGATCGATCTTGAGGACCGTGCTCGTGCGATCGAACGTGACTTGAGGTGTAGGGCCCGAGTATTCGACGTGCGCACGGTAGAGGTCGGAGCCGAGGCCCCCACTCCCCGAGATGGCGATGGTGGCTGCCCCGACGTCGATCTCCACGGTGGCCTGACTGAGCCCGGCGACCTGGCCCGAGTAGTCGCGCGAGCTGGTCGCCGCGGGGTTGGGCGTGAGGGTGACGTAAGCCACGGCGCCGACGACGGCCACCAGGACGATAAGCGCGGCGGCGACCTCCCCCGCCGGACCATGCATGGAACGCCGCACTATGAGCTCGAGGCCGATCACGATGAGGACCACGGGCCACAGGTTGAGCAGCTGGTAGATGCGGTCGACCGAAAGCTGGCCGGTGTTGACCAGCAGCGCGACCACGCCCGCGAGGATCAGGACCGCGGGCCAGAAGAAGCTGCGGTAGCGCTGCACCTTTCCTTCAGGTCCTGGCGCGACGCACGATCAAGTAGAGACCGATGGCGATCAGGACCAGCGGCCAGAAGATGTCGACGCGGATCCAACCCAGGTTGTGCAGCAGGAAATACACGCCGGCGATGATGAGGACGACCGGCCAGAACAGCTCATGCCGCCAGAACTGGTTCACCGGCGCCAGTGTAGTTCCGGCTCGCTAAACGGGGGCGACGACCTCGAACAGCCCGGGCCTCTCCTTGCGCGCCGCCTCCACCATGTCAGGGCCGGCCACGGTGGTCTGCGCCGCGGGGGCCTCCAGCAGGTAAACGCGCGTCACTCGCTTCAGGTCGTCGGCCGTCACGGCCAGGAGACGCTGCTTGAATCGCTCCCGGGCCTGGCGTGTGAAACCGGTCGCGCGGTTGGTCGCCTCGCGCCGTCCTTTGATGTCCGGTGACTCGAGCGGGTCCACGTCTCCGCAGGAGCCGAGGATTGCCTCTTTCAAACCTTCGGCGTCGATGTCGTCTTCGATGATCCACCGGACGGCCTGATCGAACACGTCGTAGGTGCGGACGATGTTCGGGTCGCGGTAGGAGCCGAGGTAGAACGTTCCGCTGGCGACGCCGGCTTGTGCGTAGCCGCCGTAGGCGCCTCCTTTCTCCCTTAGCTCGCGATGGAGGAACCTGTCGCGCAGGTAGTTGGCGAGGACGAGCAGGGCCGGCGAATCCTGATGCGTGTAGCGGACAGTTTTGAAAACGCGGACGTTGAACGCGACCGGCACGGCGACGGTGCGGGCTTCGGTTGCACGTTCGACGGCCGGCAGCGTGGAGGCGCTGCCGTCTGCCCGGTCCTTGTTCAGCTCGCCGACCAGATTGGTGAGCAGATTCTCGAGGGACGGGATCACCTCTTCTTCGCAGGTGACGATGATCCGAAGGGCGTTCTGCCTGAACAACATCGTGCGAATCTCGTCGAGGTCGTTGATCAGCTCGCCGAGCTGCGTCTCGTCCAGGCGCGCCAACCTTCGCATCGTGTGGAGCATGCCGATGCCCTGGAGGCGGTCGTTGATCGCGCCCTCCGAGCCCAGCTTCGAGTGCGCGCGAAGGAGCGCGAACTGGAAGCCCAGCCCCGCAAGCGAGCTCTCCAGACGGGTGCTGATCTCTCCGATGATCTCCTTCAGGCGGCGGGGCTCGATCTCGAGCCGTGCGACCAGGTCGGTGAGGAGGTCGATGAAGGGCTTTGCGTTCCGGTCGAGGGCGCGGCCGGAGATCACAAACGATTGGAGATAGTCGTCGCGCTCGGCGAGTGACTGAACCTGCGCCGCAGCGCCGACCCCGCCGGTGTTCGCGGCGATCCGCGCGGCGATGACCGCGTAGTCCTGTCCCGCGGCGCCGCTCTGCGTCAGGACACGGCCGAACAGCGGGAGAAGGTCCTTCTGCTCGGGAGTCAGACGCGCGAAGTCGCTTCGGATGTCGAGGTAGGTGATGCCGTTCGTGGGCTGTGGATAGAACTCGACACTGGCCTCGCCCGCCTTCGCACCCACGCTGGGTACATCTTCAAACCGCATCGGAATGTCGGAGAGCTCGAGCGTCGGCAGCACCGACGGGTCTTGCTTGGCGTCCTGCTCTGACTTGAGGCGCAGCGCGTCGGCGACGATGCGGGCGCGGTCGTCGTCGGTGAGTTTGGTTTCAATCGTGGCGAGCCGTTCCAGCTCCGTGCGGCGCTGGCGCTCCTCGAGGTCGGTGTCTGGCACGGCCTTCAGCAGCGCGCGGTGCGTGTTGTCGAGCATCTCCGCGCGGATGAGGTTCTCGAAGAAGCGTCCTTCGGCACGGGCCCGCTGCAGGTGCTCCAGGTCGGCGTCGAAGTTAAGCGCGCTGAGGGGATTGCCGCCGTGCTGATAAGCGGGCATCGCCGTGAACAGAAGCCTGAGCGCGTACGGGAAACCGGCGTTCGACCGCTCCCGCTTTTCGAATTCCAGGTGATGGATCGCGGCGTCCACCTGGGATGCGTCGACGCCGTGATCGGCAAGGCTCTCGAGCGTGTCGAGGACGACGCGCTGCACTTTTTCGGCGTCCTCGGCTGCAACTCCCTTCAAGCCGGCGCCGAAGACCGCTTCTCGAAAGTCGTCGTGCAGTCCGCTGCCGTCGGCCAGCGCGCTGCCGAGCCCAGAGTCGATCAACGCCTTGCGCAGCGGAGACCCAGCGTTGCTGAGCAAGACCTCGGAGAGGATGTTCATCCCCAGCATTCGGAATGAGTCGGAGGTGCGCGAGGTCACCCATGCGACAAGGGCCTGGGACTTGCGCGAGTTGTCGTCGGCGGGGTTGGCCGGGTAGGGCTCGGTAGCCTCGGTCGGTCCTTTGAGCCGGCTGACATCGCCGATCGAGGTGTCGATCGCGATGCGCTCGAAACGGGACAGGGCGTTGCGCTCGACTATCTGGAGCGTGTCTTCCAGCGGCCGATCTCCATACGTGTAGAAGAAAGCGTTGCTCGGGTGGTAGTGATGGGCGTGAAATTGCCTGAGCTTCTGCCACGTCAGGTTCGGGATCTCCTGCGGGTCGCCACCGGACTCATGCTCGTAGGGCACGCCCCTGAAGAGCGACCTGCGCATCGCGCGGTCGATCGCGGCCCCTGGCGCGGCGAGAGCGCCCTTCATCTCGTTGAAGACGACGCCCTTGTAACGCAGGCCGCTCTTCGAGTCGGCCGGATCCTCGAACTCGAAGCGGATGCCCTCTTGCTTGAATGCGTCCTCGGAGAGCTTGGGGAAGAATGTCGCGTCGAGGTAGACCTCGAGCAGGTTCCCATAGTCCTTTGCGTTGCGCGTGCTGAACAGGTAGGTGGTCGAATCAGGCCTGGTGAAGGCGTTCATGAAGGTCGCCAGCGACCGCGTGGTCATGCTGAAGAATGGGTCGCGGACGGGGAATTTTTGGGATCCCGCGAGGACCACGTGCTCCAGGATGTGCGCAACGCCGGTCGAATCGGTTGGCGCGGTGGGGAAGAAAACGGCGAAGCCGTTGTTGTCGTCGGGACACTCGATATGGATATGCCGCGCGCCGGTCCGCTCGTGCCTCAGCTCGATGTACGTGCCGAGTCGCTCGAGAGGTTCGCGGCGTACCACCTCGTAGCCGCCAACAGCGGTTGCGGTCGTTTCTGCCATGTGAATGGTTGAGTCTAGGATGTGATTCGTGTTCACCGCCGCGGAGCTCGATTTCCTGCGCTCCCAGCGGATCGGTCGCCTCGCGACGGTGGGCCCGTCGGGCTGGCCACATGTCGTGCCGGTCATGTACACGATGAATGACGATGGATCGCTCGATTTCGACGTGGACGGCGTGAAGTTGCGAAACCTCAGTCGCGAGGCCCGGGCGGCCATGGTCGTGGATGCGATGGGGCCGCGGCGGGGCGTTGCGATGCAGGGTCGCGTCGAGCTCATCGCGCCGGAGAGGGCGCGCCTGGAGCCGGTGCGCAAATTCGCCTGGGGTCTTTGATTCCGCGCGCTTCCTTGGTCCTGGCTTTGTGCCTGCCTCTGGCCATGGTTGCGTGCAGCTCGGGTTCCGGCTCATCAAACTCCTCGAGCTCGCGGGGGTCCGTGACCCCCACTCCTTCGCCTCCGATCTCGGCGGAATGGGTCGAGTACCACCGCGACGCGGGTCGGTCTGGAGTCGGACCTGCTGAGCCAGCGCTGACCACGCCTAAGGTCGCCTGGCGAACCAGCGTCGACGGCGATGTCTACGCTTCGCCGCTGATCGTTGCGGGCCACGTCATCGTCGCGACCGAAAACAACACGGTGTACTCGCTCGACGTCTTCACCGGTTCGGTCGTATGGAAGGCGCATCTAGGCGATCCTGTCGACGCGTCGTCGCTGCCCTGCGGCAACATTCGGCCTGTCACCGGGATCACCGGCACCCCGGCCGCAGATCCCGCCACGGGCCGGCTGTTCGTAGTCGCGTTCTTGCGCGGCCAGCATCACATGCTGTACTCGCTCAGCCTCACCGATGGCTCGAGCGCCTGGCAGCGCGACATTGATCCCTCCGGCTCCAATCCCGCAGTGCAGCAGCAGCGCGGCGCCCTGGCCATCGGTTCGGGTTTCGTGTACATGCCGCTCGGCGGGCTGTACGGCGATTGCGGCGCGTACCACGGGTACGTCGTGGGTATGTCGCTGAACGGCGCGCAGGCCGCGGCATACCAGGTGCCCAGCCAGCGCGGCGCAGGCATCTGGTCGCCGCAGGGAGTCACGGTCAGCGCCGATGGGAGCGTTTACGTGGTGAGCGGAAACGCTACGTCGGGGTCGGGCTTCGGCAACAGCAACTCCGTGATCCAGCTGGCGCCCGATCTGACCGTGCGGTCTTACTTCGCGCCGTCGAACTGGGCGGCGCTCAACGCCAGCGACACCGACCTCGGATCTGTCGGGGCCACCGTCCTGTCGAATGGGTTGGTGGTGGCAATCGGGAAAGACGGCGTTGCTTATGTGCTTCGAGCCGGGAGCCTGGGCGGCGTGGGAGGGCAGCTCACGAGCCGCAAGGTGTGCTCCGGAGCGTGGGGCGGTACGGCCTCGTCGGGTTCGGACGTATATGTGCCGTGCGCCGACGGATTGTTTGCGTTGTCGGTCACTTCCACATCGATCGATATCAAGTGGTTCACGGGCAGCCCGCTGGTGGCTTCGCCGATCATCTCTGCCGGCGCTGTGTGGGCCATCGACACGTCATCAGCAACTTTGTTCGCGCTTGAGCCGGCCACCGGGCACGTCCTTTTCAAAACGGCGCTGGGTGCGGCGCAGCGCTTCAGCACGCCGGCGGCGACGGACGGGTTCGTGGTGGCGCCGGCGGGAGCAAACGTGGTGGGTGTGTCGGTGGTCGGCTAGCCCTGGATGGAGTGAAGGAGGTTGGCCATCTCGATGGCGACCTCCGCGGCGTCGGACCCCTTGTTGTTCTTGGGTCCGGATCGGGCGAGCGCTTGGTCCTTGTCCTCGGTAGTCAGGACGCCGAACGCGATCGGGACTCCGGTGTCGAGCTGCACCTGCATCAGGCCGGACGCCGACTGCATCGCGACGACCTCGAATTGAAACGTTTCGCCGCGGACGACGCAGCCGAGGCAGATGATCGCATCGTGTTCGCCCTTTTCCGCGAGGGCTAATGCCGTGACGGGGAGCTCGAGGGCACCAGGTACCCAGTAAACGTCGGGATCTTCGACTCCGTGGCTTTGGAGAACCTCCTGCGCACCGCGCAGAAGACGTTTCGTTACGTCTTCGTTGAATCGCGCCACGACGATCGCGATGTGCAGATCGGTGCCATCGAGGTGCGGCGTTGCTCCTATGTCTCCCACTCCCTGAATTACAACAGGTGGCCGAGCTTGTCTTCTTCCTCGTTGTCGTACTCGCCTCGGTGGGTGATCGTCTCCATCGCGGCGGCCCCCAGGTGGAGGGCGTGAGCCGACCAGTGGTGGTCGGCGATGCGCTCGCTCCCCAGGAGACGTGTCTCAGCTGTCATTGCAACAACCGAATTAGGTCTATGAGATTCTCCAGTTTGCCTTTTCTTCGCTGGATCCAATTTCGTGCGTCGCTTGTCACTCTCTCCTCAGTGAGCTGAAGAGTGAGTTATAGGTGAACAAGCCCTCGGGCTATTAGTACCGCTCAGCTCAAAGGATTGCTCCTCTTACACCTGCGGCCTATCAACCTGGTTGTCTACCAGGGCCCTTACCCGGTTAACCCGGTGGGA
>Ga0209806_1000931_pt1 | contig 19763 bp, 14 predicted proteins | sample GraSoiAngelo_152_FD_186166 | JGI IMG/M metagenome (GOLD analysis project Ga0209806, IMG submission 186166) | Grasslands soil microbial communities from the Angelo Coastal Reserve, California, USA - 14_1009_12_30cm (SPAdes) (version 2) | ecosystem: Environmental > Terrestrial > Soil > Grasslands ... | reverse complement strand
CGGTGAACTCCTTCGCCGAGCGAGCATCAGCGCGAGCGGCGACTGCGCAGGTGTGAGCGGAGACCTCTCGTTGAGGATCCAGCAAGGCAGGGACGCGCCCCGCGTCGTCGTGCCGCCCGGAGGCGGCGCGCTCGACGTTGCCTGGCGGCCCGACGGTCGCGAGATCGCGGTCGTCAAGCGAGTGGGACAGTTCGAAAACTCGCTGTGGGTGATTGCGCCAGACGGCACCGGACGCGAGGTTTACGCCGCGCCGCGTGGTAGCAACGGTGACACTCTCTACTGGCCAACGTGGTCACCCGATGGCTCGGTCATAGCCGTCGTCCTCAACCGATCCGGGAGCTTCTCGCTCGGCGCGGACGGGGGCACCTCGCTACTGCTCATCAGCTATCCGTCCGGAACGGTCGCCGACCTCGGCCTGGTTCCGCTTACTCGAGACCGGATTCGCTGGTCCGGGGACGGGACGCTCGCATTCGTTCGCGGGGCGGGCCGCGAGCCGGCGACAAACCGGAAGGTGATTTTGCGGGATCGCGACGGCACAGAGACGTCCCTCGGGTCGAGCGCTGTCGCCGACCATCCCGCCTGGGATCCGGCGGGCGTCCGCACCGCGCTCACGGAGACCGACGAGACCGGCACGCGTTTCACGGTCGTCGATCGGCGCGACTCGGGCCGCGCCAGCTTCGTGTGTCCTAGCGGCGAGGCAATGGGTGCTCGCTGGGCCAAGGATGGCGATCGCCTGCTGCTCCTGTGCCACGAGAAGGGATCCGACGTCAGCGAGCTGTGGCTTCGCCGGTTCACGGGCGCGTCCGAGCGGCTCATGACAGTGCCGCACGGGTTCGTCGAGCTCTTCCGCACCCTGACCTGGTCAGAGGCTGTGCCGTAGGAGTTGGCAGGGCTGGCGATCGCCGGCGAGACCGCGACCGCTTGGTTCGCCGCGTAATGGGCGAGGATCGCGTTCCCTAATCGCTAGCCGGTCCCCGCCACCCACGTCCCGATCTGCACACGCGAATGGAAGCCCAGTTTGTTACGGATGTGCTCGACATGTCCTTCGGCTGTGCGCACTGTGATGGTGAGGCGATCGGCGATCTCGGCGTTGGTCATCCCTTCCGCGACAAGCTCTGCGACCTCACGTTCGCGGCGGCTGAGGGGCGACGCAGGGCGAGCGCCGCGCGTCACGTTGCGCGCCGATCGCTGCACTGGTGCGCTCGGGAACGCGAGTTTGCGACGCGCGGCCCAGCGCCGAAGCTGGGCCAGGTACCACTTCGCTTTCGCTCGCTCCCAGTACGGGACAGCCGCGGCAAGCTCCTCTCCCGCAGCCGCACGATCTCCAGACGAGCCGCGCCGCAGCAATAGATCGGCTCGTTCGAGGCGCGTGACCGTGAGTGCGAACGGCAGCTCGCCTTCCGCGAGCAGCAGTTCGACTTCCGCGAGCAGGGTCAGCGCGTCATCGAGCCGGCCGTCACGAGCCGCGCGGCGTGCATGTGCGAACACACGCCCCGCTGTGAAGGTGTGCGGCTCGTGAGCGAACTCGCCGCGACACATCAGTGCGGTCCATCGCTCGATGGCGGCGGTATCTCCGAGGCGTTCCGCTGCGAGTAACGCAAAGATCGCGACCGGGCCGACGTACCTGTTGTTTGCCCAGTACGGAAAACGACTGGCATCTGGTCGCGCGGCGTAAGCAGCGAGCACCTCTGCTTGCTCCAACGTCGCGGGTGCGTCCCCGGCGAGCCAGAAGAGCGTCGCCGTAGGGGAGGCCTCCGACGCCCAGTGCGGCAGTCCGGACGCGAGGATTCGACGGCGCGCATCCTTGGCGCGCTCCAGGAACCCTTTCGGCCCTTCGCGGGCGGCACCCGCGAAGGACACGATGAGGGCCGAAAAATTCGACCAGATCGTCTCCTGCGGATCCGTCGCGAGGGCGAACAAAGCATCCCAGTCGCCGTCGACGAACGCGAGCTCGATCTCCGTCCAGAGCGTGGCGTCGTTCCGATAGCCGCGCTCTCGACAGCGGCGCACACGCTCATCGAACGCGGCGCGGCGCTCCAGCCGAGGGGCGCCCAGGTGCGAGAGCGCGAGACCCAGATAGATGAGCGCGAAGTCGGCCGCTTCGAGGATGTTCTTCTCCAAGGCGATCGCGACGGCCTCGCGGATCCGCGCGAGACCCTCGTCGACTCGTCCTTCCAGAGCCGTGATCGTCCCAACCAGCGTCATTGCCTGCACCAGATCGTTGAATGCTCCGCACTCGCGACCCAGCCGGATGGCCTCTTCGCCCTTGTCGTGGACTCTCGCGTAATCGCGTTCGAACCACGCGACGGCCGTGGACGTTCGGAAGGCCTCGGTCAGTTCGGGACCGCCGCCAAGCGGCGCGCCCGTGCGCACGGCCTCATCCGCGTAGCGCGCAGCATCCTCGAAATGCCCGGAGCCCATGTGGCAATTCGCCATGCAGGTGAGGGCGGTGGTGGCGCCAACGGCATCGCCGAGCGACACGTAGAGCTCCCGGGCCATATCGGCGACCTCGAGACCGCGGCGAAACTCGTGGCCGAAGCGTGCCGCCTGGGCCAGCTGGAGACGAAGCGCCGCCAGTATTGCCGGATCGACCGGCGCGAGGGTGCACGCGCGTTCCAGGTGACTCACCGCTGCCGTGAAGGCGAAGACCCGGCTCGCTTCCGTGGCCGCGAGCACGTGATAGCGGAGGGCGCGTTCAACATCGCCCGCCTCGTCGAAGTGATACGCGAGAGCGTCGGCTGCCGCTGCCGCGCCACTGCCGGCTCGGCGCTCGAGCTCCGCTCCCACGGCGCCGTGCAGCGATCGCTGCTCGCGCTGCAGGAGCCCGGCGAGAACGGCCTCGCGGGTGAGGGCATGGCGGAAAGCGAACTGGTCTCTACGCGGATCGCCGATCCCGACGATGAGCTGAGCCTCGCGGGCCGCTGTCACTGCGTCCAGCACCGTGCGCTCGGGAAGCTCGCAGACCTGTTGCAGAAGGTCGAAGTCGAAACGGCGCCCGATGACCGCGGCGACCCGTAGCGCCCGCTGGCCGTCGGCCGCGAGCGCATGCACGCGCTGCTCGACCGCGCCGGAGACCGAATCGGGGATCGCGATATCCCCTACATCTTTGTCACGCTGCCAAGCCCCATTGCGATAGACGAGGTCGCCGCGCTCAGCGAGCGTCTTCAACACCTCTTCGATGAAGAACGGGTTGCCCTCGCAGACCTCGTCCAGCGCACGACGGAACTCGCTCGTCGGCGGATGTGAGAGGCCGAGGGTGGCCTGGACCATATCGCTTGTCTGGGCCGAGTCCAAAGGCCGAAGGCGCACCACGGTCGTCCGCGGTGAGCGTTCGAGCTCAGCCAAGACCGACCGCAGAGCATGCAGCCGATGCAGCTCGTCGGCGCGATGCGTCAGGACGATGAGAACCGGATCATCGCGCAGCCTACGGGCGAGATACGGGAGCAACTCGAGCGTGGCTGGATCGGCGAAGTGCACGTCATCAACGGCAAGGACAAGCGGCTTCGAACGCGCGAGGTCCGCGAAGAGCATCGCGAATGATTCGTGGCTCTGAAATCGCTCGGTGCCTCCGGAGGGCTCGATGCGGCCACCGCTCCGTTCCGGCAGGAAGCGCACAAGTTCGCGCGCGTGACTCTGAAGAGACTTCTCGACGACATCACGGGGGTACGTGGCGAGCGCCGACCCCAGGATCTCCACAAACGGGCCGAATGGCCGCGCCGCCCCGGTCTCACTGCATTCTCCGACCAGCACCGCCGCGCGAGCCGATCGCGCACGGGCGACGAACGAGCGCAGCAACGCCGTCTTGCCGATGCCGGCATCCCCGGCAATAAGGAGGACCCGCCCGTTGCCCGCAGCGGTACCCGCAAGCGCCGCCTCAAGGGTCTCCAGGTCCACCTCACGTCCCACCAGTTCCGGCGCAACCAGCCGGCGCTCGTTGCGCTCGGCGATGACTGGGCGGACCTGGCCGGCGCTGCTCACCGTGAGTGCATTCTCGCAGCAGGGGTAAGCGACCAAGGCAGCGGGTGCGTACTCGGGCGACTGCGATTAGGTACTGGGGATAGGCAATTCCCGCGTTTTCCAGCGGCCTCACGGTGCCTACCTTCGCGGCATCGACTCGTGGAGGAAGAAGAGATGAACGCGAATACGATCCGCAGCAAAGCCACTCGCACGGGCATGGCGTCCTTCACTTGCGGCATCGCGATCGTTCTTGCGGCTTGCGGTGCGACTGCGGCCCAGCAATCGGCCATCGGCCCGGAATCGCAGGGCGCTGCGGCAGAGCCTCAGACCTCGGCCGGATCCTTCTCGCTCGACTACGACACGGCGCAGCACATGGGCCGGCTCGAGCTGGGCGCCGGTTCGTCCTCGCTCGACTACAACACCGCGCAGCACGTCGGTCGGGTCGAGATGGGCGCGGGATCTTTCTCGCTCGACTACGACACGGCGCGCCACATGGGTCGCCTCCCGTAAGTCGATCGACGAAAGTCGATGGGGGGTCGATCCCCCTCTGCTGCACGGAGTCCGCCTGGGTAATCGCGATCCGAGCCGCCCAAAACCGGAACGTCGCGTGAGCGTGCGATGCGCGCGGGAAACTGCGCTCTCCTCTGCCCTCGACCGGCTTGGCGACCGGAGGCACCAGCGCTCGATTCCTTGTCCGAGTTGCGCGGCTCGCTATGTTGGACCGAGGCTGGATCCGCCTGAGCAACGCAGGAGGGAAGAATCCAATGATGCGGAAGGGTTCCGGGCCAGCGGCCACCTTCCTTGGCACTCGGGTGCGGGTAGTAAGCACTCTTCTCATCGGATGGCTGCTCGTCTCCGCGGCCGGGACGCCGGGTTCGCTCGCGAACACCTCCATGGCGACCTCCCGTTCGGCGGCGAGCGTCTGCACGCCGGTCTTCGGGCCGGGCATCGCCGCGCCCGCGAGCGTTCCCGCGGGCATTCCTGGATTCCACGCCGCGTGGTACGGACAGAGTGGCTACCAGAGCCTCTGCCCCGGTCAACTGGCGAGCGCGGTCGTGGCCTTCTACAACTCGGGGTCCAACGGGTGGGTCAAGGGTCGGATGGGGGAGGTCGCATACCTCGGCACCTGGGACCCCGAACCGGGGCAGGACCGCTCCAGCCCGGTCGGGGGCGACGGCACGAATGGTTCCCCATCGACCGGATGGCCTCGTCATAACCGGGTCGCGATACAGCCAGCGGACTATGTCGGTCCAGGCCAGATCGCGTGGTTCCAGTTCACGCTCCGTGCCCCGGCGACGCCAGGCACCTACCGCCTCTCACTGAGGCCGCTCATCGAAGGCGCGACGTGGATGGAGGACTACGGCGTCTTCTGGATCTTCACCGTGCTCCCCGCGATTGAACCGCTCCCAACACCGACACCCGGCGCCTTCACGCTCATCCCTGCAGACCGCCTGACGACGTGGAACCCGGGGATCCGCGGCGGGATTCCCACGCAGACCACCGTGTGCGCCGAGGTGGGCGCCACTCAATATGGCAACGGCTCGCAGGACGCGACCGCCGGCATCCAAGCTGCGCTCGATGACTGCCCTGTTGGCCAGGTCGTGCAGCTCTCGGCGGGCGACTTCAAGATCACGGCGACCCTCCAAATCACGAAGGGGATCGTGCTGCGCGGTCTCGGGCCGACCCAGACAAGGCTGAAGATGCCGGTCGGAACGAACGCAAACCTGATCAACGTCGGCACCCAGTACTTCAAGTTCACCGAGTCCACCAACCTCGCCGCCGACGCGATCAAGGGGAGTACGCGTGCGATGCTGGCGAGCGTCCCGAGTGGTCTCGCCGCGGGCGAAATCGTTGAGATCGACGAGCTCACTGACACGAGCATCACCGAGTGGAGCACCAAGTCGCCTCCCGGCGACGCCTCTCGGACCTGGTTCTCCCGTCCCAACCGACCAGTTGGCCAGGTCATGGAAGTCCAGTCGGTGAGCGGCAGCACCGTGACCTTCACCACGCCATTCCACATCACGTTCCAGAAGGCTTTCGCCGCGCAGCTGTCGCGCTTCTCGAACGTCGACAACGGCCCTGTGATCCCGGCGGTGAAATACGCCGGCGTCGAGGACCTCTATCTGAGCGGCGGCAGCGGCGGGCAGGGGAACATCGCCCTCTCCAACGCTGCATACAGCTGGATCAAGAACATCGAGTCCGACCTCTCGGATGGGCCGAGTGTGGCCATCGACGCTTCGTTCCGCTGCGTCCTCCGCGACTCCTATGTCCACACCACCCAGACGCCGTCGCCTGGCGGTGGCGGGTACGGCATCTCGTTCTCCTCCTACACGGCCGACACTCTGGTGGAGAACAACATCGTCTGGAACATGAACAAGGTCATGGTCATGCGGGCCTCTGGCGGCGGCAACGTCATCGGATACAACTACATGGAGGGTGGTTGGATCGACTACAACACCGGATGGGTGGAGGTGGGGCTCAACGCGTCGCACATGACGACCCCGCACTACGAGCTATTCGAGGGGAACGAATCGTTCAACTTCGACGCCGACAACACCTGGGGCAATTCGGTCTACATCACGGTCTTCCGCAACCACTTGACCGGCAAGCGGCGGTCCGTCGCGCCTCTCGCGTTGACCGATACACAGAACCCGCGCGCGATCGGGCTCATGGAGGGTGCCAAGTGGTACTCCTTCATCGGCAACGTGCTCGGTACGGCGAACCAGACTCCGTACCCCTCGACGAGCTACGTGTACGATGCCCCGTTCCCATGGACCGACAACCCCATCGGGATGTGGCGTCTCGGATACAACCCGGAAAACTGGGACGCGCCGCCTGACCCCAACGTGATCGGGACGGTCATCCGCGAGGGAAACTTCGACTACGCCACGAACCAGGTGCACTGGAGCGGGGCCGCACAGCAGCTCCCGCCCTCGCTTTATCTGACCACCAAGCCGGCCTTTTTCGGCAGCAACCCCTGGCCGTGGGTGGATCCCACGGGAACGACAAGGGTGCACACGCTCCCGGCCCGCGCCCGCTTCGACGCAATGCCCGGGCACTAGGCAACGGCCGCACGTGGGCACCGGCCAATCGGCGTTGCGTCCCTACGTTTTCGCTAGTCTTTCTCGCGTGATGGCACCGAGTTCGGACTAGGGCATGGACCGGTTCACCCAGAACGACCCCGAACGTCAGGCGAACATCGCCTTCATCCTGATCTTCCTCGGCATCATCGCGGTCGGCGCTTTGACGATCTGGCTCTTTTACGGAGCGTCCTTCTAGCGCGAGTGCCGAACGAGCCCGCGCTCCTTCCGCCTCGCGCCCAACAGCGGAGCCCCCGCGGCAGGGTCGTCGACGGTGTCCCCGACCGGTGCCGCGCGACGCGTCGCGCACCTCTTCGTGTTGCTTCAGCGCATGGGCGTTATCTAGCCGCCTAACATCTTCCCGACAAGGGGGAGTCAAGGATGGCGACGCCCACGCTCCAGAACTACATCGATGGCCGCTGGGTCGACGCGACTGACCGCGGCACGTTCGAGAACATCAATCCCGCGACCGGTGAGCTCATCGCGAACGTCGCGAAGTCGACGGTCGCCGACGTTGACCGCGCCGTCGATGCGGCCAGGCGCGCTCTCGATGGTTGGCGCCTCTACCCCGCCCCAAAGCGCGGCGAGATCCTCTTCCGGGCCGGCGAGATCATGCTCACGCGCAAGGACGACCTCGCGCGCGAGATGACGCGCGAGATGGGCAAGGTCATCGCGGAGGCCCGCGGCGACGTCCAAGAGGGCATCGACATGACCTACTACATCGCCGGCGAGGGCCGCCGTCAGTTCGGCGACGTGGTTCCAGCGGAGCTCCCCAACAAATGGGCTATGAGCATGCGGCATCCCGTGGGCGTGGTTGCCGCGATCACTCCCTGGAACTTTCCGTTCGCTATCCCGACCTGGAAGATCATGCCGGCGCTGATCCTCGGTAACACCATCGTCTTCAAGCCCGCGTCGTACACCCCGCTCCTCGCGGTGCGCCTGGTCGAGATCCTCGAGGAGGCGGGATTGCCGAAAGGCGTCATCAACCTCGTGCTCGGCTCCGGTGGCGAGCTCGGCGACCACATCGTTTCGCACCCCGGTGTCGACCTGATCTCGTTCACCGGCTCGTCCGACACGGGTTCGCACATCAGCGAAATTGGGGGCCGGCTCCTCAAGCGCGTGTCCTGCGAGCTCGGCGGAAAGAACGCCATTGTCGTGCTCGACGACGCCGATGTGGATCTCTCGCTCGACGGGATCGTCTGGTCGGCGTTCGGCACGTCCGGACAGCGATGCACTGCCGCGTCGAGGGTCATCGCGCACAAGAGCGTCGCGAAGGATCTCGTCGACAAGCTCGTCGGGAGGGCCAAAAAGCTGCGCCTGGGGAACGGGCTCGAGGCCTCGACCGATGTCGGGCCAGTCGTCTCCATGTCGCAGCTGGAGCGCGTGCATTCGTTTATTCCGGCCGCCGAGAAAGAAGGGGCCACGGTCGCCGCCGGTGGACACGTGGCGACGGAGGGGGCGCTCGCGAAAGGGTTCTTCCACGAGCCGACGGTGCTCGTCGACGTGAAACCGAACATGCGCGTGGCCCAGGAGGAGATTTTCGGCCCGGTGACGGCCGTGATCGAGGTCTCCACCATCGACGAAGCGATCAAGGCCGTGAACTCGACGAAGTACGGCCTCTCAAGCTCGATCTACACGCGGAACGTGAACAATGCGTTTCGTTTCATGCGCGACGCCGAGACCGGCATGGTCTACGTGAACGCGGGGACGATCGGTGCCGAGATTCAGCTCCCGTTCGGCGGAATGAAGGCGACCGGCAACGGCCATCGCGAGGCCGGCCGGGCCGCGCTCGACGTCTACTCCGAGTGGAAATCGATCTACGTCGATTACTCGGGCAAGCTGCAGCGCGCCCAGATGGACCCCGAGGGCACGAAGACGGCGCCCTAAACGGGTTCTGGCGGCTCGACCGGGAGCGTGAAGCGGATGGCGGTGCCCTGGCCGACGACACTCGTCGCCGAGATCTTCCCGCCATGCGCCTCGACGAGCTGTTTCGCAATCGCCAGTCCGAGACCCGCGCCGCGAGATTCGGCAGATTTGTAGAAGCGCTCGAAGATGCGGCCGAGCATCTCTGGCGCGATTCCAGCACCGGTGTCGCGCACATCGAACACCACCGCCGGCTCCTCGGCATGCGCGGACACGCTGACATGCCCACCGCGAGGCGTGTAACGCAGCGCGTTGGCGACGAGGTTCGCGAGGATCTCGCGCGCGCGGACCGGGTCGGCGTCGACCTGCGGCAAGCCGGTGGCGACCTGCGCGTCGATCACCACGCCAGCCGGCTCCGCCTGCGAAGCGAAGGACTCGACGGTCTCGCGCACCAGCGCGCCGACGTCGATCGCCTCGCGGTGGAGCGCGAGCGCGCCTGACTCGGCGAGCGAGAGGGTGCGGAGGTCCTCCACCAGCCGCGACAGCACCTTCGTCTCGTCCAAGATCGCGGCCAGATGTGCCTCGTCGGCCGGGTGAACACCGTCGACCAGCGCTTCAAGATTTCCCTGCACGACGGACAGCGGGGTCCGAAGCTCATGGCTCACGTCTGCGAGGAGACGCCGGCGCTGCTCCTCGCTCGCTTCGAGCCGGCTCGTCATGGCGTTGAACGCGCGGGCGAGCGCGCGCGCCTCGCGGGGTCCTCGTTCACGCACTCGGGTCGAGAGGTCGCCGTCGGCGACACGGCCCACGGCCTCGATCACGTCTCCGGTCGGGGCGACGAGCCGCCGGAGCGATCTCGCAGTGAACAGGAAGCCGTACACGACGACCAGGAGGGCCACGCCCCGGGCGATATTGCCGACGACATCGGGCGCTCCGAGTGCGGTGGCAAGTGTCCAGAAGAGGAAGGTTGCGCCGACGACCGAGAGGAGCGCGGCAGCGACGAAGAACATGGCCATACGTCGCATGACACCGCCCCGGGCCCAAGGCGCCCCGCCCCAGCGTTGCGGCGGAAAGGGCTCGTTCTCCGGCCACCACGACGGGCGCTGATGCGAGCCCCAGCGCCGCCCACCCCTCATTCCTCAAGCTCCGCGAAGCGGTAGCCCACTCCGTAGACCGTGAGGAGATAACGCGGGTTCGCGGGATCGGGCTCGAGCTTGTGCCGGATGTTCTTCACGTGCGCGTCGATCGCGCGTTCGTAGGATTCGAACGCCACACCGTGCACCGCATCGAGGAGCTGTGCGCGCGTGAAGACACGGCCCGGCTCGCGCGCCATGGTGGCGACGAGCTGGAACTCCGTCGGCGTCAGGTCCACGTTCCGGTCGCCGACCGTCGAGCGCATCCGTGGTATGTCGAGCGTGATCTCGCCGACCCGGACGATCTCGGTCTCCGCCCGCGGACGCTCGGTCCGCCGGAGCACGGCTCGCACCCGCGCCACGAGTTCCTTGGGGCTGAACGGCTTCGTGACGTAGTCGTCCGCGCCAATCTCGAGGCCCACGAGCTTGTCGGACTCCTCGCTCCGGCCGGTGAGCATGACGATCGGCACGTTCGACTCCCCACGGAGAGTCCGGGCGACATCGAGGCCGTCGAGCTCGGGCAGACCGAGATCGAGCACGACGAGATCAGGCTTCTGGGCGCGCGCGGTGGCGAGCGCGGCCTTTCCATCGTGTGCCACGACCACCGCGAAGCCGGCGTGCTCGAGATAGTCGCGTGCGAGCTGCACGATCTTCGGCTCGTCGTCGACGACCATGACCTTTCTCATCGTCGTCCGAATCCTAGGTAAGACAAGACGCCGGACCTTTGTCCGGCGTCTTGTCGTTGGACCCTGCTCTTACCGACCGCTCGGAGGCGGCGACGTCGTCCCGGTGTCCGTGGACTTCTCACCGTGCATCTCCTTGTGGAGCTCCTCGAGCCGTTCCCGGGGACTCTGGTAGCCGTAGCCGCCCCATCCACCGCCGTAGCGCCGGCCCATTCCACCCCAGAAGGCCCCTCGGATCAGGGCGAAGACGAGGAAGATGAAGAGAAGCGGGAAGAGGAACCCGAACCCTCCGAAGAAGAAGGGGTGGTAGTAGACGGCCGGAGCGACGGCCGTTCCCGTCGTCGCGAGCCCCTGCGACAGTCCCAGCTGGTATGCGCCGACGCCCACGATCGCCGCGATCACGAGCGTCACGATGATGCCTATGCCTCGCATTTGTGTCTCCTTTTGACGATGTCGTCGAGAGGAAGCCTCGCTCGGGGTGATGAACTGGGTGTGAAGAAGCGGCGGAGATTCTCGCCTAACGCAGCACGCTGTCGAGCCAGCGCGCGGCCGCAGCGACCGCCTCGGCCTCACGCGTACCGAAATCGTGCCCCGCCCCTTCGATGCGCACGAGGTCGATCCGAGGATTCCGCGCGGCGATCCGCTCGAGCACGGCGAAGGGTCCGAGCTCGTCTCGGTCGCCCTGGACGACGAGCGTTGGGCAGGTGGTCGCGGCAAGAGCCGCCTCATCCCGCGGACGCGGCCGCTTCGGAGGCGCGATCGGATGGCCAAGGATGACAAGGGCGTCCGGCGGCTCGCGCTCGGCAAGGAACGCCGAGATACGCCCGCCGAACGAGCGCCCCACGAGAGCGATGCGCTCGTGCCTGTCCCTTCGGAGCGCGTCGCGTGCCGCGCGGAGGTCCTCGATCTCGGACAGGTAGTCCGTGCTCGGCCGGGATCCCCGCGTGCGGAAGGTCACCGCGCGCGACGCGATGCCGAAATACTCGAACGCGGAGGCCAGCTCGCGGAGGATCGGCTGCTCTGCCGTGCCGCCGTACCCAGGCGCGAGGACCGCGGCGCGTCTCAAGCCGGCGGCTTCGGCAGCTTCTGCGCGAGGGCGAGCGATGGCCCGAGCAGATCGCCCACCGCCTCGAGGCGCGCCGACATGTTGATCATCGTGAACGCGTCGGGCCGCCCGAGTGACGCGATCTCCTCCCACCGGAGCGGCGCCGACACGGGCGCGCGGCGGATGGGCCGCACGCTGTACGGGCCCGCCGTCGACTTGGCACGCGTGTTCTGCAGGTAGTCGATGTAGATCCCGCGCCGCTTGGCTTTGCTGAACTCGAGCGTGACCAGCTTGGGCAGCTTCTCTCGCGCGAGCTCGCCCACGCGAAGCGCGAACGCGCGACTTTCTTCGAACGTGTACCGGCGGGCGATGGGAACGAGGACGTGGATCCCGCGGGAACCCGTGGTCTTGGGGAATCCGACAATGTCGAGGTCGTCGAGCACCTGCTTGACGACGCGCGCGACCTCCTTCACGTCGTCCCACGTCGCGCCCTCCGCCGGATCGAGGTCGATCATGACGTTGTCCGGCTTCTCCGGATCGTCGACGCGCGCGAGCCGCGGGTGGATCTCGATCGCGGTGTAATTCGCCATCCAAACGAGCGTGGCCATGTCGTTGGCGAGGACGTACGCGTTTTCGGGCTCGCGCGGATCCGTCCAGCTCGTGATCCACTCGGGCGTGAACCCCGGTTTGTTCTTTTGATAGAAGTGCGTGCCGTGGATGCCGTCGGGGAACGGCTTCAGCGTGAGCGGCCGATCGCGAAGCCACGGCACCAGATACGGCGAGACCTCGGTGTAATACCGGATGAGGTCGGCCTTGGTGTACCCGTCCTCGGGAAAAAGCACCTTCTCAAGGTTCGTCAGCTTGATGCGCCTGCCCTCGACCTCGAGAACGGAGGGGACCCGGTCGGCACGCTCGCCGTTCTCCGACGGAGCGCGCGTCGTCGCGGCGCGTTTCGCAGCCTCCTGCGCTTTCCTCGCGGATTCGCGCCGCTCCTCCCCGGTGGCGTCGCGCGGGTCGACGTCCGTCCGAAGGCCGCGATAGGTGGGGTGCCGCAGCGTGCCGTCGCGAGTGATCTCGACGTACTCGACCTCGCAGACCAGCTCGGGCAGGCACCATCTCGCGGGCTGATTTGTCCGCGGCTGAGTCGCGAACGGGGACGTTGGCGACTCGTGCTCCTCCAGCATCTTGAGCAGGTCGCGGAGCGTTCGCTCGTCGAACCCCGTGCCGACGTGGCCCACCGGTTGGAGCTTGCCCTCGCGATAGACGCCGATCAGCAGCGCGCCCAGCGTCTTGGTGCGATCGCCTTGCCCCGCCGTCCATCCGCCAATCACGCACTCCATCGTGCGGAACGCCTTGATCTTCACCCACGCCGGCGAGCGCGCTCCCGGCAGGTAGATCGAATCGAGTCGCTTGGCGACGATCCCCTCGATTCCCTGCTCGCGCGCCGCCTCGAAGAGCGCGACGCCGGTCCCGGGGAAACCTTCGCTCCGGCGGATCGAGCCCATCGGTGTCAGCGCCTCGTCGAGACGTCGCAAGCGATCGCGAAGCGGCTTGCGGGTGAGGTCTTCGCCGTCCGCGTACAGGATGTCGAAGACCTGATAGATAACCGGTGTCGATCGGCGCAGTTTGCGCACGGTGCTCTCGTCGCTCACATGCATGCGGGGCTGAAGCCGTTGGAAGCTCGGAACGCCCTTCTCATCGAGCGCAACGATCTCGCCATCGAGGATCGCCTGATAGGCACCGGTCAGCGCCTCCGCGGCCTGTGTCCCCTCGGGGTACTGCTTCGTGCAGTCGAGAAGATTGCGCGTCTGCAGCCTGACCTCTCCGCCATCGACGAAGGCGATCGTGCGCACGCCGTCCCATTTCGGCTCGTAGATGAAATCGGGAGAGTCGAACGGCTCGTCCGCGGCGGCCGCGAGCATCGGCTGGATCTTCGAAAGGAGCGGATCGTTCTTCGGCGGCGTGCCGTGCTTGATCATGAGCCAGTCGCGGCCCTCGTTCTGCTTCGTCTGCACGAGGACCCACTCGCCCTCGAGGCGCGTGCCCTTCATGCGCAGCTTCAGCTCGTTCGGCTTCTCTTCGAGGAGCTCGTACGTGCCGGTGTCCCAGATGGTCATCGAGCCGGCGCCGTAGCCGTCGGGAATGACGCCATGAAACGTCAGGTACTCGATCGGATGGTCCTCGGTGTGAACCGCGAGCCGCCTCTTCCCGGCCTCGAGCGGCGGGCCGTTCGGCACCGCCCACGACGCCAGGATGCCGCGCATCTCGAGCCGAACGTCCCAGTGCAGCCGCGTCGCGTGGTGGCGATGGACCACATAACGACGCGTCTCTTCGCCCTTCGGCTGCCGGCCCTTTGGTTCGGGCGTGCGGCGGAAGTCACGTTTGCGCTGGTACTCGGTGAGGCTCAATCTGTGACCTTCGCCATTGTCGGGGAGGGGGCATCGTGACGTCCGCGCCGTTCTCGTCGCTCGTCAAGGAGTACCTCGACGAACGCTATGACGAGTCGCCGACCTGGGCCAGCATGCTCGGCCTGACGGCCTACGACGAGCGCTCGGAGGACCTCTCTGCGGAGGCATTCCGGCGGCGCGACGCGGCCGTTCTGGACTGGACAAAGCGCCTCAGGGCCGTCGGCGACGACGCCCTTGACCCCGACGAGCGCATCGACCGTGACGTGATCCTCGCGTCCCTCCGGGGACGGGAGCTCATGCAACCGCGCGAGGAATGGAAACGTCAGCCCAATACCTATCTGAACCCCTCGCTCGGCGGGGTGTTCACCCTCTTCTTGCATCGTCTCCGCCCCGAGCGTGACCTCGCCGAGGCGGCTCGTGCGCGATTGCTTGCCGTGACGAGGCAGGTCGCCGATGGCAAGACCAACCTGGACCTCGCGCTCGCCCCACGCGTCTACGTGGAGCGCGCGATCGGCCAGGCGAAGGCGGCCGCGCGCTACGCGCGCGAGCTCGTGCCCGCAGAGGTGAAGGATCCAACGCTTCGCCAGAAGGTCGCCGAGGCCGGAGCGACGGCCGCGGGCGCGTACGAAGACTTTTCGGCATTTCTCGAGGCCAACAAAGCGCGCGCCGCCGGCGAGTACGCCATCGGCGAGCAGCTCTACACGGCGCTGCTACGTGAGAAGGAGCTCCTTCCTCTGGATACCCGAGAGCTCCGCGAGCGTGGACGCGAGCAATACGACCTGCTCTCCAACGAGGCGAACAAGATCGCCCAGCGGATCGACGGCGGTGGCACGTGGACTGAGGTCTGCGAGCGGCTGAATCGCGTGCACGCGCAAACCCCCGACGCGATGCGGGCCGAGTACGAGGAATGGACCGAACGGGCTCGGTCCTTTCTCGTGGACACCGGCCTCGTCACGCTGCCGCCGGGTGAGCGCTGCACGGTGGAGCCGTCGCCGCACTACCAGCGTCCGATCCAGGCGGTCGCGAGCTACAACCAGCCTCCAGCTTTCAGCAATTCGCTCCACGGGCACTTCTTCGTGCCCTATCCGCCTGACGGGACACCACCTGAGGAGGTGCAGAAGCGGCTCGAGGGCAACTGCAGCGCGGGGATCCCGACGACCGCTGTGCACGAGGCATACCCGGGCCACCACTGGCATCTTGTCATGGCGAAACAGAACCGCTCGGATGTCCGCCGGACCCATTTCACGTCCTACTTCGCGGAGGGCTGGGGTCTCTACGCGGAGCGCGTCATGCGCGAGCAAGGATTCTTCAGCGACCCTCGCCATCTGCTCTTTCAATACGAGGCCACGCTCTTCCGTGCCGCGCGCATCGTCGTGGACACGTCCCTGCACATGAACGAGATGACCTTCGATCAAGCCGTCGACTTCATGGTGAAGAACGGCAATCTGACGCCGCCGAACGCCAGGGCCGAGGTCGGCCGGTACTGCTCGTGGCCGACGCAGGCGTCGAGCTACCTCACGGGGATGCTCGAGATCGTCGACATCCGCACCCGGTGGCTCGCCAAGCGCGGGTCGGCTGATCGCGCGGCGCTGCGTGCATTCCACGACGCCATCACGTCGACCGGCTCGATCCCGACAGCACTCGCGGAGCGGGCGATCGCAAACTAGCGATCGTGGATCTCCCCCTCTGGGCCGAGTTACTGCTCGTCCTCGTCGCGGTCTGGGTCGTCGTCGCCGTCGTGCTCGTCGTCGTCGGTCGCGCCATTCTCGCCCGCGAGCTGACCCTGCTCCTGCCGAATCTGGTCCGGCTCTTCGCCGGCCTGCTGCGAGACACGCGTGTCCCGCTCCGTGCGAAGATCGTCCTCGCCGTGGCCAGCGTGTGGCTGGCATCGCCGATCGACCTCATCCCCGATTTCATCCCGATCGCCGGATCCCTGGATGACGCGATCGTCGCGGCTCTGGCACTCCGCTTCGTGCTGCGGACGACCGACGGCGCCGTGGTGCGCGAGCACTGGCGTGGCGATCCGGCCACCCTGGAGCGGCTCCTTCGGATTGTGTCGTGGGGACGCCGTGGGACGCCGCGCGCGCTCCCTTGACGGAGGCCGCTACAATTCGCGCGGCGTAGCCGCGCGCAAAAGGGGAAAGCGGCTCGCGAGGTGATGAGGCATGCCACGATCGATCTGGAAGGGCGTCATGAGCTTCGGGATGGTCGCCATCCCGGTACGGCTATATCTCGCAACGGAGAGCTCGAGCAAAGTCTCGTTCAACCTCCTTTGCCCTGAGCACCGGAGCCGCATCAAGAACAAGCGTTGGTGCGTCGAGGGCGATCACGAGGTCGCGTGGGGGGACGTCGTGCGCGGCTACGAGTACGAGAAGGGAAACTACGTCGAGCTGACCGACGAAGACCTCGAGAAGCTCCCTCTCCGCTCGAGCAAGGCGATCGACATCTCCGGCTTCATCAAGGACGACGAGCTCCCTGGCGCGCTGTATTACCAGTCGGCCTACTACCTCGAGCCGGAGAAGTCGGCCGAGAAGCCGTATGCGCTCCTGAACAAGACCCTTGCGAAAACCGGACGAGTCGCGATCGCGAAGTTCGCGCTCCGCGACCGGGAGCGCCTGGTGTCGGTGCGGCCACAGGACGGCGCGCTCCTCATGAACACGCTGCATTGGCCGGACGAGATCCGCTCGACGGAGGATCTTGACGTGCCGGAGGACGTGAAGGTGTCGCCGGCCGAGCTGAAGATGGCGGAGAACCTCGTGAACATGATGGCCACGGACTTCGAGCCGACTGAGTACAAGGACGAATACAAGCAGGCGGTCCTGCAGCTGGTCGAAGCGAAGGTCCAGAAGAAGGAGATCATCGAGGCGCCCGAGCCGGAGGCGGCAACGACGGTCGTCGATCTCATGTCCGCGCTCAAGGCCTCCGTCGAAAAGGCGAAGAAAAGCGAGGCGAAGACGAAGCGCGCTGCCTCCTCGTCGTCGCGGACGGCGCGTAAGAAGGCCTCCTAGGACCGTATCCTCGGCGAGTGCCCTCGCGCGAACGTGAGCGATCGGAGAGTGCCGCGAATCCGACTCTGATAAACGTGGCCGAAGCGACGAGCGCGCTGCCGCGCGCATTCGTGCCGATGCGCTCGCGGCTCGCTCGCCGAGCATTCAATTCACCCGAGTACTTGTTCGAGCTGAAGTGGGACGGGATCCGTGCGGTCGTGGCGCGCGACGCGACCGGACTGCGCGTCACCGACCGGGCCGGCGGCGATCTCCTTCCCGCGGTACCTGAACTCCGAGACCTGCGGCTCCCCGAAGGAACCGCGATCGACGGCGAGATCGTGGTCTGCGACTCGCGCGGTCGTCCGAGCTACGACCTGCTCGCGGGGAGGCTCGGACCGAAAGCCGCGAAACGGGGACGTGGGCCGATCTTCGTCGCGTTCGACCTCCTCTACACCGAGGGGCGTCCGCTCATCTCGCGGCCACTGACCGAACGCCGCGCGCGCCTGCTCGGCGCCGGCCTCGGCTCACGGATCCTCGCTGTGCCGGAGCATCTCGATGACGACGGCGAACCGTTCCTCGAGGTTGTCGCCGAGTACGGCCTCGAAGGCATCGTCGCCAAGCGGCGCGAGGGGGGCTACGTCCCGGGCACGCGCACGGCCGACTGGCTCAAGTGCCACGTGACGCCGCGCGCCGACGTGGTTGTGGGCGCCCTCGTCGTCGACGAGCGCCGCGGCGCGCGCACGCTGCTCTGCGGTCTCCGCGGTGAGGACGGCGCGATCGGCTTCGCCGGAGATGCGTACGTGCCGCCCTATCTCGGCGGTTGGCTCGACGTCGCGACGCGAGGGTTCGCGGCCGACACGTCTCCGTTCGCCACACCCGTCGCGCTGCGCGAAGGCCTTCGATTCCTGCGCCCGCGACTGGTCGCGATCGTGGAGTACGCAGACATGGAGAGCGGTGAGCTTCGCGATGCCCGTTTCCGCGCTCTGCGACTCGATGGAAACCTCGAGGATTGCCGCCGCGATGAGCCGGTCGAGATTCCCTCCTACCCTCCGCACACCGGAACGGATCGACCCCGCCTCATCGTTCTGAACAGTCTTCCCTTCCCCGTCTCATAACCGGACCATCGCTACCCGCCTCATCCCTGTAGTCCTCGCAGCTTCGCTGCTGCGGTCTGCTGAGGCTCCGGCGATTATCCAGTCCATGCTGGACTGGATATCGCCACCTCTATAGAATTAGAAAAACCCCGGAGGTCCAGCCCGTGCCTAAGTTCGTGTTCGTGACCGGAGGGGTCACTTCCTCGCTCGGCAAAGGCATCACTGCCGCTTCCCTCGGTCGCATCCTCGCCGCGCGAGGACTCACCGTCGCATCGCTCAAGATGGATCCCTATCTCAACGTCGATCCGGGGACGATGTCGCCCTACCAGCACGGCGAGGTATTCGTGACTGAAGACGGTGCCGAGACCGACCTCGACCTCGGCCACTACGAGCGTTTTATAGATCGCAACGTCACTCGCGCATCGAACCTGACCACCGGTCAGATCTACAACTCGGTCATCGCGAAGGAGCGCCGCGGCGATTACCTCGGCGCGACCGTCCAGGTCATCCCTCACGTGACGAACGAGATCAAGGAGCGGATCCATCGCGTCGCGCGCGAGCAGCAGGCCGAGCTCGTGGTCGTCGAGGTCGGCGGTACGGTGGGCGATATCGAATCGCTCCCCTACCTCGAGGCGATCCGTCAGTTCCGGAACGACGTCGGCAAGCAGAACGTCCTCTACATCCACCTCACGTTGCTCCCACGGGTCGCCACCGGCGAGCTCAAGACGAAGCCGACTCAGCACTCCGTCCGCGAGCTCCGCGCGATCGGTATCCAGCCCGATGTGGTGATCGCGCGGGCCGACGAGCCTATCGACGACGATCTCCGCGAGAAGATCGCGCTCTTCTGCGACGTGAAGGCAGAAAACGTGATCAGCGAACCCGACGCGTGGTCCATCTACGGCGTCCCGCTGATGCTCGAGGAAGCCGGCCTCGGCCGGATCGTCGTCGAGGAGCTCGGCCTCTCCGGCGCGCACCAGCCTGACCTCGCGGAGTGGATCGCGCTCACCGAGCGGATCCGCGGTGCGCGGATTCCGTTGACGATCGGCCTCGTCGGCAAGTACATCGAGCTGCCGGACGCGTATCTCTCGGTAGCCGAGGCGGTGCGTCACGCGGCCTGGGCGGCCGGCTGCGACGTGAAGGTCCAATGGATCGACAGCGAACACCTGGAGCGCTCCGACGACATCGAACCGCTCGTTGGCCTCGACGGCATAGTCGTCCCCGGCGGCTTCGGGTATCGCGGCATCGAGGGCAAGGTGAAGGCGGCACGGTTCGGGCGCGAGCGGCGTGTGCCGACGCTCGGTCTCTGCATGGGGATGCAGTGCATGGTCATCGAGCTCGCGCGCACGGCGCTCGGCACGAACGATGCGAACTCAACCGAGTTCGACGCTTTCACGCCGCACCCGGTGATCGACCTGCTGCCGGAACAGCGCGACGTCGGCGATAAGGGCGGAACGATGCGCCTCGGCAGCTATCCGTGCGTGCTCGAGCCCGGCTCGGTCGCCGCACGCTCGTA
>Ga0209806_1000929_pt1 | contig 19815 bp, 15 predicted proteins | sample GraSoiAngelo_152_FD_186166 | JGI IMG/M metagenome (GOLD analysis project Ga0209806, IMG submission 186166) | Grasslands soil microbial communities from the Angelo Coastal Reserve, California, USA - 14_1009_12_30cm (SPAdes) (version 2) | ecosystem: Environmental > Terrestrial > Soil > Grasslands ... | reverse complement strand
CCCACCCCTTACCACCGTAACTTGCCCCCTGGTGACTGCGCTTCGTAGCATCGAGTTACTATGGCTACACGTGCATTCCTTTTATGCGGCGATGAGAAAGCGGTTCAGGCTGTCACTCAAATCCTGGATGAATTGGAAGTCAGCTTCGAGCATTCCAGTGAACCTGCGTTTTCGCTGAAGAGACTGGCAACGCAGCGCTTTGACCTGCTGATCGTCGACTGCGACAACGTGCAGAATGCCACCCAGGTTTTCAATAGCGCCCGCGCCTCCAGTCTGAATAAGGCCTCCATCGCCATTGCTATCGTCGAAGGCAAAGCCGGGGTGCCCAATGCTTTCCGGTTGGGTGCGAGCCTGGTGCTTACCAAGCCGGTAGCTCTCGAACAGGTGAGGAACACCTTGCGCACCGGGATCGGCATGACCCGGAAAGAAGCACAAGAGTTAAAGGCTCCCGCGCCAACCGTTCCCACGTTAGTGGCGCCGACAGCTGTGATATCGTCCACACCTTCACCGGTGGTTACGCCTCCGGTTTCGCCCGCGACCGTGGTGCCAACAACAGCCGTGCCGACTCCCGCTGTGAACCGTCCTGCGGCGAGTCCGGCTGTTCTAACGCCAGTGGCGCCCAAGCAGCCCGCGCCCACTCCAGTTCGGCCGCCCGCTCCCGTCGCGGAAACTCCAAAGCCAACGACCCCGGCGCCGCCTGCTCCGGCAAAGCCCGTCGTTGCGGCCACTCCGGCGAATCCTCCTGCGGTATCGACAGAACAGAAAAAGCCCGCGGTCAGCCCGGTTAACGAACCCAAGACGGAGCCGACAGTAGGCACGGCAGCTTTTGCAAAGGCTTCGGCCGCGAGTGCCGGAGCAAACTCGGCTTCTGCAAGGAACTTTGATGCGGTTTTCGCGACTCCATCCACACCAGAGAAGTCCGAGAAAGCCAAGGACGATTTGAAAAGCAACCCTAAGAAGCTCTCCGCGGAAGAGCCTAAACATGCGGGAACCTCGGTCCTGAGCATCGTTGATCCGCTGGCCGAGGAAGATGCACTCGATCCCGTGAGGGATCATGGAGTGCCATCCTTTGGCGCTTTGGGAACACAATCGTTCGCAGGCATGGAGTCGCCGAAAAGCAGCCGGGGAAAGGGCGTGTGGATTGCGGCCCTGATGCTGGTCGTGCTCGCAGGCGGAGCTTACGGAGCATGGCTGACGCAACCCGGATTTCGCAAGCTGATTGAGTGGGAATACCTCAACGTGATGAGCAAGATTGGAGCCGCGCACACGCAGCCCCAGACGGTCCCCGCAGTGACTCCCGTGTCCGCCCCGACTGCTGCTTCGGCGCCTGCTGACGGGCAAGCAGCAGATGCGAGCACGACTGGCATCGAGAGCCAGACCGTAGCCACGAACGCGACGTCCGCCGCTTCTGCTCCGTCCTCCGCGCCCTCATCCACACCGGGTGCACAAGCTTCTTCGACACCCACAGATACCGCGACGAAGACAGCGGCGGCACTGCAAACTGCGAAGCAGGATACGACCCCCAATCACGCGAATCCGTCGCTGGTAGCCGCCTCCGCGAGTGTTCCTCCGACCGCGGCCTCGAAGCCCAGCAGCGATCTGCTGGAGGTTCCGGAAGATTACGCTGACGATCAGGTGGTGCATCGCGTGCACCCCTCTTACCCGAAGCAGGCCCGCGTCCGAAAACTGCACGGAGCAGTGGTGTTGCAGGCCGTAATCAACAAGCAGGGCAAAGTGGATTCGTTGCAACTGGTTTCGGGCGACCCGCTGCTGGCCCAAGCAGCCGCCGATGCCGTGAAGCAGTGGAGATACAAGCCGTACTGGCATAACGGCGAGGCGTCTGACTTCCAAACGCGCATCACAGTCGATTTCAAGCAGCCGTAAGCGTTTCTTTTGCGACTCGGAGAAGGCTCCGGCAGGTCTCACAAAAGCCCCGCAACTCCTATTACTGCCGTAACTTGCCGCGTCTGGCGGGCGTACCTACCATTACGGCATGGGTTACCAGGCATTACTCTTCTGTCCCGACGAGAAAACTGCGCGCATTGTGACACAGGTTTTGAACGACCTCGATTTCACCGTCGAGCCCTGCACTGAGCCGTTTGCAGCGGTAAAGAAGCTCATGGCGCAGCACTTTGACGCGGTGGTAGTCGATTGCGACAACGAGCAAAATGCGACGCTGCTGTTTAAGAGCGCGCACAATTCCAGTTCGAACCAGTCGTCACTGGCGGTCGCCGTGGTCGAGGGACAGGCGGGAGTGGCAAAGGCATTCCGAATTGGCGCGAACCTGGTTCTCACCAAGCCCATCAACGTGGAACAGGCGAAAGGGACGCTGCGTGTTGCCCGGGGCTTGCTGCGCAAGGGCAGCGATGGAACAAAAGCATCGGCGCCCACGGCTTCGGTTGCACCGACAGGACAAGTTTCGAATGTTCCGAAGCAAGCGCCAGCAGCACCGCCGCGCGGGAATGTACCGGGCGCGCCGGCCGCGCGTCCGTTGACGCCTGCGGCTTCAGCACGGCCAAGCATACCTGCGATTCCGGCAGCGAGGCCTTCGGCGGCCCCGGCGATGCCAGCAATGACCGCATCGACGCAGCAGTTAGACGTCGACGATGCGGACGGCATTCTTGAACCCGACTTCGAGCCGGCTTCTCCGGAGCCGGCACTTGAATCAAACCCGGCCACGTCCTCGGGCACGCCGTCGACCGCAACTGCGACTGCAACATCCAAGTTCCCCTGGCAGCCTTCTCCCAAGATGGCCGAGCCGATGGCGTCTGCACTGCGCCGAGCTGCCGAGGCCGCGGGCCAGATGGAGGCGACAGAAACCATTCCGGCGAAATCTCCGGTCGCCCCGCCAGCCGTGGAAAAGCGGCCGAGCGCAATGTCGGGCGCGATGTTTCAGGCGCAAGGGCATGCTGCCGCGCCTGCACGTGCCTTTGAGAAGCCGTCTCCGGTTGCGGTCGCGCCGGCAATAGAAGAAGCGCCCACAGTCTCAAAACCCTCGGTTCGCGAGGTAAGCGAGCCAAAGGTGGAAAAGCTCATCGTCGACACCACTCGCGCGGATGTTCCTCCGCCTACGTTCTTCCCCGGCGCGTATGACAGCGATGAAGTCGACGGCGGCGGTAAGACCAAGGCGATCGTGATTGTCGCGGCGGTGGTTTTGCTGGCGTGCTCAGCGGGATACCTGAGCTGGAAAAACTCGAGCAACAAGGGCGCTCCGGCGGCTGCCAGGCAGAGCGCGCCGGCCACTACAGCACCGGCGGATGCGGCGAGTACCAAGGACGGCGCTCCCGGCGCACCCCAGACAACCGACATTACTTTGGGTCCGAGTGCTCCCGTGCCCACAGCAGCTGCACACACGACAGGATCCACGAAACCTTCGGCGGCGAAAGAGCCGGCGCCCGCGAAAGAGTCAGTGACGGCCAAAGGGTCGGCGCCTCCTAAAGAGTCGGCGCCTGCCGCCGAGCCGGAAGTTACCCAGCGACTGATCGTCAGAAGCGATACGGGCCATACTTCGAAACCGGCAAATTCGCAGGATCAGGAAAACGTGCAGGCGCCCAGCGCGATGGACGTGGGTGGAGCGGCTGACACGAAGTCGCTGGCAAACATCAGCAGCGCTCCGGTGAATGTTCCCAAGCCGTCGCCACAGATGTTGAGAGTTTCCCAGGGTGTGATGGAAGGGCTGCTGTTGAAACGAGTCCAGCCCCGGTACCCGACGCAGGCGCTGCAGATGCGTATCCAGGGCCCAGTGCAGTTGCAGGCGACTATCACCAAGAACGGTGACATTCAGAATCTGAAGGTGGTAAGCGGTGATGGCGTCCTGGCGCATGCCGCGCAGGAAGCCGTGAGGCAGTGGAAGTACAAGCCGTACTACCTGGACGGCGAACCGGTGCAGATCGAGACGCAGATTCTGGTGAACTTCAAACTGCCCAACTAGTTGCAGCACAGAAATCAAAAAGCTCTGGCACGGGACTGCGCGAGGCGAAGTTGCTCGCGCAGTTTTGGTTGGCGCTTAGTCGTTAGTCGTTAGTCGTTACTCGTTAGTCGTTGGCAAAAGCTCACGTCGCGGTCGGGCTGGTTTGACGTCGATCCCCTTCTGAAGAGCTAGCGCTCTGCCGGGAAGACGAGGCGCCTGCCCTACGTAGGCCCAGACGCCCTCGTCTGGGCGGCCGGGCGATAGCCCGGCTCTTGCCTGGACCTTTTGGCCATCGTCTTGCGATTCATATCGGTTAGAGAGGATTTCAATTGCTACAAGCTAAGTTGTTGAAAATCGGCAAACGGACCCGGAGACCCGAAATTTGAGGTCAGAGCATCGCGTAGAACGCCCGGTAATTGCATTTAGAGACGATCTGGCGGGAGTTTGTGCTCGCTCCTATGGTTTTTCCCTGTTACAGGCTCGCTGGCTCAGCCTGGGGATTCCTGGCGAAGATATTATCTATCGGCTAATGCATCAGTTCGTCAGCTCAGAACAGGCAACCGAACGCCGAGCTAGCGCTCGGCTGGGCAGACGAGGCGTCTGCCCCTACGCAGGCCCAGACGCCCTCGTCTGGGCGGCCGGGCGATAGCCCGGCGGCTTATGCCTGGAATTTTGTGGCCGTGGTCTCGGGCTGAAGACAGAAGACTGGAGACTGGTTTAAGGCGTTTGCAGCGTTTCGTCGATGACCACGTTCCCGCCCTGGTCGACGGTGATCACCTTCTGCACGGGTTTGTAACCGCTCAGAGTGATGTCGACGATGTAGTTGCCGGGATTCAGCAAAAAGTTTACCGGCGAGGTCTTCTCGAGGATGCGGCGGTTGATCGCGATCTGCGCGCCTTTGGGGGATGTTTTGATGCTGACCTTGCCCATGCCTGCCTCGGCGCCGCCTCCCCCGAACAGTTTCTTGAATTTGCCCACGGTCTTGATGTCGTCAACATTGCCGAGCGGACGCAAGGTGGAGGCGAAATGAAAGGCTTGTCCGGGCTGGCCGACTGCCGAGGTTGTCTCGTCGAGGTATCCTGCCTTCCGCACCAGCACGGTGTGCGTTCCCTTTTCCAGAGAAATTACTGAAGGCGTGACGCGGGCCGTATCTTTGCCGTCGACATAAATCGCGGCGCCCGGCGGATCGCTGGTTACGTTCATGGTGGCATTCAGTGATGTCAGTCGCACCACCAGGGTCGCCTTGCTGGCGGATACCACATCCACGCTGCGCGTGTCGGAGGCAAATCCCGACTTGCTCACTGTCACCGTGTGTTGACCCGGCGGAAGTCCGGCCAGGGTATAAGGAGTGACCCAGTTCGGGTCGGTGCGGCCATCGATCTCGAGTTGCGCGCCTTCCGGAGTGGAGTCGACTGCGAGCTGGCCGGGAATGGCCGCGACCTTGGCCGGCGCGGAGTTCTTCTTATTCTTGGCGAACTTTCCCTTGGCTGCCGGCGCAAACTTCCCGGAGCGTGCTTCTTCGACCACGGGTTCTGCCGGAGCCTCTGCCTGCGAGGCAGCCTGGGTAGGCTCGGGAGCGGGCGGTTCCGACGGTGCCGGCTGCGCGGCGGCAGCGGGCGTCATGGGGGCGGCTACCGGCGCGGGCACGCGGCCTTCCTCGTCGGTGTTCTCCGATCGCGAGCGCCAGTACACCGCTATGCCCACGATTAGAATGAGCGCCACCGCGGCCGAAAGCGAATACATCAACAGCTGCGGGGGAATACTCTTAATTTCCTTGAGGGCTTTTTCGGCGACTTCGCGCGGCTGGATCTTGGGCTTCTCGGGTTCCGTCTGACGCAGGATGATCGATGGCAACGGCTCGTCGGCTTCCGGAGATTCGCTCTTGGGCGCCGGGGGCGGCACATACACCTCTTTGAGAGGTGGCAATTCATTCATTTCCGAGAAGCTGACGCCTTTGGTGGCGGCGCCCGCGTTCTCGGCCATCATCGGATCGACTGCGATCTTGGGAGTTTGCGGCTCGTCCAGGGTTGCTGCCGACATGTTCGCGCTTGGATTGTCGAAGGCGTCCACTGAGGCTTTCGTCACCGAAGTTCCGAATTGGGCGCTTGGATCCAGGTGCGGGGTTCGCCCTGCAGGGGAAGATCCTGCAGAATTCCAGCCTGCCGCCGCGGCTGCCGCTTTCTGGGACGGTTCGGCCGGTCTGGAAGTGGCTTTGGCCGGGGTCGACGGAGTCCACGAAGTTTCGAGTTCCTGCGAGAGCGAGGGCGAAACATCGAGCGCCCGCGACTCCTCTATCGTGTGCTCAAATTTTGCCGGCGCCTTGGGTTCTAGGGGCGCCGAGGTCGCGAATTTCGCGGCGGCGGCGTTCTTCACGCTGGCCGGTACCGCGGGTCCCTTGGGCGCTTCCGGAGCTCTCTTGGCTGGCTTGACGGTGCTTTCGCGGGCCTTCTCGAGATCGTTCACCATCTCGCGGCCGCTCTGGTAGCGTTCCGCGGGATTTTTTGCCAGAGCTTTCATGATGACGTCGCTGGCGACAGGATTGATCTTGGGATTCAGAATCGCCGGTGAGACCGGCATTTCTTCCAGGATCTTCTGGCGGACGACATCCGCATCCGCTCCGTCAAAGGCCTTCTGGTCCGTCACCATCTCGTAAAGCATGGCGCCCCAGGTGAACAGGTTGGAGCGGGCATCCAGTTTTTCGCCGCCCACTTGCTCGGGCGACATGTAGTAGAGGACCGAGGGCGGCACTCCGCTCGCTTGTGCGGCCACGTAGCCGGTGCTTGAAATCCCAAAGCTGAGAATCTTGACCGTGCCGTCCCAGGTCACCATGACCTTGGCCGGCTCCAGGCTGAAGTGAAAAACGTTGTGCTCGTGGGCGTGATCGAGTGCCTGGCAAACCTGGCGGCTGATGTCGAGCAGGTCCCAGATGGAGAAGCCTTCCTTGCGCGCCAGCATGGTGGCAATGCTGTTGCCCTGGATGTATTCCATGGCGGCGCAGAACTGGCCGTCGATTTCTCCCGCGCCGTAGACCAGCGTGATATTGGAGCTGCTGAGGTCCTTGGTGGTTTCCGCTTCCTGCAGAATGCGCTGCACCACTTGTTCGGCATGTTCGCCGAACACATCCAAGCGAAACGTTTTCAGCGCGAGCGTCTGGCCCGACTCCGGATCATTAGCTTTGTAGACGCATCCCGAATCCGATTTTGCGAGCTCTCCAAGAATTTCGAAGCGGCCGATTTTCGTAGACATTGTTTCCTACCCTCACCGGGCGAAGCACCGGCGAATGCCCCTAGAAAAGAACACACTGGCTCGGATTCTGGGGTGGGTAACCACAAGGATAGCTTGGGTCGTAAGCGTCTTCGAGTTACGAAAGTACTCGGAAATGGCGCGCGAAACCATTCACCACAGAGACACAGAGACACAGAGAATCACAATGAGCTACGAGCCACGAGCTACGAGCTACGAGCGAAGCGAAGCGGAGTTTGCCCGAAGCTCGCCGCTCGAAGCTCATTTCTGCAATGAAATCAGCCAGGCTTCGACCAGGCGACGCATCTTGGCGCCTTCGAAACGGCGCCGCACGGCGTCTATCACGGCGACGCGGGCGTGACCGTTCGACCCGCGAAATCCCAGCCAGTACGGAATGTGGAGTTCTTGCGCGAGGGGCGTGGCCGTGATCTGCAAGTCTCGCATCCGAAAAAAGCCGCGGCTGTAGAGAAGGCGGCGAAGCTTCGCAATCAGCAACTCGCCGATGAACGCATCCTCGAGATGCGCGCGCGGACAATTGCGGCTCACGATCGGGACGGTCTCCGAGTCGGTCGGAACGTGATCGAATTGAAAAGGATCGAGCGTTCCCGAGATGGCGTCGAGCGCGATCAGACGTTCCTCAGTCTTTCCGCGATTCATGATCTGCACCTGAAACAAGCGAAATGGGATGTACAGTTCAGCGACGCTGCGCAAGCGTCCGTAGGCCACGTTCCGGAACAAGCGCGGGATCCCCGTCGAGGAGAACTGCAGGATCGCCTGCTCACGGGTGACGTTGGGTTTGAGGGTACGAATCGAAGCCATGCCTTCTCAGGTCAAACACCTGCACGTGCATTCTGATACTGGTGGCGCTGGGAAAGCAATTCCATATCTCTCGCTTGAGAGCACGGCAAAAAAACCTTAAACCGCAGAGAGCGCGGAGAACGTCCGCAGAGGGCGCAGAGAAAAAGCTTATGACCGCAAAGGATGCACAAAAAGGCTTTTCACTCAGGGCAAGGCAGGATGCACACCAGATACAGTCACCATGCGATTCGTGTCCTGCCTATGGAACAAGAATTTCAAGAGAGAAATTTCAGGTAGAAAACAGAGGCACTGAGGCGCTCTGAGTTGCGAGTTTCTGTGTTCTCTGTGTTCTCTGTGTTCTCTGTGTCTCTGTGGTGAAAAATGCTGGGTGAATGACATTTGTCACCCGGCGTGCATGACATAGTCCACTGGCTGATGTGACTAAGTAATTCCATAGTGATTATGCGGAGCGGGGTTAGACAGGTTTGCCGCGTTTTGTTGAGTCATGAGCGGGTTGTCGCAGTCCCCCTGATCGTCTATGCTAGAAGTAACGTGAACTGATGTGAATGGTGGCCGCGCCCGGTGGCGGGCCTGTCCAGGTTTGGGGCGTCTCCCCCAGGTTTCCCGGAGTTTTTATGACCTTCACCACTTTTGTCACCAAAAGCGCGTTCCGGAACAAACGGCGTACGGTTCTGACCATGGTAAGCATCGCGTTTTCGCTGGCGCTGCTTACGGTGATGATGACGATCTGGCGCGCGTTTTACCTGGACAACGGCAGCGAGCAGTCGACCCAGCGCTTGATCACGCGCCATCGCGTATCGCTGACTTTCTCGCTTCCGATCTATTACGCGCAGAAGATCAAAACCGTGCCCGGCGTGGTTGAAGTAGTTCCCACGCAGTGGTTCGGAGGAAAATATATCGACGACAAGCCGGAACATTTCTTTGCGCAGTTTGCCACCGATCCGCAGGAATTGTTCAAGGTCTACACCGATTTCAAGATTCCACAGGACCAACTCGACGCCTGGCAGCACGATCGCGCAGGCGCTGTAGCAGACAGCGAACTCGCAAAGAAATTCGGCTGGAAGATCGGAGACCGCATCGTTTTGCAGGGTACGATCTGGGACGCGAACCTGGAGTTGACCATTCGCGGAATCTACAAGGCGCCCCAGCCTACCCAGTCGCTGTACTTCGACCGGAAGTATCTCGAAGAAACCGTGCCCGTCATGAAGGACCAGAGCGGCACCTTCGGAATTCTGGCCGATTCGCCAGCCGACGTGCCCAAGGTGGCCGCAGCGGTAGATGACATGTTCCACAATTCGCCGCAGCAGACCAAGACCGAAAGTGAGAAGGCGTTCGGATTGGACTTCGTCGCGATGCTGGGCAACGTGAAAGCCTTCATTCTAGGAATTTGCGGGGCAGTGGTATTTGCGACCCTGCTGGTGGCGGCGAACACTATGGCGATGTCGATCCGAGAACGCACCCGGGAAGTCGCGGTGCTGAAGACTCTGGGGTTCACGCGCAAGGCAGTTCTGGTGCTGTTTGTGGGTGAGGCGGTCGTGGTGGCGGTCCTCGCTGGGGTGGTCGGCATCCTGCTGGGCAGTGGCCTGATGTACCTGGCAAGCCACAATCCTCAGGCGGGCTTTTTTCAGGGAATCAGCGTGAACTGGGCGACCAAGGTTCTGGCCCTGCTGCTGGCTGGGTTCGTGGGCTGCGTGGCGGCCCTGCTTCCTTCGTATCACGCCTCGCAGGTCGACATCGTGGAGGGCTTGCGCTACATCGGATAGCGCGCTTCGACTATGGCAATCCCGATCAGCTACAACATCCGCAATCTGAAGCTTCGCAAAGGGCTGACCATCATGACGGCCCTGGGCATCGCGCTGACGGTGACCACGGTGGTGTTTCTCATGGCGCTGCTGGCCGGGTTGAAACAGGCGTTCGTCACCAGCGGGGATCCTCTGAATGTGCTGGTGCTGCGCAAGGGATCGACTGCGGAGTTGTCGGGTGGCTTCGATGCGAACCTGTTTCCCACGCTAAAGAATCTTCCTGGCATCGCCAAGGACAAGAACGGCGAGCCGATGGCGTCCGGGGAATGGGTGGTGGTCATCGTCCTGCCGCGCCGCGATGGAACCGGAGAAGTGAACGTCACTGTGCGCGGCATGATGGAAGATGGACTGGAGATGCGCCAGTTGCCCGCGGACAAGCCGAAGGTGAAGTTGGTGGAAGGGCGCTGGTTCCGGTCTGGACAGCGCGAAGTGGTCGTCAGTTCGCAGATTCACCGGCGCTTTGCCAATACGAACGTCGGCGACACGATTCAGTTCGGCAAGGGGCCCTGGCAGGTGGTAGGGATTTTTGATGCGGGTGGGAGTGCCTACGAGTCCGAGGTATGGGGCGATGTGAACCAGATGGCGTCGGACTTCGATCGCCAGGGCGCGTTCGCCTCCGCCTATTTACGCGCGACCGACGCGTCGACAGCGAATGCTTTGAAGAACGCGGTGAGCGATGACCAGCGCCTGAAACTCGATGGAATGCTTGAGACCGACTACTATGCGAAGCAGACCAGGTCCGGCGGGCCCATCAAAGTGGTCGGGTACATGGTCGGCTTCATTATGGGTATCGGATCGATTTTCGCGGCCATGAACACGATGTACGCTGCCGTGGCGTACCGCAGCCGCGAGATTGCGACGCTGCGCGTCATCGGGTTCAGCAAGCCGAGCATCCTGACGTCCTTTGTATTCGAATCGCTGGTGCTGTCATTGCTGGGCGCGGTGGTGGGTATCGTGCTGATGCTGCCGTTTAACGGGATGTCGACGGGAACGTCGAACGCGGTCACGTTCAGCGAAGTGGTGTTCGCGTTGCGAATGACGCCCACGGTCATTCTCTATGCATTCATTTTTGCGCTGGTGATGGGTTTCTTCGGCGGATTGGCTCCGGCTTGGCACGCGGCGCGGCAGAATATCCTGACCGCGTTACGCGGTTAGCCTCGGACAAGACCCACCCAAGCGGAGCTTGGGTGGGGCACCCAGAGGTTGTGCTTGGTTTTGCCGACGACCAACGACTAACGCCTGTAGCTGGAACGAAAATGTCCATCGATACCAAACACGACGACCTGCAGAGTCTCCGGATTGACCGCTCGCACCGGGATGACTCCCAAGGTGAGCCGCCGAAATGGGCGAGCCGCTACATCCTGGGCGGCATCGCGGTCGTGGTCTTGTTGGGACTGGTGGCTCTGGTGTACCGCCTGGTATCTCCATCGGCAGCCGAAGTGGAGGTCGTGCGCGCGGCAACCGAGGGCGGCGGGGATGTGGGCGGAGTGGTGTTGTCGGCGGGCGGATACATTGTGGCGCACCACAAGATCAACGTGAACTCCAAGGTTACGGGGCGCGTGAAGTGGATCGGGGTGGAGAAGGGCGACAAGGTCAAGGAAGATCAAGTGCTGGTCCGGCTGGAGGATGACGAGTTTCGCGCCCAATACGATCAGGCGCGGGGCGCAGTCGAGAATGCGCGTGCCTATTATGAAGAGTTGCAGCACGGATCGCGTCCGGAAGAAGTCCAGCAGGCGCAGCACAATCTGGACGAGGCGCGCGCAACGGCGGCCAATGACAAAGTCACGCTCGACCGGACGCGCGAGCTGTACGGGCAGGGCGTGCTTTCGAAGCAATCGTTGGATGATGCGACCGCGAAATACGAATCCGATCAACAGCGGATGAACTCGCTGAACCAGGCGTTCACATTGTCGAAGCTCGGTCCGCGGGCCGAGGAAATTGCGCGTGCCAAGGGTGCGTTGTTGCAAGCCGAGGGACAAGCCGCTTACGCCAAATCGCTGCTGGATGCCACCGTTATCCGGGCGCCGGTTACGGGAACCATCCTCGAGCGCAAGGTTGAAAAAGGCGAGTTGCTCACGGCGCAATTCGCGAGCACGGCCGAGGGCGGTCCCCAGGGATCGGTGGTCGCGCTTGCCGACCTGAACGATCTGCAGGTGGAACTTGACATCGCGCAGAACGATTTTTCGCGGCTGAAGCCTCACCAGAAGGGCATCGTCACGGTGGACGCGTTTCCCAACCTGAAATGGGAGGGCGAGATTGCCGAGATGTCGCCCGAAGCCAATCGGCAGAAGGCGACCGTGCAAGTCAAGGTGCAGATCAAAAAACCCGACGAGCATCTGCGTCCCGACATGAATGCCACCGTGAAGTTTCTGGCCGACGATAACAAGAACGGAAATCAAGGACCCGGCGGCGCGATCGTACCTGCGAACGCGGTGCGCGATCGGGATGGGAAGAAAGTTGTTTTCCTGGTGCTCAATGGCAAGGTCGTGATGAAGCAGGTGAAGATCCTGAGCCAGCGCAGTGATGGGTACCTCGTGGATGGTCCCATCAACGGCGAGAATGTGATCACCAGCGGGCCCGAGAATTTGAAAGACGGTCAATCCGTGAAAGTTAAAGGACAGTCCTGATGAGTACGATGACCACGCCCAAAATCGCGACCGGCACGAAGGTAGTGCAGGCCCGCAATGTCAGCAAGATTTTCAAGCGGGATGCGTTTGAAGTGACCGCGCTCGATAACGTTTCGATCGACATTGCGCAGGGGGAATTCCTCGCGCTCATGGGACCGTCGGGCTCAGGGAAGACGACGCTGCTGAACATGATTGCGGCCATTGACCGGCCGACGTCGGGCGAATTGCTGGTGATGGGCGACAACATTTTCCGGTTGAACGATGCGCAGTCGGCGCGTTGGCGGAACGAGCACGTGGGGTACGTCTTTCAGACGTTCAATTTGATTCCGGTGCTGACTGCTTTCGAGAATGTCGAACTGCCCCTGCTGCTGACCAAGCTTTCGCCGGCCCAACGCAAAGAGCATGTGATGACGGCGCTGAAGCTGGTTGGACTTGAGGAGCGGGTGCATCACTTGCCGAAGCAGCTTTCCGGCGGACAGGAACAGCGCGTGGCGATTGCGCGGGCGATTGTGAGCGATCCGACTTTGTTGCTCGCCGATGAACCTACCGGTGATCTGGATAGCCACTCGGCTACCGAGATTCTGGAGATCCTGAAGCGGCTGAATGAGGACTTCAAGAAGACGATCGTGATGGTGACACACGATCCGCACGCGGCTTCGTACGCGCACGTGTCGCGGCATCTCGAAAAAGGGATGCTTTTGCCGCCGGCTTAGCGGAGCTTCGCTCCGCCGGGCAGACGAGGGCGTCTGCCCCTACGCGACTCGGGGCGTCTGCCCCTACGTGGTTTGTGCCAATCTTCTGGCTCGCCTGGCTTCGACTCTTCTTGCCATTACCCGGACCGCGCCCATCCAAATGATCGCGGCGGCGTACCCTGCGGCCACGTCGGTTGGCCAATGTACGCCCAGATAGATTCGGGAGAGGCCGATAAGCCCGATCAAGAGACCCGCAACGCACCAGACCAGCACGCGCTGCCAGCGCTCTTCCAATTGAAAATCGATCATTCCTGCGATCAGGCCATAGAAGCAGAGGGAAATAAGAGAGTGCCCGCTGGGGAAGGAGTAGGTGGTGGGCTTCGCTCCGAAGAACGGATCCGGGCGCAGCCGGTGGAAGGCGAGTTTCAGAACTCCATCGAGGACCCCCGCCCCCATCATGGTGACGACTAATACTCCCAGATGATCGCGATCGCGGCGATACAAGAAAAAGAAGATCAGCGCCAGGGTGCAGGCGAGAACGACGGGCCAGTCTCCCAGGTTGGTGACGAATCGAAAGATCGCGGTGACGGAAGGAGAGGCGTATTCGTGAACCACGCCACGAACTGCGTTGTCGAAACGGGCGCTTCCCCGTTCGAGCACCTCTTCGGAGAGCCAGGCGAAGGAGAAGAGAGCCACCGTGGCCAGTCCCAGGCTGACGGGAATCACCGCTGGCCACGTTTTATTGGCGCGGGCGCGACTCGCAGCGTTGGCGGAGGGCGGCATCGCCCCAGAGTACCAAAGCCACGGCAGAGCGTCCGGATCGAAATCAGGCCGGGCTAAGCGCGAGGCAAGTTCTGACGTCCTTGTGCCGGATCGTCTGGATCGGAAACCCATTGCCAGGCGCGGCGGCCATTCTCGCGCACCAGAGTACGGGCTTCGCCGTACTCGACCAGGCGGTTGAGAACAGTGGTCACCGAGGCCAGCGGATCTTTGTGGCGCGCCAGGATGGGCGGCACCTTTTGCTGGATCAGTTCGCAAACCTCGCGAGCGCCCAGCGGCCGGCCCGCTTCCATCAACACCATGCGGCAAGCCTTGGTGAATCCTGGCTGGCGACCGTTGGACTTGCGGTCGACAAGTTCCAGCAGTTCGTCGTTCAGGACTTCATCGCCGAAAAGATTGGCGAGACCGACGATGGTCTGCTTGACCGTGCCGATGCGTTTCATCACGTCAGCTCGCTGGCGCATCAACTGGCGGAGTTCTTCGTGAGCCTGGCGAACCACTTCCACAACGTGCGGATCGTTGCTGCCTGGCATACCTTTGTTCCCATTGCTGAACTCGGTGCGACCGATCTCCATGACCCCATCCTCCGGCGCGACGGTCCCGACATCGGAGGCCCGAGACGGAAGCGCGCATCCCTTCAACTGTGGATACGTTCCCCACAGCTGATCTGTTCCCTGAACTGAAGACAAACTCACCGCGAGAGCCCTTGTATACAACTTTGTGGTCTGATCCCTCAGCGGATGCGCTTGCCTGACTTGTCCGGTTAGACGACGCTAGTCAACAAGGGTGAGCACATACACTGTTTATTCCTACGAACTTAGCTGACAGTTCCCCACATTCGGGAGGTCGTGTTATGTGCAAAGTTTGTGGGATGCGCCGGACGACTGGTCGGGATGTCCGTTTGCGAGAGCGAATTGAAAATCGAAAATCGCGCGCAAGGAATTGCTTCAGAAGAAATCTGATTTCTGGAATGCGTTACCGGGTGATGTGCGCGCCCTGCTATCGCCCAATGCTATGCACACACATGAGTTCGAAGAAACGGGACCGACTCCGAGTCTGCTCTCCGCAATTTTGGATGCTCCAACTTTCAATAGGCGAAGCCGTCGGGTTGGCTGACTGCGCCCACGCGGACGTGGCTGTCGATGAAGTTGCGTCCGGCAGCCAGGGCCTGGCGATCGATTTCGAGCAGATCGAGTTTCTTGATCTTGGTCTCGAGTACGCTCATCGCCGTGTCCGGCAATAAGCACTCGGTTTCTTCGAGTAGAGCGCCCATCAGGACAATGTTGGTAACCTTGGTCGAACCGAGTTTGTCGGCGATCTCTGACGCCGGGATGCAGATCACGCGGGCTTGCGGCAACGCGAAATCAGCAGGCAGGCGCTCGCGGTTGTAGAGAATTACTCCCCCGGGCACGACCTGCGAAGCAAATTTGCGCAGCGAGATTTCGTTCATTGCGATCAGCACGTCGGGATGCGAGATGAGGGGCGAGCCGATGCGCTCCTTCGACAGGCAAACGTGACAGTGCGCACTGCCGGAACGCATTTCGGGGCCATAGGAGGGCAGCCAGCTGACTTCCAGGCCTTCGCGCATGCCCATTTCCGTCAGCAACTGGCCCAGCAGAAGAACGCCCTGCCCGCCGAAGCCTGCAACTTTGATGGTGTACTCGCGGAAATGATGCGGGTGCTGGACCGCGACACGCTGCGCGCTTTCATCCTTGGCGCTCATCTCCAGCACATCGGTCACGGTGCGCTGCGGAGGCATGGTGCTCGGTGAAGTGTCCAGCTTGCGATCGCGGAATACGTTCAGGGGAAACGCCGGCACGAGTTTTTCGAGGACCCAGCGGCGCGCGTCTACCGGTTCCTTGCCCCAGATGGTGGGGCAGGGCGAGAGTATCTCGACGAAAGAGAAGCCGACTCCGTCTCTTTGATTTTCGAGTGCGCGGCGGATGGCGCGGCGCGCTTTCATGATGTTCTTGTTATCGCACAGCGCGACTCGCTCCACATAGGCGGGAGCTTCGAGGGTGGAGAGCAACTCGGCCATGTGCAGGGGGTAGCCTTCATTCACGGGACGACGTCCCCACGGCGACGTGGTGCTCTTCTGGCCGACGAGAGTCGTGGGCGCCATCTGGCCCCCCGTCATTCCATAAATGGCGTTGTTCACGAAGAACACCGCGATCTTCTCGCCACGGTTTGCGGCATGCACGATTTCAGCCGTGCCGATGGCGGCGAGGTCGCCGTCGCCTTGATAGGAAATGACAATCTTTTCAGGACAGGTGCGCTTGATAGCGGTAGCGCAGGCAGGCGCGCGCCCGTGGGCGGCTTGCACATTGCCGACATCGAAGTAGTAATACGCGAACACCGAGCAACCCACCGGGCTGACGAAGATGGTGCGATTCTGCAGACCTAGGTCTTCGATGGCCTCCGCGATCAGCTTGTGCGCCACTCCGTGGCCGCAGCCGGGACAGTAGTGAGTCTGGTTCTTGAGCTCGGCTTTGCGTTCGTAGATGTCGTAGAACACCGGCGATTTCGCGTGCACCGTCTCGTAGCCAGCTGGAGCCTCTGCTTCTTTCACCATTGCTTTCGAATCCTGTGACATGGTCGCCTCTCCTACTGCACGGGCATCATGCGCCCCAACATCTCGCGTTCGAACATGACACTCATCCGCGCGAGAACATCCGCATGGATCTCTTCCACGGAAGGAACATTGCCGCCGGTGCGCCCGTAGAATTCGACCGGCACCTTGCCATTGAGCGCCAGGCGGACGTCTTCCACCATCTGTCCGTTGCTCAATTCGACCACCAGCACCTCGCGCACCGTGGAGGCAGCTTTGACCAGCGCTTCCGAGGGAAAGGGCCAGAGTGTGATGGGGCGGAACAAGCCGACGCGCTGGCCTTGCGAACGAGCGGCTTCCACTGCTGAGCGCAGAATGCGCGATGTGATCCCGTATCCGACCAGCAGGATGTCGGCGTCGCCAGTGTCGTAGAGCTCCCAGCGGGGCTCAGTCTGCTGGGCGCGCTTGTACTTGGCCTCCAGCTTGCGCTGATGATCTTCAAGATCATCGGGCTCGAGGTAGATGGAACTGATCAGATTTTTCTGCGTCTCCGGCGTTCCTTTCACAGCCCAGGGCTTTTCAGGAGGCGCGCTCTCGCGGTACTCGAGCTCCAACGGTTCCATCATCTGGCCGATGAAGCCGTCGGCCAGAACGATGGCGGGGTTGCGATATTTGTCGGCCAGTTCGAAGGCCAGCGTTGTGAGATCGGCCATCTCCTGCACGGAGGCGGGAGCGAGGACGAGATTGTGGTAGTTCCCATGGCCTCCCCCCTTCACCATGGCGAAATAGTCGCTCTGCTCCGGGGCGATGTTGCCGAGGCCCGGGCCGCCGCGCACTACATCGACGATCACGCATGGAAGTTCGGCGCCTGCAATATAGGAGATGCCTTCCTGCATCAAGCTCAGACCTGGGCCGGAGGAGGCGGTCATGACGCGCGCGCCGGCCGCAGCCGCGCCGTAGACCATGTTGATGGCGGCGACTTCGCTTTCCGCCTGCAGGAATGTTCCGCCGACTTGCGGGATATAAAGAGCGGCGGCCTCGGTGATCTCGCTGGCGGGTGTGATGGGATATCCGTAGAAGGAACGGCATCCGGCGAGAATCGCGCCTTTCACGATCGCAACGTTGCCCTTACAGAGTTGCCGCATGGCTGTCTCCTTGGCGCGCTACGACCTTGAGCGCAGGCACGAGCCGGTAGACGGTAATGGCGCCCGGCTCGGGGCAGCAGTAGAAACAGATGCCGCATCCGGTGCAGCTTTCGCCGGTGTAGTGGGCGGGGTGCACTCCGTAAGCGCTCAGTTCGGGCGCAAGTTCAAGACACCTGGGCGGGCACGACTCAACGCACAGCCCGCATCCTTTGCATTCGTCAATGTTGACCGCAACCTTGCCACGTGCCGGCGTTGCCATAATCACCTCGCAGCGACTGGTTCTTTCGCTTGCGGACGCTGTAACCACTTGGTGCGTTCGCAGTATTCGTAGAGCTCATCCCGGAATTTGGGATGGGCGATTTCGATCAAAGCCTGGGCACGCTCCCGGATCGATTTGCCATGGAGATACGCGACTCCATATTCCGTGACGACATAGCGGATCAGCCCGCGCGAGGTCACCACGCCCGCGCCGGGAGCGAGCATCGGCGTGATGCGGGAGATGGTTCCGTTCTTCGCGGTGGAGGAGAGGGCGATGATGGCCTTGCCGCCTTTGGAGCGGGAAGCGCCGCGCAGGAAGTCGACCTGGCCTCCAATGCCGCTGTAGAAATACGTGCCGATCGAATCGGAGCAAACCTGGCCGGTGATATCCACCTGCAAGGCGGAATTGATGGCGACCATGTGGTCGTTGCGGGCGATCAGGGCGGGATCGTTGGTGTAGGCGGTGGGATGGAATTCGAAAATCGGATTGTTATCCACGTAATCGAACAGGTTCTTGGTACCCAAAGCAAAGCCGAGGATGATTTTCCTCGGCTTGAAATTCTTGCGGGCGCCGGTAATGACGCCCGCATCAATAAGCGGAATCACTCCATCGGAGACAAGTTCGCTGTGCACTCCGAGATCCTTGCGGTCCATGAGCAAAGGCAGGACGGCATCCGGAATGCCGCCGATGCCGGTTTGAAGCACCGCGCCGTCTTCAATCAGGCCCGCGACGTTGCGGGCGATGGCCGCCTGCATGTCGGTGATCTCGGGCTTCTTCATCGCACAAAGCGGACGCGAGGATTCCACAATCGCGTCGATTTTGCTGACGTGAATGAAACTGTCGCCGTAGGTGCGCGGCATCTGGTCGTTCACCTGCGCGACCACGTAGCGGGCCAGGCGGGCGGCCGTCAAAGTAGTGTCGACGCCGACGCCGAAGCTGCAGAAGCCGTGCGAGTCGGGTGGGGAGACCTCGATGAGCGCGACATCAATCGGCATGGCGCCGCTTTCGAATAACTCCTCAATCTCGCTGAGGTAGACAGGCGTGTAATCGGCGCGGCCTTCGTTGACGGCTTCGCGTACGTTGCCGCCGATGAAAACCGCGTTGTGCCGGAAGTGGCCAGCCATCTCGGGCGCGACATACGGAGCTCGCCCCATGGTCATCATGTGCACAATCTCGACGTCCTGCACGTGCGGGGCACGCTGAATGAGCGCATCGACCAGAGTTTCCGGCTCGGCGCAGCCCGGCTGAATGTACACGCGCATCCCCGATTGCACGCAACGCAGTGCCTCATCCGGTGTGCGCAATTTTTTCTTGTAATCGATCTCCCAAGACATTGCTGGCTTTCTCCTTGCTTATCCCCCAGAAACTTCTAATGCAGCACGCGCGGCTCGCGCCCTCATGCACGCTTCCTCGTACCCCTGGGAGGCGTAGAAGATGGCGCGATCAAAGAACTGATCGAGCAGTTGCAGCATTTCCAACTCGCCGAAAACTTCCGCCGGACGCTCCATGCCGGCCTCGTGCTTCAGGTAGTCCCACAGATTTTCTTTGGTCAGCACGATGACCCAGATCAGCTGGCTGAGAGGAACCTGCTGCTCGGCGCGACGCGCGCCGATTTCCCGGTAGCGCTCCTTGATATCGAACTCGCTTTTGCCCAGAAGCCAGTCGCCCAGATGGCGGTAAATCTCGTAGACGCGCCGCTCCAGGTCCTGCGCAGGGACCTTGGCATAGTCCTGGGCGAGTTCCGATTGCTGAACCTTCTTGAGAAGGCCGGCAGCGAGTCCGTCCGAATGGGTTTCGATCAGACGGACGAGTCGGTAGGCCAGCATCATGACCGAATCCTCCCTTCCCCTCCAGTTTCCAGTGTGTGCTTCCGGACGGATCCAATCCGTGACTCGTCGCACTTGCAGGTGTGATCCAGATCACGTGTTAGGGCCTTAAAAACCAAGAGCTTGCACCGACCAGTCGGTTGGTGGACAGGCCGATAGCCGGT
>Ga0209806_1000923_pt1 | contig 19859 bp, 18 predicted proteins | sample GraSoiAngelo_152_FD_186166 | JGI IMG/M metagenome (GOLD analysis project Ga0209806, IMG submission 186166) | Grasslands soil microbial communities from the Angelo Coastal Reserve, California, USA - 14_1009_12_30cm (SPAdes) (version 2) | ecosystem: Environmental > Terrestrial > Soil > Grasslands ... | reverse complement strand
TTCGCGTATTCGCCCGACTGGATGCGAGCGAGCGCCGCGCGCATTGCTTTCTTGGTTTCCTCCGTGATGATTTTCGGTCCGGTCGCGTATTCGCCGTACTCTGCGTTGTTCGAGATCGAGTAGTTCATCGTGCCGATTCCACCTTCGTACATCAGGTCGACGATGAGCTTCAGCTCGTGAAGGCACTCGAAATACGCCATTTCCGGCGCGTAGCCGGCCTCGGTGAGCACCTCGTAGCCCGCCTTGACGAGTTCCACGCAGCCGCCGCAAAGCACCGTTTGCTCACCGAACAGGTCGGTTTCCGTCTCTTCCTTGAACGTGGTTTCGATCACCCCGGCTCGAGCGCCGCCGATCGCGGCTGCGTAGGACAGGGCGAGGTCGCGCGCCTTTCCGCTTTGGTCGCGATGCACCGCAATCAGCATCGGCGTACCGCCGCCCTGAGCGTAGGTCGAGCGTACGGTGTGACCGGGAGCCTTCGGCGCGATCATCACCACGTCGAGATCATCGCGCGGCATGACCTGCCCGTAGTGGATGTTGAACCCATGGGCGAATCCGAGCGTCGCGCCCTTTCGGATATTGGGTTCGACTTCGGATTTGTAAACGGCAGCGATGTGTTCGTCCGGCATCAGCATCATCACGAAGTCGGTCCCTTTGACCGCCTCCGAGACCTCCTCGACGTTCATGCCGGCTTTTTTTGCCTTGTCCCAGGAGGCGCCGCCCTTTCGCAGGCCGACCGTGACTTTCACTCCCGAGTCGTGCAGGTTCAGGGCGTGGGCGTGTCCTTGCGACCCGTAGCCCACGATCGCGACCTTCTTGCCCTTGACGAGCGACAGGTCCGCGTCCTTGTCGTAATAGACTTTCATGCTGTTTCCTTTTGGTTCTGCGGCGAGCGGGTTCAGACCTTCAAGACCCTCTCGCCGCGCCCGATGCCCGAGGCGCCGGTTCGCACTGTCTCCAGGATGGCGCTGTGCTCGAGTGCTTGAATGAAAGCATCGAGTTTGGCTCCGGTGCCCGTGAGCTCGATGGTATAGGTGTTCTCGGTGACGTCGATAATGCGACCCCGGAAGATATCGGACATGCGCTTCATCTCCTCGCGCTCCTTTCCCATCGCCCGGACCTTGATCAGCATGAGCTCGCGCTCGATGTGGGCCGCTTCCGACAGATCGACTACTTTGACCACCTCGACGAGCTTGTTCAACTGCTTCGTAATCTGCTCGACCACGTCGTCCGAGCCGGTGGTGACGATGGTCATGCGCGAAAGCGACTCATCTTCGGTCGGCGCCACGGTGAGCGTTTCGATGTTATAACCGCGCGCCGAGAACAGACCCGCGACTCTCGAAAGAGCCCCCGGCTCGTTTTCGAGCATGATGGAAATGATGTGTCGCATTGTTCCCTCGCTAAAGGCCCGGCCCTCGGCGCGTTCCGCGCCCTTGTGACGCGGCGCTCGTGGCGCCGCCGGACCAAGCTCCCTTCAGCCAACGTTGATCGAACCCGATTTGTGTGTCGGGCTTACAGCTCCTCGGCAAGGATCATCTCGGTCAGACCCTTTCCGCCCTGGACCATCGGATAGACGTTCTCGGTCTGGTCGGTGACGAAGTCGAGGAACACCAAGTCGTTCTTGCGCTTGAATGCTTCCTTCAGCGCCGGCTCGACGTCGCCGGGCTCCTCCACCTTGATGCCGGCGTGGCCGTAGCTCTCGGCGAGCTTGACGAAGTCGGGCAGCGCGTCCATGTACGACTCGGAGTAGCGGTTACCGTGGAAGAACTGCTGCCACTGGCGCACCATGCCCATATACTTGTTGTTGAGGTTCACGATCTTGATCGGGAGCCGGTATTGCTTGCAGGTCGAGAGCTCCTGGATGCACATCTGAATGCTCGCCTCGCCGGTGACGCAAGCGACCGTCGCGCCCGGGTTCGCGAACTGCACACCCATGGCCGCAGGCAGGCCGAAGCCCATGGTGCCCAAGCCCCCGGAGTTGATCCAGCGGCGCGGCTTGTCGAATTTGTAGAACTGCGCCGCCCACATCTGGTGCTGGCCGACGTCGGAAGTTACAAATGCATCGCCTTTGGTGATTTCGTAGAGTCTCTCGAGCACGAACTGCGGCTTGATGATCTTGCTTTTCTTGTCGTATTTCAGGCAGTCCTTGGATTTCCACAGCCCGATCTGGGACCACCAGGTGCTGAGCGCCTTCTGATCCGGTTTGTAGCCGGCGGCCTCGAGCTGCCGGGTCAATTCCTCTAGCACGTCGGACACGTTACCGACGATCGGGACGTCGACCTTCACGCGCTTGGAGATCGAGGACGGATCGATGTCGATGTGAATGATCTTGCGCTGCACTTGGCCGAAATGCGCCGGATTGCCGATGACGCGATCATCGAAGCGCGCCCCGACGGCGAGTAGAACGTCGCAGTTCTGCATCGCCATGTTGGCTTCGTAGGTGCCGTGCATCCCGAGCATGCCGAGGAACTGCGGGTCGGTTGCGGGATAGCCTCCCAGGCCCATGAGCGTATTGGTGCAAGGGAAACCGAGCAGTTTGACGAGCTTGGTGAGCCGCTTCGACGCATCGGAAAGGATCACCCCACCCCCGGTGTAGATCATCGGGCGCTTCGCCTCGGCGAGCAACTGCACGGCCTTCCTGATCTGACCCGGATGCCCCTTCACCACCGGGTTGTAGGAACGCATCGTCACCGTCTCCGGGTACTCGAACGGGCACTTGGCCGACGTGACGTCCTTGGGAATGTCGACGAGCACAGGGCCGGGCCGTCCGGTCCTGGCGAGGTAGAACGCCTTCTTGATCGTGACCGCGAGATCCTTGACCTCTTTTACGAGGAAGTTGTGCTTCACGCAGGGCCGCGTGATACCCACCGTGTCGCACTCCTGGAATGCGTCCAGGCCGATGGCGTGCGTAGGCACCTGCCCCGTGATGATCACCATCGGGATCGAGTCCATGTACGCGGTGGCGATCCCGGTCACCGCGTTGGTGACGCCGGGCCCCGAGGTCACCAACGCCACACCGACCTTGTCGCTCGAGCGCGAGTAGCCGTCGGCAGCATGCGTCGCGCCCTGCTCGTGGCGCACCAGGATATGCTTGACCTTGTCCTGCTTGAACAGCTCGTCGTAAATGAAAAGGACCGCCCCGCCGGGATAGCCGAAGACGTACTCGACTCCCTCCGCCTGGAGGCACTTCACGACAATCTCTGCGCCTGTCAATTCCATGCCCGCGTCCGTCCGCACACTGACTTCGACGAAAACTTTAGAGCGTAATTGCTGACGTCTGATTGGTCAAGTTTTCCCCTGTTTCCATTCTGCGCCTGAACCCGGCTTTTGATACCATCGGACCGCACCGGCCGAGGTCATTTCGGCCGACAAAAGAGGACGCTCTTCTGGCCTCCCGAAACGAACTATCCGAGTTCCTCGCGAGCGTAGAGCGACGCGCGTACAAGCAGGCGCTGTTCGCGGTCCGGGAGGCGGAGAACGCCCTCGACATAGTGCAAGACTCCATGCTCAAGCTTGCGGAGAAGTACGGCGCCAAGCCAGCGGCAGAGCTGCCGATGCTTTTCCAGCGGATCCTGCAGAACACAATTCGCGACTTCTACCGCAGGCAAAAGGTGCGGTCTCGGTGGGTGACGCTGTTTACGGCCCTCTCACCGGGGCGGGAAGACGACGATGCGGACCCCCTTGAAACCTTGGAGAGCGCGGATACTTCCGGGTCCATGGAAGGCCCAGCGGATCGCCTGGAACAATCTCAAGTTGTTGAAGTAATTGAGAAAGAACTGCAACGACTGCCGCAGCGTCAACGGCAGGCGTTTTTGCTGCGTTATTGGGAAGAGTTGGACGTCGCCGAGACCGCAGCCGTCATGGGTTGCTCTCAGGGCAGCGTCAAGACCCATTGCTCCCGCGCAGCACACGCTTTGGCGGCGGCCTTAAGGGCAAAGGGGATCGAGTTATGAACGAACAGCAGATCGCTTACCGAATCAAGCAGCTTCTCAATCGGGGGCTCGATCTGGACGCCGGCAAGCTCGCCCGCCTGAAAGCGGCGCGTGAGGCTGCTTTGGTGCGCCAGCGCGCCGAGTCCCGCGTTCGGGTATGGGCCTGGGCCGACAATGTGATCGGCAAATCAGGCGGTCCTTCTGCGCTCATTCCGCGCTTGCTGCTTCCGATGGCCGTACTCATCCTCGGCTTGATCGCGATCAACCAGTGGCGGGATACCCAGGTCGCCGCCGAAATCGAGGAAATCGACGCTGCGGTGCTGACCGGCGACTTGCCATTGGACGCCTATCTCGACAAGGGATTCGATGCATGGCTAAAGCGCTCTTCGCAGTAGCACTTTGGCTCTGCACCTCGCTCTCCGTCCTCGCCGCCACACCACAGAAAAAGCCCCCGACGTGGGGCGAGTTGACCCAAGAGCAGCAGCAGATTCTCGCGCCGCTTGCAGGCGACTGGGACAATCTCGAACCAGTGCGCAAGCGCAATTGGATCGGAATCGCCAAGCGTTATCCGAAGATGAAACCCGACGAGCAGGCACGCGTGCAGCGGCGCATGCAGGCCTGGGTCAAGCTCACCCCCAAGGAACGCCAGGCCGCGCGCGAGCGCTACAAGAAGATGGAAAAGCTGCCGCCGGAAAAAAAACAGGGGCTGAAACAGCAATGGGAGGAGTACAACCGCCTGCCGGAGCAGGAGCGGCGTAAGTTGGGCAGTACACCGCGCAAACCCGCTGCGCCCACCCGCCCCGCCAAGTCTCCTGCCGAGGCCGCGCCGCAGCCGACCGCGCCCCCTGCCCTGTCTGAAGAGCGCGTAAGTCCGGTCGCGCCGACAGCGCCCGCAAACCGGTAGCCCAGCATCGATGGATTCGGGCGCTCTTGCCCCGCCCGGTCCGACGGTGCCCGGCATCGGCCGGCGGGTACTGTCGATGCTGTACGAGTCACTGATCGTGTTCGCAGTCGCTTTTTTCGCCGGTCTCGCGTTCTATGGCGCTACCCATGGCCGGCTCTCCGGGAACACGCGTCTCGTATTCCAGCTGTACTTGTTCCTGGTCCTGGGGGCCTACTTCATAGCCTGCTGGAGCCGCGGAGGTCGAACGCTGCCGATGCAGACCTGGAAGATGCGGGTGGTCCGCCCCGATAATCTGCCCATCGGAGTCGGGCGAGCAGCGCTGCGCTATGTACTCGCCTGGCCTTCGCTGCTGTTGTTCGGCGTCGGAGTTTTTTGGGCGTTCTTCGATCGCGACCGACAGTTTCTGCATGACCGTCTGGCCGGCACCCGCGTCGTCGCCACTGGCGATGCAGGAGCCGGGCATCGGTAACGCGATGGCCGGACCCTGCCGGCCTATCTTCTCTCCACCCACCACATCATCAGTGTGGCGGCGCCCAGAAAGACCGCGCTCGGCAGCGCGGCGCTAACGAAGGGTTGCCAATTTTGGAGCAAACCCAGATGTGAAAATAGGCTGTTCATCATGTGAAAGAAGATCCCCAGCATGATCCCAGAGAACACTTTCACCCCGACGCCGCCGGCCCGGACGTGGACATAGGCGAAGGGCAGGGCGAGCGCCATCATGACAAGGGAGGCAAGCGGATAAACGAGCTTTCTCCACATGGCGATTTCATAACGTTCTGTCTTTTGGCGGTTCTCGGACAAATGGCGGGTATACTGGTACAGGTTCCATGCCGACATCCGATCCGGGACGACGAACAGTACGGCGAGAATGTCCGGTGTAAGAACGGAGTTCCAGTCCTTCTCCGCGAGGCGCTGCACGTTGCTTCCGCTGGACGTGAAGCCGGTGTGCACGATCTCGCGCAATCGCCACATATTCTTGCCGAGGTACCGCCCCTGTTTCGCGAAGCTGATCGACTGGAGCCGGTATTGGTCGTCGAACTCGAATACCCTGATATCCGACAGACTTGTATCGGGTAGGACTTCGCGAACGTTGACGAATCGCCGGTCGTCCTTCACCCACAGACCCGTGTGAAACTCGTCGGCCACAATGGCGCTGGTCAATGAGAGCTTGAGCTGCTTTGCCGCGCGCTCCGAGACAGGAGCGATCAGCTCGCCGAAGACGAGCGTAGCGACTGAAAACACGATGCCTATGCGAAATAGGGTGCTTGCCGCGCGCCAAGGCGTAAGTCCCGAGCCGCGCATCACCGTATATTCGGAATTGGCGGCGAGATGCGAAAGAGCATAAAGCGTTCCGATCAACACTACCACGGGAAACAGTTCATACACGTGGCTCGGCACCGTCAGGGCGACGAAGGCGAGCGCGTGCTGCAACCGGTATCCGCCCCTGCCGAGATCGGTGAGTTCATTGATGAGGTCGAAAAAAGAAAATAGGCTGAGAAATGCGGCGAAAACAAACAACGTCGCGCCGTAAATCTCCCTCGCCATGTAGGAGCGTAAGGTATCCACTTCAGCGCCTTCCGAACAGAGGACCCACCCGAAGCCTCCTGTAAAACAGCAACGCGAGGACGCCAAGCATTCCGGCGTGCACCACCCACCACCCGGTATTGAAAGCCAACCGGCCCTGGGAAACCCAGGCTTGGACAATGCTCAGCAGGTTTGCATAGACCATGTACGTGAACAGTGCGAACAGAAGATTCACCGAGCGGCTCGCCCTGGGGTTGACGAAGGACAGAGGGATCGCGAGTAAAGCAAGAACGAACGCGGCGATCGGCAAACCGATGCGCCACAGCAGCTCGGCCAAATGGGGATTGCTGGGTGTCTGGAGCAAACCAAACGTGGACATGGCTTTGGTGGAAGCCTCTTCCACCTGCGTCTCACGCGTTTCGACTCTCATTGCGTAGCGCTGAAAATCCATGACCTTGAAATCGAGATCGCCCGGAATGCCCTCGTAGCGCCGCCCGTCGAGCAAAACGACGAAACGGTCGCCGTTTTCCGCCGACTCCCGGTATCCGCGCCTGCTGACCGTGATCCCGAGCCTGCCTTGCCGCATCTGCGCGATGAATACGTTTTGCACGTTGGTCTGATCACCGGCGATTTCCTCCACAAAAAACACCCGGTCCGCGCTGCCCGCCTCGCGGAACACACCCGGTGAAACTCGTGAGACGTCGTCTTGCAGATTCATCTGGCGCCTGTACTCCTCGGCCCTGCCGATCGCCCAAGGCGACAGGAACAGCGACAGCACCGCCGTCAGCGCAACCAGCGGCGCTGCGAACAACAACACGGGCCGAATCCAGGCGAGGAGCGAAAGGCCCGAACCAAACCAAATCACCATCTCCGACTCGCCGTAGCTGCGCGAAAGCGTCATGAGCACCGTGATGAAAAGCGTCAACGAGAGCAGTACCGGCAGATAGTTGAGGGCGGAAAACGCGAGCAGTGCGACTACGCCCTCCGAGAGGACTTTTCCGATTGCCGCCTGCCCGAGCAGCCGGATCAGCTGCGTCGTCAACGTTATGGCGAACAGCGTCGCGAACACCGCGAGCGCGAGGTTGCCGAATTCACGCAGCAGAGCGCGCCGAAAGATCACTTTGTGGACAGATGGAGGTCAGCGAATCATGTCGGATCGTAAGGCGGAAACGCCGTGTTGCTTTGACTTCTGCGAAGCAAACCGGAGATAATCCTTGCATATTCCCCGAGTCGAGGTCGAATGGAATTTAACACAAAATTCGCGATGCCGGAGAAACACCAAGTCGCGTGCGTCGGTGCAGGTGTATTCGAATCGCGCAAGTTGTCGGATGCGGCGGATGCACTCGACAAGGCGGCGCACGGCCAGATCCGCGAACTTCTCCGATCCGGAGACATGGACGGCAAGATGGGAAGTACCCGGCTGCTGTATCGCGTGCCCGGCATCGCTGCAGAGCGGGTGCTCCTTGTGGGGCTGGGGAGGGAGAAGGAATTCGGCGAGAAGCAGTATCGCGACTGCGCACGCGCAGCATTTGCCGCAGTTCAGGAAACGGGGGCACGCGACGCTTGCCTGTATTTCGCCGAGCTGCACGTTCCAGATCGCGATGCCGCTTGGAAGGCGCGCCAGCTCGTTCTGGCCGCCGCCGATGTCACCTACCGCTTCGATCGCATGAAGAGCAAGAAGGCGGAAGAGACGTCGCTCCTGCATGTCGCTATTTCGGCCGCGTCCAAGCGCGATGCAGCCGCCTTGGAGCGCGGCATGCGCGAAGGGAGCGCTATCGCCGCGGGCATGACGCTCGCCCGGGACCTCGGCAATCTGCCCGCGAACGTGTGCACGCCCACGTACCTGGCTGACACTTCCGTAAAGCTCGGGCGCGAATGGAAGCTGGCAGTGGAAGTGCTCGAGCAAAAAGACATGGAAAAGCTCGGGATGGGCTCGCTGCTTTCGGTAGCGAGGGGATCGAACCAGCCACCCAAGTTCGTGATCCTTCGCTACGCCGGGGCCGGCAGGAAGGATCGACCCGTGGTGCTGGTGGGAAAGGGCATCACATTCGATACCGGCGGCATTTCCATCAAGCCTTCGGCTGAAATGGACGAGATGAAGTTCGACATGTGCGGCGCCGCGAGCGTGCTGGGCGCCTTGCGCGCCGCGGCGGAGCTCGGACTGAAACTGAACGTAGTCGGGCTGGTGCCCGCCTGCGAGAACATGCCTGGAGGAGCGGCTACCAAGCCGGGCGATATCGTCTCGAGCATGTCGGGCCAGACCATCGAGATTCTCAACACCGATGCAGAGGGACGCCTCATTCTTGCCGACGCGCTGAGCTACGCCGAGCGCTTCGAGCCCCAGGCCGTCGTGGACATCGCCACGCTTACTCGGGCCTGCGTCGTCGCCTTGGGCCACGTCTGCTCCGGGCTGTTCGCGAACAAAGACGGTCTGGCAGACGAGCTGCAGGCAGCGGGGGCGGAGTCGCTGGACCGCGTCTGGCGGCTGCCGCTGTGGGAGGATTATCAGGAACAGCTGAAAAGCAACTTCGCCGATTTTGCAAATATCGGCGGGCCCGCTGCGGGCAGCGTTACCGCGGCCTGTTTCCTTTCGAGATTCACTGGCAAGTATGACTGGGCCCACCTCGACATCGCGGGGACGGCGTGGAAATCGGGCAAGGAAAAAGGAGCGACCGGCCGGCCCGTCCCTCTGCTCACGATGTTTCTCATCAAGCGTGCGGAAAACTAGGATCGACGAGTGAGGACCGAGGATCCAGGGTTTCCATGTGTCGGGGTCGCGGGTTCCCTCGCCCCCGATCCCTGATCCTCTCTCCTTCGTCATGACGCGCATCGACTTCTACTCAAACGCCGAACCCAAGCTGCAGGTCGCCTGCCGGCTCGTCGCCGAGGTCATCCAGCAGCGGTTGTGCGTCGTCGTTTACGCACCGGACGAAAACACTGCACGCGGCTTCGACAGATTGCTGTGGACTTATCAAGCTATCGGATTCGTTCCTCATTGCATGGCTCATCACGCACTCTCTTCCGAAACCCCCGTCGTGATCGCATGCGAGGACGTCGAGATGGCGCATTACCAGGTCATGCTCAATCTGCACGCCGAATCGCCGCCGTCGTTCAGTCGTTTTGAACGGCTGGTCGAACTCGTCGGTGCCGGCGATGACGATCGTCAGCTCGCGCGAAACCGTTTTCGTTTCTATCGGGACCGCGGCTACGAAATCAACCATTACGATCTCTCCAAGGCAAGCGCATGAGCGATCCCGACGACCTGCTGGGAAAAGCCGATGCGTTCCTGAAGCGCTACCGTCCCTCCGGCGCGGCAGCCCAAGGCGACGTTCCGGTTCTTACGGAGATCATCGCCGAGCCAGCCGCGACACCAGCGCACCCCTCATCGGGCACGCCGGCCCAGCGTGGTTCGACCGGGAGCGAATTGCCCGAGCTTGAGCAAAGGCTTAAGCAAAGCATCCTTGACGCGATCGGCCCGCACATCGCGAAGTTCGTCGAGGAACCCTTGCGGGCACGGCTCGACGCCCACTTGCAGCGCGCGCTGACTGCCCTCAGCGCCCAGGTCAAGACCGACATCGAGACGATGATTCGCGATGCGGTCGCACGGGCAGTTGAGCTCGAAATCGCACGTGCGCGCGGACCGTCGCGGGGCAGCTGACGCTATAATCCGCCGGAGCGCGTCGAAGCCGGGCTCCCGCGGGGGTGCCGCTCGGCGCGCTTTCTCTTTCGACCTCAACTCACGTGGAACTCCCCAAAAGCTTTGACCCGCACGAGGTCGAGACGCGCTGGTATTCCCTTTGGGAGGCGCGCGGTTATTTCCGGCATTCGTTCGATTTGCAAAAGCCGCCGTACTGTATCCAGCTGCCCCCGCCGAACGTCACCGGGACGCTGCACATGGGGCACGCGTTCCAGCAGACACTCATGGACGCCCTGATCCGGTATCACCGCATGCGCGGCTTCGATGCCAATTGGGTGGTCGGCACCGACCACGCCGGTATCGCCACGCAGATCGTGGTCGAGCGCCAGCTCGAGACCGAAGGCAAGACCCGGCACGATCTCGGGCGCGAGGGCTTCGTCAAGCGCGTGTGGGAGTGGAAGCAGCAATCCGGTTCGACGATCACGCGCCAGATGCGGCGGCTCGGCGCCTCGGCCAATTGGACCTTTGCCGATACCGAGGGACAGAAAGCCGGCTACTTCACCATGGACTCCCGCATGTCGCGCGCCGTGATCGAAGTGTTCGTGCGGCTTCATGAGGAGGGCCTGATTTACCGCGGCAAGCGCCTCGTCAACTGGGACCCGGAGCTCGGCACGGCGGTGTCCGACCTCGAAGTGGACAGCGAAGAGGAGGACGGGAGGATCTGGGAGATCCGCTACCCGCTGGAGGATGGCAGCGGCTCGGTGGTCGTCGCCACCACGCGGCCGGAAACGATGCTGGGCGATGTCGCCGTTGCGGTGAACCCGAAAGACGAACGTTACACCAAACTAGTAGGCAAGCGCGTGCAACTTCCCCTCACCGGACGCACGATCCCTGTCATTACTGACGACTACGTCGATCCGGAATTCGGAACCGGCTGCGTGAAGATCACCCCGGCACACGATTTCAACGACTACGCGGTCGGACAGCGCCACGAGTTGCCGCAGATCGGCGTGATGACACTTGACGCGAAAATGAACGAAAACGCGCCGAACGCTTATCGTGGCCTGGACAGATTCGAGGCGCGTAAGCGGATCGTCGTCGATCTGAAATCGCAGAACCTGCTGGCATCGGAGAAGCCCTACAAACTGCGCGTGCCGCGCTCCAGCCGCACAGGTGTCATCGTCGAACCGCTGCTGACCGACCAGTGGTTCGTGAGGATGGACAGCTTGGCGAAACACGGGCTCGCCGTGGTCGCGAGGGGAGACGTGAGGTTTTTTCCCGAGCACTGGACGACCTGGTACAGGCAGTGGCTGGATAAGATCCAGGACTGGTGCATATCGCGCCAGCTGTGGTGGGGTCATCAGATACCCGCCTGGTATGACGATAAGGGCAATATCTACGTAGCTCGGAGCGAAGAAGAGGCGAAGACACGGGCCGCGGCGAATGCTTATCGGGGCGCACTCAGGCGGGACGACGATGTTCTAGACACGTGGTTTTCCTCGGCGCTCGTTCCGTTTACCTCGCTCGGCTGGCCGGAGAAAACACCCGATCTGGGACGTTTCCTCCCCTCGTCCGTGCTCATCACCGGCTTCGACATCATTTTCTTCTGGGTCGCTCGGATGATCATGATGACCATGCATTTCACCGGCAAAGTGCCGTTCCGGCATGTGTACATCAATGCCATCGTGCGCGACGCCGAGGGCGACAAGATGTCCAAGTCGAAGGGCAACACGCTCGACCCGCTCGACATCATTGACGGCATCACACTTCCTGAACTGATCGAAAAATCCACCGTGGGCCTGTTTCGCGGCGACCACAAGGGCAGAATTGAGAAATACATCAAGACCCATTATCCGAACGGCATCCCCTCCTTCGGCGCAGACGCGTTGCGGTTTACGCTCACTTCGCTTGCCAGCTTCGCGCAGACCCTCAATTTCGACCTCAACCGCTGCGAAGGCTACCGCAACTTCTGCAACAAGCTGTGGAACGCCGCGCGTTTTGTGCTGATGAACACCGAAGGTAAGGACTGCGGACTGGACGAAAAGGCTTCGGTTGAACTGTCGGCGTGGGACCGTTGGATCGTCAGCATGCTCCAGCGCACCGAAGCCGAGGTCGACACCGCCTTCGCCGATTACCGGTTCGACAACGTCGCGAGCGCGATCTACCGCTTCGTGTGGGACGAGTACTGCGACTGGTATGTTGAAGTAGCGAAGAAGCAGCTGCAGTCCCGAGACGCTAAAGCGCAACGCGGTACACGCCGGACGCTGGTGCGCGCACTGGAAGCGGCGCTGCGGCTCGCGCATCCGATCATTCCGTTCATCACCGAGGAGCTATGGCAGAAGGTTGCGCCTCTTGCTGGTAAAACGGGCGAGACCTTAATGCTCGCGTCCTATCCAAGGTGCCAGCCCGAAAAGATCGATGAGGCAGCTGAGCGCGAGGTTGATACTGCCAAGGGCGTTGTCAACGCAGCACGAAATTTGCGCAGCGAACTCAAAATTCAGTCCCAGTATAGTGTTCCTCCCTCCTTTTACATTACCGGCACTCCGAGTTCCGCAACAACCAGCGCGTTTTCTGCTTTGGTACGCCAATCCGATTTGAAGATGGTTGAGGAACTTCCCGACTCGGAGTCACCAGTGGCAGTGTTGGGACAGCATCGTCTGATGTTACATGTAGAGATGGACCCAGCCGCCGAGCGCGGCCGCTTGCAGAAGGAGATCTCGCGTCTCGAAGGCGAGATCGCCAAGGCCAACGCCAAGCTCTCCAATCCGAATTTCGTCGAACGCGCTCCGGCAGCAGTCGTGGCCCAGGAAAAGGAGCGTCTTGCGACTTTCCTTACAACGCTAGAGCAGCTTAAAGTTCAGCTCGACAAGCTTAAACCCTGAGCTCTCCCAAGGCTGCTGCCTCCGTGCATCCCGCGTTGCGCGCTTTCCGCTCGAAGAGCTTCCGGATCTTCTACGCGGGCCAGGGCCTGTCATTGCTCGGGAACTGGATGCAGACGGTGGCCATGAGCTGGCTGGTGTACCGGGTCACCGGTTCGGCGCTTTTGCTCGGTGTGACCGCGGGAGCGCAGCAGCTGCCCATATTGGTCCTGTCCCCGATCGCGGGCGTGTGGGCCGACAGGGTCAATCGCCGGCGCCTGCTGATGCTGATTCAATCACTCGCGTTCGCGCAGGCACTGGCGCTCGCCCTACTCACTTTCGCCGGCGTGGTTCGCGTTCCCCACCTGATCGCGCTCGCCCTTTTCCTCGGGATCATCACCGCGTTCGAGACGCCGACCCGTCAGGCATTCCTTCTGGAGCTGATAGAACACCGGGAGGATCTGCCCAACGCGATCGCCCTGCAATCGATGCTGTTCCAGTCCACGCGCTTCGTCGGACCTTCGGTGGCGGGGCTGGTGCTTGCCGCGCTCGGTGAAGCGTGGTGCTTTCTCGCCAACGCCTTTTTCTATCTGGCCATCATCGCGACTTATGCCGTCGTGCGCGTGAAGCCACGCAAGCTCCCCGACTCGGGCGTCGAGTGGTGGCGCGAGTTGGTGTCGGGATTCACTTATGCCTTCGGCTTTACGGGCACTCGGCGCCTTTTGCTGCTCCTCATGGCGATGGGATTTTTCACCGCGCCTTGGTCCTCCCTGATGCCCATCTTCGCCGCCGAGACATTCAGCGGCGACTCGAGGACGTTCGGCTTTCTCATCGGCGCGGTCGGGCTGGGCGCAATCGCAGGTACCTTTGCGCTTGCTGCGCGCGGTTCCGTGCGCGGGCTCGGCCGGGTAGTCGCGTCAACTACAGTGGTAGCCGGTGTCGCATTGACCGGATTTTCCTTGTCCGGAACCCTGTGGTTGTCGCTCGCGTTCCTCGCGGTCTTCGGCGCCGGGCTCGTCGTCACCGCGGCCTCCATCAATACCATCCTGCAAACCGTCGCGGACGAGGATAAGCGCGCGAGGGTGATCAGCATGTACGTCATGTGTTTCCTCGGTTTTGCGCCTATCGGCAACTTCACCGCAGGCGCGCTCGCCGAAGTGATTGGGGCTCACTGGACTCTATTCGGATGCGGCCTGGTCGTAGCTCTGGCGGGAGGCACATTCGCCTTGGGTCTGAGAAGCTGGGCGCGAGCCGTGAGGCCCGTCTACCTGAAGCAGGGAATCATCCGGGAACCGCGGGTGTAGGCTGCGATCATGACGGCCGATCGAACCGAAGATCGGTCACTTCTTCTTCATGAAGAAGGTGAAGACCTTGTCGGCTTCAGCGTGCGAGAGCAATTGATTGCCCGTCTGCTTTGCAAAGGCCTGAAAATCCTTTACGGACCCGGGATCGGTTGCAAGAACCCGAAGTACCTGCCCGCTCCCCAGCTCCGCCAAGGCTTTCTTGGCACGCAGGATGGGCAGTGGACAATTGAGGCCGCGCACATCCAGATCCTTGTCGAAGGTAGTCATCTCGCTCGCTGACACTCGAAGCGCGGAAACTATATACCAAACCGTATCTCCGATGAAGCCGCGTGGACGTGTGCCGTTCGGATATCCGCTCCAAGCCGCCGTGACCCCGGTTGCCTAAACGGTTTGCGATACTTAAACTGGGACGCCGATAGGGGGCACCTTCACCGAGGAGCAGCTTTGGCCAAGGAATCGCCATCACCAGACTCGAAATGGCTGGTATACGTCGCCAGTCTTCCAATGGATGATCCGGCGGCCCGGATGCGGGTGCTGCGCACGCTCGAGTCCATGGGCTGCGCGGTGCTGCGCGAGGGTGTCTACTTGCTGCCGGACAGCCAGGCGAACCGGCTGGGCCTGCGGCGCCTGTCCGAACACATGAGCCGGATCAGCGGCTCGGCGCATATCCTGCAGGCGACGAATCTAGATGCCCAGCAAGGGCAGGCATTCCGGTCCCTCTTCGACCGGGCGGGAAAATACCAGGAGTTGATCAAAGCCGTCGAGGGGCTACGTGCCGGTTTCGGAATTTCCGAGCCCAGTGCGATCGCTCGAGTTCTCAACAAGCAGCGACGTGAATTCGAAGCGATCAGCGCGCTGGATTTTTTTGGTTCGCCAGTAAAGGAACAGGCTGCGCAAGTGCTGCGCGATACGGAAGGCGAGGTACGAAAAAGGATGTTTCCCGATGCTCCCAACTCCGGCCGCCTGACCCAGACGGGGCGCTACTACTTCAAGCGCCTTTGGGCATCCCGCAAACCCCTCCTGGCCGATCGGCTCGCCTCCGCTTGGCTCATCCGACGTTTCATCGACCCGGAGGCGAGCTTGATGTGGATGGAAAAGACCCAGCAGTGCCCCTCGACTGCGGTCGGATTCGGTTTCGACGGCGCGACCTTTTCCAACAGCAAGGACAAGGTAACATTCCAAGAGCTGCTCGCGAAGTTTGGCTTGGACAATAACGAGACGCTCACAAGAATCGGCGCGCTCGTGCATTACCTCGATACGGGTGGTGCGTCCGTCGCCGAGGCGGCCGGAGTGGAAACTCTTCTCGAGGGAGCGCGCCGTCGCTGCAACAGCGACGAGGAGCTGTTCACCGAAAGCGAGAAAACGTTCGATCTTCTCTACGAAGCCTACTTCGACGCGCCGGGTAAAGACTCCGTTCCCCGTTCGTGATCCCGAAACGCGACGCGCGTTTTTCAATTTCCCTTGGCGGTTTTTTTCTCCTCGGCCTGCAGCGAGCGCAGATCCCGTAAGCGGGCCTCGACGGCGGAAAGCTGGTAGAAATCACCGTCCCCGCTTTTCTGCGCGAACTGGAGCTGCTCGATTGCGGCCGGCAGCGTTCCCTGCAGAACGTAGGTTTCGGCAAGCGCCTGATGGTGCAACAGGCGCTTGCCTGATGCAGCATAGGATTTGGCTTGCAGGTTGTACAAGCGGGCGTCTCGCGGGTAGCTTTTCACCAGCTCCGCAAGCCAGGCGAGCGCCGCCTGGTGCTGTCCCATCCCCTGCAATGCATCCACATAGGCGTAGTGAAGCGGCCGATAATTGGGAGCGCGAGCGAGGGCTGCGCGCAGCACGTCGCGAGCTCCCGCCGGATCACCGGCGCCGAGGCGCACCCGTGCCATCAGCAGCTCCACCATGGGGTGGGTCCCGAGGAGTTTCCGCACTGTTTCGATTTCGGATGCGGCGCGGGAAAAATCGCGTGCCCTTGCCAGAGCGCTAGCCAGGCCGTAGCGCGCACCGGCCTCCTCGGCATAGCGGTGCTCGCGCACCAGCTCATCGAAATGCGCGACAGCCTCGCGCGGCAGCCCTTGTTCAGCGCGGAGCTTCGCTCGCGCGAGATGAAATTCGATGCTATCGGGCGCTTGCTTGTACACCGCCATCTGGGCGCGATTCTGCATATCGGCAATCCGCTCGCTGGTAAGCGGGTGCGTGCGCAGATAGGCCGGCGCGTTGTTCTCATACAGCCGAGTCGCTTTCTGCATGCGTTCGAAGAACGAGCCCATGCCGCCGACATCGAAGCCGGCCTGCTGGAGAAATTGAAAGCCGATTCTGTCGGCCTCGCGCTCGAAATCACGAGTGTAATTGAGCTGCGATTGAATGCTGCTCGCTCCTGCACCGGCGATAACCGCCTGCGCCAAATCGGGACGGGAGCGCGCAGCCAGAATGCCCAGAACCACCGCCACAAGAGTGGGAATCGACATCTGTTCCTGTTTTCCCAGCAGGCGGGCGATGTGGTGCTGGGTCACGTGAGCCACCTCGTGCGCTAGCACGCCGGCGAGCTCGGACTCCGTCTGCGCCGCGAGCAACAGGCCGGTGTGCACCCCCACGAATCCCCCAGGCATCGCAAAAGCATTGATGGTGTTGTCACGCACCATGAAGAACTCGAAGTCCTGACGCGCCTCGGGGCTCGCGGCCACAATGCGCCGTCCGATCTCGTTCACGTACTCTGTAAGCTCCGGATCGTCGAGAAAGCTCGGTTCGCGCAAGCGAATTTCCCGCATGGCCTGCTCGCCGATCTTGCGTTCGAGGTAAGGCGGCAGCAGCGCACCGGATGTATCACCCAGCTCCGGCAGGGTCTGCGCCTGTGCCTGTGCAACCAACAAGGCGAGACCCAGGCAGACGGCGTGGATTCTCATGGATAATATGATACCGCTCTCCGGGTTGGGTTCCCGGACGCGTCGCATTACGATTCTGCGTGTCGCTCGGAGGCAGGGGGAAATGAATCGGTCAAGAAAATTGAGCCATTTCGACGGGTCCGGGCAGGCCCATATGGTGAACGTCGGAGACAAGCCCGAAACGCATCGCGTCGCGCGCGCCAGCGGCACGATCCGCATGGCGCCCTCGACCCTGAAGCTTGTCCTCGCGGGCCGCGCCGAGAAAGGCGACGTTCTCGGAGTGGCCCGGGTCGCCGCGATTCAGGCGGCGAAGCGAACAGGCGAGCTGATCCCTTTGTGCCATTCCCTCGGGCTTACACGAGTGGCAGCGGAGTTCACCGCCGAGAAGCGCCGGCCTGCGATCCGCCTAGTCGTGACCGTCGAGACGATTGGACGCACGGGAGTGGAGATGGAAGCGCTGGCAGCGGTGAGCGTAGGACTTCTCACGATCTACGATATGTGCAAAGCGGTGGACCGCGCCATGATTATCGAGGACATTAAGTTGCTCGAAAAAACCGGCGGCCGCTCCGGGCACTTTCGCAGGCGGCAAGCGTGATCCCCGTCGCTAAGGACAATTCACGCGGCCTAATCACTGCCCCTCCCTTTAGCGCGAGACCGAGCCGTCCCTTTTCCGGACCGGAAGGCCGGCGCCAGAGGATTCCAGGCGCCTGATTTCGAAGTCTGCTCCTTTGAAGCCCAAATCGGACGCGCGTCCGTACTCCGCCTTCGCCTCCTGGGTCCTGCCAAGTCGCTCCAAGACCAGTCCGAGACGGTGATGCGCAATCCCGCTATCGGGCTGCAGCTCGACTGCTCGAACCAGATGGCGAAGCGCCAGGTCGTATTGCCCCTGAAGGAAATGAACCACTCCGCGGGCGTAGTGGCAGTGAACCGTGTCCGGGTACTGGGCCATGCACTTTTCGGCAATCTCGATGGCTTTGTCCGGCAGCCCTCTGTCTACGTATTCCCTGCCCATCATGTACAGAGTTCGGGAGCCCCATGGAACGGGTTTCTCCGGGAGCTTGGCAACCGCATCCTCCCAAAGAAGAAAAGAGCTGGAGAAGGTCATCAGGCGGTCATGGGCCTGGTACAAAAGCAGGGGAACAGCCAGCACCGACGCGGTCATCGCTGCTCGGAGAGGAAACGCGCTCAGCGTCGCCGCGACTGCGATCAGGATTCCAGGAGCCCATAGATAGCTCCGGTAAAGCACAAAGGGTTCCTGGAATCGGGCAGTGCTGAACTCGGCTAAGAAAAGAATCCAGGTGTAGAGCAGGCCGAATCCGGCGACGCCCGCCCGGCCGCGACGCCGCAGGAGCAGGAATCCGAGCGCGCCGAAAGCAACGAAAGCCGAGACCTTGAGGACAATCCACCCCGCCGACCATGTCTCGAAAAAATCCACGCGGACGTCGATTGACATCGCCCCCGTATCGGGCCATAGCCACAAGGCGAGATACTTGAAGAACAGCCCCGCCTGACTGACGGCGCTCAGCGACCACGAGAAATCCGACATCGTATGCCCGAAGACGCCCTCGAGCTGTGTAGCGACGACACTGTAATCAGGTTCGTACGCCTCGCCGATCAGCCACCTTCTGAAGACGGTCACAAAAATCGCGGCGGGCGCACAGGTCGACAGATAGATGGCGGCGTGACGAACGGCAAAGCGCCGCTCCGTCCCGACCAAGAGCACCGTCAATACGGCCGCCGCAGGCAGCAGCACGCTGTGTTCCTTGGAGAGCACCGCTATGGAATACATGAGCCCTGCCGTAATCGCATCGGCGTGCCTGCCGCGCCTGAGCCCCCGCACAAACACTATGATCGACAACAGCGAAAACAGCGTGGCGAAGAGCATGGTGCGCTGGATCAGGTAACCCGCTCCATACACGGCTACCGGATGAATCGCGAATAGGGCTGCACCCATGCACGCCCAGGCAGGAGCGTTCGCATTCGACGCGGATTCCGGCCGGTCCGCCGGCGTGACTGCCCGGAGCAGATCGCAAATGAGTTTGTACAGCGCTAGAGCGCAAGCGATATGGAAGACGAGGCTTATGATCCGGTGCGCCTGCATGCCCCCGATGAGCACCTCGGTGATCGCGAGGGAGAAGTAAGGAGGAAGTCGCAGCTCGAGACCGAACGGATGCGTGGCGTAGTACGAAAAGCTCTGTCCCGAGAAAAACATCCAGTCGTCGAAGACCCGCGGGTTTCCCAGAAAAGGCCAATAAAGGCCGCAGGCGAGCCCCGCGATCAAGCCTACGGCGATCCAGTGCGGGAACCGCCTGATGATGCTTGCGAGCATAAGCCCAAAAAAAAAGGTACCCCGGAGGGTACCTTTTTGTGTTGCTGGGAGCTAGGCTACGATTAGCCGCGGCAGGAGCCAGGCAGGAACTTCGGGTTCAAGGTCGTGCCGTCGGCGGTGTTATTCCCACAGCGCCAGCCGAAGACCGTGTTTCCGCCCACATCGGCAGAGGTCATCGGCACGGGATTGCCGGCGCCGGCGGACTTCAGCGGAACCAGAGTGACAACCGTCCCGTTGATACCGGTCGTGGCGGCGAAGCCCTGTATCGTCACCGTGACCTTGCCGTTGACGTCCGTGGCAATGGTTGATACGTACTTCGAGGCCCCGCCCAACGCGGCGTTTGTGACTTCGCAGCCCCAGTTGTTGGCGCCAGGCGCGCTGGTGGCACTTTGATAGACCTCGGTGATCGAGGTGCGGCATGCGCTCGCAGCCAAGATCACTTCGGATATCTTCGCCCGGTTGCTGTAGTCCTGGTACGCCGGGAGTGCTACTGCGGCCAGAATG
>Ga0209806_1000922_pt1 | contig 19862 bp, 20 predicted proteins | sample GraSoiAngelo_152_FD_186166 | JGI IMG/M metagenome (GOLD analysis project Ga0209806, IMG submission 186166) | Grasslands soil microbial communities from the Angelo Coastal Reserve, California, USA - 14_1009_12_30cm (SPAdes) (version 2) | ecosystem: Environmental > Terrestrial > Soil > Grasslands ... | reverse complement strand
GTGTATGGAGGAACGAGGTCAAACATGCCGTACACGTACCAGGGATGGACGCTGTACTCGCGAGACGTGAAACTGAAGAAGGGACCGAAAGTGACGATCTACTTCTTCAGCAAGCGGAAACCGAAAAGCGGCAAACCGATGGACGAAATGCCGAAGAATCGGAAGATCGGCGTGAACAAGCGCACGGGCCTTCCGTTTCTCCGGAAAGGTTGAGTCCAACCTCGCGAACCCCACCCGCCGAGGCAAAATGGGGGAGGACCTCGGCCCCTTTCCTTATTGACCTGTTCTTCGAGGATTGAACTCCGTCGCGGGCGACCGGAGCGCCACGATTGCAACCCGCGTCCTGCAAAGTATTTCCCGGGCATCGCATTGCCGGGGACGCGATGCCGGAAGGGACGATTTCATTCGAGGTCGAGGCTCCCGTCGAGCGCGTGTGGGCGTTCCTCAGCGACATGCGGAAGGTCGGAAGCTGCGTCCCCGGTGTGCAGTCCGTGGAGATCGTCGATGACAAACGCGCCCGGTGGAATTTGCAAGTCAAGATCGGACCGCTCACCCAAGACATCCAGGTCCTCACGGAGACGACGGACCAGATTCCTCTGAACCATGGGAGGTTCCGTGGGGCGGCCGACAATATGGAGATGACCGGGACGATTGACCTGGCGCCCGCGGAGAACGGCACGAAAGTCACCTACACCATGGCCGTCCAGTCCAAGGGGCCGCTCGCCCGGATCATGGACAACTTCCTGCGGTCGCGATTGAAAGGCCAAACGGAAGAGTTCGCCGCGAACGTGCGCAAGGCGCTGGAAGGCTGACCTCAGGGCCCGAGCTGTGCGTGCCTCTCGTTCAACCGTGATAACCGGAGCCTAGGGCTTTTAGTCCGGAGAGCGTGAATCCGCTGCGTGCCCTCCATCGGGCCCCCCAATGGCGGGAGTCCACCCCCTCGGCCCCCACTCGTGGCGGAAGACCTGCTCCTCTACGACTCGGACGGGCAGTCCCTCCTTGACGACCACGCCCTCCGAATCCTCATCGCGCTGCACCAAGAGAGCCTCACGGCGCAAGAAATCGCGACGCATTACCGGGTTCCAATCGCCGCGTGCTACCGACGGATCCGGCGCCTCCTCTCGTTGGCCCTGATCTCCGAGGCGGGATTCGTCACGGAGGGCCGCCGGCGGCCCGCGCGACTCTACAAGTCCGAGGTGAACCGCTTCCAGATCACGTATGGGAGCGGCCGCATGCACCTGCACCTGCTTCTGCGGAACGGCACAGAGGCGAACACGATCGTCGGCATTCCGCCCGACGTCGGGGTCAGTGGAACAGCGCCTCCACGCCCGCACGAAGTCGGGGAATACCCGTCCGCATGATGTCCGGATTCGCGTGTCGTGCGAGCGCCGCGTAGTACGCGAGGAATTGCATCGGCACGATCGAAACGATCGGGCGCAGGAACGGATGGACGCGGGGAAGTCGGATGGCCGTTCCTGGGCGCTCGCCGATCGCCTCGAGAGTGGCACCGGTCTTCCGGAGCGCGTGCATGATCGTTTCCGCGCGGCGACCGTCCTCCGCACCTTGGAGGACGACGATCGCTTCGGATGAGTCAATCGAAAGGAACGGACCGTGGAGGAATTGCTCCATGTGGTATCCGCTGGCGGGGAGACCGCACGTTTCCCGGATCTTGAGCGCCGCTTCGAGCGCGGTGACATCGTCCCATCCGGACGCGAGGAACGTGATGCGACGTTTGGCGGCCACCCGGTTTGCGAACCGATGGACCGGGTCCTCGCACGCAATCGCCTTGTGCAACGCCGCAGGGATCTGCAGGATCTTCGCGGAAACGTCGGACCAACCTTCCCCCGCAACCCCTGCCGCGAAGATTGCGAACGCAACGAGTTGCGTCGTGTAGCTCATCGTGTTCGCCCACGAGCGATCGTGAACGGAACCGATGACGAAGACGTCCTCGACGATGTCTTCCATGAGGGAGCCTGACAGCCCGCAGACGCCGAACGCGCGGTGGCCGTTCCGCCGCGCGCGCAACAATGCGCGGTTCGTGGTGGGCGTGGACCCGCTGTGACTGACGCCAACGACCGCGGCTCCAATCGGTGCGGGATTGCCATATGCGAGGTCGTAGGCGTGGACCGCTTCGACCACGGCCCGCGATCCAAAGGCCCGCTGGAGGATCCTCGCTCCGTACGTCGCGGCATGGAACGACGTCCCGCAGCCGGTGAGGATGAGATGCCGCGTCCCCCGGAGGACGGAAGCCGCTCGGCCGTCGGCGAGCCGCCTCAGCGTCTCTCGCACGAAGTCCGGCTGGGAGCGAATCATCTCCACCATGTAGAACGGGTGGCGGCGACGCGGACTCGGAAACAGCGCCATGCATCGGCATCGCAGCGCCTCTCTTCAAGGCCCGGTGTTTGCAAGACCCTGGGAAAACGGAACAACTCACATTACCCTTAAGTCCGACCGCGGGCCCATCGCAAGGCTTCGAGGTGAGTGAGTGGACCCGCCGCCCAAAGACCCGAACTAGACGTTCTCCCGACTCGCTGGGGCGCCTTCGTCTCGCATGTCAAGCGCCGCGAGCAGCTGGCCTAGCTCCGTCAAGAGGAGGGAATTGCCCATCGCCTTTGCGAGATCGCGTGACTCTTCGAGATACGCCCGCGCGGCCGCCTCTTCTCCGCGCTGCGCGTGGAACCGGCCCACGCACAATAGGGCACGGGCCAGGTCGGACCGATCCCCGACCTGGCGCAGTCCGGTGAGACCGTGTTCCCAGAGTCGGACCGCGCGGCTCCAGCGGCCCAATCCGAACGCTCGCTGGCCCTCGTAGATGTCCAGCAGGAACAACGTGTCCGGCTCCTCTAGGACTTGGAACAGCCGCTTCGCTTCTTCGAGATCCGCCGCGGATTCCGGGTAGCGCCCGAGGTCCATCAACGATGCACAGCGGTTCATCGTCGCGTAGGCGACGAGCCGCAGATTCCCGACGAGCCGGGCGAGCTGGAGGGCCCGGTCATAGTGTTGCAGGCTCTCCTCGTACCGTTTCAGGGCGTGGCAAGCGGACCCGACGGAGATGCACGCCCGCGCCGTCTCCGTGAGGTTACCGACCCGTTCCGCAATTCGCAGGCCCTCGAGTTTGTACTCGAGCGCGCGCTCGAGGTTCCCGCGGTCTCCTTCGATGCTCCCGAGGGCCGTGAGGCTCCGTGCGAGCGGTCCGCCCCCCGAGGTCTCGGTCGCGAAGTCGACGGCTTGGTTCATGTGAGCCGCGGCCTCCGCGAGGTGACCCTGGGCCTTCTCGAGGAGCGCCCATTCCCGCAGGATCTCCCCGCCTTCCGCGGGGTTCGGGTGGTCCGTGAGGCGCGCCTGGGCTTCGACGAGATGGCCGAGGGCCTTCGGATAGTCCGCGCGGCACCGCTCAATCGAGGCGATCTTGCGCAGCAGGGACGGGCTCCGGTCCGCCTGTCGATGTTCCTCGGCGAGGGACAGCGCGTTCCGATATTCCTGGAGGGCGGGCTGCAAGTGCCCGATCGCCCGCAATGCGTCGCCCCGGAGCTCCGGGAGGACCGAGCAGGCGGGCGGGCTGATCGCGTCGACATCGATCCGCTTCAGGACCTCCTGAAGGTCCGTCGCCGGCACGGAATCGAGGAGGGTCGCCCCCGTCGAAACGAGGACATCACCGACCGCCGCTGCGTCGCCGCTCTCGACCAGGTGAAAGAGCCCTTCGAGGCGGTCTCGCATCCCGGATCCGTCCAGAAAGTACGTCGCCGCGAGGGCGTGAAACGCTCGGCGACGCGAATCCGGGATCCGCTTCCGGACGTATTCCCGGATGGCGTCATGCATCACGACGCCGGAGCTCATCGTGGGGGCGATCAGGTTCTTGGACTGGAGGCTCTGGATCGCCGACTGCGATTCCGAGGAGAAACGAACGAGCGCATCCAGCGGAACAAGCCCTCGGAAGAGGGATGCCGCCTCGAGCAAGGTCCGTTCGGTCTTCGTCAGCGTGTGCCAGATTTCTCGATCGAGGTATCGGGTCATCTCGCCGCCGACGGCGGAGCCCGTGTGCGCCGCGAACGACAAGAGAATCGGATGTCCTTTCGCGGCCTGGACGGCCCGGCCGACCGCGACCTCGTCGCCCGCGAAGCCTTTCGAAAGGAGGAGGGACTTGGACGCCTCATCATCGAGGCCGTCGACCCGGAGGATCTGGACTCGCGGACGTTTCTCCGGCTTCCCCCGGGAGAGAGCGGCCGGGATCGTACGGGAAATGAAGACAATCTTCGCGGATCCGGCGGCGGCGACTTCAAGGAGCGGTCCGAACAGGAACCTGGCGAGCTCGGGATTCGCGTGCTGGACGTTGTCCAACACGAAGAGGATGGACAAGTCGCGGATTTCGAGCGAGAGGATGCGGCGGCCGATCGTCCATGCGTCCGAACGATTCTCCGCGAGGACCGACCGGAGACCGCGACGACCCAACCGGGCCAAGAACGCGGCGAGATCCCGCAAGAGCAGCGTGCGGGTCGTGCCTTCGTGAATTTCAGTCCAGTAGATGTACGGCCGCGGCCGTTGACGCACGAGCCAGCTCGCGACGAGCGTGCTCTTCCCGATCCCCGCGATCCCCGAGGCGACGAGGACGGAGGAGGACGAACTCGACCAGGCGTCGAGGATCCGGAACTCCTCGGTCCGCCCGAACACGCGGCCGAGGCGCCGCAACGTGTCGCCCCAGAGGATCGGCGCCACCGCGCCTGACCCGATTCCGTGGAGCTTGGTGAAGTCGAGGCGGCCCCGTCGCACGAGCGAGACCGCGGCGGTCAAGTTCACGAATCCGGGGAAGATGTCCGGAATCTCGGCGACCCGCATCGGCGTCGGGTCGAGCCCGGGAGCCAGCACTTCGACAATGTCGCCCTGGAGCCGCGTCCGGAGCTTCATCGCTTGGACCCAGCCCACGTGGCTGAGACGGTAGACGGTCTTGCGAACCCGGTGGCCCGGCACGTGTGCACGCTCGCCGGCGACCAGGCCCGTCGACTCCATTCGGGTGAGCCACTTCGTGACCGTCGTGCGACCCGAATGCGTCGCCGCGGCAATCCCTTCCTGCGTGAGGACGCTGAGGGTCCCGGGCTCGTGCGCCGAGGTCGACGACAGGTGCGCGAGAATCCGCTTCGGCGTGGAGTAAAACCGCTTCCGGCGATACCCCCTCGCCACGCGGCGGAAACAGGGCGAATCCACTTAAGGGTATCCAAAAAACGGAACATCTCGCTACGCGTGTTCTCGAAAATGAGACCACTACGATGACGCACGGGGACGGAACCCTTTTCGGCCCTTCGGCTCTGGGCCCTCCGATGGCAATCGTCGAATGGATTCGGGCGTCCCAAGCGGTTCTGTTCGAGGCTTCGATCGTCCCCGCGTTCGTGGGGACGTACGCAGCCGTCAGCGCAGGAGCTCCGTTCAACGCAATGTGGTTCGGCTTGATCCTCGTCTCGCTCGTCGGCATCCAGGCGGGAGCAAACCTGTTCAAGGGCTTTTACGAAGCCCAAGACCGGGCCGTGCCCCCATCGTCTGCGGGTTCGTGGTTCGCGTTTGACAGCGGAGCCGCCGCAAGCCTGGCGCGGACCCCGCGAACCGTGTTGCATGTCGGATACGTTGCCTTCGGAGTCGGCGTCCTCGCGGGCCTCGTCCTCGTGGTGGTGACCGCGAACCTGGTCCTCCTCGCCTTCGGCGTCGCGGGGGCGGCACTCGCATGGAGCTACAGCTCGCCGCCGCTCAAGCTGAGTTATCGGGGGATCGGAGAAATCTCCACGTTCCTCGCGTTCGGTCCCGTGATGACGGTGGGCGCCACGGTGGCGTTCGGGGGCGCCGGTTTGACGCGGAGTATCGGCGCCTCGATCGTCCTCGGGTTCCTCGCGGCCGCGATTTCCTTCGCCCGGTACTTCCCCAATCGGGAGGAGGATCGCGCAAAGGGAAAACGGACTCCCGTCACAATCCTCGGGGAACGCAGGGCGACGAAGGTCTTCGACGGCTTGTTCCTGGCGCCATTTCCAATCGGAGTCGCCTTGTTATTCCTCCGAGGCGGCATCGTGTGGATGATCGTCCTCGTGCTCGTTGCCGCCCCCGTTCTCCTCGCGTTCCACCTCGGTGCGAAACTGCCGAGGTTGTACGAGTTCGCGATCGCCCTGACGATCGCATCGCATCTGTTCGTCGGGTTCGGGCTGATTCTCGATTTCGCTTTCGGCTTATAGGGCCGTGGTCCCGGCAATCACGTAGGCCGCCGTCATCCCCGCGCCGAGGAGAAGGACTGCCTGGATCGTTCCCGCGTTCGCTGCGATGTGGGCAGGGTACTCGCGGTAGTAAGTTCGAAGGACGGCTCGAGCGCGGGCCAAGGGTAAGACGGCGACGAGGCCGATCACGGCAACCCAGGGAACGAGTCGAAGGAGCGAGGTCGCTACAAGAAAGATCAGGGCGGTTGCAACGAGGACTTCGTACAGCGTAACGGACTTCTCGAGCCCGATCCGCGCGGGAATCGTACGTTTCCCGCCCCGCGGGTCCGTCTCGTGCTCCGGCATTTCGTTCACCAGAAGGAACGCCGCGACCAGAAGGCCGAGCGGAATCGACGCGAGCAGCGGCTCCCACCCGACCGCGCCGGTCTGGACGGCGTACGAGCCGAGGACCACGAGGGGTCCGAAGATGATCGCGACCGCGATCTCGCCGACGCCGTGGTACTGGAGCGCGAAAGGAGGGAGCGTATAGAACACGCCAATCGCCCCTCCGATACCGCCCAGGACGAGGAGAATCCAGCCGTTCGGACGAAGGAGCGCGAGGACGATTCCGATCAACGCGGCGGCGGCGAAGAAACCGATCCAGACGCGACGGTGCGCCTCGAACGACACGGCGGCGTCGGGCAGGACCCTCGCTCCCCCGGTGAACGGACTCACGAGGTGAGCCGGGAGATCATCGACGCCGCGCTTGAAGTCGATCGAGTCGTTGCTCATGTTCGTGGCCGCATGGAGGCACACCACGCCGATGGCCGCGAGCAGAAATGCGACGAGGTCGAACATCCGAGTGCTGTTCCACGCCACCGCGGTGCCCAGCGCAACGCCGACGAGGGAAGCGACAAAGCTGTGCGGCTGGGTCGCCCGGAACCACGTCCGGAGGGATGCCATCTACTCCCAGACCGTCTGCCCTCTCGGGAGGACGCGCACTTCGATGAGCGTGAGCGGTCCGGGGCCGGGATTGATCACCGTATGTTCCTCGGCGTGGACGAATCGCACGACGGAGCCAGGGCCAACCTCGTGCTTTTCGCCGTCCACGACGACCTGTCCTTTTCCATCGACGAAGTAGAACACCTGAGTGTACCGGTGCCGGTGGGGCGGCGACTTGACGCCGGGTTCCATCTTCGCGAGCCCCATGAGCATGAAGTTACTGTCGTTGGGTCCCATGATCTTCTTGTCGACGATGCCGGGTCCGATCCCTTTCTCCCACGGTTCTTCTGGCAGATTCCGCACGATCGCGCCCACGGTCCCACTCAGGAGCGCGCACGCCGAGCAGGTATAAGAACGTGGATGATTCGGAGGGCCTTCTCCCGTTACGGCGGCATTCCCATCCGGGGGAACCGCATGCCCCAGGAGGCCCACATCGCGCCCATGATTCCGGCCAAGAGGATGAACGACACCAGGACAATCACGATGCTCTGGAACAACGAATACGGACCGGACCAGAAGGCGGCGTAGAGCAACACGAAGCTGTCCAGCTTACCCCGACGAGAATCGAGGCCGCCACTCGCCACCGCATCCCCGACATCGATGGTCTGCCCTGCATGCGTCTCCCCCCGGAATATCGGTGAGCCCGGAATAAGGAATGACGACCGAGCCGGACGCGTGCCGGCTCAGCCCGCGGGCTTGAGTTCTGCGAAGATCCGAAGGTACTCCCGCAGATAGCGTGTGATCAGGAAGTGGCGGCGAACCCGTTCGCGGCCGGCCCGTCCCATCGATTTCCGACGCGCGGGATCGCGGAGGAGCTGGACGGTCCGATCCGCGGCCTCTTTGACGCTGGAGACAAGGTATCCGTGCCGCCCATCTTTGATCTGGAGCCGGATCCCCCCGACGTCCCCGCCCACGACCGGGACGCTCTTCCACATCGATTCGCTGACGATGAGACCGAATCCCTCTCGGAGGGACTTCGCGATCGAGACGTCCGTCTCTCTCTGGAGGACGTTGACCTCGAGCGCGCCAACCCCGCGGAGGTCCGTCATGAAGTGGATATCGGGATCCTCGCCCGCGTGCCGGGCCGATCGCTCAAACCACATCCACCCCTCCGGATCGTCGCGGGCCATCGATGCGACGAGGAGGAGCTGGACCTTCGGGATTTTCTTCTTGACGAGCCGGTACGCGTCGATCACCCCGAGCGGATCCTTCCATGGGTCAAACCGTCCAACCTGGCTGATGACCGGCCGGTCGAAATCGACGTCGAAGCGAGGCAGGATCGTCTCCCGCTCTTCGCGGTAAACGTGTCGGTTCTTCGGGCTCGTCGGATCGATCGCGGGTGGATTCACGTAGATGTGCGGGAAACGGAGGCTGGGCGGCGCATATTCCCGCGCGCTGAAGACGGCGGCGTCGTACGCCTCGAGGTGCGGCGCGAGGATTCGAAGGACCGATGGGTTCGGGGACGTCAGGTCAAGATGGCAACGCCAGATCCAGGCGCCTCTCCGCTTGCAGAGGCTAACCAGTGGCGCGGGCTGCGGATCGTGAATCACGACGTAGTCGTACTCGTCCTCGAAACTCGATGCATTGAGCTCGTTGAAGTGGCGGTACGTCGCCTGCATGTCCGCCGAGAGCACCACGTTGGACCCCTGGAGCGCATTGTGCATCGTCTTCGTCGCCGTGAAGAACGCGTTCGACCCAGATAGGACGAACCAGTGCGCGTCGAGCCCGACGTCCCGTTGCAGGGGGACGAGGCTATGGAGCAGTTCCGCGACACCGCCGCCGTACGGCGTCGCGTTCACGTGTGCGACCCGCTTTCCTTTCAGCCGACTCGCGAGGGCCAGGATTTCCGCGAACGCTGGGCCACCAATGATTGCGCGGTAGTCCGACAACCGTTTCTCGACGACAGAGACTTCCTCCACCGGATTCCTCCCCCTGGGGACCGGGGAGTAGGAAAGCGAAGATTATTTATCCGTTCTTCCCCCGTCCAACCTCGCCTTGGCGCGGGTGGAGTTGCGGGGGCTCTCGAAAGCGTACGACGACGCTCCCGCCATACAGAACCTGAACCTCGACATGAAGGACAAGGAATTCGTCGTGCTCTTGGGACCCAGCGGGTGCGGGAAGACGACCACGCTGCGCTGCGTCGCCGGGCTGGAATCCCCGGACGCGGGGTCGATTTACATCGGGGAGCGCCTGGTGAACGACCTCGATCCGAAGGAACGGAATGTGGCCATGGTGTTCCAGAGCTACGCCTTGTACCCGCACATGACCGCGTACAAGAACATCGCGTTCCCACTCGAGAACGCAAGGGCCTCGGAACAGGAGATCAACGAGCGGGTGAACCGCGTCGCGAGGCTGCTCCAGATCGAGGGTCTGTTGGGACGCAAGCCGAGCCAGCTCAGCGGGGGGCAACGACAGCGGGTCGCCCTTGGCCGAGCCATCGTCCGGGAGCCCGATGTCTTCCTCATGGACGAGCCCCTGAGCAACCTCGACGCGAAACTCCGCGTTCACATGCGGGCCGAGCTGAAGAAACTCCAAAAGGTCCTCGGTGTCACGACGATTTACGTCACCCACGACCAAGTCGAGGCGATGACGATGGCGGATCGAGTCGCCCTACTGGACAAGGGCGTGCTGCAGCAGTACGACGGCCCGCGCAACCTGTACAGCCATCCCACGAATCAGTTCGCCGCAGGGTTCATCGGTAGCCCGCCGATCAACCTGATCGATTGCGACCTCGTGGATGGGAGTCTCCTCGACGCGGCCGATTTCTCCGTCCCCGTCCCGGGCCAGTTCGCGGACGCGTGTCAACGGAATTCCCCTTCGAGCCTGGTGCTCGGAGTCCGGCCTCAAGACATCCGAGTGAGCACGACCGCAGAGAGCGGCTGCATCGCAGGCGAGATCTACACGACCGAACCGCTCGGGGATTCGACCATCTTGGACGTGAAAATCGGAGACAAACTCTTGAAGGCCATTGCCGCCGCCACGTTCGAGGGAGACGCGGGGCTGAAGGTGTGGATTCGGTTCGTAGCGGAACGGACCCACCTCTTCAACCGATCGACCGGCGACGCGATCGCGTAGGTCCGCACCGGGGCCAGCATGGACCGAGAGGCGCTGAGGGCCCGCATCTGGAAAGACCTCGATTCTCTCCGAGCACCGGAAGGCTACTTGAAAGCCGGCGCGCCGCGTTACTCCACCCTATTCGGCCGCGACTCGCTGATCGCGTCTTGGCAGTTGCTCTCGTACGACCCGTCGATCGCGGCTGCGACTCTCCGCGTCCTGGCGTCGTACCAAGGGCGCCGCGTGAACCGCAGATCGGAAGAACAGCCGGGGAAGATCCTCCATGAGCACCGCTTTGATCGGGAATCCCGTTCGGAGTTGCCGGACTGGAAGTTTCCGTACTACGGGAGCGTCGATTCGACCCCCCTCTTCCTCATTGTCGCCCAGAAGTATGTGGAGGCAACCGGAGACAGAGGCCTCCTGGATGCCCTTTGGCCGAGCCTCGCGGCGGCGGACCGCTGGATGTCCACCTTTGCGGATGCCGATGGCGACGGCTACGTCGAGTACGAACGAAAGAATCCGCGGGGCCTCTTCCACCAGGGTTGGAAAGACGGTTCCGACGACCATCTCGGAATCAATCCGCCTGTCGCTCTCGTCGAAGTCCAAGGCTACACGGTGGCAGCGAAACGGGCCTTCGGCGACCTCGCGAGCCGACGGGGGAAAGAACGCCTGGCAGGAGACGCGCGAGAGGCCGCATCCCGAATCGAGTCGGCGCTTAACCGTGACTTCTGGATGGCCGATGCCAGATACTACGCACTCGCCCTCGACGGCAAGAAACGAGTGCGTCGAGCAGTCACCTCGAATCCCGGACACCTCCTGCTCGCCGGCGTTGTGCCCGAGGAACGTGTCGCACATCTCGCCCGCCGACTCTTCCGCGACGACCTGTGGACGCCGTTCGGGGTACGGACCCATTCAAGTTCCGAGCCCGACTTCAATCCGCTTGGGTATCATACGGGTACCGTCTGGCCGCACGACAACTGGTTTCTGTGGCGGGGCCTTCGAGCGGTCGGCCGCGGAGGCGATGCGAGAAAGGTCCGTGACGCGATGCTCCGCGCCTATGAAGCGCTCGGCAAGATCCCAGAACTCTACGCGGTCGTAGACGGCGAAATCGTGGATTTGTCCCGGGGACATTCGACGACCCGGGCGAATCCGCTCCAAGCGTGGTCCCTGGGGACGCTGTTCGACATGCTCTCGACCGACGACACGCCGGCTAGCCCTTAATCGTCCAGCCGATCATGCCGCGGATGTAGTACCGCTGGAGCACGATATACAGCCCAACCGGGACGAGAAGCGTGAGAATCGCAGCGGCGGACAGGAGGTCCCAAGGCCGCGTGAACTGCCCACTGAGCTGCGTCACGCACAGGGTCGCGACCGCCCGGTCGGTCGACTGGAGCATTATCTTCGCGAAGAAGAAGTCGTTCCAAACCCACATGAACTGAAGGACGACGACCGCCGCGAAGGCCGGAAGGGCCATCGGCAGGACGATCCGGTAGAAGGTCTTGAACTCACTCGCCCCATCCACCCGAGCGGCCTCCTCGATCTCCACGGGGAGAGTGCGGTAGAAGTTCCGCATGAACAGGACAATCCAGGGAATCCCCCATGCAGAGTGCAGAAGGATGAGGCCCAGAAATTGGTTCAGAAGACCGACACTCAGCATCAGCTTGAAGATGGGCACGGCAACCATCTGCTGCGGCACCGCCATGAGGAGGACGACGGACAGGAACACGTAGTCTCGTCCCGGGAACCGGTATCGCGCGAACCCATATCCGGCAAACGCACCGACCATGAGGGGGATGAATGTCGATGGCACTGCGACGAGCAGGGAATTTCGGATTCCCATGGAGAGGGGGCAGTCTGAATTGCCCCACGCTCCCGCAAAGTTGGCCAGCGTAGGGTTGAACGGAGAGAGATTCCACCAGCCAAGCGCAACCTCGCCAAGCGGCCGGAACGCCACCACCGCGACGCCGAGGAATGGAATGAGCCACGCGACTCCGATGCCCCACGCGGCCAGATGCACGAGGACCGTCCGCAGGCGGATGTGCGGGAGTCGGAGGACGGGTCCAGCCATCACTCACCCGCTCGTGTCGAAGTCGCGAGTCGACGTGCCGCTCTGGGTTTGGGTGCGTCACCGGTCAAGAGGCGTCGGAACAGGAAGCCGGCGACTAACGTCGTGAAGAGTAGGAGCATGCACGCAACCGCGGCGGCTTTGTTGGATTCGGGAGGCAAAGCGACGAATGCGTATCGGTACATCTGAAGAGCCAACACGTCCGCGGCGCCCCCGACACCACCACCGGCATTCGTCGCGCCGAGGATGATATCAAACAGTTTTAGCTCCCAAAGAAGACTCATCGTGACGATGACGAGCGTCACCGGCCGGAGCAGCGGCCAGGTGATACGAGTGAAGATGTGCCATTCGCTCGCCCCGTCGACGCGCGCGGCTTCAAAGTAGTCTTTCGGAATCGTCGTGAGGCCCGCCGAGTAGATGATCGTGCTGAACCCGGTCCAAGACCAGACGCTCCCCAGGATGAGACCAAACAGGAGTGTGGTGGGATGCGCGATCCAGTTCACGTCGAGTGAGGGCAGCCCAATCGACCCAAAAAAAGCCGGAACGAATCCAACGGGGGCCTCGATCGTGAAGCCGAGGAGGACGCCGATCACGATGAGCGGCGTGACCATCCCAAGGAAGATAAACGACTTGATAATCGAAGCCCCACGGACCCTCTGGAGGAGGACCGCGAGCACGAGACCCGTGAACAGCGAGAGCGGGAGATGGATGACGATCCAGAGCAGATTATTCACGAGGGTGCCGTAAGGAGGACCGCCCGACAGCCCATTCGGATTCAGCGTCGCCGGATCCTGCAAGATTGCACCGTAGTTACCCAACCCGACGAAGGAACTGCCGGAGAAGAAACTCAGGATAATCGTTGTGGCGATTGGGTAAAACACGAGTAGGAGGAGCAAAATCGCCGCCGGCATGAAAAACGTGGATCGCTCCGCGAGCCGCCGAAAGGAAAGGGCGGGCCCGGATCGGGCCCGGTTCGGCGCACCCATGCCTACGTCGCCGCTTGGATCGTCGACAGCACGCTGTCCAACTTCGTGGGATCGGACCACAACAATTGGAGCTGACTCCAGAACGTCGTCTGGAACGTTCCACCAATCGTGTCGTCGAGGTCGGGCAACACCGTTTTTCCGGTGAGCAGGCCCGCGACGCGGGCATCGACGCTCGGATAGGCGGTGATGGAGACGCCCGCTGCAGTCGCGATGTGTCCGCCCTGCCGCACTTGCGTGGTCTGCGCGGCTGCGCTCGCGAAGAAGGCGGCCAAGCGCTTCGCCTCAACGGGGTGAGCGGCGAACTTCGGGACGAAGAAGTAGTCCGCCGCAAACACGATCCCCTGGTTTGCGACGCCGCCCGGCAGCGAGAAGACGCCAAGATCCGACGGGTCCGAGACCATGCCCGTAATCCAGCTGCCCATGAAGTACAGCGGATACGTGCCGTTCCAGAAGAGGTTCACGCCGGGGCTGTCCCAGGTTATCGGCTCGCTCCAGTCGCCCGCTTGGAGCGTTGGCACCAGGTAGGTGGCAAACAGGTCGTGCACCGACGTGTCGGTCCACTTCAGCGTCTTCGCCGTGAGCGCTTGATGCATGGACGCTCCGCCATACGTCGCGATGAAATGCTCGGTGACATCGGACAGCGGCCAGCCAACCCCATCGCCACTAATAATCGGGTTTTTCACGCCCGTGATCCCTTTGAGACTCGCGAGCAGCGTCGTGAATTGGCTCCACGTCGTCGGCGGAGTAAGCCCATGGGCCTGGAAAAAGGACACTCGATACCAGAACCCAGGCTTCACTTTCCCGGTGTACGCGCCGCCCCAAATCGCGCTGTTCGCCGTCACCTGATCCAAAGCACCCGGCTTGTACGTCGACGGGCCGATCGTCCCGGTCAGGCTCGTGACGTATCCCTGGCCCGCGTACGTTTTAATGAAGGCGCTCGGCATGAAGATGAGGTCGGCGGGCGATTGCCCGGCCGCGAACTGATTTGGCAGGGACGTTTGGAGGTCTTCCTGCCGTGTCGTCGTGAATGTGTACGAGATCCCGGTCGTCCGAGCGAACTGGTCCATCACGGGCAAGAACGCGTCTTTCTCGTTCCCGGCCCACGGGCCAACGACCGTCACGACCTTGGCCCCGCTCACAGGCGGCAAGCTGGCGTAGTACACAGCCAGCCCGGTTACCACGTTCGATACGACGAGAACGGCCACAATTGCGATGATCAACTTGATCAACGGCCGCGGCGGACGATAACCGCCTGTTCCAGCACCTTCCGTTCCACTTTGCGTTGATGAAGACAAATCCTCCTCCTCCCTTGAGGCCCCGAATGGTGCGACGCCGCATTACTCTTTCGGACACAAAGGCACCACGCGGTTCGATCGACGCGCACAATCCTCAATACCGTCGGGTGCGCGTACGGGCGCGGCACGATGTCCGAGATCCGGAAGGACTACGCGACTCCGACATGGGTCGTGTTCTCCGCGGCACGATCCCAACGACCGGGAGCTTTCCGAAACACGAAGGATGCCAGCCCGAAAGCCGATTGCCCGTTCTGCGAGGGCCATGAGGGGATGACGCCTCCCGAGGTCCTCGCGTATCGGGATGGTGGGACCGCGGACGGGCCGGGCTGGAGGATCCGATGCGTCCCGAACAAGTTCCCCGCGCTCGAACGGTCGGGCGAGGTCCGGGAGCACCGGGATGGGCTGCTCGTGTCGGTGGACGGGGTTGGAGCCCACGAGGTCATCGTCGAGTCCCCGGACCATGACGGACACCTCGCCACCCTGCCGGATTTGCAGGTCGAGACCGTGCTCCGAGCCTACGCCGAACGCCACCGTGCGCTCGCCGCCGACCGGCGCGTGCGGTACATCCAGATTTTCAAGAACCACGGAGAGCGGGCGGGCGCCTCGTTTTCCCACCCGCACTCCCAGGTCATCGCGATCCCCATCGTGCCGCTCCGGATCCTCGAGGAAATCGAGGGGGTCCGCGCGCACGGCGCGGAGGGCGACGTCGGATGCCTGTATTGCGAGATCCTCCGGCGCGAACTCGAGACGGAGCGCCGCATCGTATTCGAGAACGAATCGTTTGTCGCCCTCGAACCGTTCGCGGCCCGCTTCCCGTTCGAGACGTGGATCCTGCCGAAATCCCATGAGCGCACCTTCGACTCGGTGTCGGATTCCGACCGCCGGGTGCTCGCGCGCAGCCTGAAGGATGTCCTTGGTCGCCTCTATCGAGTCCTCGACGACCCGTCATTCAACTATTACATCCACACGGCGCCGGTCCGAGAGCGCGAGGCGGCGTACCATTGGCATCTCGAGATCACCCCGCACCTCACGGAGATCGCGGGCTTCGAGCGCGGGACCGGATTCTACATCAATCCGGTCATACCCGAGGACGCCGCGGCCATCCTTCGGGGTGAGATCCAATGGACGAGCCGGCCCGAATGAACGAGGCGTGAAGCCCTTCTTCATTCGCGACGGCGTCTCCGCCCGATCGCGATTCCGAGAGCGATCACAGCGAGGATGAGCGCAACGACCGCCCCGATCGCAATCACCGGAATGGAAAGGAGGGGCGATCCGGGATTCGACGCCGAGCAGGGAACCCCATCGACCGCCCCGCACGTCGCCGTCTCGAGCGCATCGATGTCTGCGCCGACGTCCTTGCCGTCGGTGCCCGCATTCTTGTACGACGAAGAAGGGGCAAGCCGGTAGTCCCCTCGCGGGAGGTCCGCGAACCCCACGTCGCCCAGGGTTGCAGGGTAGAAGTTGTCCACGGGATACGAGGCCGCGGGAGCCCCCGGGATCACGTTGCGGCGGAACACACTCCCTGGGAAGTACGTGTTGAGCGAGTCGTTGCCCGATCCGCGGCCGCTCCCGAACACCCCGTACAGGTTGTGCGGCGCGATGTTGTTCGTGAAGACAAATCCGGAGTTGGGGAGCAGGTCCGCCACCACGACATGCTGGCTCTGGAACACCGTGTTGTGGTCGATCCTGACGTCGGCGGTGCCGTTCAACATCAGGACGAATGCACCGAAGCCACCCCATGTCGTGCCGTTCAGGTCGTACAGCAGATTGTTCTCGATGCTGATGTTGTTCGTCTGTTGGCTCGGGAAGTTGTTGTCGTACCCCAGCACGCTGAGTCCGGAGCCGCTATGCCGGACGATGTTGTCGCGAAAGGTGACGTGGTCGATCTGGGACCACGGTGCGGTCCCATCTTGATTGCGGACCGTGAACAGGATCGCGGTCGCGGTCTGTGCGTCGGTCCAGTCGTTCTCGAACACGTTCCCCTCGATGAGGACGCGGCGCGCATTCTTCAGCTCGAAGAGATTCTTGACGCTCCAGTGGGTTCCGGCGTAAGTCGGGTCGTCGACCTTCCAAGAGAGCGGCTTGAAGAAGTGGTTGTGCCGCACGACGATGTCCGCGGGCACGAGGCCGGGAACCCGAGGGTCGGCGCCCCCAAAGATGAGGTTCTCCCCCGCGCCCTCGAGCTCGTTGTTCACGATCGCGAAGGGCCCGGCGCCGTTCCAGCCCGCCAGCGCCTGCGAATCCGCGCCGACCTCCTTGAATTCCGCCAGGACCGAATCGTAGACGCCGATATTCACGCCGTTCATCGCGATGCCGCGGCGGCTGCCTGCGACCGGGTCTCCGTGAATGTAACACCGTTCGAACCTGATGTTGTGCGGCTGCTGGTCGACGGAGGTCTCTGCGGCGCCAAGCGTCACCACGTTGTACAGGAAGGTCCCCGAGGTCGGCGCAATCTCGAGGCCAAGGAACCGGTAGTCGTGGGCTCCGGGATCCGCCGTGAAGACGGAGCCGCCCGCGGCGGCGTTGATCCGCGCGAGCGAAGGGAAGGATGACGGGTTGATCCGGGTTCCTGCGGGAGGGAGGGCCGAGTCCGGGGCGCTCGTGCGAACCAGGATGTCCCCTGCTCCCGTCTTCGCCGGCAGCGTGAACCAGCCCGTGTACGTCGCGCCCGCGGCAAGTCGGATCGTGTCGCCCGGTTGGGCCTGGTCGAGGGCACCCTGCAGGTCCCCGCCGGGAGGGACATCGATGATCCCCGCGAAATGCGGAAGACCGGTCTGGGTGGCCGCCGTCGCGGTCAGGACCAAGCTGAGCGCGATCAGGAACGGGAGTGGGCGGACGAACGATGCCGGCGGCATCATTCACGACACGGTGCGACCGACCCGCATCCGATAAGGAGTTTCCGTTACGCCTATCGCGGTTGAGTCTCGCGGGATCTTCAGGAGGCGCGGGAGATGTGGACCGTTCGTTTAACCAAACCGTTAAGTATTCGACCAGGTCTATCCCTTAACCAGATGGTTAATCGAGTTGCGGGCAAACTGGACCTGGACGCCATCTTCGCGGCGCTGGCCCATCCGATCCGGAGGGCCATCCTGGAGCAGCTGGCCGGCGGTGACGCAACCGTCGGTGAACTCGCCAAGCCGCATGATGTCAGCCTGCCGGCCATCTCGAAGCACCTCCGAGTGCTCGAGGATGCCGGCCTGCTGGTCGTCGAGCCCGAGGGCCGTGTGCACCGGTGCCAGATCGATGCGGCGCCGCTCAGCGCGGCGTTCGGGTGGCTGACGCGCTACCGCGTCCTGTGGGAGGACCGCTTCGACCGATTGGCCAAACACTTGGAGGAAAACCGATGACGCAAACGACAAAACCGGCAAGGAACGTTCGACCGCCGATGAAAGCCTTGGAGGAGTGACCGTGCCGACGAAGACCACGACGAAAGGAAAAGGGCCCGCCGCGAAGGGAGGCGTCGTCATTACGCGCATCTTCGACGCGCCGCAGGAACGTGTTTGGAAAGCGTGGACGGACCCGGCGCAGGTGAGGCGCTGGTGGGGGCCACGAGGCTTCACGACGCCCGTCTTCCGGGCCGACCTCCGCGTGGGTGGAGCTCTTCTCTATTGCATGCGATCGCCAGAGGGAAAGGATTACTGGGGCACGGGCGTCTACCGCGAGATCGTCCCGGCGAAGCGGATCGTCTACACGGACACCTTTGCTGATGAGAAAGGCAACGTGGTCCCCGCGACGTACTACGGGATGAGCTCCGAAATTCCGCTCGAAATGTTGGTGACGGTGACGTTCGAGAACCAAGATGGCAAGACGAAGATGACATTGAAGCACGACGGCCTTCCGGCCGGCAAGGACCGCGAGGGCGCTCAGGTCGGCTGGAGCGAGTCGTTCGACAAGCTCGCGGAGAGTCTGAAGGAATCGTCCGAGGGGAAAGCCCGGAAAGCGGACGACAAGAAGGCCTACAAGCTCACGTTGCCGACGGACCGGGAGATTGTCATGGAACGCACGTTCGACGCGCCGCGCGCGCGGGTATTCGACGTGTACACGGACCCGAAGCTGATCCCGCTCTGGTGGGGGCCGAGGCGATATACGACCACCGTTGACAAGATGGACGTCCGGCCCGGAGGCGTCTGGCGGTACATCTCGCGCGGGGCGGACGGCACCGAGTTTGCGTTCCACGGCACGTATCGCGAGATCAACCGGCCCGAGCGCCTGGTCAGCACCTTCGAGTTCGAAGGGATGCCCGGCCACGTCGTCGTCGACACGGCAACCTTCGAAGAACGGGGCGGGAAGACGAAGGTGACGGTCACGTCGCGCTTCGAGTCGGTCGAAGACCGCGATGGGATGCTCAAGTCCGGCATGGAGGACGGGGCCGCGGAAACGTGGGACCGGCTTGCGGAGCTCCTGAGAAAGGCCTGAAGCCGGCGAACCGGCCCGCGCGGCCCCGAAACTCCGGGCGCCGCGCCACCACCCGGGAGGCGCGGGGCCAATGAGCAATGAAGGCCCAACGGCCAGTCTCGACCGGCGCAGCCGACGTCAATCGAGCGCCCATGTCTGATCCCAGGAGGCCAAACCTTCTTTCGGGACTCGTGCGGTCCGGGGGGGCGGCCCAGATTCAGGAGACGATGAGATGTGTCGGAACATCAAGACCTTGTTCAACTTCGACCCTCCCGCGACCGACGACGAGATCCAGGAGGCATCGCTCCAGTTCGTAAGAAAGCTAGCGGGGTTTCGCAAACCGTCGAAGGCCAACGAGGCGGGCTTCAACGATGCCGTCGATGCAGTCGCCGGAGCCGCCCGAACGTTGCTTCACTCGCTGGTCACATCCGCGGAACCCCGGAGCCGCGAGGCCGAGGCCGCGCGCGCCCGAGCCCGGGCTAAGGCGCGCTTCGGTGTCTCCTGAGGCGATTCCGATGCGTCTCGCCGAGAAGCTGAACCTCAGGAAGGGAATGAAGGTCCGCGTCGTGGGAAAGCCGGCCGGAGTCGACCTCGACGACGTCACGACGACGAACTCCAATCAGGCGGACGCCCTGCTCGTCTTCGTCACGAGCCTCGTCGAAGTGGATGCGATGTGCGGCCCCGTGGTCGAAGCCGCGATGGAGGACCGACTGGCTTGGATCGCCTACCCGAAAGCGGGCCAGCTGGGCACCGATCTCAACCGGGACATCCTCTGGCGGCATCTCCTGAAACGACGGATCCGAGGGGTCCGCCAAATCGCCATCGACGATGTCTGGAGCGCATTGCGGTTCCGCCGTGAAAAGTGAATCGATGAAATCCTTCCGTTGCGACTAAGGAT
>Ga0209806_1000917_pt1 | contig 19887 bp, 19 predicted proteins | sample GraSoiAngelo_152_FD_186166 | JGI IMG/M metagenome (GOLD analysis project Ga0209806, IMG submission 186166) | Grasslands soil microbial communities from the Angelo Coastal Reserve, California, USA - 14_1009_12_30cm (SPAdes) (version 2) | ecosystem: Environmental > Terrestrial > Soil > Grasslands ... | reverse complement strand
CGCCTGATCCAGGCCGCTGACTTCGACATCAGCCGGGCCGAGCGCGGAATCATCTACATCGACGAGATCGACAAGATCGCGCGCAAGTCCGACAACCCGTCGATCACCCGTGACGTCAGCGGTGAGGGCGTGCAGCAGGCGCTTCTCAAGATCCTCGAAGGCACCGTCGCGAACGTCCCGCCGCAGGGCGGGCGCAAGCACCCGCACCAGGATTTCATCCAGATCAACACGACCAACATCCTGTTCGTCTGCGGCGGCGCGTTCGACGGTCTGGAGAAAGTGGTCGAGCAGCGCATCGGGCGACGGGCGATCGGCTTCGGCGCCCCGAACAACCGGACCGAGAAGCGGATCGTCTCCGAGACCTTGAAGCACCTGCAGCCGCAGGACCTTTTGAAGTACGGCTTCATCCCCGAGTTCATCGGCCGCCTGCCGATCATCGTGACCCTGCACCACCTCGACCAGAACGACATCGTGCGCATCCTCACCGAGCCGAAGAACGCGCTCGTCAAGCAGTACCAGAAGTTCTTCACGCTCGACAACGTCGAGCTCGTCTTTCAGAAAGGATCGCTCGATGCGATCGCCGAGCTCGCGCTGCTGCGTGGCACGGGCGCACGCGCCCTCAAGTCGATCATCGAAGAGGCCCTGCTCAACTCGATGTTCGAAATCCCCTCCCGGCCCGAGATCAAGCGCTGCATCATCTCGGAGCGCTCCATCCGGGACGCTCTCGAACCGGAGTTCGAGGTCGCGGAAGAAACGGAAGGCCCGGCGAGGGCGGTCGGAGAGTCGGCCTAACCCTCGACATCCCGGATAGTCCGGACTATCCGAAAACGTCCGTCGCGCGATTCACGGTTAGTCCGGACTATCCGAGGTTGCCGGCGTAACGTTTGCCGCCGTGGATCTCCATGGCAAAACTGTCCTGCTAACGGGTGCGTCGAGCGGTCTCGGTCCGCACATCGCCCGGCGACTGCGTCAGGCGGGCGCGAAATTCGTTCTCTCGGCGCGCAACGAAGCGGCCCTGCAGACCCTGGCGCATGAGCTTGGCGATTCACGCATCGTGGTCGCCGACCTGTCGCGTGCCGGGGAGCCCGAGCGGCTGGCGAAAGAGGCCGGCCCAGTCGACGTCCTCGTCTCCAACGCCGGCGTGCCCGCCACAGGGCGCCTCGCAACCTTCGCCATCGAGGAGATCGACCGCGCGATCACGGTCAACCTGCGGGCTGGAATCGTCCTCGCCCATGAGCTCGCCCCGGCCATGGTCGAACGCAAGTCCGGCCACCTCGTGTTCATGGCCTCGATCGCGGGCAAGATCCCTTCAGGCGGCGAGACGATCTACAACGCGACCAAGTTCGGGCTGCGGGGATTTGGGCTGGCCCTTCGCGAGGAGCTGTGGGGGACCGGCGTCGGGGTCTCCGTGGTCAACCCCACGTTTGTGAGTGGGGCCGGCATGTGGGCGGTGACCGGTCTCAAGCCCAACCCGATCGCCGGGGAGGTATCGCCGGCGCAGGTCGCCGACGCCGTCTGGAGAGCCATCGCAAGGAACAGGGGTGACGTCGACGTCGTGCCGATCCAGCTCCGGGCGACGCTCAAGCTGCAGGCGGTGACTCCAGGCTTGTTCGCGGCGACGGCGCGAATGACCGGCGCCACGCGTCCCAACGAAGACCTCGACGAGCGTCAGCGCGACAAGCGTTAAAATTCGTTGCCAACATGAGCCGAGTCGAGCGCGTATCCGTACCGTCGCCGGCTCAGTCGCGCTAACCGCGACCATCCGCCGGCGGATCTGAGCCAAACCGAGCGATCAAACACGCCCATGCAAGAAAAAACTGAGATGCCGAAAGCGTTCGATCCACAGGCCATCGAGGCCGGCTGGTACGCGCGCTGGGAATCGGACGGTCTTTTCATCGCTGATCCCACGACTGACAAGACGAAGTTCGCGATGTGCTTCCCGCCGCCCAACATCACCGGCGAGCTCCACATGGGGCACGCGCTGCAGACGGCCGTCTATGACCTGATCGCGCGCTACAAGCGAATGGCGGGGTACGAGGTGCTGTTCCTGCCCGGCTACGACCATGCGGCGATCGCGACGCAGAACGTGATCGAGAACCGGCTCGCTCGCGAAGGCACGAGCAAAGAAGAGCTCGGCCGGGAGGCGTTCGCCGCGCGGGTCGAGGCATGGTACGAGCAGGTCGGCGCGACGATCATCAACCAGCTCCGTTTGCTCGGCGCTTCGATGGACTGGACCCGACTCCGGTTCACGATGGATTCGCGCTACTACCGCTCGGTGATGACCGCATTCGTGGCCTTCTACGAACGGGGCTGGATCTATCGCGCACCGCGAATCGTTAACTGGTGTCCGCACGACCGCTCCGCGATCTCGGACCTCGAGGTCGAGTGGCGGGAGCATCACGACACGCTGTACTTCATCCACTATCCGGTCGAGGGCGGTGGAGAAGTGACGATCGCGACCGTGCGGCCGGAGACGATGCTCGCCGACACGGGCGTGGCCGTGAACCCGGACGACCCGCGCTACCGCCGCCTGGTGGGCAAGACCGCGATCCTCCCTCTCGTCGGCCGCAAGCTGCCGATCGTCGCCGACGATGCGGTGGAGAAGGACTTCGGCACCGGAGCGCTGAAGGTCACGCCCGGCCACGACCCGATGGACTATGAGATCGGGCAGCGGCACGGGCTGGAGATCGTGAACGGCATGCACGAGGACGGCAGCATGAATGCGCCCGGTCTGCCCTACGACGGGCTGCCTTCGCTCGAAGCGCGCCGCCGAGTCGTCGAGGACCTGAAGGCGCAGGGCTTGCTCGTCAAGGAGGAGCCGTACACGCACGAGGTCGGCCACTGTGACCGCTGCCACACGGTCATCGAGCCGCTCATCAGCGAGCAGTGGTGGCTGAAGATGGAAGAGATGCGGGACAACGCGGTCGCCGCGTCAGAGGCCGGCAAGGTGCGTTGGCATCCCGAGCGCTATGAGCGGACCTACCTCGACTGGCTGCGCGGGCTTCGCGACTGGAACATCGGACGTCAGCTGTGGCTCGGCCATCGCGTTCCGGTCTATCGATGCGACAACGGTCACCAGATCGTGGCCGTCGACCGACCCGACGAGTGCACCGAGTGCGGGAGCACTCAGCTCGAGCAAGACCCCGACGTGCTCGACACGTGGTTTTCAGCCGCGCTCTGGCCGTTCGCCACCCTCGGTTGGCCGGATGAGACCGACGACCTCGAGGCGTTCTATCCGACCGACATCAACTGCACGGCGCGGGAGATCATCAACCTCTGGGTCAGCCGGATGATCATGACCGGCCTCGAGTTCATGGGCGAGGCCCCCTTCTCGGATGTGGTCATCCACTGTGTGGTTCAAGCAGCAGATGGACGGCGTATGTCGAAGTCGCTCGGCACGGGCGTCGACCCGCGCGAGCTTCTCTCCAAGTACGGAGCCGACGCGCTGAGGGCGTGGGCCACGTCAGTGGCGATGTCGAGCCAGGACGTGCGCTTCGACGAGAGCCGCGTCGAAGGCTACCGGCGGTTCGCCAACAAGATCTGGAACGCGACCCGCCTCGTGCTGAGCTCACCGGGCACGCCTACCGCGAGGCCGCCGAGTTTTCTGGAAGCCGGCGAGCACCTGGAGGACAGGTGGATCCTTTCCCGACTTTCGTATGCCACCACAGCCATCACGTCAGGCATCGAAGGCTTCTCGTTTCAGGATTCGATCAACGCGGCTTATGCCTTTGCCTGGAATGAGTTCTGCGACTGGTATCTCGAAGCCGCCAAGGAGCGGCTCCGCGCCGGTGACACGGCAGCGCAGGACGTGGCTTATTTCTGCCTCGACAATCTCTTCCGCCTGCTGCATCCGTTCATGCCTTTCGTCACCGAAGAGCTCTGGTCGCGACTGCCGGGCGACCGCGATTTCGTGATGCGCGCGGAATGGCCCGACCTGAACGGCAACTTCGTCGACCCCGGGGCGGAGCAAGAGTTTCGGTTGGTGATGTCGATCGTGGAAGAGGTGCGCGGCCACCGTCAAGCGGCGGGTGCACCCCCACGTGGCGGCCATCTCCATCTCGACCATTCGGTCAACGACACGATCGCTGGGCTCGTCGCGAGGCTGGCCTCTGTCGACCTTGTTGATGTGCTCGATGCGGGTGGCGTGCCCCTCGCGATCGCTCCTGGTCGTGTGAGCTTTCCTGCGGGGACCGGAGACATGCGACGCGAGAAGGAGCAGAGACGTCTCGAAGAGGACCTGGCAAGGATCGAGGCCAAGCTCGCAAATCCCGAATTTCGCGAGAAAGCTCCGCCGGAGGTGGTCGCCAACCTCGAAGCACGCGCCGACGCCGCCCGCATGGCGCTGGAGAGACTGGGCACCCTACGCTAGCGGCGAATGCCGTCAGCAGCCGTGCTCGCGCCGGTAGTCCTGCCCTTTCTCGCCGCAGCCGTGATCGCCGGCTTCGGCATCACCGGCATCAGCCTCGGCCGGACGGCCGCCGCGGCGGGCGCATGGAGCTCCGCCGTCGCGCTGGTTGCAGTGTGGCTGCCGGTGCGATCGTCTCTCGAGCTGCTGCTCGGCCAGCTCGGTTACGGCTCTGCGCTCGACCTTCGCCTCGACGGCGTCAGCTTCGCGTTCGGACTGATGATCGTCCTGCCCGCGGCGGTGCTGTTGACGCTCCAGCCGCGAACCTGGCAGGAGACGGCGATCGCACTGCTCGGAGTTGGAGCGGCGATGGCGGCGGTCGAGGGCGGCGGGGTCCTTTTGACCGCGATCGCCGGGGGAACGGCTGCCACCGTCGCCGTGGTGCTCCTGGAGACGGAGGATCCGGCCGCGCCGAGGCCGAGCTGGGCGCTGCTCCTGGCGGGCTGGCTCGCGCTGAGCCTGGGCGGTGTCATCCTCCAGGTGGGTGGTGGGACCGCCGTATATTCGGCGGTACCGGTGGCGACGGTCACCGGTGCGCTCTTTGCCCTTCTCGCGGCGTCTGCCCTTCTCGCGTCGTGTCTCTTGCCGTGGCGCATGTGGCCCTCGAAGCTCTGGTCGCGCCCATCGCTGCGGGCCGCGGGAATATCGATCGCGACCCTTTACCCGCTCGGCTTCTATCTTCTCGTCCGCGCCTATGAGCTGGGCGACGGGCGCTACCCGTCCCCGTTTTTCAACGTCGTGCTCGCCATGATCGGGCTGGGCACGGCGTTCAGCGCCGCCGCACGCGCGCAGGCCGCGGCCACGCGCCGCGAATTTTTCGGCGAGGTCATTCCGGGCCTGGGCGGCTTCGCGCTCGCCTCGATTGCGCTGGGCACTCCCCTGGGGCTCGTCGCCGGCCTCGTCATCCTCGCGACAGCGTCCGCATTCGTGGCGTGCCTTGCTCTCCTGCCCGACCGTGCGGGCGTCGCGTCCCTGGTCACGGTCGCCGCTGCCGTCGGCTTGCCGCCCGGCATCGCCTTCGGCGCACGAGTGCTCGGGGTGGCGGGCGCGTTCGAGGCGGGCGACTTTCTCGGTTTGGTCGGTATCGCCGGCGCGGCGGTCTGGGCGACCTGGATGGTCGCCGGCGCGCGCGCGATCGGCCTCCCCGGCGGCCGTGGCCACCCCGCCGCCGAAACCTTTCCCCGTGTGGCGATGTTCATCGCCGCGGGAACTCTCCTGCTGGGACCCGCGATCGCGGCATTCCAGCTGGGTTTCGCGAACCCCGTCGCGGCCGAGGTGATGCGGTCTTCCGCGGCCCCCCTGGGCGGCGGCCTGACGTCGGTGATCACCGTTTCAAGCCTCCTGCCCGCGGTCACGCTTTTTGCGCCGTTGCTCGTGATCGCGATCGTCGCCTACGCGGTGTCCAGCACCTCGGCCATAAAGACGCAGGCGCGTCCTGCGCTGTTCAAGCTTCCGTCCTTCGCCCTGGTTGCGCAGGCTCGCGCCGCCGTTCGTGCGGCGACGGTGCCGGAGCAGTACCGCTCGATCCTGAACGTCCGCGAGCTGGAAGCTGCTGCGGCGGGGGGTGGGATGGTGCTGTGGCTCGTCGCGCTGGTTGCGCTCGCTTTTGCCGTGACACGCTAGTGACGGGCTAGTGGTCGAAGCGGCCGCGGCGTTTGTCGCCTGGCTGGGCGCGTCGGTCGTCGTCCTGTCGGATGGGAGACGGGGCCTGGCGCTCGGCGTCGCGCTTGGCGCCGCCGGCATCGCGGTGATCGCGTTAGACGTCGCCGGCCCCATCGCGGCGGGATCGATCGCGCTGGGCGGGCTGGTTGCTGCGGCGGGACGGCTTGGCTCGGGTCGCGAGGGCTGGCACATCATGCCGGCGGGCTCCACCCCGCGGCTGGTCCTCTGCATCGCCGCGGGCCTGCTGGCGCTGTGGGTCGCCGCCGGGGTGGCGACCGGACCCGGCGCACCCCTTCGCTTCACGGCCATGGTGGTCATCGGGCTCTCCGGAGCGCGTGTCCTCGGTGGCGAGGACGCGCCGGTGCTCTTCACCGCGACCGGGTTGCTGGCCCTCTCGGTCGCCCTGGCCGCCGGGACCGGACTTAACGCACCGGAGCCATGGCCGTTCCTGGCGGCTGCGATCCTTGCGGGCAGTATCGCCTGGATCTCCCCGAGGCCCGTTCGTGCAGCCTGAGGCGGTCGAGCTCATCGTGCTGGCGGCGGCGGCGCTGGCTTTCGCCGTCGCCTTCTCGCCCCGCGCAGCTTCCAGGCGGGAGCTGCTGGGCAAAGGCAGCGTCGGGATCGTGGGTGCGGCCGCGATCGCCGCCGTGCCGACGTTCGACCTCGCGCTTTTCGTCGTGCTGGCGCTCGGGGTGGTCCACTCCGTCGTCGAGGGCAAGCGCCCACTGGCACTTCGCCTGCGCGGACCCGTGGTCGCGGTGACGCTGCTCGCGCTGGGCGCTGTTTTTGCCCGCGTCCAGGGTCCTGACGTTTTGGAGCGGTTGGCCGCGGTCGGCATCGTCGCCGGCCTTGCCGCCGCGGTGGGTGTCCTTCCGTATCTCCACCCGATCGATCCGGAAGAACAGCTGACCTCGTCTCCGGTGGTCTGGCTCGCGTTCGTCGGCCCGGTGCTGGCCGCGGTCATCGTGGAACGCGCACAGAGCCTCCTGCCCGTCGATGCGGCCGGCGCGTTCGGCGCACTGCTGATCGGACTCGGCCTCGTCAACGTGGTGTGGGGCGGCGCGGCGGCCTGGCTGACCGAGAGCGAGGCCGCGGCCTGGCGATATTCCTTTGTCGCCGACTGGGGTCTGGTCCTGTGCGGGCTTGGCCTGATCGTGGCGGACGGGCAGCGGGCCGCCATCCTGGTGCTGTTCAGCATCGTGCTGTGCCGGCTCCCGCTGTGCCTGGTGTCGCTAGAGGCTCCGCGCGAAAAGGCGGTGACGCGCCGGCCCGTCAACCTGGTGGTCGCGGCCGCCCTGGCCGGGTCAGCTCCGTTCGCGGGCTTTGCGGCGCGCCTCCTCCTGCTTCGCGCCGCGACCCAGCTCTTCTGGCCACTCGCGGTCGTGCTGGCGGCCGGCATGCTGCTGTGGCTTCCCGGCTCGCTAAGGCTCGGCCGGAGCCTGGGCCTGCCCAAAGGCCGGCAGGCGGTTGGCGTTGCATTGGTGCTCGCGGTCAACGTGGCCGTCGGGCTTTACCCCCTGCCCCTTCTGCTGGCGGCCCATCTGTGATCCAGGTCCTCGTCTCGATTGCCACCCACACGGTGGCGCTGCTCCTCTATCCGGGCCTTTTCGCGATGGTCGCGTTTGGAGCCCTGGTCGAGCTCGCATGGCTTCGCCTCAGCGCGCGCGACTGGGGGTGGCCGATCCTGCCGCGGCGCCGGCCGACTCCGGTGGTCGCCACGGTCGCCCTGTGCTCGGTGCTGGCCGCGGTGCAGCTTGGCGCGCCGCTCAACCCTGTGCCGGGGGACGAGCGCAGCATCGTGCTGGCGGCCGTGGGGTTGGCCTTCACCGTGTGGGCGGAGCTTGCGCTGACCGTCGAGTTCGTCGCCGAGCCCGGGCTCCTGTTACTCGTCCAGGTCTGCTGGTTGCTTGCGGTGCTGGGGCCCGCGGTGCAGCCCGAAAGCCTTCGCCCGCAGGTGCTCGGCAACATGCTGGTGCCTGGGTTGCTTCCAGTGAAGATCGCGTGCGCGTTCCTTTATCTCTTGTGCTTGCCGCCGCTGCTCCGCCTCTTGCCGTTCGCGCCGGCAGGCGAAAGGCGCGGCAAGCGGCGGCTCGACGCGGGGCGAGTCCTCACGTGGTTTGCCTATTGCGGGCTGTTCACGACGCTCTTCATCACCCCGTCGTCAGAAGATGCGATAGGCCTGCTGCGCTTCTTTGGTTTTGCCTTTCTTGTCGCGGCGATCGTGATTGCGATTGCGTTGCTGATGCAACGGCGTGGGCCTGCGATCGCGCGAGGACTTTATGTGAGAGCCGTCCCGCCGTACGCGGCGCTTGTGCTGGCGATCGTGGTGGTGACTTCGATCCTGATGCGTTAGCGCGTCCATCAATCGTTGACGCGCGGTGTATCATCCACCGCGACCCGACCGAAATTTTGACCAACGTCTTGCACGCGTCTTGAACCTACTGACCTCCGTGTTGGGGATCTGGTCGGCCGATGTGGGCATCGACCTCGGGACCGCCAACACACTGGTGCACGTCCGCGGGCGTGGCATCGTCGTCAACGAGCCGTCTGTCGTTGCAGTGAGCAAGCGGACCGGCCAGGTGCTCGCCGTCGGGACTGAAGCCAGGCGAATGCTCGGACGCACGCCCGCCGACATCGTCGCCATGCGTCCACTGCGGGATGGCGTGATCGCCGACTTCGAGAAAACCGAGCAGATGATTCGTCACTTCATCGCTCGCGCACACAATCGGGCGTGGCACGTGAGCCACCCGCGCGTCGTGCTCGGAGTTCCTTCCGGCGTGACCGAGGTCGAAAAACGCGCAGTGACCGACGCCGCGACGATGGCCGGAGCGCGTGAGGCTCACCTGGTCGAGGAGCCGATGGCGGCTGCCATCGGCGCGGGCCTGCCGATCCAGGCCGCGGGCGGATCGATGATCGTGGACATCGGTGGCGGAACCACCGAGGTCGCCGTGATCTCCCTCGGTGGTGTCGTGGCGGCGACGTCGGTTCGCGTCGGTGGCGATGAGATGGATGACGCGATCGTGCAGTACGTCAGACGCACCATGGGTCTGCTCATCGGCGAGCGCACCGCCGAGGACATCAAGATCGCGATGGGCTCAGCGTTCCCCACGCCTCAGGAGCGTTCGTTCCTCGTGCGCGGCCGCGATCTCATCACCGGATTGCCGAAAACCGTCGAGATGACGAGCGCCCACGTCCGCGAAGCGCTGTCGGGCGTCTTGATCGACATCGTTCGTGCCGTCAAGTCGACGCTCGACGCGACTCCGCCAGAGCTGGTGGAGGACATCATCGAGCGTGGAGTCGTCGTGTGCGGCGGCGGCGCGTTGCTCACCGGAATTGATCAGCTGTTCGCGCATGAGACCCTGATGCCTGTACGGATCGCGGACGATCCGCTGACGTGCGTCGTGCGTGGCACGGGCATTGTGCTCGAGGAGATCGACACCCTCAACCGCGTTCTTCTCGGCACCCGCCGCGCGAGGGCCCTGCGCTACTAGCTCGATGTACAGCGCGAAGAGCCCGTCCCGATCGACCGGGCTCTTCCTGACGCTGTGCGCGGCGATGCTGCTGCTCGCGATGCTGAGCCAGCAACCCTGGGCCGCGGGTGCCCGAGGCGCGGCGAGAAGCGCCCTGGCGCCGGCTGAGGAGGTGATGACGTACATCGCGGCGCAGGTCGACCGAGTGACCGCTGTTTTCGGCGACGTCACCACCCTGCGCGCCGAAAACGCCCGGCTGCGCGCGGCGGACGAAGCGCTGCGCCGGCAGATCGTGGAGCTGAACGCTGCGGCCAAGGAGAACGCGGACCTGAAGGCGGCGGTCAAGTTCCAGAAGGCGTCCGGCCATCAGATGGTGGCCGCCCAGGTGATCGGCCTCGGCCCAGACGGCTTCAGCCGGACGATCGAGATCGACCGCGGCACATCCGATGGCGTGCAGGCCGGCATGGTGGTGGTCACAGGGGCCGGATTGCTCGGCCGCGTGCGCGAGGTCGGGCCTCACTCGGCGAACGTCCAGACGCTGGCCGATCCGCAGAGCCGGGTCAACGTCTACCTCTCGACCTCCGCGCTCCAGGGCACGGTGTCGGGCGGGCCGAACGCACTCCAGCTCGAGGTCCAGCACACGCTTGGCGCGGCCGCATCCACCGGCGAATGGGCCCTGACCAGCGGCGTGGGTGGCGGCTATCCGCGCGGCCTGGTCGTGGGCGAGATCGCGAGCGTGACCCGCCGCGACTCGGCCACCACCGACCAGGCGCAGGTGGCATGGGTCAACGACCCCTCGGCGATCAGCTTCGTGCTGGTCCTCACGGACTTCCTACCCTCGTGAGAAGGGCCGCGGGCGCCCTCCTCATGGCGGGCGCGGCCCTGGCACAGGTCACATGGGCGCCCCGGTTTGAGGTAGGGGGCGCCTTTCCCAACCTGGTCCTGCTCGGAGTCGTCGGCGTGACCTGGACGCTGGGCGCCCGAGCAGGGATGGCCTGGGCCTGCATCGGCGGCCTCCTTCTCGACCTGACGTCGTCGGGCGCCATCGGGCCGCACGCGGTGGCGCTCGTGGCCGGCGCCTACATGGTCGGGTTCTGGGCGCGCAACCTGGAAAACCCGACCGCGGTCCAGGTTGCCTTGACCGCGGCAGTCACCACGCTTGTCTACTCGGCAGTGCTCGTCTTTACAGCAGGCCTGCTCGGACAGCCTGCGCCCGTGATCGGAGTTGCCATCCAGCTGACGCTCGCGGCGGCTGTTTACAACGCGCTGCTCATGCCATTCGCGATCGAGGTGCTGCGCAGGTTGCGGTCGCTCACGCGCGCGGCGGAACCCGCTTGATCGAGCTGGGAGGTATCGCCCCGAGGCCGCGATGGTCGCTTCGGCTGACCGCGTCGGCGGCGGCCGCGGTCCTGGTCATGGGTCTTCTTGCCGGCAAGCTTGCCCAGCTCCAGATCACCGACGGCGAGCACCTGGCGGCCCTCGCCCAGGCGAACACTGTCCGCCACGTGGTGCTGGAGGCCGACCGCGGCATCATCTACGACCGCCATGGCGTGGCGTTGGTCCAGAACAGCCCGATGTCAAGTCTCGCCGTCGTCCCCGCGGGACTGCCATCTGACGGAGGGGACCGCACACGCGAGCTGGTCGAGCTGGCCCATGTTTCCGGCGTCGCCGAACCGAAGTTGGCGGCGGAGCTGCTGACCGCACCCGATCCGTTTGGCGCAATCACCCTGAAGACCAATCTGTCCCAAGCGGAGTACCTCGCCCTCAGCGAGCGTCTACCTGAGCTGCCGGGGGTCTCGCTACCTCAGCGCTCCGTCAGGACCTACGTCGACCCGATGGTGTTCGGCCACGTCCTCGGCTACGTCGGACCGATCGATTCTTCGCAGGTCAGGCAGCTCGAGGCGGCCGGCTACCAGCCCGACGAGTTGGTCGGCAAGGTCGGTGTCGAGGCCGGGCTCGAGTCGCTGCTGCGTGGAACGGACGGGTGGGCCGACGTCGAGGTCGACGCTCGCGGGCAGGTCGTCAAGGTCCTCGCCACGCAGCCTGCGGTGGCGGGCGATGCGGTGTATCTGACCCTGGACGCCGGTCTGCAGAAGGCCACCGCTGCGGCACTCGCCGCGGGTCTTGCGCGCGACGACAAAGAAGCGGGTGCATCCGTGGTCATCGATCCACGCACTGGCGAGGTGCTCGCCATGGTCAGCCTGCCGGGTTACGACACCAACCTCTTCACGCATGGCATCTCCCAGGCCGACTATGACCGGCTGCTGAAGGATCCCCAAAAGCCGCTGCTCAACCGCGCCATCGCCGGTCAGTACGCGCCAGGTTCGACCTTCAAGATGGTGACCGCGACAGCCGGCCTGCAGGAGGGCAAGATCACCGCCCAGACGCTGCTCAGCTGTCCGCCCTACATCAACGTCAACGGGTGGATCTATCACAACTGGGCGAGCTACAGCCTCGGATGGATGAACGTCGCCAAAGCGCTCGCGACCTCTTGCGACACGTTCTTCTACCAGGTCGCTGCCATGGTCGGCGATGTCACGCTGGCGCGCTACGCCCGCGCCTATGGTTTCGGCCAGGCGAAGGGGATCGAGATGCCAGGGGTCATGCCCGGCCTCGTGCCGGATCGGATCTGGAAGCAGCTCGCATGCGGAGTGCCCGACCTCAACTCGGATGCCTGCCGGTGGAGCGAGGGCGACACGATCACCTTCGGCATCGGCCAGTCGTATCTGCTGACGACGCCCCTCAACCAGGCGGTGTATGTGGCGGCGGTGGCCAACGGCGGCCGCGTGCTCCGGCCGACGCTTGTCCACCTCGTCAGCGACGCGGGGCACGTGGTGAGCAAGCAGCAAACCGAGGTGACGGGCACTGTTCCCGCTTCGGCCGACAACATCCAGGCGGTGCGCGAGGGCATGCGCGAAGAGATCAACCGTCCTTACAACATGAATTACTGGTTTCGCGCCGCGGGCGTGCCGGCTGACGGCGGCGGCAAGACCGGAACCGCTCAGTGGGGTGGCAGCGGACTCGACCTTCCGACCCATGCGTGGTTTGTTTTCTTCGCGCCCTATGCGCAGCCCGAGCTGTCTCTTTCGGTCTTCGTCGAGCGCGGCGAGCTGTCGGAGGTCGAGGCGGCGCCGATCGGCGTCGACATCATGAAGTTCTACCGCGACAACGTGGGCTCGATCCGCGCCTGATGTCGCGGGTTGACCGCCTGCAGCCGCTGGTTGCGTTCATGCTCGCCACTCTCGGCGTGATGACGGTCTTCAGCGCTCGCGCGGACTGGGTCCGCCAGATCGCATGGGTGTTGCTCGGCGCCGCCGCCTACATCACGGCCGCGCGTTTCGACTACCGCCGGCTGCGCCCCACGGCCCCCGCCCTTTATGGAGGGATGCTGTTGCTCCTGGTGGCGGTGCGCCTGGTCGGGCATTCCGCGCTCGGCGCGCGGCGCTGGCTTGCCGTCGCCGGTTTCCCGCTCGAGCCTTCCGAGCTCTCCAAGCTGCTGCTTGTCGTCGTCCTGGCGGCATACCTGTCGCGCCAGGAGCGTCTGTCGTGGCGCACGTTCGGTGGCGCGCTCGGCCTCGTGGCGGCGCCCGCGGCGCTGGTCATCTCGCAGCCCGACCTGGGGACCACGCTCGTGCTGCTCGCGGTGGCGGTGGGCATGCTCTTCCTGGCGGGGGCGCGACCGGTCCAGCTGGCATCGCTCGCCGCGCTCGCCATCACAGCCGTGCCTCTCCTGCCTCACCTTCTCTACGGCTACCAGAGGCGCCGGCTCGAGATCTTCCTGGATCCGGGCCAGGATCCCCTCGGCGCCGGGTACAACCTCCTCCAGGCCCGGATCGCGGTGGGTTCAGGCGGCCTGTTCGGCCGCGGATGGCTGCACGGGCTGCAGGGCCAGCTGGGTTTTGTGCCGGAGCGCTCCACCGACTTCGTCTTCGCCACGTTCGCCGAGGAGTTCGGACTGCTCGGCAGCCTTGTCCTCCTGACCCTCTTCGGCGTGCTCCTGGTGCGGCTGCTGCGCACGGCCACGGTGGCTTCCGACCGATTCGGCGAGCTGCTCGCCGGCGGGACCTTCTGCGTGGTCCTCGTGCAGGTGGTCGAGAACGTGGGGATGAACATCGGAATCCTGCCCATCGCCGGGATCCCTCTGCCGCTGATCTCTTACGGCGGGTCGGCGACGATCACGACCCTGGCGGCGCTGGGGCTGGTCCAATCGGTGATGCTGAGACGCCGGACAGTCGTCTATCAAGAGCACACCAGCCCCTCCGGCGCGTTCCGGGCCACCTGCGGGCCAAGCCCGTTGAGGACGCGGGGGCGCGCCTATTGATTGCCCCATGAGTGGGGAGGATGCTTGGTAGAATCATTCGCCGTGCCCAAGCCTGATAGTTCGCCGTCGGCCGTCGTCGTGAGCGGCGGCAAGCAGTATCGCGTCGTCCCCGGCGATCGCATCCTGGTCGATCGCCTCGCGGCGGAGCCGGGGTCGTCGGTCAAGCTCGACCGTGTCCTGTTCTTCAGCGACGGCGATGGCGTCAAGGTTGGGCGGGAGATCGGCGGCCTGGACGTGGAGGCGAAGGTGATCGCTCACCGACGCGGGCCGCGCATCGAAAGCCTGCGCTACAAATCGAAGAAGCGCGTGAGGGTCCACCACGGTGGGCGCGCGCACCTGACGGCGCTCGAGATCATCGCGGTGGGCGGCATCGGGCTCCCCGTGAAAGAAGAGGAAGAGGTCAAAGCCAAACCCAAGAGGGGTCGCGCCAAGGCCGAGCCAAAAAAGAAGGCGACACCAAAGGCGAAGGCTGAGGCTGCTGTCGAGCCGGCCGAGCCGGCCGAGCCCGCGGAGGTCGAAGAGACACCTGCGGAGGCGCCCAAAAAAGTGACGCGGCGCCGAGCCAAGAAGGAGACCGAGTAGTTGGCACACAAGAAGGGCGGCGGTTCGTCGCGCAACGGCCGCGACTCAAACCCGCAGATGCTCGGGGTCAAGATCTACGGCGGCCAGCTCGTCGGTGCGGGCGCAATCCTGGTCCGCCAGCGCGGCACCAAGATCAAGCCCGGAGAAGGGGTCGGGCTGGGTCGCGATGACACGCTTTTTGCGCTGGTGGCCGGCCATGTCAAGTACGAGCGGGTGGGCAAGGACGGCCGGCGCGTCGTCATAGAGCGCAACGAGCAAGGCTGACGGAAGGTTCGTCGACTCCGCCCGCATCGTCGTTCGCGGCGGCCACGGCGGAAAGGGTTCATCTTCGTTCCGGCGTGAACCTTTTGTCCCGCGCGGCGGACCCGATGGCGGGGACGGCGGTCGCGGCGGTTCCGTAATCCTCACGGCCTCCAACGAGTTCAACGATCTGTCGCTCTACAAGCGCCGCCGCCGCTGGCAGGCAGAGCCGGGCGCCGATGGCGCAGGTGGGCGCAAGACAGGACGGAACGGGGCCGACGTGACTGTGGTGGTCCCGGTCGGCACCATCGCGCTCGATGCCGACGGCGCGCTGATCGCCGACCTCGATCGTCCGGACGCGACCGCGGTGGTCGCCCATGGCGGTGTCGGCGGGCGGGGAAACGTGCATTTCAAGAGCTCCAGGAGACGTGCGCCGGACTACTCGGAGCCGGGGCTCAAGGGCGAGGAACGTGAGATCACCCTCGACCTCAAGCTCATTGCGGACGCCGGCCTGGTCGGCCCGCCCAATGCGGGCAAATCCTCTTTGCTCGCTGCGCTCACAGCGGCTCGGCCCAAGGTCGGCGACTATCCCTTCACGACGCTCGATCCCGAGCTCGGGGTTGCGGAAGCCGGCGGCACGCGAGTCGTTCTGGCGGATATCCCCGGCCTGATCGAAGGCGCGGCCCAAGGCAAGGGCCTCGGCCAGCGGTTTCTCCGGCATGTCGAGCGGACCAAAGCACTCGTGTACGTGCTCGACGGCTCGGCGTCCGAGCCCTGGCAGGACCTCGAAACCGTGCGCCAGGAGGTGACCCAGTTTTCGGTGCACCTTGCGGAGCGACCCTACGTCGTCGCGGTCAACAAGCTCGACCTCGAGCCGGCGCGCGCGCTGCGCGCGAAGACTCGCAAGCGGGGCGTCTACTTCGTCTCTGCCTTGACCGGCGAGGGATTGCCAGAGCTCATGGGCGCGGTCGTCAAGCTCGTCGGCTCGGCGCCGGCGCCTCGTCTCCCAGCCTCCGCGGTCACCAGGCTCCCGCTTCGCCAACGCAGCGAGATGGTGGTGGAGAAGAAGCCTTCGGGGTTTGTCGTGCACGGAGAGCGTGTGGAGCGTTTGCTCGAGCGGACCAACCTCGACTCGGAAGGCGGGCTCGAGCGGTTCCAGTCCGACCTGGATCGGCTCGGGGTCAACGAGGCACTCGAAGCCGCCGGCGTGAGGCCCGGCGACACGGTTCTGATCGCCGGCGTCGAGTTCGAGTATCAGCCGTGAGGATCGGGATTCTGGGCGGCACGTTCGACCCCATCCATCTGGGCCATCTCGCCGCCGCGCGAGCCGCGATGGATTGCGAACGTCTGGATCGCGTGCTGTTCATTCCCACTGGTATTCCGCCACATCGGGCGGGCACAGTCGCGGACGGGAACCAACGGGTCGAGATGTGCCGTCTTGCGATAGCGGGGGAAACGCGCTTTGAGGTTTCGGACATCGAAGTGCAGCGCAACGACGTCTCGTACACGGTCGACACGCTGCGGGAGTTGAAGCGGCTCCACCCGGGCGACGAGCTGTTTCTGATCCTCGGTTGGGACGCCGCGAAGCTGTTCGCGACCTGGCACGAGCCCGCCGAGGTTCGCCGGCTGGCCTCCGTAGTCGTCGTCACGCGGCCCGGCAGTGGACCTTTGACGGAGATGGCGCTGGAGAGCGCCGGCCTGGGTGGCGGCTCGGACACGGTGTGCGAGCGAGCGACTCCGAACATCTCGGGAAGCGATCTGCGCCGAGCGATCGCCCGGGGCGAGCCGGTCACGGATCGGCTGCCACCGGCCGTGGCCGCGTACGTCGCCACAAATGGTCTCTATATGGATAATCGATAGGTTGGCTGCTGAACGGACAAGGCGACTTACGCCGCTCCAGCTCGCGCGCTTGCTGCGCAGCGCCGCAGCCGAAAAGAAGGCCTGGGACCCGGTCGTGATCGACGTACGCGAACAGACTTCCGTCGCGGATTACTTCGTGATCTGCGAGGGCGAGACGGACCGGCAGGTGAGGGCCATCGCCGACGGGATGGTGGAGGCCGCGAAGGCGAAGGATCGGAGGCCGCTCGCCGTCGACGGGTATGGCGACGCCGGGTGGATCCTTCTCGATTTCGATTCGGTGCTCGCGCATGTGTTCCTGCCGGGCGAGCGCTCGTATTACGACCTCGAGAGCCTGTGGGCGCCGGCGGCGAAACGGCGTGGGAGAGGGTGCCTTTGTTTCTAGATCAGTTGTGCGTAGCGGTCGTAGATTTCTCTTAGTTCGGCTGGTGGTTCTACGCGGTGTTTTTTCATCACGTCGAACAGGCTCAGGATGTGCCTGACGCCCGCCAGTGTCACGCCTTTCTCGCGTGTCAGGTGCTGGATGACCTGGACTTTGCTGATGTCGCGCTGCGAGTATCGCCTCCGATTGGTCGTGGTGCGATGCGGCTCGATCAGTCGCGCGTCCTCGTAAAGCATGAGCGTGCGCGGGTGTGTGTCGAGGATCTCCGCCGCGACGCTGATGGTGTACAGCGGCTTGTCCACATCGCTGAACGATTGATGCTGGCCGCGCGGCCCTCGGCGGTTGTTCACGACTGTTAGTGAAGTGATTTCAGCACCTGGATGATGGCCGGGCCAAGCAGCACCACCCAGAGCACGGGGAAGATGCACCCCACCATCGGGAACACCATTCGCGAAGAGGCCTGCGCCGCACGCTCCTGCGCGCCCTGCCGCTGGCGGCGACGCATCTCGGTCGCCTGCACGCGGAGCAGGCGGGCTATCGGCACGCCCATCTGGTCTGACTGAACGATCGATTCGACGAGGTGATGAAGGTCGGGCACGCCAACCGTGTCGGCCATGTGTTCGAGCGCTGCCATGCGGGGCCGGCCCAACCGGATCTCGCGCAAGACCTTCCCGATCTCATCGCCAAGCGCATTGTGGAAGCGCTCGGTGATGCTCAGCAGTCCTTCGTCAAGGCTCATACCGGACTCAACCACCAGCGTGAGCAGGTCGGTCGCTTCGGCCAGCGAGCGCTGGATCTGGTGGCGGCGCTGGCTGATCCGCTGCTCGAGCCACAGGCCCGGCGCGACGAACCCGATCGCGGCGAACGCCGCCCCCGCCAGCGGGGCCGAGACGATGTCGGGCAGCCCGAGGGGTAAGAGCAACCCGACGCCGAGCCCGACGATGGCCATTAGCGCGGCCAGGCTGTACCGGACCGCCTGGAAGCCGGCGGGGGTCAGGCCGCCCGGGTTGCCGCCCTGGCTCAGCTTTTGCCTGAGCTGGAGCGCGGTCCGCGTGGGCAGTCGCGAGACAGGTCTTAGCATCGACTCGAGCTGCTTGACGAAAGTCTGGCGAGGCGCCGCGCTGAGGTGCCCGCCGTTGGCGGCCGCTGCGCGCAATTGATCGAGCACGATGAAATATCCGAACACGATCACGCCGCATATGAGGCCTGCCGCGATGGCGATCGGCAGCATCGCTATGCCTCCAGCGAGGTCATGCGCTGGATGATCAGGTTGCCCATGAGGATCATGAATCCCGCGAAGCCCAGCATCGCGTAGCCGATCCAGGTGCTCGTCATCGGCGCGTAGTAGCCGGGGACGAAAACGTAGAGCCCGAGAGCGAGGAGGATCGGGAGCCCGGTGATGATGCTGGCCGACGCGCGCGACTGCGCGGTGAGCACGCTCATGTCGCGTTTGGTCTGCAAGCGATCACGCAAAGTGTCAGAGATGTTGTCGAGGACCTCGGCAAGGTTTCCGCCCACCCGAATGTGGAGAAGGATCGCGGTCACGATGAACTCCAGGTCGGGGCTGTTGATACGCAGCAGCAACGCGCTCAGCGCATCCTCGACTGAGGTGCCCAAGGTGATCTCGGTCGCCACTCGCTCGAACTCCGTCGACACCGGGGGCTGCGATTTCGCGGCGACGGTTTCGAGTGCGCGGTCGATGGCGTAGCCCGTCTTCAGGGAGTTCGACAGCAGCTGCAGCATACTGGCGAGCTGGTCGCTGAACAGCCGCTGGCGGCGCCGCTGCAGGTAAGCAACGACGAGCGGCGGGATCACGAACCCGACCACTCCCAGGATCACAGGACCGAGTGAAAAGCCGAAACGAAAGAGGCCGATCAGCGCGCCGAGGGCGACGGCGCCGATCCGGATCAGCAGGTACTCGGGGGCCGTGAGGTTCAGGCCGGCCCGTGCCAGGTCTTCGGTCAGGGTCGGCTTGCCCTGCACCTTGCGGCGCTGGCTGAGGTTCTCGGCCGCCGGCTTGAGCAGCCTTTCGACGAGCTCCCTTGGCGTGGCCCGTGCGGGCATCGGGTCGGAGACGCGGCGCTCCTTGCGCACCCGGTCCAGCGCCCAGAAGAACACGAAGATGGCGGACGCCATCGGCACCGCGACGATGGTCTCGGGCGGGAGATTCATCAGAAAAGGGTCGGAAAGGCGGCCTGGATCACCTGCAGCGTGACGCCCTTGGCGTCGCCGACGCTCGGGCATTTGGGGTCCGGGGCCTGACTGCCGGGCGCATAGTCGTGGTACGACTCGAGCGAGTACTTGAGCGCCGCGTAAGTCAAGAACCACGTGATGATCTCGGCCTGGCATTGGGTGACCACGACGGTCAGGCTGCTCGCACTCGAGTTGGCCGCCGTCGACTGTGTGCCGACCTTGATCACGTGCAGCTGGGTGAAGATCGTCTTGACCGCGACCCTACCGCCGCTTGTCACCGTGGCGATGACTGAGATGTAGTCGCCGGGCTGGATGTAGTCGGCCACCCCCTGCTGCTCGCTGGTCGGGATGGTCAGTGCGACGTAGCCCTGGGGGATGGGCAGGTACTCCGACTGAGATCCCAACGCCTGGTTCGGCTTGGCCACGTCGTTCGAGGACACCACCTGGCCCGTCGCTATGGTCACCAGCGGGACCATGCCCAGGACGTCCGAGACCTTGGCGAAGTAGACCTTGGGGTAGCTCGACGGGATCGGGATCGAACGGGTGGTCAGGTCGGCCGAGGTGATCGGGATCCTGGGCTGCAGGTTGGCATTTGCCACGACGACCGTCTGCGTGGGACTGATCCCGGCCTGGCTTGCGTTGAGAGCCACGAGGACGAAAGCCACAATCACGAGGAGGGCCAGCAAGATACCGAGCAAGGTGAATGGCCGGCGCGAGGTAATTGCGCTAAACGTCCGCAAGGCCGACCAATCATAGGCAAGATATGCCGGTGCCG
>Ga0209806_1000915_pt1 | contig 19903 bp, 14 predicted proteins | sample GraSoiAngelo_152_FD_186166 | JGI IMG/M metagenome (GOLD analysis project Ga0209806, IMG submission 186166) | Grasslands soil microbial communities from the Angelo Coastal Reserve, California, USA - 14_1009_12_30cm (SPAdes) (version 2) | ecosystem: Environmental > Terrestrial > Soil > Grasslands ... | reverse complement strand
CCTGTCCCGCCCGGCGCACACCAAGCTTCTAGGGGCCGGCATCCCGGTCTGCGAGCACATGACAAATCTGGCGGCGGTACCGCCGTCGGGCGGCCGGCTGCACGCCGTGCCGATCGCGTGGGTGGGCGGCGCAAGTTTCCCGGTCCGGGCCTACGTGATCGTCTGATAGGTGCGCTTTGCGCCAAGCGCACCTATCCCGCTTGTCGATCGGTGCGGTTTGATCAAAGAGCACCTTTACCGGCTGGGTTGGCGGGCATCTCGGCCGGCGCCACGCTTGGAGAGTGGCGCCGAGACCGCGAATCCCGCCGGAGCTGACGCGACGGCCGTTCTCCCTCGAGGAAGCACGGGCCGCTGGTCTCACGCGACGGGCACTTCAGGGCAAGTCATGGCGGCGAATCGGACGAGCACTCTATTCCTCGAGAAAGCTCGAAGTGGATCCCTGGCGTCTCCTGGTCGCCTGGCGTGAGTTGCTGCCACCTGACGCTGTCTTCGCTGGATTGACAGCCGCATGGCTGCACCGCCTTGACGTGGATCCCTGCAACCCAATAGAAGTCGTCGTCTCCCCGACTTCGGGCGTCCGCTCACGCACGGGGCTGTTGGTTCGGCGCTCTCGATTGGGTGAGGTGGTCAACGTTCGCGGCTTGCCGGCGACCTCTGCGCAGCGAACATTCCACGATCTACGCCGAAAACTTCCGCCCGTCGAATTCCTGGTTCTGGCCGACGCTGCCCTCCGACTGCACCTCGGTCTGTTTGACGATCTGGCGGAGCCGGCCGAATCTCCGATGGAGACGAGACTGCGCTGGCTTCTGATTCAAGCCGGCTTGCGGACTCCAGAAGTCCAAGCCGAGCTTCGCAATGCCGATGGCCGTCTTGTTGGCAGAGCCGACCTCTACTACCCGGCGGCTCGGCTCGTCATCGAGTACGACGGCGCCAATCACCGAGATCGGCTGGTCGAGGACAACCGAAGACAGAACCTTCTTCTCAATGCGGGCTTTCGGCTGCTGCGCTTCACGGCCGCCGACATTCATCAGCGACCGGATGTAGTCACGTCCCAGGTTCGGCGGGCGCTCGCTCGGGTTTGAGGAACACCGCCCCCAGCGGCGGCAGGGTCAGGGTGACGCTGTGGGAGTGGCCGTGCAGCGCTACCGGCACGGCGTCGACGCCGCCCATGTTGCCCTGCCCGCTCCCTCCGTACAGCGGCGCGTCGCTGTTCAGCATCTCCAGCCAGCGCCCGGCCCCCGGAATTCCGATCTGGTAGTTGTACCGCGGCACCGGCGTGAAGTTGAAGGCCGCGACCACGATGTCCTCGGGCGACCGGCCGCGGCGGATCAGGCTCACGACGCTGTTGTCGGCGTCGGCTGCGGAGATCCAGGAGAAGCCGGCCGGGTCGAAGTCGAGCTCATGAAGCGCTTTTTCCTCGCGCAGGACGCGGTTCAGGTCGCCGACCCACAGGCGCAGCCCACCATGACTCGGTTGATCGAGCAAGTGCCAGTCGAGGCTCTGCTCGACGTCCCACTCGCGCCACTGACCGAACTCGCCGCCCATGAAGAGCAGCTTCTTGCCCGGTTGGGCGTACATCCAGCCGAACAGGAGCCGCAGGTTGGCGAACTTCTGCCACTCGTCGCCAGGCATCTTGGCGATGAGCGAACCCTTCCCATGCACGACCTCGTCGTGAGAAAGAGGGAGCATGAAGTTCTCGCCGAACGCGTAGAGCATCCGGAACGTCAGGTTCTGATGATGGAACTTGCGGTGCACCGGCTCGCGCTCGAAGTAATAGAGCGTGTCGTGCATCCAGCCCATGTCCCACTTCATGCCGAATCCAAGGCCGCCGACATACGTGGGCCGCGACACCAGCGGCCACGCGGTCGACTCTTCGGCGATCGTCTGCACGTCGGGCTCCTCTTTGTAGACCTCGATGTTGAACCGGCGCAGGAAGTCGACCGCCTCGAGGTTCTCCCGGCCGCCGAACTTGTTCGGGATCCACTCTCCCTGCTTGCGCGAGTAGTCGAGGTACAGCATCGAAGCGACAGCGTCGACGCGCAGCCCATCCGCGTGGTAGCGGTTGAGCCAGTTGAGCGCGCTGCTGAGCAAAAAGCCGCGGACCTCGTTGCGCCCGTAGTTGAAGATCGAGCTTCCCCAGTCGGGGTGCACGCCGAGGCGTGGATCGGCATGCTCGAACAGGTGCGTTCCGTCGAAGTTCTGGAGGCCGAACTCGTCGGCAGGAAAATGCGAAGGCACCCAGTCGAGGACCACGCCGACGCCGTTCTGGTGCAGGTAGTCGACCAGGAACATGAAGTCCTGCGGCGTGCCGTAACGGCTGGTCGGCGCGAAGTAGCCGGTGACCTGGTAGCCCCATGACTCGTACAGCGGGTGCTCCATCACGGGCATGAACTCGACGTGCGTGAAGCCCATTCGGCTGACGTAGTCGGCCAGGCGCGGAGCGAGCTCGCGATAGGTGAGCCAGCGGTTTCCCTCTTCCGGCACCCGCATCCACGACCCGAGGTGCATCTCGTAAACGGACCACGGCCCGCTTCGGTCGTTGACGTTGCGGCGATTCTGCATCCAGCCCTCGTCGCCCCAGTCGTATGCGAGGTCCCACACGATCGAGGCTTGACGCGGAGGCGCTTCGGAGTAGGTCGCGAACGGGTCGGCCTTGTCGACACCGCTGCGCGTCGCGCGCGAATGGACGTAGTACTTGTAGTGCGCACCGTGCCTTACGGTCGGGATGAAGCCTTCCCAGATACCCGACTGCTCGCGCGGGTAGAGGCCGTTGGCGTTCTTGTCCCACCCGTTGAAATCGCCGATCACGCTGATCGCGTCGGCATTTGGCGCCCAGACCGCGAAGTACGTTCCCTCGGGATCGTGCGACGGGTGCGCGCCGAGCTTGTCGAACAGATGGCCGTGGGTGCCCTCGTTGAACAGGTGCAGGTCGAACGGGCTGATCAGCGAGCGCGCGATCACGCGGGCGCCACCAGGTCGAGAATCCCCCGGAGCGGGATGCGCACCCAGTCGGGTCGAAGATTCAATTCGTAACGGAGTTCGTACAACGCCTTCTCCAAAAGCATCGTGGTGAGCTGCAGCTCGAGGTCTTCCTGATTCTGCGGAACCCATGAGGCGCTGCCGGCGGTCGCCAGGTAACTCTTCAGGAACACCGCGGACACGGAATCCACCCAGAAACGCGCCCAGGCCTGAAGGCTCGGCAGCTTCGGCCCTGAGATCTCCTGCGAGCGGAGCGCGGCCTGGCTCGCATACGAGAACGAACGCAGCATGCCGGCGACGTCGCGCATCGCCAGACGCTTGAGCCGCCGTTCGTAGAGGGTGCGGGTCGGCTCGCCCTCGAAGTCGATGATCACGAAATCGTGACCCGTGTAGAGGACCTGGCCGAGGTGATAGTCGCCGTGGACTCGGATCCGGGTCGTGTTCAGGCGACGCGCGAGGAACGACCGCAGGATGTAGGCGATGCGCGACTCGAGGTCCAGCACCTTGCGGGCTTCCTCTCGGGCCTCTGCCGGCAGCTTGCTGACCTGCGTCCGAAGCAGGTCGGTGGCGCGCAGGGAGAGGCCGCTCAACGACTGGTAGATCGATCGCTGGTCGCCTGGCGAGATCCGCTCCGGCGCGAATGCCAGGTCGGTGGGATCGGAGGAAAGGGCAGCGTGGAGCTCGGCCGTGCGGCGGCCGAGCAGCCGGGCTGACTCGAGGTATCCACCGATGGTCCGGGTCGCGACCTCGGTCGCGTCCTGACGGCTCGCCTCGACGACGCTGCGCGGGGTGCGCGGGGGCTCGAGTCCAGCGATCTCAGGACCGCTGAAGAAGTGGGCGAGAGTGTTGAGCGTGTACTGCCACGCGTCGCCCTGGTTCGGGACGTAACCCTGCAAGATCGAGATCGTCACCGGCTCGCCTTTCCCACGCCGGTACTCGAGGCTGCCGGCCAGGGGGGCGATCTGGGCGAAGTTGGTCTTCTCGGTCAGGAACCGGCCGACCTCGAGCTCGGGGTTGACCCCTTCCTCGAGCCGCCGGAAGACTTTCAGCATCAGGCGCTCGCCAAAGATCACCGAGTTGTTGCTCTGCTCGGCGACAGACAGCTGCGCTTCGAGGCGAATGGTCTCCGGGCCGCGCAGTCGGGCGAATGCCCGCGTGGTCGACCCGACAAGGGTTCCTGTGCCGCCTGTGGCGCGCCGCCGTCTTGCGATCGCCCCGAGCATGGCTTCGGCGAAATTGGGCGGACCCAGCGCGTCGTACAGCAGCCCTCGAGGCTCTTCGCCCGCGTTTCGCACCCAGGCGATCGCGGAAATGGGCCAGCGCTCCAGGATGTGCGGCGCTTCGGGGGCGTTGGCGTAGGCGATGGGGATCATGTACGTGTCAGGGTCGCCCTCCGCGTATCCGATCACGACCGAGGTCAGATAGGAGTTTCCCTCGGCGCCGGGGACGGTGACCACGTCGACGATGGACGCCGTCTTGATCCGCCGCGCCTTGCCGCCGAACCAGCGGCGCTGCGGGATGTAGCCGAGGAGGATGCTCTCGAGCCTGTCTTTCGCTGCGCCGACCAGCGCTGACTCCCAACCTCCGACGGTGCGCACCTCGGGCAGCGCGCTCGCCGTCTGAGCCCCGTCGCTCTGGATGCTCGGAGCAGCACGCGGCTGCATCGCGAACCAGTAGAAGGCGTGCGGGCCGAGCGTGAGGAAGTAGGGGTTCTCGCCGATGACGGGCATCTCGTTGCTGCTGAAGAGCTCGACCGGGACAAGGCCCTTCCACTGGCTGAGATCCAGCTCGACCGCCTGCAGGAAGCGAGACAGGTTGGCGATGCAGAGGATCTGCTCCGACTCGTAGCGCCGGACGTATGCCAGCACCTTGCGGTTTTCCGGACGCAGCAGCTCGAGCGAGCCACGCCCGAAAGCGCGATGCCGCTTGCGCAGGGCGATCAGCCGCTTGGTCCACGAATAGATCGAGTGCGGGTTTCCCTGCTGCGCCTCGACGTTCACCGTTTCGTAGTGGTACTCGGGGTCAGTGATCACGGGCAGGTAAAGGCGCTGCCGGTTGGCGCGGGAGAAGCCCGCGTTGCGGTCGGCGCTCCACTGCATCGGGGTGCGCACCCCGTTGCGGTCACCGAGAAAGATGTTGTCGCCCATGCCGATCTCGTCGCCGTAGTAGAGGACGGGTGTGCCCGGGAGTGAGAAGAGGAGGCCATTCATGAGCTCGATACGGCGCCGGTCGTTGCCGAGCAGTGGCGCGAGCCTGCGCCGGATGCCGAGGTTCAGCCGCGCGAGGCGGTCCTGCGTGTACGCGCGATACATGTAGTCGCGTTCCTCGTCGGTGACCATCTCCAGGGTGAGCTCGTCATGGTTGCGCAGAAACAGGGCCCACTGCGCCGAGTCCGGGATGCTCGGCGTCTGGGCCAGGATGTCGACGATCGGAAAGCGGTCTTCCATCCGGATCGACATGAACAACCGCGGCATGAGCGGGAAGTGGAACGACATCTGGCATTCGTCGCCCTGCCCGAAATACGCCACCGCGTCCTCGGGCCACTGGTTGGCTTCGGCGAGCAGCATCCGGTTGCGGAAGTTCTCGTCGACGTGCCGCCTCAGGTCCTTGAGGAACTGGTGCGTCTCGGGAAGGTTCTCGCCGTTGGTGCCCTCTCGCTCATACAGGTACGGAACCGCGTCGAGCCGTACGCCGTCGATCCCCAACTCCATCCAGAAATCGAGCGCCTTGAACATCGCTTCGTGAACCTTCGGGTTGTCGAAGTTGAGGTCGGGCTGGTGGGAGTAGAAGCGGTGCCAGTAGTAGGCATTGGCGACGTGGTCCCAGGTCCAGTTCGACGTCTCGAAGTCCTTGAAGATGATCCGTGCATCCTGGTAGCGCTGGTTGGTCTCGCTCCAGACGTAGAAGTCGCGCAGCGCGGTGCCCGGCTTGGCACGGCGCGCGCGCTGGAACCATGGATGCTGGTCAGAGGTGTGATTGCAGACGAGCTCGTTGATGACCCGGATGCCGCGCCGATGCGCTTCCCTGATGAGCTGGCTGACATCGCCGAGCGTGCCGAACATCGGGTTGACGTTGTTGTAATCCGCGATGTCGTAGCCGTCGTCGCGCATCGGTGAGGGGTAGTAGGGCAGCAACCACAACGCGTTGATCCCGAGGTCCTGCAGGTACGGCAGCTTCTCGATCAGTCCCCGGAAGTCTCCGCTGCCGTCTGCGTCGCTGTCCATGAAGGCGCGCACGTGGAGCTCGTAGATCAGCGCGTCCTTGTACCAGAGCGGATCCTCCTCGATGTGGAGGATCTCCGGTTTGCGACGGCGGCCGGTCGCGGGGGTGGCGATCACAGGAAGTACTCGAAGTCGTGCTCGCTGCGGACTCGACGGCGGAACCGGAAGACCTGGCCGGGCATGGAGTGAGGGTTGATCTCGACGAAGTTGCGGGGTCCGTTCCACAGGTAGCGTGCACCGCTGATCAGCTCGTGCGCCTGGTAGGGCCGGTCGCGCTCGATCCCGAGCTCTTCGAGCGGCAGGTTGACCATGCCGCGCTGCACGTGGTGAGGGTCGACGTTGACCACCGCCAGGATCACGTTGGCATTGTCAGGCGTGCTCTTGGAGTACGCGAGCAGCTGGTCGTTCTCGGTCGGGTGGAACCGCAGCCCGCGGTCGGTCTGGAGCGCGGGATTCTCTTGCCGGATTCGGTTGATGATCGTGACCAGCTCACGCAGGCTGTCGGGACTGTCGCGATTCCATTTCCGCGCCTGGTACTTCTCCGAGTCGAGGTATTCCTCCGAACCCTGTTCGCGGGCGCGGTTTTCCATGAGCTCGAAAGCCGGGCCGTAGATCCCGTAGCTGGCGCCCAGGGTGGCGGCGAGGATGAGGCGCGCCTGGAAAGCCGGCCGGCCTCCGGTCTGCAGGTACTCGGTGAGGATGTCCGGCGTGTTGGGCCACAGGTTGGGCCGGAAGAATTCGCGGATCGGCGGCTGAGCCAGCTCGGTGAAGTACTGGTACAGCTCGTACGCGGTGTTCCGCCACGCGAAGTACGTGTAGGACTGGCTGAAGCCGGCCTTGGCGAGGCGGTACATGACCTTCGGCCTCGTGAAGGCCTCGGACAGCATCACCACATCGGGATGAATGCGCCTGACCTCGCCGATCAGCCACTCCCAGAACGTGAAGGGTTTGGTGTGAGGGTTGTCGACGCGAAAGATCCTCACTCCCTGCTCGGCCCAGTAAAGGACGATGGACAGCAGCTCCTGCCACAGCTCGCGCCAGTGCTCGGTCTCGAAGTCGAAGGGATAGATGTCCTCGTACTTCTTGGGCGGATTCTCCGCGTACTGGATCGAGCCGTCAGGTCGGTGCTTGAACCACTCGGGGTGCTCGCGGGTGTACGGGTGGTCGGGCGAGCACTGGAAGGCGATGTCCAGCGCGACGTCGATGCCCTGCTTGGCGGCCGACTGGACCAGGTGACGGAAGTCCTCCAGCGTGCCCAGATCGGAGCTGACGGCTTTGTGTCCCCCTTCCTCAGAACCGATCGCCCACGGGCTACCCGGTTCGCCCGACGTGGCCGGCCGGTTGTTGGCGCCCTTGCGGTGAGTCCGGCCGATGGGGTGGATCGGGGGAAAGTAGAGGACGTCGAAGCCCATCCGGGCGATGTTCGGCAGCAGCCGCTCGACGTCGGGAAACTTGCCGACCGACCGCGGGAACAGCTCGTACCAGGTGCTGAACCGGGCCTTGGCCGCCTCGACCAGGACCTCCACCTCGCGCGCGTAGACGGTGGCGAGATTTCGGTCGGTGTAGCGGCGCATCAGCCGGCCGACCTCACCATCGATGGCCGGCGCGGCCGTGCCGCGAAGCGACTTCGCCACGGCCGTCAGGCGCGCCGCGTCCGCGGCGGCCCCGTTCGCCTTGGCGGCAGCCTGCTCCAGCATTCTGGCCCCGACCTCGAGCTCGACTGCGATGTCCTGGCCGGCCTGGACCCGCTTGGCCAGCTGCCGGCTCCACGTTTCGAAGGGATCGACCCAGCCTTCGATGGTGAAGACGTAGCTGCCCAGCTCGGTGACCGGAAACTCGGCCCGCCAGCGGTCGTTGACGAGCGGGGTCATCGGCGTCTCGGTCCAGGTCGGGGACGACTGATGCCGATGGCGGAGGATGGCGGCAAGGGCGTCGTGGCCGTCGGCGAAGATGTCGGCCTCGACGGTCACCGTCTCGCCCACCGTGCGTTTGGCCGGAAAGCGCCCCCCGTCGACCTCGGGCATGACAGCCTCGATGACCACCCGGCGGCGGCCGTCGGCAACCTGGTCCAGGGGCTGTTTGCCGGGCGCCGGTGCGCGATCGACGCGCCGCCTCACCGGTGCCCGGGCCACGAAGCAATCGTGCCATGATTCGAGGGGGTGCTGAGATCCATCGACCCGGCCACAGGCCGGGAGCTTGCCTCGTTTCCGGAAGCGGACGACGCATCGATCGATACAGCCCTCAACCGGGCCTGGACGGCGCGCCAGGCATGGCGCGACGCAGGTCTTGGGATGCGCACGACGCTCATGCGTTCGGTCGCCGGCGTGCTGCGCGCTGACAAGTCGCGCTTTGCGGCCCTGCTCACGTCGGAGATGGGCAAGCCGATCGTCGAGGCCGAGGCGGAGGTCGAGAAGTGCGCCTGGACGGCCAACTGGTTGGCAGAGAACGGATCCCGCCTGCTCGCGGACGAACCTGTCGAGAGCACCGCCACCGAGAGCTATGTCCGCTTCCAGCCGCTCGGCGTGATCCTCGCGGTCATGCCCTGGAACTTCCCCTTCTGGCAGGCCTTCCGTGCCGGCCTGCCCGCCCTGACCGCGGGCAACGTCATGGTCCTCAAGCACTCTTCGAACGTGCCGCAGTCGGCTCTTGCGATCGAGGAGGTCTTCCGCGAGGCCGGCGTCCCTGAGGGTGTGTTCCAGACCCTGCTCATCGGCCCGGCGGCGGTGGGGCGGATCATCTCCGACCATCGTGTCGCGGGCGTCACCCTCACCGGTTCAGAGGGAGCCGGGAAGCTGGTCGCCGAGACCGCCGGCCGAGCGCTGAAGAAGAGCGTGCTCGAGCTGGGAGGCTCGGACCCTTTCATCGTGCTGGCCGACGCTGACCTCGGCACTGCGGCAACCGCCGCCTGCCGCGCGCGCAACCAGAACAACGGCCAGAGCTGCATCGCCGCCAAGCGCTTCATCGTCGAGGAGCCTGTGGCGGACGAGTTCGAGCAGCGCTTCACCAGCGCGGTCGCCGCGCTCAAGGTGGGCAATCCAATGGACCGCGCCAACCAGGTTGGACCGCTCGCCCGCGGCGACCTCGTCGACGATCTCGAACGCCAGGTCGAGGAATCGGTCCGGCTCGGGGCGAGGGCTTTGACGGGCGGCAAGCGAATCGCGGGCGACGGCTACTTCTTCGAGCCCACCGTGCTGGTCAACGTCCGGACGGGCATGCCGGCCTACCACGAGGAGACGTTCGGACCGGTGGCGGCGGTGATCCGCGTTAAAGACGCCGAGGAGGCGCTGCGGGTCGCCAACGACACCGACTTCGGGCTTGGCTCCAGCATCTGGACCTCCGACGTCGAGCGCGGCAAGAGACTTGCCGAACGGGTCGAGGCAGGACTGGTGTTCATCAACGGGATGGTGGCCTCTGACGCGCGGTTGCCGTTTGGGGGCGTCAAGCGATCCGGCTACGGCCGCGAGCTGTCCGAGTACGGCATCAAGGAGTTCACCAACATCCAGACCGTCTGGGTCGGGCCTTCACCTCCCCGCTCGCCGGGGAGGTCGGCGGCGGAGCCGCCGGGTGGGGAGGATGGCCACGGTAAGGCGGGGGCACGTCCACCCGCCGAGTAACGCTCGAAACGCAGCGCCTGCTGCTCGAACCCGTGAGCACGTCGCATGCCGACGGCCTGCACGCCGCCGTCGTCGCATCCAGACCCGAGCTGCTGCCGTGGATGCCGTGGGCGCGCGAACCGTCGCCGGAGGGCTCGCTCGCGATGACCCGGCGCGACGAGCAGGCGTGGCGCGACGACCGCGTGTTTCATTTCGCCGTGATCGAACGAGAGAGCGGGGAAGCGCTTGGGGTGGCCGGCCTCAACAGGCAAGGCTCTGACGCGGCCGAGCTGCACTACTGGATCCGCACCGACCGCGCCGGTCGAGGCCTCACCACTGAAGCCTGCCGTGCATTGATCGATTGGGCGCGCGATGAGCTGGGGGTATCCCACCTGACGCTGTGGGCCGGGCGCGAAAACCTCGCCAGCCGGCGGGTGGCTGAGAAGGTCGGGTTCACCCATCTCGGACCGCTGTCCTGGCGTCCCGACGGCGGTCTGGGTGACTTCGACGCCGAGAGCTACGAGCTCAGATTTACCTCAGACCCTCAGTCCCCGCCGCGGGCGGAATGACGACCGGAGTCGGTGGCGCCTTGGTGGGCTTTTTTGCCTTGAGATGCTTGCGCGCCATGACCGAGTAGCTGTCCTTCAGCGCTTTGGCCGGATCGAGGCCGAGGCTTCGGGCCATCTCCGGCAGGACCTGTGCCGGCCCCTCGAGCTCCACAAACCAGCCGAAGTCGAGGACGTCCAGCGTCACCGCGACACCGTCGAGCATCCACATCGTGCGCTGCTTCGGATATGTCCAGCCGACCCTGAAGCCCAGCTGCTGCAGCATGTCGAGCGTCGCGTGGACGTCTGGGACCTCGACCTCGGTCTCCTCCCGGATCTTGACGCCCCCCTCAAAGGTGGCCGGACCTTTTGCTGTCAGGACTCCGCGAGGTCCGCCGTTGAGTATGCGCAGCCGCAGAGTGATCTTCCGGGTCGACTTACCCGGCCCATTGAAACGGTAGTTGTCTTCTTTGTAGCGGCCGATCAACTTTCCGCCGCGCTTGCGCAGCAGATTGCGAAGCTTGGTGTGGTCCCGCGTGCTTCTGACCCGAAACTTGAGCTCCGACTCGATGCTGCGGTCTCGCGGAACACGTAATCGCCGGCCTGCCATCTTTGGAGGTTAACGGTTAAGCGGCCGACCTTCGTACGCGATACAGAGAGGCCACAATCGCGGTGCACTCGTCCTCGACAAATTCGAGGCCCGCGGCTTCCGCGATCCGGCGGGCTTCCTCGGACCGGATGTCAAGCTGCAGCCAAAGCGCTTTGGCGCCGACTGCGACCGCCTGGCGGGCGATCTCCGGTGCGTCCGCGGCGGGCCGGAAAACATCGACCAGGTCGATGGGCTCACGCACCTCGAGGAGCGAGCGATACGCACGCTCCCCAAAAAGCGTGTCCGCGTATGGGTTGATCGGGATGATGCGAAAACCGCGTGCTTGGAGTCCGGCGGGGACGGAGCCCCCGGCTTTGTCCGGGTCCCGCGATGCACCGACCACGGCGATGGTTCTTGCGCTCTCCAGGATCTCGTGCGAAGGGCGGCTCACGAAATCAGCAAGCGTGATGTGCGGCGCGGTATTCCAGGTTCTCCGCGATCTGCGCCGCCATCTCCTGCCCAGCGAATCGTTCGACCAGCCACAAGCCGAGGTCAATCCCGCTGGTCACGCCGCCGGCGGTGATGCGGTCTCCGTCGTCGACGACGCGCTCGTGAACAAGGGTTGCGCCGGCCGCTTCGAGGTCACGCCAAGCGCCGTGGTGCGTGGTCGCCCGGCGGTTGGTCAGCGCGCCGGCCGAAGCCAGGATCATCGCGCCCGTGCAGACCGAGGCCAGGATCGAGCCTCGGGCTTCGGCCTCCTCGATGACGGGAACCCAACGACCGCTGTCAGCTTCATGCCGGGCACCCTTCGCGCTGCGCGCGACCCAACCTCCACCAGGGAAGATGAGGAGGTCGGCGTCTGGACGGACGACGCCATCCGGGACCATCACCAGGCCATGCGCGCACCGAACGCTGGATTCGAGGCCGATTGTCACGAGCTGGACGTCGAAGGGAGCCCCACGCTCGGCGGCACTGCGCAGCACCTCCAGCGGTGCGACGGCGTCGAGCTCGTCCATGCCGTCGAAGACCGCGATGTCGATCTTCACTCTGCTCGATGCTATAGCGGATGGACCCTGGGCCACCGAAACATCGGTTAGTCCGGACTAACGGAACTTTTCGTCGAGCAAAACGCCCGATAGGCCGGACTATCCGGGGTTCAAGCCGTGCGGAATTTGCGTCCCGAGTCTAGGCTGCTTCGGTCTTCGACTTGATCGTGGAGGCGGGCTCCAGCGCGTGCTTCAGCACGTCGTCGACGCGGCTTGCCAGGTGGAAGGTCATCGCCTCGCGCACGCTCTGCGGCACGTCGTCGATGTCCTTCTCGTTCCGCTTCGGCAGGATCACCTCGGTCAGGCCCATGCGGTGGGCCGCCAGCACCTTCTGCTTGACGCCGCCGATCGGCAGCACCAATCCCTGCAGCGTCACCTCTCCGGTCATGCCAACCGTGTTCCGCACCGGCCGCCCCGTGAGCAGGCTCACGATCGCAGTCGTCATCGTCACGCCCGCGGACGGGCCGTCCTTGGGCACCGCGCCCTCCGGGACGTGGATGTGAAATGACTTGTTGATGCTGTCGTGGTCGATCTTCAGCTCGTCGGCGTGCGACCTTACGTAAGAGAGCGCGATCTGCGCCGACTCCTTCATCACATCGCCCAGCTGCCCGGTCAGGGTCAGCGTGCTGCCCTGCCCGTTGCTGTCGGTCGCGGTCGCCTCGACGAACAGCACGTCACCGCCGGTGCCTGTGACGGCGAGTCCGGTCGCCACCCCTGGCACGGCTGTGCGCGCGGCCACCTCGTTGTCGAACTTCGGCTTGCCGAGGAACTCGCGCACGCGGTCGGGCGTGATCGCGACGGGCGGCGTGAGCTCACCCTTGGCGACCTTGGTTGCGACCTTGCGCGTGATCTTGCCCAGCTCGCGCTCGAGGTTGCGCACCCCGGCCTCGCGCGTGTGGTCGGTGATCACCTTCATCAGCGCGGCGTCGTCGACGGTCACTTCCTCTGGCTTCAGTCCCGCCTGCTTGACCTGCCGCGTGAGCAGGTGGTCGCGTGCGATCGCAACTTTCTCCTCTTCGGTGTAACCGTCGAGGCGGATCAGCTCCATGCGGTCCAGCAGAGGCGCCGGGATCGTGTCGGAGACGTTCGCGGTCGGGATGAAAAGGACTTCGGACAGGTCGAGGTCCACCTCGAGGTAGTGGTCGCGGAACGTGTGGTTCTGCGCCGGGTCGAGCACCTCGAGCAGCGCCGACGACGGGTCTCCCCGCCAGTCGCTGCCGACCTTGTCGATCTCATCCAGCATGATCACCGGGTTCTTTGTGCCGGCATCCTTCAGGGCGCGCACGATGCGGCCGGGCAAGGCGCCGACATAGGTGCGCCGGTGTCCGCGGATGTCCGCCTCGTCGCGGATTCCGCCCAACGAAACACGAGTGAACTTGCGACCCAGCGCGCGTGCGACGGACTCGCCCAGCGAGGTCTTGCCCACGCCAGGAGGTCCGACGAGCGTGATGATCGCGCCCGAACCGCGTCCGGCAAGAACCTCGAGGCCGCGCTCCTTGCGGAGCTTGCGCACGGCCAGGAACTCGATGATCCGGTCCTTGACGTCGCCGAGTCCGGTGTGGTCCTCGTCGAGAATCTGACGCGCCTTCTTCAGGTCGTAGTTGTCCTCGGAGCGCACGTTCCAGGGGATGTCCAGCATCCAGTCGAGGTACGTGCGGATCCAGCCGTACTCGGGGTTCTGCTCGCTCGTCCGCTCCAGGCGGTCGAGCTCGCGGTTGACCTCGGTGAGCACCGATTCCGGCATCTCCGCCTTCGCGACCCTCTCGCGCAAGGTCGACACGACGTCGGTCTGGCCCTCGTTGAGCTGCTTCTTGATCGCTTCCAGCTGCTGGCGGAGCAGGAACTCGCGCTGGGTCTTCTCCATCCCTTCGGCGACGTCACTGCGGATCTTCTCCTTCAGCGAAGCGTCGGCGAGGATGCCCTTCGTCCACCCGATGAGCTTGGTCAGCCGGGCCTCGAGGTCGGTCATCTCGAGGATCTCGAGCTTCTGCTCGGTCGAGAGGTCGGGCGAATAACCGGCGAGGTCGGCCAGGTGGCCGGGGGTCCGGGCAGCGCGCAGGAACTGAACCACCTGCGGCACGCCGCGCGATTCGACCAGGTTCTCGAGCAGGGCGCGGTACTCGCGGGCCAGCTCGACCGCCTTCTCGGTGGGAGGCTCGGGGTCCAGGATGGGGTCGGCCTTGACCCACAGCGCGCCGCCGATGTCGGCCTGGCCGCTGCCCAGGCGGGCGCGGTACTCGCCGCGGATCATGAAGGCTTCGGCGCCGGTCGGCAGCTCGGCTGACTCGCCCAGGCGGGCGGCCGTGCCGATGGCCCCGAACTTGCCTTCGATGCGGGGGACCAGCAGGAGCAGCCGGTTGCCCTGGCGGGCAGCTTCGATCGCGGCCTTCTGGTCGTCACCCTCGACGGCGAGCGTGACCGACATGTGGGGGAGGACGACGACGTCGTCCATGGGGAGGACTGGGAGCAGCTCGGACTTTGGTGTTGCCATCTTTACGAGAGAACGTTTACCCCGGATCGAGAATTCCCAATCCTTCACCTCCCCGGCGAGCGGAGAGGTGAAGAGGACAACTCACTCGACCTAGACCCTGGTCACGCTTCCTGAGGCCGAGCCCCGGCGGGAAACGGCGTCGATGGTCACGGCCCCGAGGAGAACAAGGCCCGTGACTATGTATTCCCACTGGAACGACAGCTGCTCCAGGAACATCCCGTTGTAGATGCCGCCGATGACGAGGCCGCCCAGGACCCCGTGAAGCGGCTTGCCCCGGCCTCCGAACAGGCTGGTGCCCCCGATGACCGCCGCCGCCACGGCGTACAGGACGTACTGGCCGCCCTGCACGTTGCTGGACATGCCGTTGAGCAGCGATGCGTAGAGCAGCATGCCGATGCCGGCGGTGAATGAGCAGAGGCCGAAGGCCGCCGTGCGGACGAGCGACAGGTTGATACCGGCCCGGCGCGCCGCCTCGGGGTTGCCGCCGATCGCGTAGACGTACCGGCCGTACCTGGTCCGCTGCAACAGGATCGTCCAGGCCACGAGCACGACCAGCACGATGGGGATCATCCAGGGCACTCCTTCGAGCGTGCCGGCGTTGGCGCGGTTGGTGTTGCAGATCAGCACGACGACCACGGCCACGACAGCGATCAGGCCGATCTTGATCAGGGTGAGGCTGGTGGGCGGCGCGACGAGCCCGCTCCGGCGGCGCCGGTTGTCGCTGAGAAAGATCAGGAGACCGATGCCGACGACAACCACGCCCGCGGCAATCCATGAAATGGTCGGGTCGATGCTGCCCCACATGAGGTTGTAGATGAGCTTCAGGTTGTCGCTGAAGCCCAGGAGGTTGGGAAAGCCGGAGAAAGGTCCGAGCAGGAGGACCTGCAAGAAAAGGCCGTTGGCGATCAGGTAGCCGGCCAACGTCACGATGAAGGAGGGAAGCCGAAGGCGGGTGATCAGAGTGCCCTGGATGAGCCCGAAAACGGTGGCAACCAGAAGTCCGGCGGCGATGGCCGCCGGCCAGGGCCAGTTCGTGGTCTGGGGCTGCACCAGCTGGACGGTGGTAGCGGCGCCAAGCGCGCCCACGAACCCGATCGAGAGGTCGATCTCGCCGAGGATCAGCGCGAACCCCTCGGCCATGGCGAGGACCATGAACACGGCGCTCTGCTGAAACAGGTTGACCAGGTTTCCGGCCGAAAGAAAAACATGGTTCGGGCTGACCACCTCGAAGACGACCACGATCGCCAGCATCGCGGCGATGACCGGGAGCACACCACTCTCTCCGGCCCGGATTCGAGCTGCATACGCGCGAACGTACTCGCCGAGCGACTGCGCAACTAGCTCAGGAGGGACCTCTGCCTGGGCAGCCTCTGGCGCGGCGGTCAGGTCCGGCGCCTGCTCCGGCGGGATCCCGGCGAGGTCAGCTGCCTTCGGTACGTCTGCCACCGCTGCGGCTCAGCCCTCCTGTGGTCATGTACTCGACGACGCTCTGCCTGTCGAATGTCGATGCCTTGTCCTGCACGACGACGCGGCCGAGGTACATCACCGCGATGCGGTCGGCCACCTCGAAGACGTCGTTCAGGTTGTGCGAGATGACCATGACCGCAAGGCCTCGGTCGCGCAGCCGTTTGATCAGGTCGAGCACCATCTTCGTCTGCACCACTCCGAGCGCAGCCGTCGGCTCGTCCATGATCACCAGCTTGGAGTTCCACATCACTGCTTTGGCCACCGCGACCGATTGACGCTGGCCACCGGACAGCGAGGCGACGGGCTGGCGAATCGACCGCACCGTCGTGACGCGGAGTCCGGCGAGCGTCTCTTTCGCGGCCCGCTCCATGTTGTCTTCGTCGAGCAGTCCGGTGCTGAGGCGTTCGCGGCCGAGGAACATGTTCTGAACGATGTCGAGGTTGTCCGCCAGCGCGAGGTCCTGGTAGACGGTCTCGATCCCGAGTCGCGCCGAATCGCGCGCGTTGCGAATGTGCACGGGTTGGCCCTGCCAGAAGACCTGGCCGTGATCGGCCTGGTAGATGCCGGCGATGCACTTGGTCAGCACAGTCTTGCCGGCGCCGTTGTCGCCGCACAGCGCGGTCACCTGTCCGGACGGCAGGTCGAGGTCGACGTGGTAGAGGGCCTGGACGGGGCCGAAGTGCTTGTCCAGCTCCCTGATCTTGAGCAGCGGCTCGTTGCTAGCGACGCGCTCCGCGCTGGCCGCCGACATGTCAACTTGCATTATCGACGACTTCAGAGGGAAGGCTGGCGCCGCCGCACGGTGCGGCGGCGTCAGGGCGTTGTTACGAGATGTTGTTCGCTGTGCAGACCGCCTGCGTGACTTTGCCGCAGAGCGTCGCGACGTCGATGAACTTGTCCTTGATCACTGTCGCTTGCATGTTCGACTTGGTGACCCAGATCGGCACGAGAAGTGACGCCGGCTGCTGGGTTCCCGTGACGCCCGATGGAGGGGAGGTGTTGCCGTTGACCAGGCCGGATGGCGGCGTGGCCCCTGCGCGCAGGACCGTGGCCAATGCGATGGCGTCCTGAGCCTCCAGGTAGACGGCCTTGTAGACGGAGCCGCACTGATAGCCCTGCAGGACGTTGACCATGCCGTCGAGGGTCGCGTCCTGGCCGGTGGTCGGGATGGTGTTGGCCTTGACGCCCTTGCTCTTGAGCACGTTGATCACGGCGTTGCCGAGACCGTCATTGGCCTCGACCGTGGCGTTGATCGATGGGTTCGCCGTGAATGCCTGCTGGAAGATGGTCTGGCCAGTTGGGTTGTCCCAGCTGGTTGCTACCTGGTCGCCGACGAGCGTGTAGCCGTCGCTGTTGGTCTTGCCGGCCTTCAGCGGCGTTGTCTTGTCGCCCCAGATGGCGTCGTTGTAGCCCTGGGCGAACGAAACCGCGTTCGGGTCGGAGTTCTCGCCGCCATCGAGCTCGAAGACCTTCGGGCTGCTGACCTTCCAGTCGCTGATGCACTGCTTGAATCCCTTGCCGATGAGCTCACCGACCTGCACGTTGTCAAAGCTGACGTAGTACGTGTTGGTGCCGGTGAAGGTTGCGCGGTCGTAGCTGATCAGCTTGACGCCGTGCGACTGCGCCAAGGTCTGAATCTGAGAACCGACGCTGCTGTTGAGCGGGTCCATGATCAGGACGGTCGCTCCAGCGGTGATGTCGGCCTGGGCGATCGACAGCTCCTGCTGCTCGTTGCCCTGCGCGTTGTCGATCTTGAAGTTGGTGCCGACCGTGTAGCCGGCCATCTGGGCTGCTTTCCTCAAGTACGGATCGTCGAACGCGACGTAGCGGGTCGACGAAGTGGTGTCGGGCAGGATTACACCGACCATGCCCTTGCCCGACGCAGTCAGGTTGGTCAGCTTGCTCATGTAGCTGAAGTCAGCCGTGAACGAGCTGATGCTGAGGTCCGACGGCACGTTCGCCGAGGGCGTCGGCGAGCCCCCGGTTCCACCGCCACAGGCGGTGACGAAAAGCCCTACCAAAGCAATGGCAGGGAACAATCTGGCTAACTTCATGCGCATACCTCACAGATCCAACTTCCCACCGCCTTCTTCCCGTACCTCCCCCGGGGCGAGAGTGCGCCGACAGCGGGTCTTACTCCTTAGCCCTCTTCTTAGCCAAGCGCATTGTGTTGCCCCGCCCGATCGGGTGTCAAGTTCGCCTAATTGAAGGAGTCCCAGCCCCATCCCCCGCCTGCGGCGGGTACTTCCCCTTAAATCGGGAAGACACACTTGAAGAATTTCGGGCTAGATGCAAGGGTTTGAGCACCAGATGCCGCTTGTAGTCGGCCTGATCGGCCTCCTTCTCGTGGTCGGAGTGCTGCGCGATGCCTTCGAGACGATCATCCTTCCGCGCCGTGTTTCAGGGGTCCGCTTCTCCAAGGTTTTTTACGTGGTCAGCTGGAAACCATGGGCTGCAGTCGCCCGCCGGATGGGGTCGGGCGACCGGCGCGAGACCCTCCTCAGCGTCTATGGCCCCCTCTCGCTGCTCGTCCTCCTCATCCTCTGGGGAATCCTCCTGATCACGGGCTTCGCCCTCCTCCTGTGGGCGGCCAACTTCGACGTGAGTCTTTCCGCCTTCGGCCACCTGTACGTCAGCGGCACGAGCTTCACGACGCTGGGCATCGGGGACTTCACGCCGCACACCGACCTGGCCCGCTTCGTCACCGTGGTCGAGGCCGGTACCGGGTTCGGCTTTCTGGCCGTCGTCATCTCATACCTGCCGATCCTGTATCAGAGCTTTTCGAGGCGGGAGATCGCCATCTCGATGCTCGACGAGTGGGCGGGGTCACCGCCGAGCGCCGGCGACCTGATTCGCCGGGTCGCCCAGGCAGGCGCGATGGACGATCTGCGGCCGCTTCTCGCCAGCTGGGAGGAGTGGACCGCCGAGCTGCTCGAAAGCCACCTCTCCTACCAGGTGCTGAGCTACTTCCGCTCCCAGCATGAGAATCAGTCGTGGCTTGCGGCCCTTACCGCGATGATGGACGTCGCCGCCGTCTGGCAGGCGGCCAAGGCCGAGGGCAAGACCTGGACCGCGCGGCGCATGTACGCGATCGGGCGCCACGCCCTGGGTGACCTGAGCCAGATCCTGCGAGCGTCGCCGCGCTTCGACGCCGCCGATCGCCTCTCCGAGGCTGAGGCGAGGTCCATCTACCAGGACATGGCCGAAGCCGGGGCGAAGGTCGACTTCGACGTCTTCTGGGACCGCCTGAAGAAGCTGCGCAAGGGCTACGAGCCCTACGCGTCCGCGCTGAGCGAAGAGCTGCTGATGGATCTCCCGCCGTGGTCGCCGGTCGACGGGCGCAAGGACAACTGGGAGACCACCGCCTGGGAGGGATCCGCCCCGGGCGAGTCGCTGCGCTGATCACGACTTATCATCGAGAGCCGTGAGCCGCGGACGGTTTGCTCTGGCCGGGCTTGGGCTGGGCCTGGCCGCTTCACAGGCGGGCCACCTCCTGGCGTACGAGCTTCGGTATGGCTCGGCGGCCGCGCAGCTCCAGAGCGCCGGCGCGCACGCGTACTTCCCGGCCGTGGTCAAGACGGGACTCGGTGCCGCGGCGGCGGTGATTTTGGTCGGGCTCCTGGTCGTCGGCTTCGCTCGCGTCGCGGTTGGCCGGCCCATCCCTCACCAACCGGTGCCTTCGTACATGCGCCTGGTCGCGTTCCTCTACACCGTGCAGCTGGCATGTTTTGTGCTCCAGGAGGGGGGCGAGGCAGCGGTTGGCGGGGCTTCGCCGGCTTCTCCGGCGGTGTTGCTGCTGTGGGGCACGGTGGGACAGCTGCCTGTCGCGCTCGTCGCGGCGCTCACCCTGCGCTGGCTCCTCATGCGGCTGGGCCCGGCGCTAGCGCAGATCCGGCTTCAGTTGACGCCTGTGTGGCAGCGATTTGGCTTTGCGGTCACGACTGGCGAATTTCCACTCGCCACCGATGTCGC
>Ga0209806_1000913_pt1 | contig 19941 bp, 14 predicted proteins | sample GraSoiAngelo_152_FD_186166 | JGI IMG/M metagenome (GOLD analysis project Ga0209806, IMG submission 186166) | Grasslands soil microbial communities from the Angelo Coastal Reserve, California, USA - 14_1009_12_30cm (SPAdes) (version 2) | ecosystem: Environmental > Terrestrial > Soil > Grasslands ... | reverse complement strand
TTTCACCCAAGTCACATCCGCAGTTTTGATTTTCGCTGTGAAGGATTAAGTCAGTCCCACGGCTCGCCCGCATGGCAACTGCGCTTCGAGGAAAGCGCGGATCCGAATGAATCCTTCCAGGCAATACGGATCGGCGGTTCTGTCTACCTACCCAGGTTAAAAGGACGAGCCTGGATCGCCAGGAACAGTTACGAGGTCTTGCGGATCGAAACTGACTTAGCATCTCCCATTCCGCAGATCCGTTTCGGCCTGGAGCATCTGGTTATCAACTACGCTCCCGTCGAATTCAAGAATCATTCCGTTCGGCTCTGGTTACCGGAAAGCGCGCAGCTCTATATCGCTTATCGAGGGCACCGCTACGAACTGGACCATTCTTTTAGCCATTTCCAACTCTTCTCGGTTGATTCGGATCAGGCAGTCAAAGATCCCCCTCCCAACAAGACGCCTCTACCGTTGCTTTCCGTCCAATCCGAATTGTTGGAGCCAAAGTCCAATTCGCGCTGACAGCGAGGGATGCCCTCGATCTCTCCGCAGCCCGAAGGCGCCTAGTACTCTCCTCCGCCCACAAACCGGTATCCCGACTTGTGCACCGTCACGATCAACTCCGGTCGCTTCGGATCCTTCTCGATTTTCTGCCGCAGGCTCGCCACGTGCACGTCCACCGTGCGCGTGAATGTTCCGGCCTCATATCCCCACACGGCACGCAGCAATTCCTCCCGTGACAACACCATCCCGGGATGCTCGACGAAATAGCGCAGCAACTCGAACTCCCGCGCCGAGAGATAAATCGGCACGCCCGCGCGCGTCACCTTCACGTCGCGATGGTCCATCATGCCGCGCGTCTCAATCCGGATCGGCCCGAACTGGTGCACCACCTGCCCGGTTCGGATCGGCGCTCGCCGCAGCAGTGCCTCGATGCGCGCCATCAACTCCTGCATGTCAAACGGCTTGGTGACGTAATCATCCGCCCCCAGCTTCAGGCCGACGATCTTGTCGACGATTTCGCTGCGCGCCGTGAGCAGCAGGATGGGCGTTCCAAGTCCCGCCGTACGGATGTCGCGACAAAGGTCCAACCCATTCCGGCCCGGAAGCATGATGTCCAGAACGATCAGATCGAAGGGCAACGACGTGGCTTTCTCGTATCCCTTCTCCCCATCGGTGACAAAATCGACCTCATAGCCGTCTTTGCGCAGGCGATCGCTCAATGCCATGCACAACGCTTCTTCGTCTTCTACCAACAGAATGTTTTCCTTCATAGCTGTGCCACTCGCTCTGCTGCGTTCTCAGCTCCGACAACCTGACTGGCCGGCAAATGCAACGTGAACCGGCTTCCTACTCCCACCTTACTCACAACCGAAATCCTTCCCCCCATGGCTTCCGCGATACTCTTGGCAAGCGGCAGTCCGAGTCCCGTCCCGTGAATCTGCGCCGCCTTCACCACCGGGCTCCGGTAGAAGGGCTCGAAGATCTGCTGCAGCTCCGAGCCATCAATCCCGATCCCGTGATCTTCCACGCTGATGCGCACTTCTTCTCCATACGGCACGTTCTCGCCCCCGCGAAATGCACGAATGGCAATGCTGGGATGGCTGCCTCCGTACTTCACTGCGTTCAGCACGAGGTTCTGCAGACACTGGCAAATCGCCGAGAAATCGCCCATCACCGGCGGCAGATTCGACTCGATACTTTTCTCCACCGTGAAACCTGCCTCTTCCGCCAGCTCGCGCGTATTGGTGAGTACTGACTCGATGATCGCCGAGGCCTGCAGCGGCCGCAGCGCATACCGGTGTCGCCCTTCGTGAGTCGACGCAAACAGCAGAATCTGATTCACCAGTTCGGTCAGCTGCCGGCTGTGATGCCCAATCACCGACCCGTACTTGGCCAGCTTCTCTTTCTCGTCGACCACCCCGTCGGCAATGTTTTGTGCCGAAGCGCAAATCACGGCCAGCGGCGTCCGCAACTCGTGCGAAACCGAAGCGACAAAATCCATCTGCATCTTTGCCAGCTTCAGCGCGCTTAGCATTTTACTTCTCTGGATCACCCAAACTGAGGCGATGGCGAACAACAACGTGAAGCAAAGCACCCCGACCAACCGTAGCACCGATCGCCGCGATGACAATCCCACCGCCTTCAATTGCTCCGAAGCTTGCTCGTCATAAAGCCGCTTTACCTCCTCCAGGTCCTGGCGCACTCGATCAAAGGACGGCACGCCTCCGGTCAGGTCCATATCGACCGCTTCCTTGGTGCTGCCTTCCAGAATCGATGCCAGCACTTCGTCGCGCACCTTCAGGTAGGCCGCCCAGTCCCGTTGTAGGCGCTGCCCCAACTCCATTTCCCGCGGTATATGCGCCCCCGCCAGATACTGCGCAATACCTTCGGTCACCAGTCCATCTGCCTTCCGCGACTGATCCGCGTATTCCACCTGCAGATTGCTGTCATTCGTCGTGAGAGCATACAGCGTGCTACGCCGCGTCTCCTGGGCTTCGTACTGCAATTCGCCGATCTGGCGAAGGCCCTGCACCGATCCCGCATACATGCGCTGCGCCTGGTCCGTGGCCGTGTGCAGGTCTCCGATCATGAACATCCCCACGGCTATGACCACGCAGAACACCATGAACAACAGCAAGCTCGAGCTGTGCCGCGCGATTTGACTTGACGCGGCTTGCAGGAGCCTCTGAAATGCACTCCTGCTCGCCTTCGCGTTATGGCTTGCTTCGCTCATACCTACTTCGAATCCCGCGCTTCAAATCGCAGCGGATATTCCGGGTCGTCGACCCCGTGCCCATTGATCCGAATGACCTTCACCGTCCCGTCGACATCCGAAGCCCGTACGTACCCGATCGCTCCGGGCACGTTGAATACAAACTTGCGTACCCCTGTCGGACTCGACAGTGTCTTCGGCGATACAAACACTTCGCCCGTGAACAGGCCCTGCAGAAAATGACGGCTGAACTCGGTCTCATTCATCCGGCAGATATCTCGCAGAATCGCTTTCCGCTCCGGCACTCCCGGATCCATCATGACCAACGTGATCCGGCGACCATTCGGCCAATGACTCCGTTCTCCAAGGAACACCGTTCGAAGTTCCTTTAGGGTGATGTCATCAATCGTGTTCGTCTGGTTGACGATGATCGCGAGATTCTGGTCTGCGCTGGCTTGTGCCGCTGGAGACGGGTCACCCTTGGCTGTCCCCGGAGACACCTCCAGCAACAGCATCGCGGCCCCCACCATCGTTAACAGTGCCAGCAGTCGGCGCATGCCGTGGCCTCTCAGAACGTGAATCCCAACTGCAACGTCAGCCCGTTATAAGACTGTATGTGGCGTGCGATGTTGTAGTCATACTGGAGTTTCAGTGCGACCGACTCGCTCGCGTCATAGCGCATACCGAACGACGGTCCTTCGATCCTTCCAACATCGGGGAAGATTGGCTCGCGGTCCGAACCATTGATGTACTGGTAGCGGAAGTACGGCTGGTAGGAGCCGAACCGTTTCGCGATTTGGGTGTAGAAACCCGGAGTGTTGAATACGTGCGAGCTTCCATCGGGCCCGTGCCGCACCAACACCACCTCGTTCAGCCACTCGAATTTCGGCAGCATGTAGACTGCGTGCGCCGCCAGAATCGTTTCGTCGACCCGGGGCTGGCCGAGCGGCATCAGCCGGTCGTGATAACCGGAGAATCCCACCTGCAATCCGCGGATCGCCTCCGGCCGCGCGAACAATGCCAGGTTGACCGCCTTATAGTTGTTCTCGTCCACTTCGTTCTGCACTGGTTCATCGGTCAACGGACTCCGCGATGCGCGCCCGTTCCCGATCTCCGCCACGTAATGCAACCCCAGCGGGCCTGAAGGGATCCGCCCCGAGGCCGACAATCCCACATTGTGAATGGGAAGAATTCCACCGCTGTCTTCGAACTGAAACAGCAGCGGCCGCCCCGTCGTCGTCTGAAACCATGTGCTGTGATGATAAGCCGTGTTGTAGAACCCGATGGCGGTGTGGTACCGCCCGAACGCCAGGTTGAAATAGTCGTTATACGAGTACTGCAACAGGTACCGTTCGACGTCCACGGCGAATTCGTTCCTGCGGCCCCCCGGCACGTTGTAAAAATTGTCCGGTCCCGACTCGAACACGATTTCACCCAGGAACTTGAATTTCTCGGAAATATCCGAGGTTACGAACAGGTTCAATTGCCCCAGGCTGAAGGCGTTCGTATTCCCACGCTGGTCTATACCGTGAAAATCGACGTCTCCGAAGCCGCGTATCCGGAGAAGCGTCTTGCTCATGTCCATCCGCTCGGGTTCGAGGTGCTCGCTTTCCTGCTCGGGCTCGGGCGTCTGCGCCGCAGTCTGAGGAGCGGCCGGCGGAGTCGTTGCCGGACCCGCCGCGGGCCCGGCCGGAGGATGAACCGTCATCGCCGCCTCCGTGCGCGCCGCGCTGGCGTTCGTCCCTTCCAACTGCGCGACTCTCGACTCCAGCCGCTCGATTCGCTGCAGCAGCATCTGGATTGTCTGCTTATCCGTATTCGCTTCGGCCGCATTCTGGGCGCGAAGGCAGGGCGCGCTCACCGCCATTCCCAGCGCAACTATCAATACTCGTTTCCCCATGCCGTGCACGGTTTGTGCGAGTAACCGCAGCGGCGAAAAAATGCGGAACTTCATGCCGACCTCCTCAGGATTCAAGCCATCGCAACCGCGAGCCGGTCTGCTTCGCCCGACTCGCAAAAGACGCTGCGACGGAACACAATTAGCCCGATCGAATGGAATGTGCGTGCTGGGCATCGAACGGAAACTGGGGGATCCTTGGCTGGGGAGGCAAGTCAGAAGGCCAAGTCACGTAGCTGCCGCCAGGCTCCTTGAACGCCACGTCCGGTCCCAACTCAGCCCGGAAGATCGAGTCAAACCTCTTTGACCCTAAGGCACCATGGAGCCCCGGCAGTGTCGTGACTTCGACGCCGCACATGCGTTGGGATTATCGCATTCCCAGCCCACGGATCATAGCCTTTACGAGTTCCAACGTAGGTTCCAGGGGCCGGTCAGATGGCAAGCGCCGCGACGGCGGGAGCGTGAAGAGAATCCAAGCCCGGAGGCGCGGAGAAAAGCAGGGACGGTCACCCGCAGGTTGTCGACATCTAGAAAGCCTTGAAGTATTTTCCTTGCGTGCTTAGCGAGCCTTGGCGCTCTCTGTGATCAAAGGCTTTTCTCAGCAGGCGGTTTCTGCCGAAGCATTTCCCCCCACCGCTCCGCAGTCTCCTTCACCAGGAACCCCATCTTCGGATGAGAAGGCTCCAAAGCCACCGGCACGCCGTATCGCCGCAGTTCCACCGAGGTCACGGGACCGATCGACGCCACCAAAGTTTGCCGCAAAGCGGCGATTGCCTCATCCCGCAGTTTCATTCGCTCCGCGATTTCCAGGAGATGCTGGAGCTGCACCGAAGACGTAAACAGTACCACCTCCACCTCGCGCCCGGTCAGCGCCCGCACCGCCGCCTCGATCGGCCCAACATCTTCCGGGAGCGCCCACTGATACACTCGCAGCGCAATCGCTTCAGCCCCACGCTCCGTCAATCCAGCGAGCAACTCCGGATTGGAAACTCCGTATTCCTGCACCGCGATTCTCCGCCCCTTCAGCGGAACCAAAGCCGCGTTCTCATCCAGTGCCTGAAGAATCTCGCGCCACGTATTCGGCTCCGGTACCGCCAGCGTGATCGGAACGCCCAGCTCTCGCAAAGCCGCAACCGGTTTCGGCCCGCGCGCCACCACCGAAATCCGGCGCAAGGCCGCGACAAACTCCTCTCGCGGACATACCGCCTCGGCTTGCACTGCCAGGATTCGAGTACCCACTCCGGTGAGAAAGAGGATGCTGTGGAATCGCCCATCGAGCAGCGCGCGCATGAAATTCGCGACTTCGGCATTCGCGCCGAGGGCGACTTCCTGCGTCGATGGCGCAACCACCGGCTGGCCGCCGTTGTTCGATATGAGTTGAGCCATCTCGCGGGCGCGGCGGCTCTCCAAGGTCAGCACCCGCGCACCGCCAAATCCTTCCTTGCGGTCTTGCATGCCACCCAGAGTATCAACGTCCGGACATCATGTCATGCAATCCGAGCAGCTTCTGCCGGGAACGCCGAGCCCACATTGGACGATTCCATCGTCTCTTCGCGTGCGGATAGCTTCGCGTGATAAGTCGCATAGAGGACCCATGCCGTCAGTACCACGCCCGCAACGATATTCCCGACGGTAACTGGAATCTGATTCCACAGCCACCACTTCCCGATCGACACCGGCGCGCCCAGCAACATGCCCGCCGGAATCACGTACATGTTGACGATGGAGTGCTCGTACCCATGCGCAAAGAACGTCATGATCGGCAGCCACATCGCCACGATCTTCCCGATCGTCGAACGCGATGCCAGCGCCAACACCGCTCCCAGCGTCACCATCCAATTACACAGAATTCCTTTCACCACGGCCGTCATCCAGCCCTTCGTGCCCATCGCCATGTAGGCGACCGTCTTCTTCTGTGCGGCCTGCCGCACCAATTCCCCCAGGGCTCCACCATCGGAGGTGCCCCAGTTCGTGATCGCGACATAAAACAGCACGGCATAGAGAACGCTGCCTAACAAGTTTCCGAGGTACACCCAGCCCCAGTTCCGAAGTATTCCGCTCATCCCAAGTTCGCCTGTCATGGCGCCCAAGGGCAGCAGGGCAAAATTCCCGGTTGCCAACTCCATGCCCAGCAGCACCAGCATTACAAATCCCGCCGGAAACAGAATCGCACCCACAATCGGAGGCAATCCCTGCGAAACCACGATGAACGCAAGCGAAGTCGCGTAGCCCAGCAAAGCGCCGGCCAGAATTCCTCTCAACAACAAATCACGGACGGACAAGTCCATCTTTTTTGCTGCCACTTTCAATGCTTCGGCAATCATCTCGTTTGGCTTTACGCAGTCCACTGAACCTCCTTTTGCAATGGCGATCGTAAATTGTTCTGCTATTCCGGAGAACTCGTTCGCGGGCTTTCTGATGTCTGCATCTCACCCGTGGTGGACGCAGGCTCTGGTATTCCGGCTTCATTCCAATTGGATGTTTGCGCCGGATCCGCCAGCGGATCGTATCTCCTGATCACGTCTGCTACGACATCCGCCAAGGTCTCATCGCAAGGCGTCATTTCCACAATCTCTCGCCCAGCCGCGGCATGGGGGCCGGTCCTCCCGCCCACATAGATTGCGACCGCATCCACCACCTTCCCGTCGATCTTCGCCTTCAATCCTCGAAAGCCAACATCCGCCGCCTGGTGATTGCCGCACCCCGCCGGACATCCCGACCAGTGAATCTTCAGCGGGGAGCCCGTTGTACCCAGACAATCTTCCAGACTCGCGGACAACTTTGCCGCTTCACCCTTGGTATCGATCTGCGCGAGGTTGCAGAAATCCGTTCCCGTACACACCACCAGCCCGCGCCGAACGAACGAGGGCGCAGGAGGAAACGTCTGCAGCAAGTCTTCCTCCAGCAGTGCATCGATGCGCTCCGCGGCCACGTTGGGAATAATCGCGTTCTGTCCCGTAGTCAGCCGCACCTGTCCGTCGCCGTATTCGTCGGCCAACCGCGCCACTTCGGAAAGCTCGTCTGGCTTCAGCCGCCCCACCGGAACGCACAGCCCCATTGATCGATACCCCGGCTGGTTCTGCAAGGCCTCGCCCAGATGATCCGTCGTGTGCGCTGCCCGTACGTCGCGCCCCGCCGAAGGCAGCTCGCGTTCAAGACGCTGGCTCAGCTCCGCGCGCAGCCGGGCAATTCCCCACTCCTCAATCAAAAACGCGAGGCGACATTTCGAGCGCGCCTCGCGCGGACCATAATCGCGGTAGACGCGCACCAGTTCCGCCACAAGCCGCGCTGCTTCTTGCTCGCTGACGAAGACGTCCAAGGGCGACGCAATCGTGAACCCTCCCGATCCCATTTTTCCGCCCACCAGTACATTGAAACCGGGGCGGTCGTAGCGCAGCGCAGGCACCAGCGCCACATCCTGCGATTCATTGTGCGTGCAGTTCTCGAGACATCCGGTAATCGTAATGTTGAATTTTCTGGGTAAGTTTGTGAACTCCGGATTGCCATCCGTTCCCACCAGCATGCGATCCAGTTCAAACAACACCGGCGAAGCATCAAAGAGTTCGTTCAGCGCCAGCCCAGCCAACGCGCAACCATTAATATTGCGGACATTGTCCATCCCGGTCTGCAGTGAGTGCAGATCCACCCCGCGCAGCTTTTCCCAGATTTCCGGCACGCTCCCCAGAGGAAATCCGCGCAACTGAATCTGCTGTCTGGTGGTGATATCCAGCACACAGTTGCCCAGTCGCAATGAGAGGTCGGCGATCGCCCGCAGCTGACTGCTATTCGTGAATCCGTTGGGCATGCGGATCCGCATCATGAATCGTCCTGGTGTCGGCTTACGGAAAAACACTCCTACCCACTTCAGGAGATCCTTTTCTGCCGTCGTTAACGATTCGTGGCCCTTTTCGATCAGGCTGGCCAGATCTTCGCGAATCCGCAGCCCATCGCCATCCTTCAAAGCTTTGCAAGCCTCAATCGCGTTTGTTCCCGGACGCACGCTGACCTCCCACGACAAGGAAGATGGCATCCACTCATAACGAATCGATTTCGCCAACGGAAATCAAAACTATTTATGAGTCCTATCATTTTTTAAATAGATCGTGATAAATGCCCGAAAACTGGGAAATGGAAGGAGTCGGCCAATTTCTTCGATGAGCGCCATCAATTCTTTGCGTGCGCAATGTCTCACAACCCGACGTGCTGACCGTCAGGGCATTTCGGTGGGTCCCCTTTACCTTGTAGGGATGTCGCCAACCCGGCACCGCTGAAGTGACGAGTCTCGCGAATCACTCCCTGGCCTCTAACAAAACTGAAGAAGGGCGGCCTAAGAACAGACGGGCCGAACCTGGTGGAGCTTGCGGCCCACTAACCTGGAGGTGCGACGATTGGGGCCTCAACTGACATGAACGCGAAGTTGCCACAAGAGAAAAGCCGCGGATCCAAGCCGCGGCCTTCCTTCTGCGATAGGTTTCAAATTCTAAGTACTAGTTCTCTGCTGTCCTCCTGACCGTAGTGAGGCGTTAGCCGAACGGAGTCGAAGGACCCCGCCACAATTGGTACCCTGCAACGCGGCGGAGAGCATTTTCACCGCGGACCGATCCTACCGCCGGCCGCCATGCCCGCCGTGACCACCATGCCCACCGTGTCCACCACCGCGCCCATTGTGCCCGCGTCCACGTCCTCCGCCGCCGCCGCGGCGCCGACCACCACCGCCACCGCCGCCGCTGCCCGGTCGGGGCCCACGTTCCGGTCCGCGCTCCGCTCCCACCACCGGCGCGGCAGCATCGTCGCGATTAAAGTTCGGCTCATCTCCTTCTTCGAAATCCGCGCCGCCTTCAATAGTGACCGGAGCGGCCGCCGGCGTCGCTTCCACGGGAGCTTCACCGCCACCCATCTTCGCGCGCTGCTCCTTGAGCACTGCTTTACGCGAAAGCCGGATGCGGTTGCCTTCCACCGCCAGCACCTTCACCAGCACCTGGTCGCCTTCTTTCAATTCGTCGCGAACATCCTTGATCCGGTGCTCGGCGACTTCACTGATGTGCAGCAGTCCATCGGTCCCCGGCAGAATCTCAACAAACGCTCCGAAATCCGCCAGGCGCGATACCGTCCCCAGGTACGTCTTCCCAACCTCCGCCGTCGCCGTGAGGTCGCCGATAATCTGCAGTGCCTTCGCCGCTGACACCTGGTCGTTCGACGACACATTCACTTTGCCTGAATCTTCCACGTCGATCTTCACGCCTGTCTGTTCGATAATGCTCCGAATCATCTTTCCGCCCGGTCCGATCAGATCCCGAATCTTGTCCACTGGAATCTGCAGCGTGTAGAACCGCGGAGCAAAGGCCGAAACCGCCTCGCGATGTCCCGGCAGCACTCCTTCCATCTTCTCCAGGATGTGCATCCTTCCCCGCTGCGCCTGCGCAAGCGCCTCGCGCATGATCTGGGGTGTGATGCCGGCCACCTTGATATCCATCTGCAAGGCGGTAATTCCCTTGCGCGTTCCGGCGACTTTGAAATCCATGTCGCCGTAATGATCTTCGGCCCCGGCAATGTCGCTCAGGATCGCGTACTTGTCGCCTTCCTTCACCAGTCCCATGGCCACGCCTGCCACCGGAGCCGCCAAGGGCACGCCTGCATCCATCAGCGACAACGCCGCCCCGCAGACCGTTGCCATCGATGACGACCCATTTGACTCCAAAATGTCCGAGACCACGCGCATCGCATAAGGCCATTTCTCTTCCGAAGGCAAAACCGCCGAAAGGGCCCGCTCCGCGAGCGCCCCGTGACCAATTTCTCGCCGCCCAGCACCGCGCAGAAACTGAACTTCACCAACGGAAAACGGAGGAAAGTTATAGTGCAACATGAAGCGCTTCTTGGCCTCGCCCTCGAACGCCTCCAGCCGCTGCTTATCGTCCGACGTCCCCAGCGTCGTGGTCACCAGCGCCTGCGTTTCGCCGCGCGTGAAGATCGCCGAGCCGTGCGTCCGTGGCAGCACGCCCACTTCAATCCAGATGTCGCGAATCTGATCGAACGCGCGCGCATCGGGACGCCGGTTCTGCTCGATCACCTGCTCCCGGAAAATCCGCTCGCGTAGCACTTCGTAATAATTCTTGAGTTTCTTGCGCGCATCCTCGTCTTCCTCGGGAAGCCCCGCTTCCAGTTCCTTACGGATGTCTTTCACCAACGTGTAGCTCTCCGCCTTGGGATGCTTAGCGGTGTCCAGCGCATCCATGAGCCGTGCGCCAACCTTGCTCTTCAAATCGTCGAAGTATTTCTGATCGAACTCCGGAGGCGTCACCGTCCGCTTCGGTTTACCCACCTTGTTGCGCAAATCATTGATCGCTGCGCAAATCTTCTTGATCTCGTTGTGCCCAAACTCGATGGCTTCCACCACCGTCTCTTCGGGAACTTCCTTCGCCCCCGACTCGATCATCACGATCGCGTCGGCCGAACCCACCACCATGATGTTCACCTGGCTGTCGCGCATCTCCGAGTAGGTAGGGTTGGCAAGAAACTTCCCATCCACATAACCCACCCGCACCGCGCCAATCGGACCGAGAAACGGAATATCCGAGATGGTCAGCGCCGCCGAAGCCGCATTAATCGCCGCCACATCCGGATCGTTCTCCGTGTCCGCTGACAGCACGAACGCAATCACCTGCGTCTCGCATTTGAAGCCTTCCGCAAACAAGGGGCGTACCGGCCGGTCGATCATCCGGCTGGTCAATATCTCGCGCTCGCTGGGACGCCCTTCGCGCTTGATAAATCCGCCGGGAATCCGGCCGCCGGCATAGGTGTACTCGCGGTAATCCACCGTGAGCGGAAAGAAATCAATCCCCTCGCGCGGATCAGGGTTCGCCACTGCGGTCGCCAACACCACGTTGTCGCCGATCCGCACCACAGCCGCTCCATGCGCCTGCTTGGCAATCTTGCCTGTTTCAAATTTGAGGTTTTTACCGCCGGAGAGTTGAACGCTAATTTCGGTTGCTTCTGGTTTCATGTTTCAATCCTTCTTTGGGCAGGAGGCGTCGGGTCGCACAGGACCGTACGCGCAAGATAAGCTTGTGCCAATAAAGTTCGAGCGGTGGACGGGAGACACGTTCCAACAATTCCTTGATTTCGCTCCTGCGGCCCTCCAGGGCGGCGGAACGAAAGGCGAGGTGCCGCGCACATACACTACTCCCGCGCGGCGTTCAGCATTCCTTACTTACGGATGCCAAGTTTCGTGATGACGCCCTTGTAGCGCTCCGAATCGTACGCTTTCAAGTAGTCGAGCAGGCGACGGCGCTTGCTGACCAGCATGAGTAGACCCCGGCGTGAACCGTGATCCTTTTTATGCGTCTTGAAGTGCTCCGTCAGATGTCCAATGCGCTCGCTTAGCAGCGCGATCTGTACTTCCGGGCTGCCCGTATCCGTGGCATGCGTCGCATAGGCGTCAATGAGGGATTTCTTTTGCTCTCTGGCTAGCACTAACCTGATGCACTCCTGTCTTCTCAGTTTCGATTTTTCTTTGTAACGTCCTTGAGAGTAACACGTTAGCGACAAACGTGTAAAGCAGTCCAGGTCTGCGATCCGCAATCAAACATGCATGCAGCCGAACGCAGCTCGAAGGTTCAGCAATAAGAAAATCATTCGGCGAGCCGAACCAAAGCGGGGTGACCGGCTGATCCGGCGAGCTTGCGCAGGTACTCCTCAAACGCACGGCGGAAATCGTGGGAACCCGCTATATTTATCTTGAGCACTCGAGTTCGGTGGGACGATGTTCCAACCAGCATCCTGCCCGCTGGGTTCGAGGTAAGAACATCTAATCATGCTGTCAGGCCGGAGAAGTGAGGAACTAGATCAACTCGAACGACTGCGAGGATCGGAGCTTCTCGTCGGCTTTGACCAAGGAAACACATAATCGTGCGCTGCCCCCATTGTGGCAATGAAAATCCCGGCGACCACCGCTTCTGCGGAATGTGTGGCAAGCCGCTCCCCGATCCCGCCGCCGAGATCTCCTCTCCGGTCCCCGAGCGCGCTCCACGCCACGAGCCGGCCGGTGCTGCTCCTGCCTACACGGGTGGAATCTTCAACCTCGGCGCGCCCTCTGATGCTCCCTATCAGAGCCTTGACTATCTGCTCGACGATGAGGACGAACCCAAATCCCATACCGGGCTTATTCTTTTCGGACTGGTAGCGCTGGCCCTCGTCGTCGGCCTCGGCTATCTCCGTTTTCGTAACGTAGGCTTCCCCTTCCCAAAGCCTCGGTCGACAACCTCGCAGACTGCGCCCACGCCTAGTCCCGCGGACTCCGCCGCCCCCGCTCCTGATCAACAGAACGCGCCCGCCGCCCAGCCCAGCGCCCCCGCACCCAGCAGTCCGCCGCCTAGTACTCCAGCGGGCCCCAGTCCGGCACCCGCGAATCCAGCACCCTCGAATCCGGCGCCCGCTCCTGGCGCTTCCCCGAGCACCCCAGCGGAATCGAATCCAGCGACAACTCCAGCGAATGCCGCTCCCGCCGAATCGAATGCGCCAGCGCCCGACAGCACGAACAATAAGAGTTCGGACAAAGAATCCGAAGCACCTGCTGCTGAGGCTCCCGCGCCTGCCAAACCTGCCGAGGCAGTTCCTGCCAAGCCCAAGCCGAAGCCCTCTCCAAAGACTGCACCCAAACCGTCCGACAACGTCGTGCTCGGCGAACAGTATCTCTACGGACGTGGTGGCGTGCCCCAGAATTGTGAACGCGGCCTGCATTACGTCAAGCCTGCTGCCGATCAATCCAATCCCAAAGCGATGATCACGATGGGCGCCCTCTACGCCACGGGCCACTGCATCTCCCGCGACCTGCCGACCGCGTATCGCTACTTCGCGCTCGCTCTCCGTCTCGACCCCGAAAACGGCCCCCTCCGCCAGAACGCTGAAATGGTCTGGAAACAAATGACCGCGGAAGAGCGCAAGCAGGCGATCCGCCTCACGCAGTGATAATGGCGGCAATGACCCTCTGCATAGATCCGGAATTCAGGACGTCGTTCGGCACTGTTGCAAATGCCATCGTCGACACGAACGCGTAAACAACAAGGTGGACCGATCCTTCTACCCCAACGCCCCGCCCTGTGCTACCGTATCGCGGACTGAAGGAGTCTGCGATGTCCACGCCATTTTCCCGTCGCGAAATTCTGCAGAAATCTCTCGCCCTCGGCACGCTCGTGATCGCTTCCTCCCACGGCCCCTCCGCCATGCTTCATGCCCTCGAACAGAGTGAAGAACGCAAACCCACGCCGCCCAACGACCTCGGTCCCTTTTACAAACGGCTCGCCCCCGAAACCACCAGCCTGCGCGTCGCCGGTGATCCCGGCATGCCGCTTGCTGTTTCCGGCCAGATCTTCGATACGCGCGGTGAGAAGCTTTCCGGCGCAGTCCTGGAAGTCTGGCAGACTAACCATGTCGGCCACTATGACGTGGAAGGCTACCGCTATCGCGCCAAGCTGATCGCCGATGCCTCGGGTGCCTACAAATTCGACTCAGTGGTCCCCGGACACTATCCTGACCGCGTGTGCCAACACATCCACTATCTCGTTACCGCGCCCGGTCACAAGCCGCTCGTCACCCAACTTTATTTCGCCACCGACCCGGTCTTCGAGGGTGACCCCGACAAGAACTTCACTCGCGATCCCCTTATCCACAGCCGCGAACTCGTGCGTCCCGTAACCCTTGCGGGTGACCCGAAAGACATCATTGCCAAAGTGCAATTCGAGCTGTGCCTGGAGCGCGCATGAGACGTTTCTTCCCTCATCTGATCGCGGTATTCACGCTGGCACTCTCAGCGCTCGCGGCCGACTCGCCAACTCTTCGTCAAACGTTCCCCCTGCCTTCCGCCGTCAGCACTGTTTTCACAGCGATCTCCCCGAACGGCCAACGCGTCGCTGCCGCTTGCAGCGACGCAAAAATTCGCCTTTGGGACATCGTCTCAGCATCTCTTCAGAACACCTTGGATCTGAAGGGGGAGCGTCCGAACATCGTCCGCTTCTCCCCGGACGGCGCACTCCTCGCAGCTGGCGGTTCGGATGGAGCGCTACGCGTCTGGGATTCCTCCGGCGCATTGCGTTATGACTTCAAGCTTGCCGCTGAAATCGATGCCATCGCCTTTTCTCCTGATGGCACTCGCATCGCGGCCGCGCCCAACGGCCTACCCGTTGAGATTCGGGAGCTCGGGGCGAATAAACTTCTTGCTTCGCTTCCCGCGACGTTCGGCGGGTCCGCATCCCTCGCTTTCTCGCGCGATGGGCGCTGGTTCGCCAGCGCCGACACCGACACCGAAATTCGCATCTTCGATGCCCGCGACTTCACGCTCCATGCGCGTATCACCGATCTGTTGCTGGAGCCGCTGGCTCTCACTTTCTCGCCCGACGGCAGCCGCATCATTGCAGGCGGCGCAGATGGAGTTATCACTCTGATCGAAACCAACACCGGCAAGATCGTGAAGTCACTTCCCAAGCAGGCCGATGTCGTATTTGTTCTCCGCGCTTCTCCCGACGGCAAATCCGTCGCGGCAAGTTATTTCAATCCCGACCAGATCTCCGCGCCCGGTCGCTTATTGATTTGGGATGCGATCACAGGATCTCTACGCAGCACCGTTTCAACGACCGAAGGTGGATTCAACGGCGGAGACTACGTCCACGACGGCACACTCCTCGTCACCAGCAGCTCCGAAAAAGAGCTGAAAATCTGGTCCATTCGTTAATTCGGCCGCGCCTGCATCACGATCCAGAGCGCTCGTCTCAGAAACCTATCGCAGCGCTTGCCAGAACACGGTGCCTCGCGATTAGCACGCGCCAGCCGCGAAGCGGCGACATTCATTAGCCCCGGGCGTAAGCTCCGCATCACGCCCAAGCCCCGGAGGGGTGATAGCAACGCGAGCGCGAGCCTCAGCGCCGCAATTTAAAAATCTGCAACCGCGCAACCTTCGCGCGCTTAACACTTCCGCCTTGCCAAAAAAAAAGCCAAATACTCACAAGCTACCTCAGCTTCAACGCCCAGGCTCCCAGCCCGTGGGTTGCCGCATATAGCACGCGGGCTCCCGGCACGATTGTCAGCCCGGAAACTTCCACGTTTGGCATGCCGCCGGCCGCCAGGTTCCATTGCGTGAAGCCGCCGAGCCTCCTGTACACGCCGAAATCGCTCGACGCATACAGATCGCCGGTCACCGGGTCGTAAGCAACATCGGTAATCGGCAGATCGGCCAGGTTCCTGCTCCGGTCCACAAACGTCACCGTTTGCGTCTTAGGATCGTAGGTCACTTCGAACACGTGACCCGGCGTGCTGGGCGTGGTACGGCTATAACCGCTATAGGAAATCCAGGCATGATTGGCGTTCGCCGGATCGATGGCAATCCCACTCACGAAACGATTCGGCGCCAAGGTCGACGTCGTATCGATGCGCGTGAATGTCACCGCTGTCTCCGGTTCCGCATCCGCATTAGCTGTGATGAACAAACGGCCCGTGCTGGTCGCCACCCACATGGTAGAGCTATCCGACGATGCCCTCGCGATGGCGGCTACATCGCCGCCCGCCAGTGTTCCCAGCGTCGCGTCGGTCAGCGCTGTCGGCCCCAGAGGCACCCAATCACCGCACGTTACCTGGAAGTGTCCGGTGAATTCGTTGCACTGGAATCGGAACTGCGGCAACGTCATCGTTCCCACCCCATCGGTCTTCGTCCGGAACACTGTGACGGTGCCCGCGAACATGGTTTTGCTCACGACCGGGTCGCTGATGATCGGAATGTAGAACTCCCCGCCGGTGTTCACGATGGGATCGGCGATCCAGTTCCAGTCCGAGGTCTGCCCGTTCGTGAAGTTCACATCGACCTGCGCCAGAAAGTAGGTGTGGAACCGGAACGCAGCATTCTTGACGTCAAAGCCGGACTGGCCGCCGTCACCAAAAATGGTGTTGCGGAACAACCCTGGCGTGACCGTGGATTGCCACGTGCCATTGTCCTGCGTGCCGCCTTGCAGCAGCGTGGAGTCAAACGGGCTTACCGAGAGGCTGTAGAACTGCAGCGTCGACACTCCCCGATTGATGCCATGCAACTCAGTCGGCACCGCCGAGAGCAGCTGCAGGCAGCGAGTCAATGCGGCGCCCGTCAAGTTGCGGGTTGCGCACGTCGACGAGATGTCGGTCAGCATTCCGCTGGAACGCATCATGCCGCCGTCATTGCCTTCGAAGAATTGCAGCGGGTTGTTCGGATTGGTCACCAGGAAGTGCTGGTCCGGATGCAAGCCGTTGGGATGCAGCACATCGGTCGCGTCCATGGTCTGATCGACGAAGCTGGCGCCAGCGTTCGTGGAAAGCACGACCCCGCGTCCATTCGAGATGCCGCCGGTTTCGCCGTATTGGTACGAGCCCAGGATGTACACCATTTCCGGATGTCCGGCGGGCGTGTACACGTAGTTGTCGTACCAGCACTGGCCGGTGCAGGTGTCATAGCTTCCGTAACCACGATTCGCCAGGTTACTGCTGGAAAGAAGCAGGAAATTCGGCGTGCCTGCGGAGACGTTATTGCTGCGATAGAAGCTAGCCGGAGGCGCCTGCTCCTGGCCGATGAGCAGGTACATGCGCGTAGCCTTCCCCTGCAGCTTGGCCACAGCGATTTCCGCCCGCTCCGTGAAGCTCGTCGACGGTCCATCGGCGATTGGCTGGAAGATCTGGATCCAGGTGCTGCCGCCGTCGCTGGAACGCCAGACGCCACGCGCGTAGGCCGAGGCGTACACGACGCTCGGATTCCAGGGATCGACTGCCACACGGCGCACGCCGCGTGGCGAACACGGGGTCAAGTTGCGGGCCACATTGGTGGGAAGGATGCAACCTTTCGTCGTCGCAGCTCCGTTAAACAGGAAGCTCCAGCTCGCGCCGCCGTCGGTTGACTTGTACAAACCGAAGGGCGGAGCACCGGGCGCGAGCGACACGGCGCCGCCGGCCACCGAGGACAAGCCGCGGATGGCTCGGGTGGTGGCAACGTAGATGGTGTTCGAATTGGTTGGATCGATGGCGATCGATCCAATCGCGCGCGCGTTGAAATGCGACTTCCCGATCGGTCCGGTCCAGGTGTCGCCGCCGTCGGTCGACTTGTACAGCCCGACGCCTGCTTCGCTATCACTGGATGCGTTCGCCTCGCCCGTGCCTACCCACACCGTGTTGGGATCATTCGGATCCAGTTCGATCGAACTGCCCGAATTGATTCCAAACGAGCCCGAAAGATACGTCCACGTGGGCTGCGTCGCCAGAGCGTCATTGGTCCGCCACACTCCACCGCCCGCCGCAATCGCCCACAGTCGACAGTTTCCCGGAACACATACCGGCGAGATCGCCAGCGCAGTCGTTCGTCCTGCCGCCTCATACGCATTGGGAACGTAGTTGAACACATTGCGGAACGGCGAGAAGGGATACAGCGCGCGCGTCGGTCCCAGCGAAACCCAACCCCCTGTGGTTGTCGCCGCACTGATCGCAGCCGTCGTCATCGTGCCGGTGCTCGCCTGAAAATTCGCGACGTGCTGCAGGTGCGCTGCCCGCGCCCCTTCCGTCTTATCAATCGATATGTCCTTCGCCGGATACGCGCGCGTCCGGAAGCGCCACTCCGCAGCCGACCCTGCCGGGCCTTCGCCCGGAGTCGCTTCCATCAACTTCTCCAAGTGACGTCGCAGTGCGGGAGGGAGGTTCTCCGTCGCATCTTGATCCCCGCCCATTGGCTCGCCGCGCTCACCCACGGCCGCGTTTTGGTCGGGAATTGTTTGCCCATCGAGGTACAAGTTCGCCGGGCTCTGTGCAAAATTGAGATCTGGAGACACGCTGCCCGAATTCGTAGCGATCACCAAACCCGCCGCAACTACCACAAGCATCAGAAAGCTGAGGGCCAGCACAACTCGGTTCATAACACTCCTGTGGGTAATGTTTGGTGGTACGTTTCTGTTGCCCAACCTGGTCTGTTGCCTAACCTGGAAATCGCTGAAAAAAGGAAAGTCGCCAAACTGCCCGACAGACGCCATGTTTCGGCTACTCGTGCGGAAAATTGGCGCACGCATTATTGTGGGCAATGCCTACGACTGTCAATAGGTGGTGTCGACCTGCTCCTGTCTGGTGACTGGGGTGCAAAACTCTTGCTGCACGTCCACAGAGCGCGCCCCGTACCTAAACCCGCACAAAACTGAAGCCCAGAGCCAGATGCTGCCTCGATGAGAAGGTGAACAGACTTCGAAGGATGAAAACAAATGCGGCATCGACTCCGCCAGCCTGCCTGGCCCAGCGCTAGCCATGATCGCCAGTCGATACTATGGACTTTCCCTGAAAAACTCCGTCTGCCGCGCTACGCACTCGTTTTGCGCAGATGCAAAAGTTCGCCTCCCGAATTGATGGCCCGAAAGTGTGGGAACTCTGGCACGTTCGTGCCATTCTCAAGTACCTTAGGAGGCCTTAGATTCCCTCTTGAGCAGCACTTGGGGGAGGGCTGTTCGGGCGAGCGTCCCGTGACTCTTTGAGTCTGGGACGTTTCGTTTTTTGGACTCCAAGGACGCCCTGGAACTCTAGCCCTGGCAGACCATTTTCAAAGCCGCAATCTGAAATCTAAAATCTGCACTCTGAGATCTGCAATCCAAAACTCGCGCCCGGACTATGCAATAAAAAACCCGCGACCGAAGCCGCGGGCTGAACTGCATTCTCAGCGAGCCTACGCCCGCATCTTCTCTCCAAAGTCCTTCTCGAACTTCCTCAATTTCGGTGCGATTACAAACTGGCAGTAGGGCTGCGCCCGATTGTTGTCGTAGTACTCCTGGTGATACCCCTCGGCCACATAAAACGTCGACGCCGGCTCCACGCTCGTCGCAATCGGCTCCGGAAACGCCTTCGCCTCGTTCAACGCTGCAATCGTGTCCTCGGCCTCCTGCTCTTGCTGCTTTGAGGTGTAGAAGATAACCGACCGGTACTGCTCGCCTACATCATTGCCTTGCCGGTTGACCGTGGTCGGATCGTGAACGGCGAAAAACACTTCCAGGAGATCGCGATACGCAATCTCGTTGGGATCGAACTTCACGCGCACGACTTCCACGTGGCCGGTGTCGCCATTGCAGACTTGCCGATATGTGGGATTCTCGATCTGGCCGCCCATATACCCCGACACGACCTCTTTCACCCCGCGCAGCCGTTGAAATACCGCCTCGATACACCAAAAACATCCGCCGCCAAAAATCGCTGTCTCTTCCTTTGTCATGGCCATTGGATGTCCACCTCCCCTCGAAAGTTCCAGCGTGCGAGAGGATCTAACTATAAAGCATGATGGAGGGACGGGCGTTCCTGCGCGTCCGGCGGCGAGGACGCC
>Ga0209806_1000911_pt1 | contig 19971 bp, 19 predicted proteins | sample GraSoiAngelo_152_FD_186166 | JGI IMG/M metagenome (GOLD analysis project Ga0209806, IMG submission 186166) | Grasslands soil microbial communities from the Angelo Coastal Reserve, California, USA - 14_1009_12_30cm (SPAdes) (version 2) | ecosystem: Environmental > Terrestrial > Soil > Grasslands ... | reverse complement strand
GCCATGTTGGAAAAGACGGCTAAGATCACGGCCGAAATCGAGTTTCACGAGGGCTAGCAGTTCGTTGGCAGTTTTTGGAAGTGGCGCATTCATTCACGAACATGAAACCCAGGGTAATCCTTTTTACCCAACCCGATTGCCCGCCGTGCCACATCGTCAAACTGTTTCTGACGGAGAGAGGCGTAGCTTTCGAAGAGCGGGACATTACCCGGAATGCTACCGCCATGCGCGAGCTGACCGAAAAATACAACAGCCATTCGACCCCGACACTGGTGATCGGGGATGAAGTCATGGTCGGGTTCAACCCTGAACGGCTCGACGAAATCCTTGGCGAATAAGCCGCACCCCATCCGCGGCTATGCCTACATTGCGGCCGCGACCTTCATGTGGGGGATCGCGGCTACGCTGGGGAGGGCAGCGTTTACCGGGCGATTGCTTCCCTCGGGCAAGGCGCTGCAGCCGATCGATCCACTGATTCTCTCGCAAAGCCGCACGACGATTTCTTTCCTGGTGTTGCTGCCGATTCTCTGGGCGCGCCGAGGCTCAGCGAATCTGAGGCTTCCGGCCGTAGATTTCGGACGTATCGTGCTGCTGGGTGTGCTGGGCGTGGCCGCGTCGAATTATTTTTATTACCTCTCGATTCAAAGAACGAATGTGGCGACGGCGATCATTCTGCAATACACCGCGCCTGTGGTGGTGTTGCTGTACATGGTGGCACGGGGTTTCCAGCGGCCAACCCTGCAGCGAATCACGGCGGTGGGGCTGGCCGGGGTTGGAAGCGCCTTGGCGATTGGGATCGCCGGGCCAGGCGGATTCCGGCTTGATGCGCTGGGTGTGGGAGCAGCGATTCTCGCGGCCATTTCGTTCGCGTTCTACAACGTTGCCGGGCACCAGATTCTGGCGCGCTACGACCGCTGGATCGTGCTGCTCTATACGACATTCAGTGCAGGCGTGTTCTGGCTCATTGTGAATCCTCCGTGGAAGCTCGCGGCGGCACACTATTCGGGATTGCAATGGGAGTTCTTGCTGGTGTTCGCATTCGTATCGGTGCTGGCGCCATTTTCGTTTTACTTCGCAGGCTTGCAGCACCTGGAGCCGACACGCGCGATCGTGGCGAGCTGCCTGGAGCCGGTGTTCTCGATTGTGCTGGCGGCGCTTTTGCTGGGCGAGAGTTTGCGGTCGATTCAGGCACTGGGGATTGTGATCGTGCTGGTGGCGATTGTGATCGTGCAGTTGCCGGAACGGGCGGGCGGTGAGGTTACGGTGGTCGAGCCGATCGAGTGAGTTACGGGTTTCGAGGAAGTCGGCACGATCCAAATGGTCGCGATTCACCACAAAGGACACGAAGGGCGCCACTAAGGGCGTGGACCAGGATTTTCCTGAAACTCGAAACCTGATACTTGAAACTCGAACCCGAGTTGAGCTCCGCTCGACCGGGCAGGCGAGCGGCGTCTGCCCCTATGTTTATTCGAGCACTTTTCCCCTGGTCTCAGGCAACTGAGTTGCCGCCAGCATCGATAAGAAGAATCCTGCCGCGCAGAGGTAAAAGGCCCAGCTCAGCCCTTTGGTTTGGCCGACTCGGCCGATCACGTAAGGCGCGATAGAACTCATGGTGCGTGCGCCGTTGTAGGTGAATCCGAGTGCGCGCGCTCGCAGCCGGGTGGGGAAGATTTCGCTACCGATAATGCCGGAGCCGGAGAAGAAGCCTGTCCCAAAGAACGCGGTCAGGGCGCCCAGCACCATGATCAACCAGGGATTGCGGGCGGCGGCATAGAGCGGAACGAGGATTGCCGCGGTCAGAGTGTAGAGCATGTAGGAACGCCTGCGGCCGAGGCGATCCGCGATCCATCCGAAGCTGGCGTATCCGGGGAACATTCCGAACAAATTCAGCGACACGAGCAGCGTGGTTACACCCATCACCCCGAAGCCGCGTCCTCCTTGGCTTACCGGGAGCGAGAGATATGGCGGCAGCCACGTGAACAGACCCCACCAGGCAAACATGCCGAAGAAGTTGGCGAACAACAGCGCAAACGTGTGCCGCACAAAGGGGGGCTGGAAGATCCGCGCAAAACTGGAGTGGTCGTAACCTGCCTGGGCTTCCGCAACGCGCTTAGATTCCTGCGCGAGGCGATGGTGTTCCTGCCACATCTCAGATTCGGGGACGCGGCTCTGGATCCAGAGCGTGATGGCTGCGGGCAGAACCCCGACGAAGAACACCATGCGCCAATCGGCGTAGTGCAGCACGATGCCCGCGACCAGGGCCGCCAGAGCGTAGCCGATGGCCCAGGAACTCTGCACCACCGAGATCGCTTTGGCGCGCAGTTCGGTGGGCCAGGTTTCGGCGACCAGCGTAGCTCCGGTGTTCCACTCTCCGCCCATACCGAGGCCAAGGATGAAGCGGAAGATCGCGAGCATGAGAATGGAAGTCGACAAGCCCGAGGCGAATGAGCACAGGGAATAGGTCAGGATGCTGAGCATCAGGGCGCGCTTACGTCCGATGCGATCGGCGATGAAGCCGAAGAGCACACCGCCGATGCCGGAGGCGAGCAAGGTCAGGGTGGCGAGGAAGCCCGAAGTGGCCTTGCTCATGCCGAGGTCGCGCATGATGTGGGTCAGCACTAACGCGTAGAGCATGGCGTCGAAGGCATCGAGCATCCAGCCGAGCGAGGCAGCCAGCAGAGTTCTGCGCTGATCGACCGTGGTGTCGGCAAATGTGGCGGTGGGCATTCGGGAGATTCTCAATTTCAAGTGTGCGGTTGGCAACAGAAAACGTTGAACTCCAGCGAGAGGGGGCGAAACCATTAGAATGGCAACCGGCGATTCGCTATGACTCTCATGCCTGCCCTGTTTTTCGGACACGGGAATCCGATGAATGCGCTCCTGCGGAATGGCTATACGGAGAGGTGGACGGCCATCGGAACGAACCTGCCCAGACCTAAAGCGATCCTCTGTGTTTCCGCGCACTGGTATGTTCCTGGGGCCGCGGTCACAGTAAACACCGCGCCGCGAACGATTCATGATTTTGGCGGATTCCCCCGCGAGTTGTACGAAGTTCAGTATCCCGCGCCGGGCGATCCGGACCTTGCCCGGCGTGTACAGAAATTACTAGCGCCTCTCGCGGTCGAACTGGATGAGCGCTGGGGACTGGACCATGGGACGTGGTCGGTGTTGTGTCATGTCTATCCCAAGGCTGACATTCCCATCGTTCAGTTGAGCATTGACGAGACCAAGCCTGCCTCTTTTCACTACGAAATTGGTCAGCGCCTGGCGCCCTTGCGGGAAGAAGGCATTCTCATTGTCGGCAGCGGGAACCTGGTGCACAACTTGCACACGTACGCCTGGGGACGGCACGCAGTCGATCCGTTTGAATGGGCCGTGCGCTTTGAGCAGGAGGCGCGCGGGTTGCTGCTTTCCGGCGACCACAAGCCGCTCATTCACTACGATCGTCTGGGACGGGATGCAACCTTATCCGTGCCGACTCCGGACCACTACTTGCCGTTGCTGTACGTGATCGGGTCAGGAGCCGCGAAGGAACCGCTTACGTTTCCGGTGGAAGGAGTGGATGGAGGATCGATCTCGATGCTGACCGTGCAATTGGGATGAGCCGGAGGCTACCTGAGAACTGCATCTTAAGAGAACGAGCTCAGGCGGCGAGAACACAGCGGATTTTGGCTTTCATCTCGGCATGTTCCCATTTGCAGATCGTGCCGTTCGAGGTGGGCCGCCCTTTCCGGGTGTGCATGAGAAGTTGGCAGGCGCCGGGCTGCCTTACTGCCAGGCCCTTCCGGAGTGCGTCGAAATCCACGTCTCCTACATGTTCATCCACGAGCATTAAGTCAAAGCGAGCTTTTTCTGAGAGCGCCAATGCCTCACGTCCGCCCCAGGCGGTGGCGGTACTGTAACCCTCGCCCTCCAACAAGCGCTCCAGCGCGATGAGAACCTGTTCATCGTCATCCACAATCAATATTTTGATAGGATCACTGGCCATACTAGTACCCCCGGTTTCGTTTACGGCGCGTACCTACGTGCTCGGCTCGAAGACGCAGAGCCCTTAATAAAGTGCTCGGCCTTCCGAATGAGGGGTGATCGGTATAAGAACCGCGTTACACCGGGTGGAGGGCCGAGGTGAATCCATCTTGGCGGGTAGTTTGAGGAGCGTCTGTGACGGTGGTCACATGGAAGCAAGAATTGTCGACACTTAGGTATTAGGGTATCCCAGTTCGATTGGGTCGGGCCGAGCGTGTGTTCATCAGTGAATGGCCCGTTGGGAAATGAATTTAAACGTAAGCGCGAGCGAAGGGAGCAATCCGATGAAACCACGTCCGGACGACGACGTGCCTGCCCTGCGCTATGGGAGCATGAGCCTCGAGGAAATTCAGGAAGGCGTGAGCGCCGAGGCGGTCGGTTATGCCGCGGGCTTGCTGGTGGAAGCCCTTCGCCATTATGAATCGAGCGCGTTTAGCGCGCGCCAGCAGAACCTTACTTTAACCGAAGCACAGATGATTGCGGCGAATTTGATCGCGAAAGTATCGGCTCACCTGGATGACAAGACGATGGAGGAACAAATGGCGCGAGTGCGCCGTGCGATTCGAGAGGTAAAGTCGTGACGCGCATCACGAGCGGCCGCGGGCGATGAACTCTCTCATGGCAAATTCAGGCGAGCGAGCGCAAGCAAAAGCCTACTTCGTCGGGGGTAGCTGAAAGACAACGCCTCGATCCGAATTCGCCGTCTTGGTGGCGGCGACGTCCAAATCCGCAAGCGGCACTTTCTTGGAATCATCCGCCGTGTAAATCCAAAGACTCTGGCCGACGATTGCGTAGTTGCGGGCTTCGATGCGATGTCCATCATGGAAAACGAGCACGGTCGTGGGAGTGACTTCGTCCGGTTCGACGGCAACTGGTGGCGTAGTGGTTGCCGTGGCAGCGGCCGTAGTTTTCTTGGAGGCTGCTGGAGGAGTGCGCTTGGTTCGGGGCGGAGTCGCCACCTTTGCGGCCTGATTGGCCTGCAACTGTTCGAGGATGGAATTCACCTGCGCCATTTGATTTTTCAGCTGGTCCAGTTCGGCGCGAAGCTGCTGGACCTCAGTGACGAGATCGGAATCCGGTGCCTGCTGGACAGCGGGCGTGTCCGTCGCTTGCGGCGGAGCTGCAGCGGGAACTTCGGCAGGTTCCTGGGCACGCAACATGGAGACGCTCCCTACTCGCGCTACAAATACGAGAATCGCAAGAAACCGATAAAAACGCGACATGAATTCCACCCGTTTGGCCTTGGTTAGGCAGCCCACCCGATTGGCCCTATTGTTGGACTCTATTCATACTCAATTTTAAGGTCAAGGTGGAATGGCCCTTCCGGGCGGGTTTGGACAAGGAAGCTCCGGAGTTACCTTGAGCCGAAACCGGCGCCTGTGGGATCAATCTAATCGAACGCGCCTGAAAAGGCGGTGCGCATGCGGATGGTTCAGTTTCGCGACGACGATGAAGGCGATCCGCAAGTAGGCGCTGCGGAAGCGCGGAGCCGGGAGAACGAAAGCCGGATCCTTAGTCCGGCTTTCTTGCGTCAGGTTGGAGTTGTTTTAGTTAGGCATCACGACGGTGTCGATGACGTGAATCACGCCATTTGACTGGAATACATTGGCGATCGTCACCAGTGCCGTGCCCCCCTTTTCGTCCTTCAGCATAATGTGCTTCCCATCGTGCAGCATGACCCAGAGCTTACCGCCTTCCACGGTGGTGAGCTCTGCGGTACCGTTGCCGTCCCGGATCTTTTTCAACAGGTCCGAGGAACTCAAACGTCCCGCTACCACGTGATAAGTGAGAACCTTGGTGAGCAGGGATTTGTTCTCCGGCTTCAACAGGCTATCGACCGTCCCGGCTGGAAGCTTGTCGAAAGCTTCGTTGGTGGGAGCAAACACCGTGAACGGTCCTGGACCTTCGAGGGTATCGACCAGTCCGGCAGCTTTTACTGCCGCGACCAGGGTGGTATGGTCCGAGGAATTGACGGCATTCTGGATGATGTTCTTCGCTGGGAACATTTCTTTGCCCCCAACCATCGGATTGTTCATCGCTGCGACGGCGGAACTGATCGCCATAGCCGCGAGTACCGCAATAATCGTGAGTTTCCCACGCGTGCTCTTGGAGTCCTTTTCTGGATGAATTTTGCGGCTGCATCTTAAGTACGAAGAATGAGCGCGAGCGGATTGGTGCTGGCGGAAGAATTCTGCGTGAAGGTTTGTACAGTGTTTTGCAGATAAGATGAACCTAACGTGGATTAATTTCTCAATATAAGGGAGCGTGAAAGCCGAATAGACATACCCTCCGAGACGACACGATTTCGCACTGCAAAGCTATGCAATGTTCTGGGCAGTAATCCCACGCTCGGTGAGAGCAGAACCCACGATGCGGGCTGGTACTCTGGCCTGAAGTCACGTACGGAATAATTTTGTCGATGATATACGTGACAGCGATTCTATTTGCTAGAATCGTTCACCAGGGGGTTACATGCCTAACTTGGACAAAGTAGTCAGGTCGTTGGTTTCGGAGCAACGAACGTTACAGAGTAAGTTAAATCAAGTGGAGTCTGCCATTGCCGCGCTGCGTGGAGTGAGTCAAAACGGACGAAGCGCCGTGACTCGCCCCAAGCGGGTTTTGTCAGTCGCCGCGCGTCGGCGAATCGCAGCTGCACAGAGAGCTCGTTGGGCGAAGTACAAACAGCAGAAAAAAGCTGCTGCTTAGTTTGAACGAGCGAAGCGAGTAGATTACATTTTGGCCTAGATAGAAATCGTCGGTTCCTGATGCTTTTTCCGCGCCGTTCGGAGGCCTCAGGAACCGGCGATTTTGCTTTTGCTCAAAATGACGAGACAGAGTGATCTTCTTCGTGCGGGCAGCGGCGTAGGTCAGGGTGTCGAGTGGATCGAGAGAGTGCTCGTAGCCTCCTGGCAGCAAGCCGTTCGCGGTGACTGGGTACGGAGTCTTTGGCTTGACCGGCCAGAGCAGGCGCTCGATGGTCCATTGGACTGTCATAGCCCAGAGCTTCGGCGCATTGTCAAGCGACCAAGGCCGCCGGGACGGCGGCGCTACAGTAGCGCCGGCATCCTGCCGGCAATCGCGACCTTTGCGGTTCAAAGCTTCTGCCATGCATAGTTGCTTCACTCCAACTGCAACCTATATTCTTCCCCGTTATGTCTACGCTGGTGGAATGCGTTCCGAATTTTTCTGAGGGCCGCGACAAAACACGCGTTGACGCCATTGTCGAGGCTATGAAGGTCAGCGGTGTTTACCTGCTCGACCGCGAGATGGACGCCGATCATAACCGCTGCGTCATCACGCTGGTCGGCGAGCGCGAGGCTATTCAGGAGGCGGCCATCCGCGGTGTAGGCAAGGCGGCGGAGTTGATCGATCTCACCAAGCATCAGGGCGCTCATCCGAGAATGGGCGCGGCGGATGTGGTGCCGTTTATTCCGATTGACGGCGTCACCATTGAAGATTGCGTCGCCATGGCCCGGCATGTGGGAGCGGAAATATGGAAGCGGTACCAGGTTCCGGTGTACTTGTACGAGGCCGCGGCCACTTCGCCGGAACGAACGAACCTCGAGAACATTCGACGCGGTCAGTTTGAAGGAATTCGCGATGAAATTGCGACTAATCCGGCGCGGCGTCCGGATTTTGGCGAACCGCGCGTGCATCCGACCGCCGGCGCGACGGTGGTAGGAGCGCGCAAATTTCTGATCGCCTACAACGTGTTCTTGAACACTCCCGATGTCGACATCGCAAAGAAGATTGCCAAAGCCGTGCGCTTTTCGAGCGGCGGCATGCGCTTCGTGAAAGGCGCGGGCTTCCTGGTGAGGGGACTGGCGCAGGTGTCGATGAACCTGACCGACTTCGAGCAAACCCCGGTGCACCGCGTCTTTGAGTTGGTGAAGCGGGAAGCTGCGCGCTACGGGGTCATGCCGGTCTCCTCAGAAATCGTCGGATTGATTCCGAAACAAGCGCTGGAGCAGGCGGCGGAGTGGTTTCTCCAGGTGGAGAATTTTGATTCGTCGTTGATCCTCGAAAACCGGCTCGCGGCTGTGATGGGCGGCAAAATGGCTATCGGCGGGCTTCGCGCGGGCGTGGAACCTTTCGTGGAACAACTCGCCGCGCCCACGGCAACTCCGGGCGGAGGAAGTGCAGCGGCCGCAGCCGGAGCGATGGCGGCCGGGCTCGCCCACATGGTGGCGGCCATGTCCCGGGGCAAGAAGGCGTATTTGCAGCATGAGAACGAGCTCAGCGCGGCGATCGCGCGCTTGGCGCAGCTTCGCGAGGATTTGAAAGCGGCGGTGGATGCCGACGCCGCGTCCTACAACGCCGTGATGAAGGCCTACAAGCAGGCGCGAGAAGCGGCCGATGGCGACGCGATCATCACTGCCGCCTTGAAGGAGGCGACCCGCGTGCCCTTCGAAGTGGCTGAGCGCTCGCGGGAAGTAGGTCGCCTGGCGGAAAAGCTGGGCCCTATAACAAATCCGAACATGAAGTCCGATTTGACGACCGCATCCGCTCTGGCGCGCGCGGCGGTGGAAGGCGCGCTGGCCAATGTGGAGATTAATTTAGGTTCGATGAAGGACGCTAATTTTGTGCACGAGATGCGCGAGAAAATGCTGGCCTACGGTGCCCCAGGTTCGCGTCCGTTCTTTGGACGCTAACCTGGGGCCAGGAAAAACCTGCACCTGTCCGACGCCGCACGTCTTACTTTCTTGTTCGCGCGGCGTACTCGAAAATGATGACGGGCGTACTCAGTGATGATCAGACATCTCGAGATGCGTGGTATGCCCAGGTTAGCGTCCAAAGAACGGACGCGAACCTGGGGCACCCTGGGACCTGGCCAGGTGTCCAACCCGGCAACGGTGCTCCTGTACTTTAGTTTGTCCCGGCTTGCCGCTGGGCGGCATACAATTGATACTTATCGGGTTAACTCGACACGCGGATTTCGCATCCAAGTGGGTATTCCCAGAGGTCCTATGAAAAAGCTAATGGTTTTGCTTTCTTTGGTGCTGTTGGGTGCGGCGGCGTTTGCCATGCCGCTCGGAACAAGCTCGCGCGCCGTGATTCCGTCCGACATTCAGCAGATTATCTCGGTCGACTACCGGGCACTGCACGACTCGCCAACGGCCCAGGCGCTGAAGGAACAAGTATTGCCCGATAGCCTCAAGCAGTTTGAGAAGGCGCTGAAGAGCGTTGGGATTGACTCCGATCGCGATGTCGATCAGCTTACCTTCGCCGCCTATCGGATGGGCAAGCAGGGCGTGAAGGTGGTGGGCATGGCGCAGGGTTCGTTTTCGTCGAAAACCGTGCTGAAGCGGATGAAGATGAAAAAGATCATGCCGGCAAAATACCGGGATTCCTCCCTCTACTCCATGGGCAACGGGATGATCATGACCTTTTTGGATGAGAACACACTCCTGTTCGGCGACGATAGCGCGCTCAAGGGTGCGCTCGACGCGCGCGATGGCTTGATCCCGACCCTGGATTCCAATTCGCAGATGGCCGACATGATGGCCGCGGTCGATGGGTCCGCGGTATGGAGTCTCCTCGACCAGCAGGGCACCCAGAACATGATGCGGTCCGCATTGGGCGATGCCTCGAAAGTGGCGGATTATGAAACCGTGAAGAAGCGCCTGCTGGGATCGCGCTACACCATGGATTTCTCCAGTGGCGTGAATTTCAATCTGGACGTGATCACGTCCGATTCGATGACTGCGGCGACCATGTCGTCGCTGGTGAAGGCGGGTATCCTCTACAAAAAGATGAATGCCACGCCCGTCGAGAAGGTCGCCATCGATGCCTTGACGGTCGACTCCGACAGCTCCAAGCTGGTTTTGCACTTCAAGACCGATGACAAGCAGTTCCAGGCTCTGATGAAGTCAGACTTGTTCGCGGCCGTTTCGAAATAAATAATTCACCACAGAGTCACAGAGACACAGAGAAACAGGTAGTGGAGCGACGGGCGTCCTCGCCCGTCGTCCCGCAAGGGACAGCTGCTCGGAATTTTTGAGTCCCCAGCTACGGCGGATGGCTTCGCAACTATTTCTTCTTGGCGGCCATGGCTTCGCGCTTCGATTTTGCCCAACCCTCTTTGGTAGTTTGGCGAGCGCGCCCAAGCGCAAGCGAATCCTCGGGCACATCTTCAGTGATGCAGGAGGCCGCCCCGATGTAGGCGCCTTTGCCGATCTTTACCGGCGCGACCAGCGTGCTGTCGCTGCCCACGAAGACGTTGTCGCCAATTTCGGTCTTGTGCTTGTGGATGCCGTCGTAATTGCACGTAATCGTGCCGGCTCCCACGTTCACGCCCGCGCCGATGTCAGCGTCGCCGAGATAGCTAAGATGGTTTGCCTTCGACCCCTTCCCCAGTTTGATCTTCTTGGTCTCCACAAAATTGCCCACGTGCGCGCCTTCTCCGATCTCGCTGCCCGGACGCAAGTGCGAGTAAGGACCGATGATCGCTCCGGAACCGACGCGGGCTTCATCCAGAATGGAGCCGGGACGGACCAGGACACGATCGCCGATTTCCGAGTTCTGGATCACGCTATAGGAGCGAATGCGGCAGTCGCTTCCGATCCGGGTGCGGCCCAGCAGTTGCACGAAGGGTTCAATGATCGTGTCGGGCCCCACCTCGACATCCGCATCGATGACGCAACTCTGCGGATAGAAGATGCTCGCGCCGGCATCCATGAGTTCGCGGCATTTCGCCATGCGGACGAGAGCGTCGATGTCCATCATCTCGGAGCGCGTGTTACTTCCCAGAATCTCGGCTGGGTTGGGAGTCTTCAGAGCGACCACCTTGGATTTTGCTTTGCCAAACACGGCGGCCATGTCCGTGAGGTAGTACTCGCGATGAGGATTGTCGGTCTTCAGGTCGCCAATGCGCGTGTAAAGCGGCTTGACGCCAAACGCGTAGAAGCCGGAGTTGATCTCGCGAATTTTTTTCTGCGCGGGAGACGCGGACTTTTCTTCGACAATCGCTTTCACTTCATCGCTCTTCGCCCCCTTGCGCAGCACTCGCCCATAGCCTGTAGGATTTTCGAGTTCGGCTGAGAGCAGGGTCATAGCGGCTTTGTTCTGGAGGTGAAAGTCGCGCAGGCGAGCGATGGTTTCGGCGGTGATCATGGGAGCATCGCCGGAAAGGACGATCACGTGATCGTAAGGAGCGAGCGCTTCGCGAGCGACCATCAGCGCGTGACCGGTGCCGCGCTGCTCTTCCTGCATGACAAAATTAACTCCGGTGTGCTGGAGAGCTTGGCGTACGCGATCGGCCTCGTGCCCGATGATGGCGTAGACGTCCGCAGCCGGAACTACCTTGGCCGCGGCGGCGATCACGTGCGCCAGAAGCGGCTTACCTCCGACTTCGTGGAGGACTTTGGGGTGCTTGGATTTGAGTCGTGTGCCTTTGCCGGCAGCCATGATGGCGATGGCGATGCGGGGCGTGTTGGATGTGGGCATCGGGTTCAATATAGCGCGAGTGACAGTCGTCAGTCGCTATTAGTCGCCAGTCCCCAGTCACTAGCAGAATCAAAACACCTGCCCACGACGTGGCCCAAGAGTTCGCGGCTGACTGCACGCCCGATGAAAATGGACGGCAGGAACTGAGAGCTGGAGACAGCTAGCGACAGGTGACTGGAGACTGGCGACTATTTACCGTCGCGCCGGGTTCGGTTCCAAGGCAGTCTTTCGCGGACTGCCAGCGGCTTGCGTCGCGATTTCCAGCAGATCGCGGGCTACAACATCGGTGGCGTGGCGGGCTACCCCAGCCTCTTCCAGGTAGTCACCGAGCACCGGACAGCAGCCCAATTGCTCGATCGCTTCCAGATCCGCCACGATTTGAGCGGCGCCTTCCAGCGCGTACTTGGCCTTCAATTCGTCGGAGACCGGCGTGCGATTGATCAAGGCATAGTCGAAAAGCTGCGCCTGGGCGTGACGGTTGAGAGCGCGGATGTGGTCCGCCGCCGTGAGTCCGAGGCTTTCGTTGGCTTGCGTCATCAGGTTGCAGATATAGACCTTGATGGCGGGCGAGTTGACAATGGCCTGCGCGATGCCGCGCACCAGCAAATTGGGGATCAGGCTGGTGAAGAGGGAACCGGGCCCGATCGTGATCACGTCCGCGCGCGCGATCGCTTCGAGGGTCTGGGGAAGTGGTTCAACACCCGGGGGAACCAGGAACAGCTCCTGGATTCGCCCTTTGCTCGCAGTGATCTTGGTCTCCCCACGTACCCGCGTTCCGTCTTCAAGTAAAGCTTCAAGCTCGATATTGGAAGTCGTTGCAGGGTAGATGTGTCCGCGGGTCAGCAAAATTTCCGATGACAGGCGTACCGCTTCGGCGAAGTCTTTGGTGATCGAGGTCAGCGCGGCCAGGAAGAGGTTGCCGAAACTGTGGCCTTCGAGACCAGAGCCCTTGTCGAAGCGATGACGGAAGAGTTGGGAGAGGAGGTCGGCGTCTTCCGACAGAGCAACGATGCAGTTGCGGATGTCGCCCGGGGGGAGCATGTTGAGCTCCTTACGCAGGCGCCCGCTGGATCCGCCATCATCGCTCACAGTCACGATCGCGCTGAGTTCCTGGATCGTGGGTTGCTCAGTGGCCGGCCGAAAGGATTCTCCCGGGGCTGGAACGAAATTCTTCAGGCCTTTCAGGAGCGTGGATAGCCCGGTGCCTCCGCCAATGGCCACCACGCGCAACGGTGTAGCGTAGACAGGATCCTCCCGCGAAGGAGGAGTCGGCCGCTGCTCTGATTCCATGAACTAGTAGGTCTCTTCTTCCGGGATCGCCGGCTCGGCGACCACGTCTGCGCCCGGATCGGGGTAGAGCAGCTCAGTGAAACGGGGGTCCTCCGACAGATTCTGGAAATCCGAGTCATTCCGCGCCTGAAAACGCAGGGCCGGGTTCAGGCGGATGGCTTCGTCCAGACTGCGCAACGAGTCCTCAACGTGGCCGGTCATGCACTCCAGCGCCGCCAGACCATAGATCACGTAGTCGGCCTTGGGCGACTGCTTCTGGAGCTTTTCCAGGTGCTCGCGGGCCTGCACATAGTCGCCCACGTTCATCAGGGAGACCGCGTAGTCAAAATGCTCTTCCGGGCTCTTGAACTGGTGCGTGACTTTTTCCAGGTGCTGGTTGCAGGTATTCATGTGCACGGAGGCGCGATCGCCCAGCTCCTTGCTGGGGCTTCCGACAACTTTTTGAAAATGCGTTTTGGCCTTGTCGAACTTGTGCTCCTGCATCGCGCGCAGGCCGGTTTCGTAGTTCTGAATAGCTTGCGCGACCCGCGGGTCGTCGGCCATGGATTTTTTCGCAGTAGGTTTCTGAGCCATGTGTAAAACTCTTCCAGTAGTTTTCGTAACTGCTCCTTGTTCTTGCAACTTGCAGGAGGTCAATTCAAGTATTTCATTGAGAAGTTGGGAAATTGAGTAATTGGAAAATTTGGAATTTTGCTATCCCGACCACGAGTTGCAATCATGCAATTTCCTGGTTACCCGCTTTGCGAACTTCGCGATCCCTTCGCGGTTAAGAGCTTTGTTCTTAAACGTCAACAAAGGTTTTTAACCGCGAAGATCGCAAAGAACGGCCGCGAAGGACGCGAAGAAAACCTCTTAATTACCCAATTTCCTCAATTCATTTCGGCGGCGGTTTGCAGATCGACTTGCTTCCACTCGCCCTTGATGATCCCTTGCCGAATTTGCGAAGGGGTCTTGCCTTTCTTGGTCTGATCGTAGGAGTAATACAACTCCTTCATGCAGGTGTCGCATTGGGCGCCGTGGGTGTTCTCAAAGCAGCTGTGCAGGCTGTTGTGACCCATGCCGCGGTCGCAATAGCAATAGCAAGGCTGCTGATGGATCACGTTAGGAATCTTGGCCGCCAGCTCGTAGGCGTGGGTCTGAAACGGGTACTGCGCGTTCTCCGCCCACAGATTTTCCTTGGGCAGGATGGGTGGAAGCTTCTTTCCCTTGGGCGGCGGCGCGGAGTTGTAGGCGGGCACGCCCTGGTCCGCCTGCGGGGCTGCCCACTGCGCCGAAACCGTCAGGGTCACGATGAACACGAACGCCAAGATGAATACACGCTTGAACATAGGGGACGGATCCTCGTTCAGCTATTGTAACCCGAGCCTGAGCCGGGCGCATCCTCCGAGAGTACGTGGAGCGACGGGCGTCCCCGCCCGTCTTCACCATGGTGGTAGCGAGGTCCGCTTCGACGGGCGAGACGCCCGTCGCTCCATAAGCAATCTCTCTGGCAGCCGCAAGTTCCGTATTAGAATCAAAATAAGTATGGCAGAGGGCGGAAGGCTCCCATCGTACAGCGAACCAGGCAGCGCGCCTGGTCCATCCCGCAGACGAAGCACACCGGTACTCGCCGTGTGGCTGCGGGATCTCATCATTTCGCTGGCGATTTCGGCATTCATCATCATCTTCCTGTACCAGCCCGTGAAGGTGGAGGGCACCAGCATGATGCCCTCGCTCGACGACCAGGAGCGCATCTTCGTCAACAAGTTCGTGTACCGGTGGGAGCCGATCGAGCGCGGCGACATCGTCGTCTTCCGCTATCCCCGGGATCCCTCGAAGAGCTACATCAAGCGCGTGATTGGAGTCGCCGGCGACCATATCCGCATTGATTCGGGACAGGTCTACGTGAACGGCGAGGCCATCGACGAAGATTATGTGCCACCGACCTACGCCGATGAACGCTCATATCCGGAAGCGGTGGTGCCGCCGCACAGCTACTTCATGCTGGGCGATCATCGCAGCATGTCGAATGACAGCCGCGATTTCGGGCCCGTGAAGGAGAACTATATCTACGGGAAAGCGGTGTTCGGTTACTGGCCCATGGATAAGCTGGGGCGGTTGCGGTAGGTCGCCAGTCACCAGTCTCCAGCAGAGTGTTTCCCCATCGCCTCTAACCCATAACTTTTTACCGGCCAGACCGTCTGACCTCCATCATGTGTAAACACCTCATCTTGTGCCTTGGATTGCTGCTGGCAATAAGTACGCAGGCAGCGCCCCAATCCACCAACGACGAATGGACCATTTCCAGCCCTCAATCCTCAGGCCTGTCGATCGCCCCTTTGGCCGCGATGGAAAAAGCCATCCGCGCAGGCGAGTTCAAAAAGATTGGCAGCATCCTGATTGCGCGTCACGGGAAGCTGGTTTACGAGAAGTACTTTGATGGTGAGGCCGATAGTCTTCGCGACACGCGCTCGGCCACTAAGAGCATCACCGACATCCTGGTCGGCATTGCGATCAAGGAAAAGAAACTGAGCGGGGTGGATGCGCGCGTGTTGTCATTGCTGCCAGAACGCGCGCGTGGGGTGCAGAATCCGGATCCGCGCAAGGACAAGATCACCGTGGAAGACTTCCTCACGATGAGTTCGCCGCTGGAATGCGACGACTGGAATGATGCTTCGCGCGGCAGTGAAGAGCGAATGTACCTGGTGGAGGACTGGGCCCAGTTCATTCTCAATTTACCGCTGCGCGGGCGAATGCACCTCGGAGAGCAGGTCGAAGCACCACCTTACGGAAGATACTTCAGCTATTGCACCGGGGGTGTGTTTACGCTGAGCGAAGTGCTCGAAAAAGTGACGGGAACCCGCACCGACCGCTATGCGGAGGAGAAGTTGTTCGGGCCGCTCGGGATTACCGACGCAGTGTGGGTGTACTCGCCCATGAATATTCCGCAGACTGGCGGCGGGTTACGTCTGACAAGCCGGGAGTTGCTGAAGATCGCGGAGCTTTACCGGGCTGGGGGGCAATGGCAGGGGCGGCGGATCGTGGATGCGGCCTGGGTAGAGGCGTCGACGCGGCCGCATGCACGCATCGACGACAACACCGAGTACGGCTACCTTTGGTGGCTGAAGGCGTTCAACTCGGGCGGCAAGAGCTATGCGGCGTTCTACATGAGCGGGAATGGCGGGAACAAGGTGGCGGTTTTTTCGGGGCTGGACATGGCGGTAGTGCTGACCAGCACGAACTTCAATTCCAAGGGCATGCACGAGCAGACCGACCGCTTGCTTTCGGATTACATCTTGCGGGCAGTGGAAAACTAGTCTGCCAAAGCCGTTGGAGGAATGAAGCATCCCTGCTAAAATCTCTAAAATCCAATCCCGGGAGCAGGAATGCAAGCAATCCTTGCCCTCGAAGATGGGCGCATCTTTCGAGGCAAAGGTTACGGCGCCAAAGGCGAATGCTACGGGGAAGTCGTTTTTAATACTTCCATCACTGGTTACCAGGAAATTTTCACCGACCCTTCCTATTCCGGACAGATTGTTGTTCTGACCACTCCGGAAATCGGAAATTACGGCACCAATCCTGAAGACAACGAGGCCACTCATCCTTACATTGAGGGGCTGATCGTGCGCGAGTTCTCGAAGGTGAGCTCGAACTGGCGCTCGCAGCAGGTCGCCGAGGAATATCTTGAGCAGTTCAAAATTCCTGTCCTCGCTGATATCGATACCCGTGCTTTGGTGCGGCATTTACGCGATCACGGCGTCATGCGCGGCGTGATCTCGACCATCGAGCCGGATACCGAGAAGCTTGTTGCCAAGGCGCGATCGATCCCCAAGATGGATGGCACGGATCTGGCGAAAGTCGTGAGCACGAAAAGGCCATACGTCTGGGAGCTAGGCGAGCGCTCGCACGAACCGGTCGCGGTCGTGGGCGTCAAGGACGAGCCGCCCCGCTTTCACGTGGTGGCGTACGACTACGGCATCAAGCAGAACATCCTGCGCAAATTGCGCGGCGAGGGATGCAAGGTGACGGTCGTTCCGGCGCAGACGCCGGCGGAAGAAGTACTGGCACTGAAACCGGACGGAGTGTTTCTCTCCAATGGCCCAGGCGATCCCGAGCCGTGCAGCTACGCGGTCGACAATATTCGCCGGTTGATGGGGCGGCAGCCGATTTTCGGAATCTGTTTAGGCCACCAGTTGGTGGGGCTCGCGCTGGGCGGCAAAACCTACAAACTCAAGTTCGGCCATCACGGTGGAAACCATCCCGTCAAACAGATCGGGACGGGCAAGATTGAGATTACCGCACACAACCATAACTTCGCGGTCGATCCCGACTCCCTGCCGCAGAGCGAAGTCGAATTCACGCACATCAATCTGAACGACAACACGCTCGAGGGTCTGCGCCATCGGAATCTGCCGCTGTTCACGGTGCAGTATCACCCGGAAGCCGCGCCGGGGCCGCATGACTCGCACTATCTGTTCAAGGATTTTGTGAAGATGATGGAGGAGGGGAAAACCAGTCGCTAGTCGTCAGTCGCCAGTCGCCAGCAGTAGCAGTGAGTTTCGTGTGTCCTAATAAAGTCGGGAATTGGCTTTGAAAGGGCGCGCCTTCAGGCGCGCCGTACAGGCGGAAAGAAGATGGGGCTTTAGCCCCTGAGGTTCGAAGTTGAGGCCAGTTCGGGAGCATGCGACCAACACGCAACAAGCCTAGATGGTCACAACCAGCACGTGGGGACGCCGCGACTTATTTCGCAATGAGCGATGGGCGAATCTGTTGATGGATACGATTTATCACTATCGCGGTTCCGCTTATTTGTTGCACGAATTCGTGATCATGCCGGACCACTTGCATGCGATCATCACGTCTCTGACTAGCCTGGAGAAGGCGGTGCAGTTCATTAAGGGTGGATTTTCGTACCGAGCGAAGAAGGAGTTGGGCTCGAATATGGAGATTTGGCAGAAGGGGTTTTCGGATCATCGCATCCGCGACGCGAGCGATTATCGAATTCATGCGATTTACGTTCGGCAAAATCCTGTGCGAAAGCATTTGTGTGAAAAAGCGGCGCGGTATCCGTATTCATCCGCCAGCGGTCGGTTTGAACTCGACAGCGTACCTCAGGGGCTAAAGCCCTCGGAAGAAGTCGAGTCTTGCGGCGCGCCTGAAGGCGCGCCCTTTCAAAGCAAAACCGTCGATTGTCCACAAATAGAAAAACCAGTGGCCAAGGACCAATAGCCAACGACTAACGACTGATCTTACATGCCCCGTCGCAACGACATCTCGAAGATCCTGATCCTCGGCTCCGGGCCGATCGTCATCGGGCAGTCGGCGGAGTTCGACTACTCGGGCACCCAGGCCTGCAAGGCGCTCAAGTCCGAGGGCTACGAAGTGGTGCTCGCCAACTCGAATCCGGCGACTATCATGACCGATCCCGAGATCGCCGATCGCACTTATATCGAGCCGCTCACGCGCGAGTACCTGGAAGAAATCATTCGTCTCGAGCGCGAACTCTCTCCCAGTTCGGGTTTCGCCATTCTTCCTACCGTGGGCGGCCAGACCGCGCTGAATCTTGCGGTCGAGCTTTCTGACGGCGGGGTGCTCGAGAAGTACAACGCGCAGCTTATTGGCGCGAACATCGCGGCCATCAAGAAAGCCGAGGACCGACTCTTCTTCAAAGACGCGATGCAGAAGATCGGACTCGACGTTCCCAAGTCCGCGCTTGTGAACAATCTTAAGGACGGACTGGAGTTCGCCGGCAAAATTGGCTTTCCAGTCATCATCCGTCCCTCGTTCACGCTCGGCGGTACCGGTGGCGGCATCGCCTTCAATCGCGAAGAACTCATGGAACTCCTCGCCCGCGGCCTGGATCTGTCCCCGGTGCATGAGGCGCTGATCGAAGAATCTGTGCTCGGCTGGAAAGAGTATGAGCTGGAGGTGATGCGCGACCTGAAGGACAACGTCATCATCATCTGCTCGATTGAGAATTTCGATCCCATGGGCGTGCATACCGGCGATTCGATCACGGTCGCACCCGCGCAGACTCTGACTGACCGCGAGTACCAGGCGATGCGCGATGCCTCGATCGCCGTTATTCGCGAAATTGGCGTGGAGACTGGCGGCTCGAACATCCAGTTCGGCGTGAATCCCGAGACTGGCCGGATGGTTGTGATCGAGATGAACCCACGTGTCTCGCGATCCTCCGCGCTGGCTTCCAAGGCTACCGGCTTTCCCATTGCGAAAATTGCGGCCAAGCTGGCGGTCGGCTACACGCTGGACGAAATTCCCAACGACATCACGCGCAAGACTCCGGCATCGTTCGAGCCAACCTTGGACTACGTGGTGGTGAAGATTCCCAAGTGGCAGTTCGAGAAATTTCCGGGCGCCGACGAAAGCCTCGGGCCGCAGATGAAATCAGTGGGCGAAGTGATGGCCATCGGCCGCACGTTCAAAGAGGCGCTGCTCAAGGGCGTGCGCGCGCTCGATACCGGCAAGCGGCCTGGGTCGGAGAAGATCGAGCCCAAGATCCTCACCCAGCGCCTCGTCACTCCACATCCGGAGCGGCTCAGCTACGTGCGTTACGCGCTGCGCCAGGGCTACACCGTCAAGCAACTCGCGAAGGTCACCTCCATCGATCCCTGGTTCCTCTACCAGCTGAAGGAAATTAATGACATGCAGCTGGAGCTCGAGAAGCATCCCATGGAATCAATTCCGACCGAGGTTCTGCGCGATGCCAAACGTATGGGCTTCTCCGATGCGCGGCTGGCGAATGTGTGGCGGCTCGAAGGCAAGGGCGGGCACGAAAAGATTCGCCATCTCCGCAAAAAGCATCGCGTGCAACCGGTCTACAAACGCGTGGACACGTGCTCAGCGGAATTCGAGAGCTACACACCTTACCTGTACTCGACTTACGAAGAAGAGGACGAGGCGACGCCGACTTCCACCAAGAAAGTCATCATTCTGGGCAGCGGGCCTAACCGCATCGGGCAGGGAATTGAGTTTGATTATTGCTGCTGCCATGCTTCCTTCGCGCTGCACGAAGATGGCTTCGAGACCGTGATGATCAACTGCAATCCGGAGACGGTCTCCACCGACTACGACACCAGCGACCGCCTCTACTTCGAGCCGCTTACTTTAGAAGACGTCTTCGCCGTGTACGAGCACGAGGCCGCGAGCAAGGCTTCGGTCGGAGTGATTGTGCAGTTCGGCGGCCAGACTCCGCTCAACCTGGCGCTGCCG
>Ga0209806_1000909_pt1 | contig 20016 bp, 22 predicted proteins | sample GraSoiAngelo_152_FD_186166 | JGI IMG/M metagenome (GOLD analysis project Ga0209806, IMG submission 186166) | Grasslands soil microbial communities from the Angelo Coastal Reserve, California, USA - 14_1009_12_30cm (SPAdes) (version 2) | ecosystem: Environmental > Terrestrial > Soil > Grasslands ... | reverse complement strand
GATAGGGGCGCAGGAATTTGCCGTCGACGATGCGGGTCCCGCGTCCTCGCCCGATAGCCACGCACAGGAGCCCGTGGAATTCGAGACCGTGCCGGAGGCTTCGGCCAGCGCCGAGATCGATCTTTCCGACGAGTGGCAAGGCTCTATCACCGCAGAAACACCCGAAGGCGCCTCCGAACAATCTGCCGAGGAAGTGGCCGCCGAGCCATCGGTGGAAGAGATTTCAGTCGAGAGCAGTGACGCAGTCGCGGAAACCATCGAAGAGATTCGTTTTTACCTCGAACACTCTATGGTCGACCAGGCCCGCGCTGCCTATGCCAAGCTGCAATCGCAGACCGCGGACTACGAACAACTCGCCTCGATCGAAGCAGAGATTAACGCGGCGAGTGCCCCCGCCGAGATCGAGTCGGTTGAAGAACAGCCCGCAGTCGTTGAAGAGGAATCTCCCGCCACTGAAGCTGTCGTCGAGCCTGAGCCTCAGCCCGAGCCTGCAAGCCCGCTCAACAAGATGGTCGCGGAACTGGATTCTTCATTGGGCGAAGAGTTCCTTCCTAAAACTGTCAGTCACGAAATCGAGCACGAGCAGCCCATCACCGCGCAGGCCGGCACCGATTCCTCCCTCGTCAGCCATCTGGATTTCATGTCAGGACCGAAGTTTTCCAAGCCTGAGCCTGCGGAATCTCCGGCCCCTGACAGTGGCGTGCTGGGCGAATTCGTAGCCGACCTGGAAAATGCTCTCGGCGACGGCTTCCTGCAGGAAGCTCCGGTTGCGACCACTGAACATCCCCAAGCACCGCCTCCCACTGCGCAGCCCAAGCCAGCGCCCGCTGCCGCGCAGGCTGATTTACACATGGCCGCAAGCGCCGTTTCCGGTGCCTCGGTAATTCCTACGGTCGCTCCAGTTCCATCGGTAGCGCCGCCTCCAGGCGCTGCGGCATCAGCCACCGTGCAGCCGTCCGCCCCGCCCTCAACGTTCCGCGCGTCAGTGCGGCCGGCGAATGGCCCCGCAGCGTCGACCAAGCACGACATGGCTGCGAGCGTCGACCTAGCCGACATGTTCGGCGAGATCCGTCACGAACTGGAAGAAGATGTCGCCGGCGCCGAGGAGGATCCCGAAACCCATTACAATCTCGGAGTCGCATTCCGCGAGATGGGCCTGCTCGACGAAGCCATCGGTGAACTTCAGAAAGTTTGCCAGTCCATCGATCACGGGCATCCATTCGCACAAGTCATGCAAACCTACACCTGGCTGGCACAGTGCTTCCTCGACAAGGGAGTGCCAGAAGCCGCCATTCGCTGGTACGAGAAAGCGTTGAAGCTGCCTTCCCTCGACGAGGAAACTCGGACCGCCCTGCACTACGAACTCGCCTCTTCTTATGAAACCGCCGAGGACAAAAACTCCGCTCTGCACCATTTCATGGAAGTCTATGGCAGCAATATCGATTACCGTGATGTAGGCGAGCGCATCCGGGCCCTGAAGTCGTAAAATGTGTGGATGACTGCAGAACGGGTCTCCTTTCCGAAATCGCCGTTTCCCTTTTCGCGTCGGAGCCCCGCCTGATGCCGAACTCCACCTCTCCTCAGGGAAGTGGCCTGCCGGGACGAACGGGGCTTGCTTCCGAGCCGGAGCCGAATGTCGTTTCGGTGGACGAGACCCCTGCTCCCAAAGGTCTCTCGCGGGGGCAAATCTGGCTTCACCGTTTGCTGGTTTTGCTGTTCGTGTTTGTCTGTGCTGCCGCGGGAGTGTTGTTGGTTGTTCTTCCCTGGACCCCCCAGTGGACCGACAACTCCCTCCTGCTGCATTATCCCGATCTGCGGACCCTGATCACCCACGGCTTTTTCCGCGGGCTCTGCAGCGGGCTCGGGCTGCTCGACATCTGGATCGGCTTCTCCGAAGCGATTCACTACCATGAAGACAAGCTCCCGTGATATGTGGGCTGTTCTCGGCCTGACGCCGGGCGCGGCAACAGAGCCCCAGAGCAAAACGATACAATGAGTTCCGGAAAACTCCCGCATGAGTGACGACCGACTGAAGTCCGCTCCGCTCGCCTACCAGAACGAGCCTTTCCTCAATAGTCCCGATGGCCGCATTCTGCGTATCCTCTCCGAATATAGCGAGCCCCTGTCGCGCTTCCGGCGCGAGCAGATTCAGGACACGGTAGTTTTTTTTGGCTCTGCGCGCTTTCATAGCCGTGCGGACGCAGAGGACAGGCTCAAGGAGATCCAGAACCTGACCTCGCTTCAGGATCATGGGGAGGAACTCGCCCGGGCGCAAGCCGCGGTGAAGATGGCGCGCTATTACGAAGACGCACGCAAGCTTGCCTACATGCTCACCGACTGGTCCATCAAAATACCCGCTCGCCGCCGGCGCTTCGTGGTAACCACCGGCGGAGGTCCCGGCATCATGGAAGCCGCCAACCGCGGAGCCAAGGAAGCCGGCGGCAAGACCATCGGACTTAACATCAATCTTCCCTTTGAACAGTACCCGAACCCCTTCATCACACCCTCGCTCAATTTCGAGTTCCACTACTTCTTCATGCGCAAGTTCTGGTTCGCCTACCTCGCGAAGGCGCTGGTGATTTTTCCGGGAGGCTTCGGCACCTTCGACGAGCTCTTTGAGATCCTCACCCTAGCTCAGACCGACAAGCTGGCGAAAAAGATTTTGGTGGTGATTTACGGAAGTGAATACTGGAAAAATCTGATCAACTTCCAGGCCATGATCGACGCGGGCACCATCTCGGCCAAAGACCTCGATTTATTCAAGATCGTCGACTCGCCCGAAGAAGGCTTCGAGGTTCTCCGCGACGGCCTGACGAAGTACCACTTGGGAGGAGTCGTCAAGAAAGAAGGCGAGGTCCTGCCCGATATCGCCAAAACTCGCCCCTGACCCCATGTGGGCGGAGCCCCCTTGTGCGACAAACGGCAGACTACCTTCCGCATTTCGCTCGCTGAAGACCGTCCGTAGTACGCTTCGATCCGACATGCACCGCCCCTGCACCCTGTACTACATCACCGACCGCAGTCAATTCCCGGGGAATGAAGCTGCGCGCCGTCAGCTTCTACTACAAAGAATCTCCGAAGCCACCCGAGCCGGCATCGACTACATCCAGCTCCGTGAAAAAGACCTGCCTGCAAGGGAACTCGAGGAACTGGCAGGACAAGCAATTCGCATCTTGGAAGATGAAAGACTGAGAACTGCGAACGGGGATATGAGAACTGCTCTGCTGATTAACTCCCGAACCGATGTTGCCTTGGCGGTCGCAGCCCACGGTGTACATCTCCGCTCCGACGACATCAGCCCGGCAGACGTTCGCCGCATGCGCTCAGCTCGGAGGGATGCTCCGGTCCGCCTTACCATCAGCCAATCCTGTCATCACCCGAACGACGTCCAGCAAGCAGCGAAAGAGGGCGCGAATCTGGCTCTACTCGCCCCTGTCTTCGAGAAGAAAGACGACCCCAGTGCGAAACCCGCGGGTCTCGAAGCCCTTCGCCGCGCCTGCCAATACAACATTCCGGTGCTCGCCCTCGGAGGCATTACCCTTACAAACGCCGCCGCCTGCCTCGAAGCCGGAGCCGCCGGAATCGCCGCCATTCGCCTTTTTCAAGCAAACGACATCGCCGAAGTCGCCCGCAGACTTCGCGATCTCTAACCTGTCCACTTCTTCCCATTCTTCAGCACATCCATCACCTTGGCGAGTCGCCGCACCCGCGTGTCTTCCTGCTTCGCATCCGTGATTAACCGCGCCATCTCTTTCTTGTTCGTGAACGATTGCTTCTCCCAATTCGCCTGCGCCGCCTTGTTCTTGGCCAGCTCTTTCTTCAAAAGGGGCGGCGGATCAATCGTACGCGACTCCTCATCTCGCGCCATCACGACTGAAACCGTGTCCCCGGCCTTCACTCCAGCGCCATCGCGAATGGTCTTGTTCACGACCATACGGTGACATCCGCCCATCGGCATCAGTGACGAGCGGAAAGGGAAGCCATTGATCGTCCCGCGTACCGGCACGCGTGCCCGAGTGCCGAACGTCTTCTCCACGTCGAAGGGAGCACTCAGCGCCGCCACCTCGCCCGAGGTCACCCCTTCCAACTTCACTTTGAACTTAAGCTCTTTCATCGTCACGGCGTTCTAAGACGCCTCTCAAAAATTAGCGAGTAAGTTTATGCTACGCTCAACCCGTTGCCAATGACTGCGTTCCCCAATCCCCTTGTGCATGGCAAGATCTCCGAACCGCAACTCGTTACCATCCCAGCCGGTTGGTTTCTGATGGGATCGGGAAACGGGCAGGACAACGAGCGTCCCATTCATCGCGTCTGGATTGACGCCTTCCGTCTGGCCGCGCATCAGGTGACAAATACTGAATACGCCCTGTTTCTCCGCCACGTAGGAAAGTTGCCGCCGCCTTTCTGGCGCGATTCCAATTTCAATCACCCGCAGCAACCTGTCGTGGGAGTCTCTTGGCACGACGCCGTTGCATACTGCGCATGGTTGACAGCGTCCACCATTCGCCCTTATCGGCTTCCTACCGAAGCCGAGTGGGAACGCGCCGCGCGCGGTGGAGTCGAAGGCGCTCTGTTTCCTTGGGGAGACGCTCCCCCTGAGTCGCTGCCAAATTACGCGAGCCGCTGGCAAACCGGACCCGAACCCGTTGGCCAGTCCTCGCCCAACGCCTTCGGCCTTTTCGACATCTGCGCTAACGTGCATGAGTGGTGCGGCGACTGGTACGACCCGAACTACTACGCGGTCTCCCCAGATCGCAACCCACGCGGTCCGCAAGGTGGCACACGCCGAGCCTCCCGCGGAGGCTCGTGGCGCCACCACATCAAGGTCACGCGCTGCGCCGCGCGCTCCAGTATTCCACCACATTTCCAGTATGCGGATTACGGATTCCGTGTCGCCTGCGGCCCCGAGCCCGGCACTCTTCTTGCGCCGGCAACCTTGAAATAAGTCCGACCTTCTAGGTTCTCATTCCGAAGCCAAGCGCAGCGCAGGCGGAGTAATCTGCTTTAGGCCGGCAGCACGACGTACCCGCCAAAAAATGAATACAATCAAGACCCCGGACGGTGCACTCATGTTCCAGAAAAATCTTCTCCAGAACAAACGCATCCTCATCACCGGCGGCGGCACTGGACTTGGCAAAGCCGCTGCTCAGCGATTTCTCGAGCTCGGCGCCACCGTCTACATCTGCGGACGGCGTCACGAAGTCCTCGCCGCGACCGAGGCCGAACTGCGAGACGCTACCGGCGGTACCATCCACTCGCGTCCCTGCGATGTCCGCGACGCCACCCAAGTGGAAGAAATGATCGAAACCATCTGGAAGGACGGCCCGCTCGATGTCCTCATGAACAACGCCGCCGGCAACTTCCTCGCGCGTACGGAAGAGTTGTCTCTCCGCGCCTTCGAGTCCGTGCTCGGCATCGTGCTGATGGGCACATTGCATACGACCCTTGCCTGCGGGCGGCGCTGGCTCAAGTCCGGGCAATCCGCGGTCGTACTCAACATCACCACCACCTACACCGACAGCGGCTCTGCCTACGTGGTTCCATCCGCGGTGGCAAAATCCGGAGTGCAGGCTCTCACCCGCAGTTTGGCGGTAGAGTGGGGCAACCGCGGCATCCGCATGAACGCCATCGCCCCAGGTCCCGTGCCTACCGAAGGCGCCTTCTCACGCTTGCTCCCGCGCCCCGAACTCGAAGACCTGGCAAAAAAGCGCATCCCGCTCGGTCGCTTCGGCACCGCCGAAGAGTTCGCGAATCTCGCGGCGTTCCTGGTCAGCGACGGTTCCAGCTACATCAACGGCGACACTATTACCATGGACGGCGGCGAATGGCTCCAAGGTGCCGGCGAATTCACCGCCCTGGGAAGAATGCTGTCTGAGAAAGAATGGGAGATGATGAAGCCGAAGAAAGGCTCACCCGCCAAATAGACCAGTGCCAGTTGTACAGCATCCGATGGGCAGCCATTTTGGCGAGCGTGGGGTTCCACGAGGAAACGACACAGTTCGGTTAGGCAGCATCCGAGTAATGAATGGATGCTGTCGGACCACCTCAGCATACGTATTGGCGGGCGTGGTTTGACAGCTATTGGCAGCTGTGGGTTGGACTTGTCACCCTGTCTTGGACTTGTGACCCTGATGTGGGCTCGTGCACTCCTGTCAGGAAACGAGGGGGTCCCGATACCACAAAGCCGCCGAAGCATAGCCGCGTAGCGGCGACAGATACTAGCCCAGCCCGTAAGGGCTGGGTACGCCGCCCAACCACTTCGAGCCCCCTTCAGGGGCGACAGCAACATCGAGGGACTCCCACACAATTCACTGGGCAACAACCAGTCCCTCGCCATCAACCTTCCGCGCAAAACCTACAGGGGATCAAATTTCTGATGACCTTCCTTACGTCTTGTCCGGCAACACGAGCCACTTCAGAGCCATATTCACCAGGCTGAGCACGATCGCTCCCCAGAACGCCGCGCCAAAGGTATACACATGGAACCCGGGAACGATCGCCGCGGCCAGCTTGATCACCACTGCATTGATGATCAGCCAGAACAGCCCTAGCGTCAGCAGCGTCAATGGAAATGTAATAATTTTCAGGAAGAATCCAAGCGTGGCGTTCACGAAGCCGATCACAACTGCCGCAATCAGCGCCGCCATCGGCCCGCTCACGGAAAAACCCGGTACCAGCCGCGACACAATCCAGAGCGCCAGCGCGCTTAACAGCCAGTGAACCAGCATTCTCATCGAAAGCCTCTTTCAACGGACGCAGGAGACTATAAGACCGGAGAGAGGAATTGCGCAAATGCCCTGAAACCCGTCGTTGGTCGGTAGTCGTTGGCGAACAGGGCGTGCTGTTCCCGTTATGATATTTCTAGGTGGAACGGCATAGTCGACACTCGTCCGTCAGTGTCCGGCAACACCCTCTAAATTTGTCATTCCGAGGAGCGAAGCGACGAGGAATCTCTGTTCGCCAACGACCAAGGACTAACGACCAACGACTGGTTCTTGCCGACGACGACGACGGTTAGAATCATCCGTGCCCACCAAGACCAATGCCGCCCGCCTGCTCGACCAGATGGGCATACATTACGAACTTCGCGAATACGAAGTAGATCCCGACGACCTTGCCGCCGAGACGGTTGCGGGAAAAATAGGGCTGCCGCCTGAGCAAGTCTTCAAGACGCTGGTCGCGCGCGGCGACCGCAATGGCATCTGCCTCGCCGTGATTCCCGGCAATGCCGAACTCGACCTGAAAGCTCTGGCGGCAGCTTCCGGTGATCGGAAAATTCAGCTTGTCCCGGTGAAAGAACTGCAGGCTCTGACGGGCTACATCCGTGGAGGTGTAACGGCCCTCGCCGCCAAGAAAGACTACCCCGCGTACGTGGACGAAACCGTCGAACTCTTCGATGTCATCTCAATCTCCGCGGGCGTGCGCGGTCTGCAGATTTTGCTCACCCCTGCCGACTACTTGAAGGCGACGAAGGCCAGGCTCTCCCGGCTAGCTCATCCGAAGTAGCGAGCCCGGGTCCCCCTTACCGACTAGTCCTCGGCTCCCCTACTTCGCCCCAACCGCGTTCGCCTCTAACCTCTCAAACACGTCCTGCGCCCGCCGCACCGCTTCCTGCACGTTGACGCAGATATTGTTCTTCCCAATCAACTCCTCGACCTCCGCCTCGTGCAGCAGTTTCGCAGGTTGCTCACGCGCACCACACAAAATCAATGTGCGTCCCGTCGCCTGCAGGGCCCGTGCCACTTCCTCAATAGCAAACAGACCCGTCGCGTCCAGTGCCGTCATGTTCCGTAGACGCAGTATTACTACCGGCGGCAGCGAGTGCATGTTCTCCGTCACCACCGAAATCTTGTCCGTCGCTCCGAAAAGGAACGGCCCATGAATGCGGAAGATGGTCACATAGTACGGAATATCCTTGTCCTGCAGGATGTGCACGCGTCCGTCTTCGATGTAATCATCCGTCACCTGCGAGACGGTCGTCGTCGCGGCCACCCGGCTGATGAAGAGCAGCGCCGCCAGAATCATTCCCGCCTCGACTGCAACTGTAAGGTCAGCAAACACCGTCAGCGCGAACGTCACCAGCCACACGCTGATATCGGTCTTCGTCAATTTAAGTAACTGCGGGATCTCGCGCCACTCGCCCATGTTGTAGGAGACGATCATCAGGATCCCCGCCAGCACAGCCATGGGCACATAACTCACCAGCCGGGACGCGAACAGCAGCACGCACAGCAGCGTGACCGCATGGATCATGCCCGCAATCGGCGATTGTGCGCCGGAACGAATGTTCGTCGCCGTCCGCGCGATCGCGCCCGTAGCCGGCAACCCGCCGAACATGGGCGACGCGATATTGGCAACACCCTGCGCCATCAATTCCACATTTGGATTGTGGTGATCGTTGCTCATGCGATCGGAAACCACCGCCGACATGAGCGACTCGATCGCGCCCAGCATTGCTACCGTCACCGCCGGCCCGAGCAGCCCATGTATCAGGTCGGCATGAAATCTGGGAATGTGCAGATGCGGCAGGCCGCTGGGAATCCCCCCAAAACGCGAGCCGATCGTCTCAATCGGCAGTTTGAACACAAACACCGCCACCGTGCCCAGCACCAGTGCCACGATCGGCCCCGGCACCCGGTTCGAAACCGCGCGGCACACAATCAAGATGACGACGGTCGCCACCGCCAGCAGTGTGGCATCATAGTTCAGCGTCTTGAAGTGCGTTGCGAACGACTCCAGGCGCAGCCAGAAAACACCCGGAACCTTCTCGATCTGCAGCCCGAAAAAATCTTTCACCTGGGTGCTGGCAATTAGAATTGCGATGCCGTTCGTAAACCCCACCACGATGGGCCGCGGAATAAACTTGATCGCGGAGCCCATCCCGGTAAGGCCCATCGCCAGCAGAACCACGCCTGCCATCACCGTGCACATGAATAAGCCGTCCACCCCGTGCGCCGCGACGATTCCGGCCACAACGACCACAAACGCCCCGGTCGGCCCCCCGATCTGGGTCTTCGAACCTCCCAGCAGCGAGATCAGAAATCCGGTCACGATCGCACAGTAGATCCCCGCCTGCGGCGACAGTCCCGACGCAATCGAGAACGCCATGGCCAGCGGAAGAGCTACCAACCCCACCGTGACCCCGGCAATCAGGTCTCGAGTAAATTTGTTCAGGTTGTAGTCGCGAAGACAGAGGACAGACTTCGGAAGCCAACGTTCTTCCAGGAAAGCACGCGCCATTTAACTATTATGACAACAATCGACGCAAATACCATGAGAACGTTGGTACACGTTCTCAGCAGCACTCCCGTTTCTGGACCTGCTGCCTCGCTTGATTTCTCGTCAGCGCGTTTCCCCGCTATAGTCCGCGGGTGCCCCATCCTAACCTCGCGCCCTTTGCGAGGTTAGGGTGGGATTCCACTGCCCTATGCATCTTGGGCCTTAGAGCAGCCAACGCGGGGCGCTGTTCCAGACGTGCTTCAGCAAACAAGCCCAGATTCACCCTCATCCCGGTGCTACATTCATACCGCACGTAAGGAACCTCATGACTCGACCACTCACATTAATCCTGATCGCCCTCGTCCCCCTCGCCACCTTCGCCAACGCCCAAACCGCCAATCCCCACGTTGACGTCCCCACCATCGAATCCCGCCCCGCCGACGTAGCCACCCTCGACGGCCTCATCGCGGCTTACTATGAGGTAATCTCCGGCCCCGCAGGCCAGCCTCGCCAGTGGTCACGCGATCGCACTCTTTACATTCCCGAAATTCGCTTCGTCGCCATGTCAATGGGAAAGGACGGCAAGCCGGTAGCCCACAAAATGACGCACCAACAGTTCGTCGACTCGTCGAACGCCGAGGTACTGAAAGGTTTTTACGAGAAGGAAGTCCATCGCGTGACGCAACGTTTCGGGAACATCGCTCACGTTTTTAGCACGTACGAGAGCCGACTGAAGATCGATGGCCCAGTCATCGCACGCGGCATCAACAGCATCGAGGCATTCTGGGACGGTCAACGCTGGTGGATTGCCTCAGCGATCTGGGATGAGGAACGTCCCGACAATCCTCTCCCCGCGGAGTATCTGGCCAACCCAAAATGAATTACTGGCCCACGCCTACCATACCCGACACGCATTCGCCCGCACCATCGGCTGCCCCGCCTTGCATCCGAAGGCATGCGCAAATTCCGGCATGTTGCCGACAACATTATTCACGCGATAGCGGTTCAGTGAATGTCCCTGCGTGAGCACCGCGGTGCGTGCCGCCTCTGGCCGGAGTTCTCCACACCATACGTTCGCGTATGACAGGAAGAAAGTCTGCATTTCCGTGACGCCGCCCTCCGCAGGCGAATCAAGCTCTTTGCCCTCGGACTTGAGCGCGCTCTGCAATCCGCCCATCGCAATGTGGATCCCGCCGTTATCCGCCGTGTCCTCGCCCAGCGAAAGCTTTCCGTTCTGCTTCACGCCGGCTTCCGGAACCTCCTGGGTGTACTCGTCCGCAATGCAGTTGTCGCGCTGCTCATAAGCGGTTGAATCCGCCGCAGTCCACCAATCCTTCAGATTTCCATCCGCATCGAACTTGCGCCCCTGGTCGTCGTAACCGTGAGTAGTCTCGTGCCCGATCACGGCGCCAATCGCGCCATAGTTCGCGGCATCCCCCAGCTTCGCATCGAAGAACGGCGGCTGCAGAATTCCGGCCGGGAAGTTGATGGTGTTCGTCTGAGGATCTTCATAAGCATTCACGGTAGGCGGAGTCATTCCCCAGTGATACCTGTTCACCGGTTTTCCAATCTCCGCCAGCCGCCGCCGAATCTCAAACCGGCTGGCCCGCTGCATGTTGCCCAAATAGTCGTCGCGCTTGATCTCCACGGTGGAGTAGTCCTGCCAGCGGTCGGGATACCCAATCTTGTCCACCTGCGCCGCCAGCTTGATGTGCGCCTTCTTCTTTGTCTCCGGCGACATCCAATCCGCCGCATCGATCTCCTTTGAGAGCGCCGTCTCCACCGCTTTCACGAGCTCAAGCATCCGCTCTTTATTCTCTGGCGGGAAGTAGCGCGCCACATAGGCCTGCCCCACCGCATCCCCCAGATCAATATCGGCAAAGATCGAACACCGCCGCCACCGCGGCTGGATCTCTTTCGTCCCGGACAACGTCCGGCTATAAAAATCAAAACTTTCCTCGACGAACGGCTGCGACAGCGACGAGGCCGACAAGTGTAGGAGCGAGTAGCGCAAGTACGCCCGCCAGTGATCCACCGGCTCGGAGGCAATCAGTTTCTCAACTCCGCGAAAGAAATCCGGCGACAGCACGAGGTACTGCGCGGCTAAAGGCGTCTGTATCGCCGCGAAATAGCGGTTCCAGTTGAAAGAAGGCGTAAGCGCCTGCACTTCTTTGATGGTCAGTTTGTGGTCCAGGTTCTTGGGATCGCGCCGCACCACAATATCCATCGCCGCCTTGGCAAGCGCGGTCTCCATGACTAGAACGGCCGCCGCATCCGCCTCGGCCTGAGCCTTCGGCTCGCCCGCCAGTTCCAGCATGCGGCCCACGTGCGCCACATATTTCTGCCGGATCTCTTTCGATTTCTCGTCGTCGTTCAGATAGAACTCGCGCGACGGCATGTTCATGCCCGACTGGTCCAGCACTCCGATATTCATCCGGGCATCGTCAAACTGAGGACCGTTGTAGATCCCGAACAGAATCCCCTGGTACTGCGCATCAATGAAGTTGAGGTTTGCCGGACGGACAATCTGATGAAGGCTTGCGACCAGTTCGGGAAGCTGCGCCTTGTTCTTCAGAGCTGCGATCCGGTCCAAATCCGGCTTCAACGGCGCGATCCCCGCCTTGTTGATGGTTGCTTCATCCATGCACGAGGCGTAATGGTCCCCAGCTTTCTGGTCCACGGCGTTTCGCTTGGGGTCCAGGCTGGACACCTGTTCCAGCGTATTTCGGATAGCCGCAATGTTCCAGATGGCCAGCTTATTGAATGTGCCCCAAGCCGCCTGGTCCGCCGGAATGGGATTCGCCTTCACCCACTTGCTGCAGGCATACTGGAAGAAATCCGAGCACGGATCGAGAGATTTATCCACCTGATCCGGGCTGAAGTGCTCCAGGTCAGGCATGGCGTCGTTCGCGGCTCGAGAGACGGACTGCGCAGCCGAACACACTGCGAACACAAGAATCGTAAAAAGGGTAGTCAGTCGCATCGGAGGACTCCGGTTTGAAGGCGCAAGAGAAGTAGACGTAAGGGCAGCCGAATAGTAACTGGCATATCGACGTTTTGTGCCCGGAACGAAACAGGGCCCAAGAGCTCCTCAGGTATCAAAAGTCCCTCGTTCCGGCTTCAAGTTATTGATGTAAAAAGAGGATGCCGTGGAAGGAAAATGATGGGCAAATCCTGACGATTGGTGGTCCGGCTTCTACACTAGTCAGCAGTAATATTCGAACTGCCTGAACCGGCCACTGCTTTCCTACGGGTCCCACACCGCGCTTCCATATCCGGCCTTGCGCGCCTTTTCCTGCATCTGCTCGAGATCTCTCTTCTGCTCATCCAGTTGCCCCTGCAGGCGCTCTACCTCTTGCTGTTTATGTGCCTGGAGTTTGTTGTACTCGACGCCGTTGCGGGACGCATTCGCCTCAACAAAATGGATGGAGCCGTTGACCTTGTCGACCCGGGCTTTCAGGTCAGCAATGATACCTTTCTGCCGCGCAATCGCCGATTTGAACTGGTCCCCACTCTGCAAAACGTCGGTCGCCGACCGCTCGACCGACATTTCCTCATGGGGCCCGTCGCTGGGCGGAACGTCCTCATCTGCGGCATGCGCCGGCATATCCTCGTCCGTTACGACCTTCTTGGGCTTGGCCGCCGAGGCCTTGTTTTTCTCTTGCTTCTCGCGCTGCTTCCGAGCCAGATCCCCGAGCGAGGGCATATCGGAGGACTGTCCCAGGCTCTCCATGGAGAGCGCAAAAACGGCGACCACGGCAAGTAGTCGCAGACACCGCATGACTCTGCGCACGAAAACGGCAGACGGACGCATAAGACCTCGCGCCGGACAAGATTCACTGGATCAATGGCTAAGATGGTAGGGCGAAATGTGAGGATGGCGAAGTTACCTTGGTACGACGTCGGTGGGTGCACGACTGTGGGCTAACCACCACCCCTCCTATGTCGCCTAACTTGTAACCTGCCCGAAAACTACCTTGGCTTCCTGCTCACCGATCTCCCATTTCTGCGTCCCTTCGAATGTTGGCCCACTCTCTTTCATTATTCATTCAACGCCGCGGGGTCCCTTTCGTGGACAGGTTGAATGTAGAGACCGCGCTCGCTAGGACCTGGTAGCCAGATGACAATGGGTTGTGTAGTTGACGGCTGAGATACTTTGGACTCAGGAACGGGGACATGGCAATCTCATTGGCGAAGACCGCGCTTCTGTTCCTCCTTTGCGCCACAACGACCGGAGCCCAGGCTCCTTCTAGCCCTCCATCACTCACCGACGCCGACGAGATCCGCCTCGGACAGGCGATTGCCGATGATTTCGTGGCACAAGTGGGCATGCAGCCCACCCCGCAGACTAGGAAAATCGATGACTACCTGCAGAGTGTCGGAGATCGCGTGACCGCCCATGCCCGCAGGAAGATTCCCTATCGTTTTCATTTCGATCCGAGCCCATCGTTCCGCAGCGCTGTGGGACTGCCCGGAGGTCAGATTTTCGTCGGCGCCGGCATCCTGGCGTATATGGATAGCGAAGATCAATTGGCCATGGTGCTCGGTCACGAAGTCGAGCACATTGATCTGAATCAATGTCGCGACCGCCTGATCAAAGTTCTCTCCGAGCAGCACCTCTCTGTCAGCATGGCCGACAAGCTGAAGGTGGATCCCTTCCTGCCCGGCTATGGTCGCGAGGGTGAACTCGCCGCTGATCGTGAAGGAGTATTACTCGCGATGCAAGCTGGCTACTCAGCGGAGGCCGCCATCCGTCTACTCCAGACCTACATCATTCTCGGCGAGCAGATGCCCAACACTCCCAAGGAAGCCAAGGAGAACCTGGAGCGCCGGATCGCGCAAATTCGCGCGGTAAACGCCGAGAGCAAGCTGCCAAAGCCGGCTGCTGAAAAGCCGCTGTCGTTGCCATAGTCCATCAGCACAGGGCCGCCACTGGGATTGACTTTCCGTGTTCCACCGCCCACAGTGTGTTTCGCAAACCACGCATGTCCGTGTGTGCGTGACGGCCAACTCATCTGAAATCAACGGCTCCCGCTCTGGCGCAAACCGTGCCATCACTCTCTCCGACTGGGCAACCAGCATCGGAGACTACCATGGCAAACTTTACTCAGCTTCACCTTGGCAACAACTCACCGCAGCATCCTGCGCACAAGAATGCGCAAGAGAAGAAATCCCTCTCCAAAGAGAAGGCTCTGTTCGGCGCGGGTCTGCTGGCCGTTACGGTCATGTCGGGAATTTTCCTGCTGATCACCAACGGCTGCTCAAAGGGATCGTCCAAGCCCGCTAGCATCGAACAACCAACTCCCATCAATCCGCAGACTGTGACGACTCCGGCGATTCCGGCGGTCGCTGCAGTTCAACCCCAGGCAATAACCCCGAAGCCCGCTAAGAGGCGCGTGCAACACAAGGCACCCATGGCGACCTATACAGAGCCGTCCTACGGCGTCTCGTTCCGCTACCCCAAGAGCTACATTCTCAAGACGGACGATGAACAGGAACTCGACCTATCCGAACTCGGACTGGTGCAGACCGACTTCATCCAGCCGGGAGGCGTGTCCGTGGCTGCTATCGAGATGCCACGTAGCTCTTATCCGGGCACCGACTTCACCTCGGCGTTCTTCAGCGTGAGCGTGAATTCGTCGCTGTCTCAGGACCAGTGCCAGCAGTTCGCCGTCACGAAGAGCGAGCATGCTGAAAACGAGCTGGAAGTCCCGGCGAAAGTGAAACTCGGCGGCACCGATTTCACCATGGTCGAAAATTTCGGAGATTCCGCGAACAAGGAACCTCGCATGAAGTATTTCCACCACTTCGAGAACGGGAACTGCTACGAGTTCGGCATGGGTCTTGGCACAGTCGACGACAACGTGGCCGGCTTGAAACCATTGAATCGTTCGCTGGTCTTCGGTAAGCTCGAGCAGATTCTGGCGAGCGTCAAACTACAGCCAGTCTCGGCTTCACAAGTGGCGAAAGAAGCTCCCGTGCATCCGGTAATCGAAAACAACTCCCTCCACCCGATGGTCGAAGGCAGCAAGGAGTAGCGCCGGCGTCTCGCCGGAAATCCCCCCGCCGTGTGCCCCAGGTTCGCGTCCGTTCTTTGGACGCTAACCTGGGCTCCGTGTACCTCTCTGTAGCTCAAGCTTTTTCGTTAACTCAGAAGTTCGTCTTTCTGACGCACAAAAGCACCCTCCAGCATCGAAACCTATATCTATCGAAATTTAGATCAAGGAGATTCACTATGTACGTCATCACCGGAGCCACAGGCCATACCGGCAGCGTCGCAGCCAGGACTCTTCTCTCTCGCGGCCAGAAGGTGCGTGCGATTGGCAGGAGCGCAGACCGCTTGCAGCCGCTCACCAGCGCAGGCGCCGAGCCGTTCGTCGCCGATGTCACCGACGCAAAGCGGCTTTCCGAGGCGTTCCGCGGTGCACAAGCCGTGTACGCCATGATTCCACCCAACATCCAAAGCAACGACGTTCGCGGATATCAGGAACAAGTCAGTGACGTCATCTCTTCCGCCATCGCCAATGCGAAAGTGCCGTTGGTTGTCTCGCTCAGCAGCATCGGCGCTGACAAGCCAGATAAAACCGGCCCGGTAGTGGGCTTGCACAATTTCGAGCAGAAATTAAATCGTATTGATGGGACCAACGTCCTGCATCTGCGCGCCGGCTACTTTATGGAAAACACACTCGCGCAGGTGAACGCGATCAAGGCCGTGGGCAAGAGTGCTGGCCCCCTGCGGCCCGATCTCAAAGTCCCGATGATCGCCACGCAGGACATCGGAACTGCAGTTGCGGAATTCCTTCTTCACCCCAAGTTTCAGGGCAAGCAAACACACGAACTCCTCGGCCAGCGCGACTTGAATATGACCGAAGCTGCGGCCATCATCGGCAAATCCATCGGCAAGCCTGGCCTCGAGTATGTCCAGCTGCCGGACGAACAACTGCGCCCGGCTCTGATTCAGTTCGGCATGTCCCAGAACATGGTCGGCCTGCTCCTGGAGATGGCCCACGCCCTCAATTCAGGCTATATGTGCGCTCTCGAACCACGTTCCCCGAAGAACACCACTTCCACCAGCTATGAGCAGTTCGTCAACGAAAATTTCGTGCCAATCTTCAAACAGCAATCAACCGCAGCCTGATTGTGTGCGGCTGTCCATCCCAACTCAAGAGGGTGCCAAAATCAAAAGGGTGCCCCATCCTAACCTCGCGCCCTTTGCGAGGTTAGGGTGGGGATTTTGACCTCCTCTTAGGGTATGGCATTTCGACCTCTTAGGGTGGGGATTTTGACCTCCTCAGCGAAGAGTTCCGAGTACGAGCAGTTCGTCAACGAAGATTTCGTGCCAATCTTCAAACAGCAATCAACCGCAGCCTGATTGTGTGCGCCTGTCCATCCCAACTCAAGAGGGTGCCAAAATCAAAAGGGTGCCCCATCCTAACCTCGCGCCCTTTGCGAGGTTAGGGTGGGGGTTTTGACCTCCTCTTAGGGTAGGCATTTTGACCTCTTAGGGTGGGGATTTTGACCTCCTAAGCGAAGAGTTCCGAGCCGCTCGAGGAGGAATTGCCCGAATATGTGGGCCATAAGCCTTTGCCGACAACTGCGACCGACGACCAGCCTACCCTAACCCAAAAATACTAGAGCCTTCCCCCCGCCCATCCGGTACGATGTTCGACCCATGGGGATGAGCGTCTCGCAGAAAACCTGGCTGGTCCGTGGAGTGATTGCCGTGCTCGTGCTGTATGTCGCCTTCGCTGGCTACATCAGCTGGGCGATGAAGCAGCCGCCCGAGAAATTCGCCCGCGTCATGTCGCACATGCCCGGCCCGGCCGCTTTTCTCCTCTTTCCCTTTGAGACCGTCTGGACCCGCGCGCGCGCCGGAGAATTGCGGCTCGGCGACCCCGCTCCCGACTTCAACCTGCTCAAGCTCGACAAGACCGCCCGAGTACAACTTCCGACCCTGACCGCGCAACAACCCGTCGTACTAGTGTTCGGCAGCTACACGTGACCGCCCTTCCGGCGGGAGGTTCCTGCCCTGAACAAGCTCTACGACGACTACAACGGCAAAGTCGCCTTCCTCGTGGTCTACATCCTCGAAGCCCATCCCAGCGACGTCTGGCAAATGCAGAGCAACATCAAGGATAAGGTCGTCTTTGCCAGCCCCAGGAGTGAAGAAGAACGCGGGCTTGTGGCGGGATCGTGCGTACGCAAGCTGGGCATCAAATTCCCTGCGGTGCTCGATGAATTTGGCAACTCGACCGAGCAGGCATACACCGGCTGGCCCGATCGCCTTTACCTCATTGACACCAGCGGGCGCGTCGCCTACAAAAGCAAGCCCGGCCCCTTCGGCTTCAAAACCGACGAACTCCGAGCCGCCGTCACGAAACTAGTGAAATAGCGTCCACTCAAGAGAGTGCCCCATCCTAACCTCGCGCCCTTTGCGAGGTTAGGATGGGGGTGTTGACCTTCAAACAAAGCCGGCATCACGAGCTCTCGCTAACGACTGACGACTAGCTCCCACAAAAGAAAAGCCGCAGCATTCTGCGGCTGTCCTTACACTACGGTCAACGAGGATGGTTCTTACTTGGTATTGCTGGCCTTATCGTGTGCGATGCTGCGGCTGATGCGGTTCTGCTGCCGGTTGATGCCCCGCTGCTCGGTCTTGGTCAGATGACCGTTGTGCGCGGCCATGTCGGCTTTTTGCCGATTCTGGACTGACGTCTCGCGCTTCTCGAGATTCGTGGCCTGCTTCGAGGTCAGTGTGCCATTCGCCACACCATTTCCAATGCGCTTTTGCTGGCGCCCTTCGCGACGGTTTACCTGGTTCACGCGCGGATGTCCTGGATCAACTACGCTCGGTCCGGCGCCCGAGGTGTTGCTGGTGGTGGATTGCGCAGCGGCGGACCCGACAAACATGAGTCCCCCCACTGCAAGGATTGCTAGCGAGTTGATGATCTTGTTGGTCATGCGGAAACAAAACCCCCGGGCCAGAGAGTAGTTCCTGAACCAGCGGCATGACGAGGTTACGGAGGTGATGCGTCGCCGGTTACTCATTACGCTCCTCTAAACTGGCGACGGAAGGCAGCAGGAAATCCTGGCCGTCTGATCCTGGCTAGCACAGCTCCATTAGCACAGTTCCACAGGATGTCCACAACCGGCTCGCGAAAAGTGCTCCATGCATCAAATCCGCCAGCTCAGCCATACAGAAGATTGTGTATAGCGACAATCGCTTTGGGGTGGCATGCTTGACCACGTGCCAGTAGTTCCCCCACTCGAAGACCGTATAAGACAGCTTTGTGCCCAGGCTGTCTGTGCAGATGACTCGGAGGCGGAAGTCATTCTCGCCGAGCTGCGAGCCGCTCTTCATGAGCACATACGATTCACCAGGCAGCTCGCGGCTGCTACCCTGAACTGGGACACAGGGCGGAGTGCTCCCGACGGCAAGCCCACCGACAAGCTGACTGAGCAGGTCGCTAATCTTTATTCTTCGATGTTTAGCCTTCGTTTCGCGCCCGAATTCGCCTTTTGTGCGCTCCAGCACATACCGGATTGATCCCTTCCCACCGATTTAGTACGGTCAAATAACGAACGGAAACGACTCCCCCCGCGTCGGATCCACAGCCCAACCCACACCGGCGCGGGGTTTCCTTTCTTATGTGCATGACTCCGGTTGCTGGCTGTCTTTCTTGATCACTTTTCTGCGCTGCCCGTCGTAAGTATCGATTATTTCTTTTACCAGTTCCATCAATCGTTTCGTGTCTTGCTCCTTGGCGGCGAGCTTGCAAAGCCCCCGCAACCGCTGGTCTGGCGTTTCTTGTTTTTCTCGCATCGTCCTCCCCCGCGATTTTAGTAGCAAATCAGGCCTCATTTTTCAAGCAGGAATTCCCTGACCTCCGCGCCTGCATTGCTGTTCCGCCCGGTCAAACCTCGTTCTTTGTACGACAACGGGCAGACACGGTTACTGCAAGTCCGGTAGATTCCGGTTCTCTACGGACTCCATGGAGTCGGGAGTACCGTCATGGTAAAAACTGGCAAGTGGCTGGAACTCTGCCGCCGAGCGTGTTCTGAGAAAGAACCGCTCAGGATGATCGAACTCGCACAACAAGCCGTTGAACTGTGGGACCAAGAGCACGCCCCCGTGAAGAAACAAAGTGGGAGGCAGAGCGAGAACGAGAATGCAAGCGGACCTCCTGCCCATAATACTTGATGGGGAATGAATCATGTCGCTGCGTATTCTGGTTGCAGATGATTACGAGCTTGTGCGCCGTGGGATCTGCTCGATTCTGAAGTCCCAACCTGGCTGGACCATCTGTGGAGAAGCCTCCACCGGAGAACAGGCTGTGCAAATGGCCCGCGATCTCCGGCCCGACATCGTGATTGTCGACGTCGGCATGCCCAGCCTGAATGGGCTGGACGCAACGCGCGAGATCCTCAAGGAAAACGAGGACCAGCGGGTTCTCATCCTGACCGTGAATAGCAGCGAGGGGATTATTCGCGCAGCCCTCACCGTGGGCGCGCGCGGCTTTGTCTTGAAGTCCGATGCCGCCACTGACCTGGTGCACGCGGTCCAGGCGCTCGAACGTCATCGCACTTTCTTCACTCCGCGCGTGCAGGAAATCCTCGACAGCTACTTCGCGCCTTCCAGTCTCACCGCTCTTCCCATCCTGACCACCCGCGAACGCGAAGTTCTCCAGCTCATCGCGCAGGGCAAGACCACTCGCGAAATCGCGGGTGCTTTAGGTTGCAGCGTCAAGACCGCACAAACCCACCGCAGCAACTTCATGCAAAAGCTTCACCTGCACT
>Ga0209806_1000907_pt1 | contig 20064 bp, 17 predicted proteins | sample GraSoiAngelo_152_FD_186166 | JGI IMG/M metagenome (GOLD analysis project Ga0209806, IMG submission 186166) | Grasslands soil microbial communities from the Angelo Coastal Reserve, California, USA - 14_1009_12_30cm (SPAdes) (version 2) | ecosystem: Environmental > Terrestrial > Soil > Grasslands ... | reverse complement strand
TCACCCGCCGGCAACGCCCGCACGACCGTGCCGTCGGGCTCGAGAATCTCGACGCTCGAGCGGCGCGGGAGGTTGAAGAAGACCGCCGCCGGCCTCCCCTGCACGATCGTCACGACCAGCTGCACGGCACCGGGAGGCCGGGCCCGGACCGGCATGGTCTCGAGCGGACTGCCCAGGGTCCGCACCGTCAGGACCGCATGCGGCGTCGTTCCGATCTCCACCAGATCGGACAGCGCCTCCGCGAGGAACGGGTTCAGCTGGACGGCGTTCCGGAACGCGTCGCTGGCCGCGGGGAGCCGGCCCTCCTCGGTGAGCAGCACCCCCAGATTGAACCACGCCACGTCGAGGCTCGGCTGCTCCACCAGCGCCGTGCGGTAGGCGGACTCTGCGTCGGCCCGGAGCTCCCACCCCTGTGCGTGCAGGAAGTCCGCATAATCGGCCCGGATCCAGGCGAGGGCCGGCTGCAGCTGCAGCGCGCGCCGATACAGCGCGGCGATGGCGGCCGGAGGGCGACCGGCGCGCTCGTACACCCGCGCCAGGGCCTGCAGCCGATCGGGACGGTTGGAGTCGATGCGCACAGCCTGCTCCAAGGCGCGCAGCGCCGCATCGGTCTTCCCCGTCTGCCGGTACGCCAGCCCCAGCAGGAAGAACGCCTCGCCGCGGGTCGTGTCGTCTCCCAAGGCTCCTTGCAACGCCGCCGCAGCCTTGGCCAACACGCGCCCGTCATTGGCGAGCGATGCATACACCACCGCGCCCATGCCCTGATAGATCGCGGCCTCCGGCCCGGCCCGGTCCCGCTCGAAGTAGGCCTCGATGGGGGCCGCCCCGCGGCGTGGAGGCTGGGGAGGCGACGGGGCGGTGACAACGCGGATCCAGTGATCCGTGAACACACTGTGCGGCACCCGCTCCCGGACCCGGGGCATGTGGCAGCCGACGCAATCGGCCGAAGCGATGTGATCGCGGCGAGCCGCGGGCGCGAGCCGCTGCGCGAGCGCGGCCGCGGCGTGGCAGGTGACGCACGGCCGGCTGCGCTCCGGGAGCGCCGGCGGCGGCTGGTGGGGGTCGTGACACGTCGCGCACTCGAGCGGCCGTGATGTTCCCCTGGTCGCGATGAAGCAGGCGCTCTGCCGCAGGCGGTCCGCGTGCGACACGATATCGATGCTGCCCGCGACCTTGAAGAACGCCACCTGATCGCTGAGCGGCTGCGATGGAAGGTAGCTGAAGGCGTCCCGGCCCTCGCGCAGGACGGTGACCGTCGTGTGCACGTGGCACTGCTCGCAGACGTCGAGTCGCCGTTCCAGCGGCAGGCGCGCGGGGTTTACGATGGTGTTGTCGTACTCGCGGCCGGCTGCGGGGCGACGCCCTCCACCCGCTTGGCGCTCGGCGACATGGAGCGCCCCGGGACCGTGGCAACGCTCGCACCCAATGCCGGGAGGCAGCGCGGCGTATTTGCCTTCGAGGAACGGGATGGGCCGAGGATAGCTGCCGTGGCAGGCGAGACAGCGGTCCGGCAGCACGCGGTCGAAGCGGGCGTTGTTGATCTCATAGCCGGGGCTGAAGTCCCAGCCGTGCTGCCGATACCAGGTGAGGGGCAGCTGGAAGAGACGGCCGTTCTGCGTCGTGAAATAGGTCCGTCCCACGTGGCCGCTGCCCATCACGAAGTCCATGCGCCGCCGCAGGTCGTGGAGCCGCTTCCCCGCGGGGCCTTCCAAGTACTCCTCCTGGTACCATTGGCGGCCGGCCCGGAGGACTGAATAGGAGAACCCGGTCGCCGCGTTGTAGAGGGGGCTGTCGAGTGGAGCGACCGGGGACGTCAGTTGATGAAACGACTGCGCCATGGGATGCTGCCGATAGACCGCCGCCGCGTTGGCGTGGCAGGCGGCGCAGGCGGCATCGCCGACGTACGCAGTCGGTGTCGCGACGTTGCGGAATGACGGCGACGGCGGCTCGGGCGGGGAGGCGGCGGCGTGCGAAGGCTGCCGACCCTCGCCACCACAGGCCGCCAGGGAAAGAGCGGCGACCGCAACCGCCGGCCCCCAGCCTCGGCTCATCCGTCGTAGGCCCGCTGCAAACCTTTGATGTCGAGCTTCTTCATCTGCAGCATCGCCTTCATCGCTCTGTTCGCCTTCACCGGATCCTTGTCCCCCAGCAGCTTGCCCAAGACCGTGGGAATAATCTGCCACGACAGGCCGTACTTGTCTTGCAGCCAGCCGCATTGGTCCTCGCGACCGCCCGCGGAAAGCTTTCGCCACAGCTCGTCCACTTCTTGCTGCGTCTCGCAGTTCACGAACAACGAGATCGCCGGTGTGAACTTGAACTGGGGGCCGCCGTTCAGGGCGTGGAACTCCTGTCCCTCGAGCGTGAACGTGCACCACATGACCGAGCCCTTGGGCCCGGGCCCCGCGTCGCCGTAGCGCGTGACGCGCCCGACCTTCGAGTTCTTGAAGATCGACACGTAGAAATTCATCGCCTCTTCGGCGTTGTCGTTGAACCACAGGAACGGGACGATCTTCTGCATAGTTACCTCCGCTGGGACGTCAACAGGTCGGCGAGCCGGTCGTAGCTCCGCTCCACGCCGCTCGTCATCCCGGACTTGAGGACGGCATCGCGCGTCGCCTGCGACGCGTACAAGACCGTCGTGGTGAGGGTAGTCTTGCCGCCCCGCTCGGTGAGGACGAGCGTGTCCACGGCTTCGCCTCCATACCACGGCTCGTCGAACTTCTCGGTACTGACGATCCGCTCCGGCGCCTGGATCTCGCGGTAGACGCCGCCCATGGCCATGATGGAGCCGTCTTCGTCCTTCCGCCATTCGTAGCGATAGCTGCCGCCCACGCGCAGGTCGATCTTGCACACCGGCATCGACCAGCCGGGAGGACCCAGGAGCCAGCGCTTGACCAGCTCGGGTTGGGTGTGCGCATCCCAGACCAGTTGGCGCGGCGCATCGAACGTCCGCGACATCGCGATCTCGCGGTCCGAGGGGGTGGTGACTGTGAGGGTGCTCATCGCCTCTCCTTGGATTGCAGTGCCTCGAGCAGGGCGTCGAGGCGTCGGTAGTTCCCTTCCCACAGGCGGCGGTAGCGCTCCAGCCATTTCGTCGCTTCGGCCAGCGGCCTGGGCTCGAGGGTGCGGGGCCGGCGCTGGCGGTCGCGGCCGCCTGAGATCAGCCCCGCGCGCTCCAGCACTTTGAGGTGTTTGGAGACGGCCGGCTGGCTCATGTCGAACGGCTGGGCCAACTCGTTGACCGACGCCTGGCCGGACGCGAGTCGAGCGACGATGGCGCGGCGGGTGGGGTCCGCGAGGGCGGCGAAGATAGCGTCGAGCCGGGCGGTGGATTGCATAACTGACGGGTTATATAAGCGACACCACCGCGGCCGTCAAGCCCCGCTAAGGGGGCCTTCCGCACCAGGGGGTCAGGCGATCCTGAGGAGCGCTATTGAGTCGATCGCAACGCCACCGGTGCCCCGGCCGGAACCACTGAGCAGGTCGGCACGAGCGTCTCGTAGCAATCCCGGAGCAGCGTGTCCAGCGCCTGCAGCTCGGCGTCCGCAGCGGTGGTGATGTGCTTCCCATTCTGCGCGTGCAGCTGATTCGCCAGGTCGACCAGCGCGCTGTCCGCTCCGGCCACGTCGCCGGCGTCGCGCGCCTGCTCCGCCGCCGTGAGCTTGGCTGCCAGGGCGGTGGCGATGCCGTCTACGTTGATCGCCCCCGACGCGAGCAGCGCCGTCACCCGGTCGCGCACCACGGCGTACGCCGAGCGGCACACGACCCCCAGCGTGAGACTCGTCAACCGGTCGGAAATGTCGAACGGATTGCGCGGCCGCACTTGCACCTGGGCGGGCAGCGCCTGCGCCGCGCTGCAGTTCCACGCGATCCCCGTCAGCCCGACGGTGTGGCTCGTGGCCACGAGGTCACAGTCTTGCGGTGCCTCGACGAACGGTGGAATCAGCGGCGCGCCGGCAAAGAACTGGCGACACAAGAAGCCCCCAAAGAACAAATGGCTGTCGTTCACGCCGAGCGTAGCCGTGAGGACGGCATACCAGGGCGGCGGGTCGACGGGCGTGGTGCGGGCCACGGTCGTGGGATAAAGCTGATCGGGAAAGATGTCCTTCCCCGTCGTGCTGCTCGCGAGGCTCAGGTCGCCGGTGCCCCACAGGTCGAGCAGGTTGATCCCCGGGCCGGGGAAGGTCTCTTTCCCGCCCAGGTCCACGTGGAGCAGCGGTACCTTGACGCTCCCCTCGAGCTCGGCTTCGGTGCCGGCAGCGGCGTGAAAGTGCCAGTTCTCGGTGCCGAGCAGTCCCGACAGGTTCACCGTCTCCTGCAGGAACCCGTCCGCCCCAGCCCCCAGAGCGAACCCACCGTCGCCGATCTTGAGCTTCACTTCGATCTTGGGTCCGACCGAGAGTTTGACCCCGAGATCGCCCAGGTCGATCACCTTGACGCCGGCGTCGAAGTGGCCGGCGCCCGTATAGTTGAAACTGAAGCCGCTGCTCGTCGAGACGCTGGCCCCCGTGGTGACGGTGTCCGAGACCTGGACGTGCGGCTCGACCGTCGTGCCGGTGATGTCGCCCTCGACGCCGATGATGAACCCCACCTCGATCTCACCCTCGTCCGGACCTACCGTGAACTTCCGCACGAAGCCGGCGTCCGGGATCGGCACGTCCACTTGGACGGATCCGTTGCCGGTGAGCTGGAAATCGAGCGTGGTATTGAGCTTCGCGTTCAGGTCCGCGCCTACCGTGAGGCTCAGGTTCGGGACATCGATGGAGGCGTTCAGGTCCACACCGCCCGTGAACGCGAACTCGGCGTCGATCACTTTGGCCGTGATGTTGGCGCACCCCGACACCAGTCCGCTGGCCGCGCACAGGTCGAAATTGCTGAGCAAGAAGCTCAGGGTCGAATCGAACGCGTCCGACGCCATCGGAGCAACCTGGAGACTTTGTCCCGACTGGCTCACCCGCTCCCACGGTCCCCAACGCACCTCGCCGTAAGGCGAGGGGGCACTGCCCGCACCAGGCGTGAAGGGGATGTGGATCTTGAACGGCTTGTACACCTCGCTCCACGCCGCGGGCGCGAGCTCGAGTGACAGACGGCCGGCGCTGCGGGAGGCGGAGACGACCCGCCCGAGAAACAGGCTGTCCTGCCGCCCCGCCACGTAGTCGCCGGGGCCGATCGCCGGCACGGTGCCGACGATCTGGAAGTCGTAATGGCCGGCCGCGCGGTCGGCGGCTGTCCCGGCGAACGGAAGCTGGGTCGAGTCGATCACGACGAGCCGGAGCTCGGACTGTGGGGTGGCGGGGGACAGCGTCGATGGCGCGGTCAGCAGCGCGTCGCTGCTGCACGCGGCGACCACGGCGGCCGCCGCCAGAGTAATGGAGAGAGTTGACCGCACGGTGCGCTCCTGCCAGGGGAACGGCGGGTCTCGGGGTGGCGTCGGGGAGCGGCGTCAGAGCGAGGCGGGGGAGCTACATATGACCCGCGTGGCCCGACGTCGCAAGAGGGTACGAAGAGCCGTAGCACCCGTTGCGTATCGGGAAACCTCTCCGCAGACGCGACAGAGCCGGACGGCGGGGGTGCCGCCATCCGGCTCTGTGATGCATAGTCGGCCCCGGACTCAGCGCGTCGCGTTCGCCAGGTCGGTGACCGCCCCAACGACAGCGAGCACCTTCGCCCGCTCCGCCGCAGACGCGGCGTCACCGCGCAGCTGTGTCGCGAGTTGCGTGAGCGCGTCCTTGCGCCCCCGCCCCGACTGGCGCTCGGCGCTCGTGAGCGCGCCGCGCGCGGCGGCGATCCTGCCCGCCGCCAGGCCGTTCGACCGGGCCAGCTGATCGAGATAGGCGCGCGCGACCACGAAGCTCGGCGGCCAGACGAGCCGCGGCTGGTCCTGGACGTTGAGCTGATCGAAATGCACCAGCTTCGCGGCGTCGATCTCGTTCTGCGACAGCAACCCGCTCGGCACCAGCTCGAACACGTCGAGCCCACGCCCGATCTCGGAGCTGACGATGTACCCGTTGTACCAGTACCCGGCCCACGAGCCCGCGCCCACGAGCTTGGTCGAGTCCATCGGGCCGCGGTCGAAGAACGCGATCTCCCTGGGATGCGCGGCGTCAGTGAAGTCGAAGACCGACACGCCGCCCTGATACCAGCCCTGCACCATGAGGTCGCGGCCGGGCACGGGAATGAGCGAGCCGTTGTGCGCCACGCAGTTCTCCTGCGGCGTCTGCGGGGCCGGCAGCTTGTAGTAGCTCCGGAACGTCAGTGTATCGTGCGACACCGTGAAGAGCGCGTCCGCGCCCCATTCCAGCTTGTCGGTCGCGCGGCACTTGGGCGCCAGCCCCCCGCCCCACTCGTCGGTGAACAGCAGCTTGGTGCCGTCGTTGTTGAACGTCGCCGAGTGCCAGAACGCGAAGTTCGAGTCGGCCGCCGCGGCGAGGCGCCTGGGATTGCCCGGGTCGCGGATGTCGAGGAGCACGCCGTACCCCGCGCACGCGCCGCCGGCCAGGCCGATGGCCGGGTAGACGGTGATGTCGTGGCATTGCTCCGGGCCGGGGCGCGTGCCACCGGGGCCCAGCGGCGTGGTGGGCTTGGTCAGCGTATCCACGATGCTTTGAATCGCCCCGCGCAGCGCGGCGCTATCCGTCGCCGTGGGGGGACCGCTGTTCCCGCGTGCCTTGACAATGCCCTCGAGCAGCGGATCGATCACGCGCGGCCGGAGCACGCGATCCGTACCGCGGATCCTCGCGATGAACGCGCCCTGCGCCCGCGCGGCCGCCACGATCGAGTCGTTGCGCGCGATGTCCTGCGCCGCCTCCGGATGGCTGTGGGGTTCGACCAGGTCGGCGAGAATTGCCGGCTTGCTCACGACGCGCGCCTGGTCGGGATGCGCCAGCGGCACCTGGATCACCTCGATGCGGAACAGCTCGCTGTTGGGATCCTTGTCCGGCGCCAGCGCCGAGCACCCCGCCAGCTCGCTGGCCGGGCGCACCGGCGCCCCGCCCGAGACGTAGATGTAGACGTTGGCCGTGTCATTCGGGGCCGTCACGAGCGTATGCGTGTGCGAGCCGCGGCAGGTCTGCACCGCGGTGATGGGCTTGGGATGCGTGATGTCGGAGATGTCGAAGATGCGGATGCCGCGCATCCGGTCCTTGCTGACGGTGTCCTGCACCCCCTGCGTGCCGCAGTCGAGCCGGCCGTTGAAGTCCTCACCGGAGACGAACAGGAGGTTGCGATACACCGACACGTCATTCTGCGCGTCGGGACAGATGTAGGACGTCACCAGCACCGGCTTGGCGGGCTTCGCGATGTCCCACACCTGTAACCCGTGGAAGTTGCCCTGGATGACGTAGTGTCCGGTGAACGTCAGATCCGAATTGAGGAACCCGAAGTCGCCCGGGTCGCTGTCGTTCATGAACTGCGCCGGCTTCGGCGCCGCAGCCACGAGCCGCAGGTTCCAGGCCGCCTGGGCGGCATTCATCAGCCCGGCGCGCAGGCCGACGCGCGGATCGGGTTTGGGCGCCGCGGTGGAGGCGGCCTGGCTGCTGGCGGTGGAGATGGCGACGGCGAGCAGGCCCGCCGCAAGCACGAGGGACGTGAATCTCACTTGGGGCTCCGTTGAGGAGGTAGCGACGGCGGACGCGAGCGGATGACCGGTGGATTATGATTGAGGCTCGGGCGGAACGCAACATGACTCGCTTTCCGAGGTGCGATCTCGCATGCCCTTCTCGGCGGCCACCCTGACGTTCCTGCGCAGCCTGAAACGTCACAACAACCGGCCGTGGTTCGAGGCCCACCGCGCCGAGTACGAAGCGGCGGTGAAACAGCCGATGCACGCGCTCATCGAGGAGATGGACGTGCGGCTGGCGCGGCTCGCGCCCGAGATCGTCGGCGACGCCAAACGGTCGATGTTCCGCATCTACCGCGACATCCGCTTCTCGGCCGACAAGTCCCCCTACAAGACCCATGCCTCGTGCTGGTTCTATCACCGCGACGGCTCGCGCGCGGTGGGCCGCGAGGCCGCGGGCGGCGGCGCCGGGTTCTACTTCCAGATCGCCCCGGGCGACTCATTCTTGGGCGGCGGGATGTGGATGCCGCCGCGGGAAGCGCTGCTCCAGCTCCGCGAGGCGATCGCCGAGCACCCGGCGCGATTCGCGAAGATCGCGACCGACCGGCGCCTGGGGCGACGGTTCGGCGGCTTGTCCGAGGAGGCCGTGCTGCGCCGGGTGCCGCGCGGCTATGCGCCGGACCACGCCGCGGCCCGGTGGCTCAAGTTCCAGTCGTTCGTGATGGGTCGGCCCTTGAGTGACGGGCAGGCAGTGAGCGCGCGGCTGCCGGCATTGCTCGAAGCCGATTTTCAGTTGATGCTGCCCCTGGTGCGATGGATCAACGGCGTGCTGGGGTTTCGGGCGGCCGAGCGTCGCTGAGCGAGCGGGAGAGGGTGGTGTCATGACGGTAGCCGGTCCGGGGGAGTACCTCTACCGGGACAAGAAACTCGGAGACGCGGAGGCGATCGTCGTCGCCACCGCACCCGACGTCTTCATGCCCACCTCCACGACCGTCCTGTTGCTTCGGGCGGCGCGGCGTGGCTTCGGTCCGCCCCCGCGCTCCGTCCTGGACCTCGGGTGCGGCTGCGGCATTGTCGCGGTGGTCCTGGCGAAGTACCTCGCGCCGGGCACTGCCATCCACGCCTCGGACATCAGCCCGGCGGCGGTGCGGCTGACGCAGAGCAACGCGCGGCGCCACGGGGCGGCGATCGACTGCCGCAGCGGGAGCCTGTTCGAGCCCTGGGGCGATCAGCGATTCGATCTCATCGCGGACGACGTCGCCGGAGTCACCGAGCCGCTCGACCGCCTGTCGGGATGGTATCCGGATGCGGTCCCGAGTGGCGCCGGCCCGGACGGCACGCGCTGGATTCTCGACGTGCTCGACCAGACGGTGAACCACCTCACGCCGGGCGGCCAGCTGTTGTTCCCCGTGATCTCGCTGTCCCGGGAGGCCGCGATCCTGGAGCGGGCGGCGCGCCGCTTCGCCACGGTCGTCCAGGTCGAGGAGCAATGGTATCCGTTGAACGAGGAGTTGCTCGCGCGCAGCCCGCTGCTGGACGAGCTGTCGCGCGCCGGCCGGATCCGCGTCGAGCAGCGCGGCAGCCGGCTGTGCTGGGCGACGCAGATCTATCGGGCCCAAGCGCGCTGACGGGCCCGGACTCATGCTCGTCCTCCTCGGGCTCCTCCTCGTCACACCGCCACGGCTCGCCAACGCGCGCCTGCGCGCCGAGTTCGGCCCGCGGGGGCTGGTGGCGCTCACGGACGTCGCGCAGCACGCCGTTTACCGCCTGGCCCGGGACGAGTTTCTGATCACAATCGGCGGCGTGCGCTACGACAGCCGCTCCCTCCCCACACCCCAACGCACCGCGCACGCCGCACTGCGCACCGTGGTATTCCGTTGGGCCGCGAGCCAATATCGCGTGGACGTCGTCTACGAGCTGCGCTCCGAGTGGGGATTCATCTCCAAGCAGATCTTCGTGACGGGCGGCGGCGGTGGCGGCGGTGGCGGCGCCGGCGTCTATCACGTGGATGACGTCACAGTCTTCGATGCCGCGCTCGTCGACACGATCCGGAACGCCTACGTCCCCGGCTCGCGCCGCGCCAGCCTCGGCACCGGCGACTACGGCGGCGCGCTGCGGTTTGCGGGGGGCCGCGGGTTGCTCGCCGTCGTGCAGAATCCCTTCCTCGAGTTCCGCCGCGACGGCAACGCGTTCGCGATCCGCTACCAGCCGGACATGGTTTGGCGGGCGGAATACGGTCCGTTCGCGAGCGACCGCGGGCTGCTCGCACCGGTGCGGCGCTCGGGCCGCACCATCCCGGCGCGCATGCTGCCCGAGTGGCGGCTTGGGCCATCGGACTCGACGCCCGGCATGGACGAGGCCGAGGTACAGGCGTTCACTGACATGGTCCGCGCGTTCCTGATTCATCCGCCGGCGCACCCTCTGAACATCTTCGTGGGTTGGACCGCGAACGACTACCAGATCGACGTCGCGACGCCGGCCGGCCGCGCCGAATACCAACACCTGCTCGACCGCGCGGCGGCGCTGGGCGCCGGGTATGTGTTGTTCGCGCCGTCGAACTCCGCGCTGTCGCGCCGCGAGGAGAGCGTGGACGACTGGAGCTGGGAGCACGTGCTGTGGCTGGGGTTGGGGCAGCAGCTCCGCAAAGGCAAATGGGATCCCGCCACCGGCGCCATTCCGACGTCGCTGCAGGGGTTGCTCGATTACGCCCGCGCGAAACACGTGAAGCTCGTCGCGTACGTCTATCCGGTACTGCCGTTCGCCGGAAACCCCGCGTGGCTGGTGCGCGCCGGAGATGACTCGACGCGCCGTTTCGCGAGCCTGGGGGTGCGGGCGCTGCAGGATTGGCTGATTGACAAGCTGGTCGCGTTCCACGGGCGCACCGGCATCGGCGGGTACGCGTTCGACCACACCTTTCTCACCTACGACGGCACCAGTCGCTACGCGCAGTGGTGGGGGTGGCGCCGGGTGATGGAAGAGCTGAAGCGCCGGGTGCCCGAGATCGTGATCGACGGCCGCCAGGCCTACCAGAACTACGGCCCGTGGAGCTGGCTGGCGGGGAGCTACCCGCACCCCACATCCACCGACGAGCAGCCGGAGAGCTTCGTACCGTTTCCGGATCTGTCGTTCGACCGCGTGTCGGCGGATCGCGAGCGCTATACGGCGTACCGCTACCGGGTGTACGAGTTCGCGCCCAGTGAGATCGTGCCGGGGTTCATCGGCCATCAGACCTCGCGCAGCGATGATACCGGCGACATGCCGAGCGAGCGGACCGCCGATCGCGGCGTGGTGCTCAAGAGCTTCCGGGCGCGCGACTGGGATTATCTGGGGTGGCGCTACTCGCTGATCTCGTCCATCGCGATCGCCGGGTGGAACAACGTCATCGACATGATTCCGGCGCGGGACTCAGCCGAGAACGCTCGCTTCTCAGCGGCCGACGAGGCGTGGTTCCGGCGCTGGATCGCGTGGGCGGACACCAACCGCGAGTACTTGAGGCACACGCGGCCGATTCTGGGCCAGCCGGCGATCGGCAAGATCGACGGGACCCGGGCGGGGGTGGGCGGGCGCGGATTTGTGTTTCTCTTCAATCCGAATGAACAGCGACTCACGGCGACGTTGTCGCGCGCGGAGCTGGGGCTTCCACCCGGGAAGTATTCGTTGCGGGAGCTGGCGCCGGACGAAGGGCGCAGCGTCTGGCCTGTCGGTGACACGGTGTTGATCGCGCTGGAGGGTGAGTCGTATCTCGTGCTGGCGGTCGAGCCAGCGGGGCTCACGGTCGCTCCCCCTGTCGACTCGTTCACCCGCCAGATCGGAGCGGTCGACTCGGCATTCAGCGGCGGAACGTTCACCGCGACGTTTACGATCCCGCGGTGGGTGTTCGACCAGCTGGTGGCGCGGCGGCGGGCGTGGCCGATCCCGTGGACGGCGGCGGATTCGCTCGTGACGTGGCTCGTCCCGGAGCGGCTGCTGCTGTTCGTGCAGATCGCGGAGCCGGACGAGGGATGGACGGCGAGCATGAGGATCGACGGGCAGCCGGTGGAGCTGCGGAAAGCCTATTCATCTATACGGAGAGTACCGCGGGATTTCGTGGGGTTCTGGGCGGATGTCTCCGCGTTGGCGGCGGATCAGCCGCACACGTTGGAGCTGCAGCTGCCGGCCATGAGACAGAGGCAGTTCCAGGGGGTGTTCCTGGAGAACGTGGAGCAGTCACCGCCGCCATGACCTCGCGCCGGGAATTCCTGCGGCACAGCGCTATGTCGGCCATCGGGCTGTCGCTCCCCAGGTGGCGATTCTCCGAGGCGCAGACGCCGCCGCCGGGGTTCCTCGATCTGCGCCGGCCGCCCGACGGCGTTCGTGTCCTGACCGCCGCGGGCGACCAACGCCTGCGCGCCGGGGCCGACGGGCGCTGGGAAGCCGGCGACCTCGCCGTGATCGTCCGCGATCTCCCGGGAGCGCTGCGCGTCGAGCTCGCGTCGCCGTCCACCGCCGTGCAGCGACTGCAGCTGCGCTGGCGTGGCCCCCTGGAGCGCACGCGGCTGCTGCTCGGCGACGCGTGGGAGCGCGGCTACGGCGACCTCGAGTGGCGCGGCTTCGTGCCCGATCGCGTCATGCCCTGGTATGTCGCGGCGTGGGACGGCCAGCGCACGCATTTGTACGGAGTACGCACGGGCGCGAGCGCGTTCTGCTTCTGGCACGTCGATCCTCAGGGCATCAGCCTCTGGGCCGACGTGCGCAGCGGCGGCGTGGGGGTGCAGCTCGGCCCACGCGTGCTTTCCGTCTGTGAGGTCGTCTGCCGGGCGGGCCGGGCGGGCGAGTCGGCGTTCCAGGCGATCCACGCGTTCTGCAAAGAGATGTGCCCCAGTCCCCGGCTTCCCGCGCAGCCGGTCTACGGCAGCAACGACTGGTACTGGGTCTACGGCAAGAACACCGCCGCGACCGTGCGGGTCGACGCCCACCACATCGTGGAGCTGTCACCCGCCGACGCCAACCGGCCGTTCGCCGTGATCGACGACGGTTGGCAGCCGGACCGCGGTGCGGACGGAGCAGGGGTTGGGACGTGGGACCACGGCAACGAGAAGTTCCCCGACATGCCCGGTCTCGCCGGCGAGATCCGGCGGGCGGGGGCGCGCCCGGGCATCTGGATCCGTCCGCTACTCGCCCCCGCGGACGCGCCGGACACCTGGCGGCTGCCGCGCGATCGCACGGTGCTCGACCCCACCGTCCCCGAGGTCCGGGCGAAGGTCGCCGCGGACATCGGCGGTCTGCGGCGCTGGGGCTTCGAGCTCATCAAGCACGACTACACCACGTTCGACCTGTTCGGGCGTTGGGGATTCCAGATGGGCGCGGCGCTGACCCGTGACGGCTGGACGTTCGCCTCGGGAGCAACGCGCACGACCGCGGAGGTGATCGACGAGCTGTACCGCACCATCCGGGAGGCCGCCGGCGACTCGGCTGTCATCGGGTGCAATACCGTAAGCCACCTCTCGGCGGGGCGCTTCGAGATCTGCCGGATCGGGGACGACACGAGCGGCCGGGAGTGGGCGCGCACCCGGAAGATGGGCGTGAACACCCTCGCGTTCCGCGGGGCCCAGCACGGCGCGTTCTACACCGCGGATGCGGACTGCGTCGGGGTGACGAATGCGATTCCGTGGGAGGAGAACCGGCAGTGGCTCGATCTCCTGGCCCGGAGCGGGACGATGCTGTTCGTCTCCCTCGCCCCCGACGCGCTCGGCGCCGAGCAGCGGCGCGATCTCCGCGCCGCGCTCGCCACCGCCGCGCGGCCGCAGCCGCTCGGCGAGCCACTCGACTGGCAGCGGACGGCGTGGCCCACCCGCTGGCGTCTCCTGGGACAGGTGCAGACCTACGACTGGCTTGGCGCCGACGGGGCTGCGCCCGGACGGTAACGCCCGCTCCGTCGCCGGCCGCTACCGGTGCCGCGTCACCAGTGCCTGATAGACGAGCGTCGGGAATTTCCCCCCGATGTCGCTGCGGTTGGGGAGCTGGTTGATCATGAACACGATGACCAGGTGCTCGACCGGATCCACGGCGTACCCGCTCCCGTAGGCTCCACCCCAGCTGAACGTTCCCACCGACGCCATGCCGTTGGCGCCGTAGCGTTGCGTCGTCTCGAAGCCGAAGCCGAACCCGAGCGCGCCGGTCGAGTCGAACAGGGTGCCGGCCTGGTTGTGCGTCATGAGGTCGACCGTGTGCGGCGCGAGGATGCGGACGCCGTTCAGCTCGCCGCCGTTGAGCAGCATCTCGAGGAAGCGGGCATAGTCGGCGGCGGTCGAGACCAGTCCCGCGCCCCCCGCGAAGCTGCGGCGCGGGCCGGTGACGTAATTCCCCTGACCGCGTGGCCCGTCGGGCGCGCGATGGGCGTGATTGGCTGAGTCGCTCGCATACACCGTTACGAGGCGCGAGGTCGCGGCGGGAGGGACGAAGAAATACGTGTCGCGCATCCCCAGCGGGCCGGTGATGCGCGTCCGGATGAGTTCGTCGAGCGGCATCCCGGAGGCGCGCTCGGCGACGCAGCCGAGGATGTCCGTGTTGTAGCCGTACACCCACCGCTCGCCGGGCTGCGCCGTGAACGGCAGCGTCGCGAGTCGCTCGATCGTCGCGCAGATCGGCTCATCCTTGTCGGCGGTGTACCAGCCCCATCCGGCCGACGGCCCCAGCCCGGCCGCCGCGTAGAGGGGGGCGATCAGCGAGTCGGTGCCGTAGGAGATCCCCGCCGTGTGCGTCAGCAGCTGGCGGATCGTGATGCGGCGCCCAGCGGGCTTGATCACCCGGCCGGTGTCGCTGCCGGACGCGACGGTGGTGTGCGCGAACGCGGGGATGTAGCGGCTCACCGGGTCGTCGACGCTGAGCTTCCCCTCCTCGACGAGCGACAGGATCGCGACCGTGGTGAGCGCCTTGGTCTGGGACGCGATGCGGAACAGGGCATCCGTGGTCATCGGGTGGCGGGACTCCGCGTCGATCCAGCCGACGGCATGCTGGTAGGCGACTCGGCCGTCGCGCAGCACCAGGCCGACGGCGCCGCCGATCTGCCCGGAATCGACGTACTGCTGCATGAAGCGGTCGATGCGTGCGACGCGATCCGGGGCGAGCGCGACGACCTGGGCGGGAAGCGCTCGTGGAGTAACGAGGACCAGGACCAGCGTTAACAGACCAGAGCGATCCATTCGACTCTCCAGTATTACGGCGGAGGAGCGTTCCCGATCACGGCTTCGAGATCCTGGGGAGCCCGCTGCCGACACTCCTTCTTGAGGTCTGCGGTGTCCGCCGCGAGGAACTTGCCCAGAAAGCACTCCGTGGTGATCTCGAACGCCGGGAGCTCCTTCTTCGCTGTGGAGTTGGAATACAGAGCAATCACCGCGCGTTCATCGAACTTGTAGAAGGAGTACGTCGGGTAGCGACCGAACAGCCATACGTCCGCGGGTTTACGAAAGTCTCTCGCCAGACGGGCGAAATACCGGTAGGCATCCGCGACCAGCGCCGGGATCAGCGGACCGTCCTCGAAATGCCTGCCCAGGGAGAACATCAGCTCGTGGTTCTCGAGATCGGGGAGAAAAACCTCGAGCGTAGTGCCTGCCCGAGCGAGGAAGGCCTTGATCGCGGCGTCGTGATTCTCGCGCCAGCGGCGTGAATGGATGAAGTAGAGGGCCATCGTCGTCGACGACCCGATGAGCTCGTCAAACCGGTGAACAAATCCGGCGAACGGCGCTACACGGACGATACCGAATGGGCCTTCAGGGGTGGCGTTCAGTCGGGCTGCCGCGGATGGCGACGCAGCTCGGCCGCCGCCTCGTCGATCCGGACCATGTACGCCCGCACCGCCTCGCCGCGGGCGCGCCGCGGCACGACGAAGTGGCGGTCGTCGGGCTGCGTGCTCTTCAAGTCATCGACCATTAAGTCTCCGCCGTGCGCCTCGACCGCCCCTTCGAAGCGCTCCACCGCCGAAAGCAGGTCCACGAGATCTTCGGGGCGCTCGGCGCCGGTGAGGGCAATGCCGCGGCTCCGCAGCCGGGCCGTTACTTCCGCCGCCGCGGCCGTGCGCTCTTCGAACTCCTCATCCCTGTCCATGCCGAATGTCCTCGCTCAATACTCCGCGTACCCGTCGTCCGGATAGCAGTACAACCACCGCTCCCCCGGCTCCGACGAGGCGACCACCGGATGCTTGCTCGTCCGCGCGTGCTTGCTGGCGTGTTGGTTGGGGGAGCTGTCGCAGCACAGCGTGGCCCCGCACTCCTGGCAGGTGCGCAGATGGACCCACTGCGCCTTGATCTTCACGCACTCGGCGCACTCCCGGCGCTGCGCTTGCCGCACGGTGGTGATCGCCGAGAGATGCGCGCAGGTACCATCGGACATGGAAACCTTCTCCTACTCGTGCAGCACCCGGTGCACGGCCGCGATCGCGATCGACCCCTCGCCCACCGCCGAGGCCAAGCGCTTCAAGCTCCCGGAGCGGACGTCGCCGACCGCGAAAACGCCAGGGCGGCTCGTCTCGAGCAGATGAGGAGCGCGGGCGAGCGGCCAGCGCGCGGTGGCCAGGTCCTCCGGCAACAGGTCCGCTCCCGTCTTGATGAACCCTTTGTCGTCAAGTGCGAGGCAGCCGTCCAGCCAGTGCGTGCTGGGCACCGCGCCCGTCATCGTGAAGACGTGCCGGATGCCGTGCGTCTCGATGCTCCCGCTCTGGTTGTCGCGCCAGCCCACGCGCTCCAGGTGGCCGTTGCCCTCGAGGCTCACGACCTCCGTGTGCACGTGCCGGTCGATCGCCGGGTGGTCCTCGATGCGACGGATCAGGTAGCGCGACATCGTGTCGGCCAGGCCGCCGGAGCGGATCACCATGTGCACCCGCCGGGCGGTCTCGGCCAGGAACACCGCCGCCTGACCCGCCGAGTTGCCGGCCCCCACAACGATCACGTCCTCCCCGGCGCAGAGCTGCGCTTCCATGAAGGTCGCGGCGTAATACACGCCCGCCCCATCGAACCGCGACAGGTTGTCGATCGCGAGGCGCCGGTATTCGGCGCCCGTGGCGATGATCACTGCGCGCGCCGGCAGCCGCTGCCCATCCCCGACCTCGATCCCGTAGGGCCGGCGGTCGCAGTCGAGGCGCCTGGCCGACCCGACCATCAACTGGGTTCCGAACTTCATCGCCTGGTTGGTGGCGCGCGCCACCAGGTCGCGACCGCTGATCCCCGTCGGAAAGCCGAGGTAGTTCTCGATTTTGGAGCTTGCGCCGGCCTGGCCCCCGGGCGCGGTCGACTCCACGACCAGGACCCCCAATCCCTCTGATGCCCCATACACCGCCGCCGCGAGCCCTGCCGGTCCCGCCCCGACGATGAGCAGGTCGCGGACCTGGGTCTGATCGATCGCATCGTTGAACCCCAGGGCGTTGGCGATCTCCTGATTGCTCGGGTTCTTGAGCACGACCCCGCCGCACGTCATGACCACCGGGATGTCGGCGGCCGTGACGTGGGCGCGATCGAGCAGCTCCTGGGTGCCGGCGTCACGGTCCAGGTCGTGCATCGTGTACGGATGCCCGTTTTTCGTGAGGAACTCGCGGATCCGCAGCGTCCCCTGGCAATGCGTCGAGCCGAGAACCACGACATCGCTGACGCCCCGGTTGATCAGCTCCACCCGCCGCAGGATGAAGGCGCGCATGAAGATCGCGCTCAAGTCGCTGTCGGTCTGGATCAGCGCCAGCAGGTCGTCGCGACCCACCTCGATGACCTCGCTGTCCGCGCCGGCCCGGATCTGGGCGAGCCCGCGCCGACCCGACAACATCGTCGCCTCGCCGGTGAACATCCCCGGGCCGAACGACACCACGACCTCTGCGGCGGGCGACGGGCGGACGACATCGATGCGACCCGCCACGACGACGAAGATCCGCGCCGCCTGCTCCCCCGGCTGCGCCAGCACCTCTCCCTGCTCCACGTGGCGCCGACGCCCGCGTGGCGCCATGCGGTCGATCTGCGCCGGCGTCAGCGTCGGATACAGGCGGTCGGCACGCGGCCCGGAGGTCGCCGGTGAGAGTGGGGCAACGAGCGTCATGGGCTCAGCCGCCCTGCTGGTGCGCTTCCACGAACCAGAGCCACTTGTCCACCCCGCGCGAGATCTCGGTGAGAATGTCGGCGCTGCCTGCGTCCTCGAGCTCGTTCATCTCCTCGATGCCGAGCCGCACCGTGCGCCCGAAGCCGGCAAGCGCGTCCGACAGCGCCGCCACGTGCTGCGCACCGGAGGAGAGCGTCAACGGATAGTCAATGAGGGTAGACCGAGCCTCAACGACGCCCACGGTCCCTTCGGCGATGCCGCCGAGCTGGACGATTCGCTCGGCGATCAGATCCACGTACGCCTCGACGTCTTCGTTGATCTCGTCAAACAACTTGTGGAGCGCGATGAACGTGGGGCCTTTCACGTTCCAGTGAGCCTGCTTGCACTGTGTCTGCAGGTCGATGCAGTCGGCGAGGCGCTGATTGAGCAGCCCGATCGCCTCGAGCCGCCCGGCCTCCGGCAGATCGTTTTTCGTCGGATAGACCTTCGTCGCGGCAGCGGTGGTGGAAGCCATTGGCAGTCTCCTCGGCTGAGTCGTGCGGGCAGTGCATAGTGTAGCCGTAGCGTCAAGGCTACACTAGGTGCTAGTGCGCCTGGGGCCGCTGCCGGATGGCGCCGAGATGGTACGCCGTGTGCGCGATCGCGCCCATCGCCGCGCCTAGCGCGTCCTCGTCCCACAGGGCGTGAGTCTCCACCGCGACAAGGAGGTTCTGGTACTCCTCGCGCAGTCGCGCCCGCAACGCCGCCCACTCGGCCTCGTCGACCGTGGCAACGGTCCAGCTGCGACTGCGGTCGCGCGAGGCCGGCTCACCACGCAGTTCCGCCGCCGAGAGCGCGACGCTCGAGCTCAAGTGGTGGATGTGGCCGGCGATGGTCGTGCGTCCGGGGCCGCCCACCTTTGAGGCCTGAGCGGCGGTCAACCCCCTGATGGTCGGGAACACTCCAGTTCCCGGTGCTGTATCGGTGAAGTAGGTCCATGGCCCGGGCGGCCCTTCGAAGGCTTCCCGGAGCATTCTCGTCACCAGCGTCACCGTCACGGCGGCCGGCGTAGCGGTCATGGGGTGATTCAGCGCCTCAGCGTGGGCGTGAAGATCCTACCGAGAGGAGCATACTGCCCGTAACCGTTGCCAGCCACCGAAGGTTCCAACGGCGTCGCTCAAGGGAGCGGGCGCGCCGTCCCCGGTCCGCTGGCCGCGGAATCCGCCTGTTGGAGCAGTTGCGTGAAATCGCGGAGCTCCGCCATGCCCAGGTCGGACACGACCCAGTAGACATAGTCTGGCGTCGTCCAGTGCAGCAGGTGATAGCCCTGTCGCGAGGCTACGCCGGGGCCGCCCACCGACCCTCGCGCCGCGGGCCACAGGAGCACGTTGATCAGGTGCTGGCGCCGCCCGTACGCGAGCGCCGCGACCGCCCGTCCGCCCACGTAGTCGAGCCGCCCACCGATGAGGGGGAACCCGCGCCCGGCGAAATCATACACGGGAGGCGAGAAGTCGAGCTTGCCGTTGAACCACGGCTTCACCGTGTGCTGGTCGGAGGAGACCACGTCGGTGAGGTGGCCCGGCATGAGCGAGCGCACGTGGCTGGCGAGCACCTGCCCGGCGAGCGCGTCCGTGCCCGCACGGCTCAGGCCGAGCTGCCAGCTCCCGACGGCGACCACCGCCAGCGATGCGGCGAGCGCCAGCCAGCGGGCGGCGACAGGCAGCAGCACCCGGCGCCCGGCGCGCGCCCCCGCCGCGTCGCGCACCGCCGCCCGCACGCGGCGGCGCAGCGCGTCCGGCGCGCGAAACGCGGGGACCTGCTGCCGGATCGCCGCGCTGAGCGCGACGCGGGCCTCATGGAGTCGCGCGCACTCAGCGCACTCCTTCAGGTGCACCTCCAGCTCCCGTGCGTCTGCCGGCGCCAGCTCGCCATCCACGTAGGCATCGAGTTGCAGCTCGATCTCTCGGTGCGTCACCTCACCCTCCCTCCGGGTCGGCGCCTAACGCCTCCTGGAGCCGCCGGCGCGCGCGCGACAGCCGCGACATGACCGTGCCCATCGGCACGCCGGTGACGTCGCCGATCTCCTTGTAGGACAGCCCTTCGAGTTCGCGCAACACGATCACCTCCCGGAGCTCGCGCGGCAGCCGATCGAGCGCCCGATGCAGCGCCTCGCGCGCGGTGTCCCGTTCGAGCGCCGACGCCGGATGCTGCTCCGCGACCGCGTCGCTGTGCAGCTCCTCGTCGAACTCGGTCGCGAGCGCGTCGCCCCGGTGCCGGCGCTGCCACGTGTACGCGGTGTTGCGCACGATCGCCAGCAACCACGCGCGGCCGTCGCCCCGTTCAGATGCCCCACCCCGGAATCCGCCGAAGTACTTGAGCGCGCGCAGGTAGGCGTCCTGCACGACGTCCTGCGCGTCGTCGTCGTTGCGCGTGAGGTAGCGCGCCAGCGAGTAGGCGGCGTCCAGGTGCGGCAA
>Ga0209806_1000903_pt1 | contig 20101 bp, 23 predicted proteins | sample GraSoiAngelo_152_FD_186166 | JGI IMG/M metagenome (GOLD analysis project Ga0209806, IMG submission 186166) | Grasslands soil microbial communities from the Angelo Coastal Reserve, California, USA - 14_1009_12_30cm (SPAdes) (version 2) | ecosystem: Environmental > Terrestrial > Soil > Grasslands ... | reverse complement strand
CCCGCGACTCTGCCGTTACGCGACGCGTCACCGCTCCCGTCGCAAGTAATCAAGCATCTCGGCCATGACGCGGCAGTCGACTTCGTTGTAGCGCGCGATCTCCCGCATCACCGGCGATTCCGCGAGAGATCGTCCACGCGCGCGTGAATCGGCGGCGGCAGACCACGCACCGGCCATCGCGCCGGCGCCGTCGGCCAACCCCTCGCCCCACACGGTCTCGATGAGCCCGTGCGCACGCATCGCGCGCGCGATGGACTTGAGTCCGAACGAGAACGCTCCCTTGACGACGACCGGTTGAGCGCGGAACACGCGGCCGAGCAGGTCGTACCAAGCGAGCGCCGGCCAGCTCCGATCGGGGTGACGGGACCGCGCCGATTCGTACGCGCGCTCGAAGTTCGATTCCTCCGCGAGCGACCAGTGCACGAGACGCACATCGCTCGCCGACGCACAGCCGGCATCGCGCGCGAGGTCCGCCAGATGCGCCAGCCAATCGTCGATCATCCGCGCCTCCGCATCGACGCCGAGGTCGTCGACGGTGAACTGGCGGAAGGACCAACGGCGGCCGCGATAGGTACCCGAACCGATCTGGAAGATGAGCGCCTGGCCACCCTTGCGCGGGAAAGCGCTGAAGTCGTCATCCAGGTCGTGCACGAACTCGAAGTCGACGAACGCTTCGGCCGCGAGCGGCACGCGCCACTGTTGTTCATCGGCGGTGACGCGCTGTGGCCGCAACACGTCTCCCGCATCCCGGTTCACCCCGATGACCGCGTCGAGAGTCTGTCCATGCGTTCCGTCGAGGCCGAGGAGTCCGGCGGACGTACGCGCGTCGTCCCAACGCGTCACCCCGACCGAATGCGCCGCGGCGCGGAGCTCGATGTTGACGCGAGGCAGGATGGTCAGCTCTCCAAGTTTCGCGGCGATCTCGGCCTTGGCCGTGTGCCACGGAAAGTCGCTCGAAGCTTTCATGTTTGGCCAGAGCTCGGGGACCGAAGGGATCGGAAGGACGCGCCACTCGGCTCCCTCCGTACGCAGACGTCGCACCCACGCGAGCGCCAGCGCGACGAGGGAGCCCAGATCCTCGTCGCGGGACCGCACGAACGCCTCGCGCGGAACACGCGCCAGCTTCTCCCAGCAGCGATCGCCACGCGCGCCGCCGCTCTGCCGCCACGCGCGCCCGGCGACATACGCCGCCGGCGGGGTGAAGCCCTGAAGCCTCCCGAGCGCCTCGTTGTAGATCCAGGCTTGCGTCATCACCGCGAGCGATCCCGCGCCGAGGCCCCCGTCCTTCAGAAGGTGGAGCGTGGAAAACTTGATGTCGACGATCCGGTAGTGGCGGCCATGCCGCATCGCGGCCACCGGCAGCTCGAGCTGGTCTCCCACGAAAGCTTCCGGACAGAGCTCACCCAGCACATCCGAGCGGACGAGGAGGTCCGCGACGCCGAACGCCCGTCGCTCCGGATCGCGCAGCACGCCCGATGCGATCAGCGGCGCGCCGTTCTTCATCGCATCCCAGGTCGCCTCGGCGGCGGCCAGCGAACGCGCTTCGTCCGGCCGAGTCGCGATCCGCGCGACCGGCCACCGCTGCTGGAGGTCGAGCAGGACGGCCTGCTCGAAGCGTCGGCCCTGCTCCATGAGGTAACGCCGAAGGTCGAAGACGCGGTCGTAACCAGGGAGTTGATCGTCGCGACGGAATCCATGCCGCTCGCCGAATTCGGCGAGCCAGTCAAGGAGCAGATCGTCGTCGCACCAGTTTCCGACATCGCCCGCGGCGACCCATTCGAGCCAGTCGGCGTCGGTCCGTGGGTCGACCAGGCTTCCGTCGTCCCGCTGGGTGATCGCGGCCCGCCCGATCAACCTAGAGCTCGACGCCCACAGTCTCGAGGAGCCCGCGAAAATCCGGCTCCTCGCGCACGGCCGTGCCGTCGGTCGGCGCCGGCGCGCCTCCACGATTGGCCCAGTACACGTCCATTCCCACGCGCGCCGCGCCGCCGACGTCGTGGGCCGAACCTGCCACGAAGAGCACTTCCGCCGGGTCGAGCCCGAGACGCTCAAGCGCCATCCGATAGGGAAGCGGATCGGGCTTGTATGCGCCCGCGTCCTCCGCCGTGACCACGAGCTCGAAGCGACCCGCTCGGAACGCGGCGAGCCGCCCGAGCTTTCGCGAGCAGTTCGTCACCACGAAACGTCTCATGCCGTCAAGACGATCGAGCACCGGTGGAACGTCTGGCCACGGTTCGAACTCGCCCCAGCGGCGGAGGAGCTCGGTGGCGCGTCTGGCGTCGATGCCGACCGCGGCACCGGCCTCGCGGACGATCTCTTCGAACGGCCGGTAAGGCTTCCCACGAAGACGATCCTGCGATGCGGCGTGCCAGCGCATCCCGAGGGCACGATCTCCGGCCACACTCGACCAGAGCGACCACGTGTCGAGCAGGGCGGTGAGAAGGTCGAAGCCGACGGCCGCGTACGGCATGCAAATAGCCTATCGGCGTACGAGACGTGCGGCGCATAATGCGACGCGCCAGCTCGGCTAGTGGTCTAGTCGCGCGACGCGTGCCTCGTGACCCAGTCGACGACACGCCGATTGAAATCGACGCGATGACTCGGCCTGCCCTGTGCGATGAACATGTGGCTTCCGCCGGGATAACGCACAAACTCGGTGGGCACCTTGCCGGCGGCTACGAGGCCGGTGAAGAGCTCCTCTCCCTGACCGATCGGGCAGCGCTCGTCGGCCTCACCATGCAGAACCAGGGTCGGCGTGGTGACCTTGTCGACGTAATTGATCGGAGAAAGGCGCCGGAACGTCTCGCGGTCGTCGGTGATGCTCGCGCCCATCTCCCACGGCGCGAACCACATGCCGATGTCGCTCGTGCCGAAGAACGATTCCTGGTTGGTGACCGGCGCGCCTACCACGGCCGCCTTGAACCGATCGGTGTGACCGATCGTCCAGCTCGTCATGAACCCGCCGTACGAGTACCCGGCCACCGCGAGCCTGTCCGGATCGGCGACGCCCTCCGCGACGAGCTGGTCCACCACGGCGAGCTGCTCGGCGAGGTCGCGCTCTCCCCACTTCGCGCGGATCCCATGCGCGAACTCGCGACCGTATGAACCTGATCCGGTGGGATTGAGCGTAAGCACAGCCCAGCCGCGCGACGCGAGTACGTAGCGGTAGAAGTAGCTGAGCGAGAAGAGATTCCCCGAGAAGCTCGCGGGCCCCCCGTGAATATCCACGAGGAGCGGTGACGCTCCTCGCCGCTCCTTCGGGAGGAAGAGCCAACCTTCAAGCGTGCCGCCGTGCGGGCTGGTGAAGGTCCGCCGCTCGCCACGCGCAGGACCGAGCCGCGCGAGCAACTCCTTGTTGAGATGCGTTAGCCGCAGTTCGCCGCCGCCGTCCCACTCGGTCGAATACACGTCTGACGGTGCGGCGAGGTCGCCCGCCGCGAACGCGATGCGCGAGCCCGCGGTGGCGCTCGCGTACAGGATCTGACGCTCACCGGCGACGACGACGCTGGTCGAGCCGTCGCGTATCGACGTGCGCACGAGGTGCATGTTCCCGTGATCGCCAGCGATGAAGGTAACCGTCGCGTTGTCGGGCGACCACGTCGGGCCGGGCGTCACCGTCGGCGAGGGAAGAAGCACCGCCCCGCGGTCGTACCGCTCGGTCAGGCGCCGCGGCGTCCCTCCCCGCGCGGGCACGATCCACACACGGACCATCGGATCGCCGAGTCCGGGATCCTGCGCATCGGTCCCGTAGCACGCGATCGTGGTGCCGTCGAGGGACCACGTCGGCGAAGTCGCTCGCCCGATGTTCTCGGTCAGGCGGCGGGCGGCCCCGGTTGCGACCTCGATTACCCAGATGTCAGCCAACGAGTAATCGCCCTTGCCGCCGCGTGTCCGCGAGAACGCGATCTCTCGTCCATCCGGAGACCACGACTCCGCACGGTCCTCGAAGTCGCCATCGGTGAGCTGCCTGGTCTGGCCGCTCGTGACGTCGACGATAAACAGATGGGACCTGGCGTCGAAGGTGTAGCCCTGCCCGTCGGTCTTGTATTGCGCCTTGGTGACGTGTCGCGGCCGCGCCTCCCAGCGTTCTCGAGCTTCCGCATCCTCCGGACGTGGATCGAGCCACACCCGCGCGTTGAATGCGATCTTCGTCCCATCGGGCGACCAGCTCGCGGGACCCGCGTCGGCAGAAATGGATGTCAGCTGACGCGGCTCGCCGCCTTGGACCGACATCACGTAGAGCTGACGTTCCCCGCCGGCTCGATCCGAGAGAAAGGCCAGATTGGCGCCGTCGCGGGACCATCGGGGCGCGGTGTCGCGTTTCGATCCCCGGGTGAACTCGACCGACCGCCCGCCATCGGTCGGCGCGACATGAATGGTCGAGCGATACTCGTCCTTCTCCGAGTCGATCGAGGTCACCGTATACGCCACGCGAGACCCATCCGGCGAGATGTCGAGCTCGGGGATCGTCTTGAATGCGAGGAGGTCGGCGGCATCCATGCGGTCCGCAAGATTACCCCTGCTATGACCGGTGTCGCCCGCAGCGAGTGGCTCTTCACGAAGACCGAGGCCGTTGCGCCGAATGGGATGGTCACGTCCGATCCTCGCCCTGCGGAGGCGGGAGTCGAGATCCTGCGCGAGGGCGGGAACGCGCTCGATGCGGCGCTCGCGACGGCATTCGCGCTCGGTGTCACATCGCCGATCGGCAGCGGTCTCGGCGGCATCGCCGGACTCGTCGTGTGGCGCGAAGGGACGGCGAGCTCGTTCGACGGCTCGACCCGGGCGCCGCTCGACGCGCGCCCCGCGATGTTTGAGCTTGTCGGCGGCGACGCTCGGTCGGGGATGTACGGGTGGCCCGCGGTCAAGAACGACGCAAACGTCGAAGGGCCGCTGTCGGTCACCGTTCCGGGCGCCGTCGCCGCGTACGAGCTCGCGCACCGCCGACTTGGCAAACTGCCCTGGGCGCGACTCTTCGAGCCCGCGATCCGGCTTGCGCGCGACGGCTTCGTCGTCGACTGGTACAGCACCCTCGTCTTCGGCGCGTCCGCGGTGCGACTGCACAAGAACGCCGAGGCGACGCGCGTGTACTACCGCGAGGGCGGCGCGCCGTTCCGCCCGGCGACCGGTTTCGAGCCACCTGACCGCCTCGTCCAGCCGGACCTCGCGCGCTCACTCGAGGCCATCGCGCGCGACGGCGCGAAGGTCTTCTACCGGGGCGACCTCGGTGCCGCGATCGCCGACGACGTCCGCAGGCTGGGTGGGATCCTCTCGCGCGAGGACTTCGCGGCGTACGAGGCGGGCGAGCCGCCGCCGCTGACGCTCCATTACCGGGCGCATCGCGTGATCACCCTTCCGGGCCTCACCGGCGGCCCAACCGTTGCGCGGGCGCTCGGACTCCTCGCACGCGAAGACCTTGCGAAGCACAGACAACTTGGCGCCGAGAGCCTGCATCGCATCGCGGTCGCGGTCCGAGCGGCCTTCGCCGAACGGCTGACATCGATGGCCGACATGCCCAACACCACTCATGTAAATGCGGTCGATCGCGATCGGATGTGCGTCTCGCTGACCGCGACACTCGGGGGCGGCTTCGGATCCGGCGTGATGATCAAAGGGACCGGGATCGTGATCACGAACGGGACTTACTGGTTCGATCCACGACCGGGCCGTCCCAACTCGATCGCGCCTGGGAAGCGGGTCCTCTGGGCCGGCGCTCCGACGATCGTGCTGCGGAAGGGGGAGCCGTTCCTCGTCTGCGGGGCTCCCGGCGGACGCAAGATCATGAGTGCCGTTGTCCAGACCATCGTGAACGCCGTCGACTACGGCGATGGGCCACAGAGCGCCACGAGCCGGCCGCGCATCCATGACGAGGGCGAAAAGCTGCAGGTCGACTCGCGCATCCCGGAGGACGCGCGCGCGGCCCTCGCTGGGATGGGGCACGACGTCGAAGTGAAAGTCGAGGACGTGCTCGCCACGAATTTCGCACGACCCGGTGCCATCCAGATCGCTGGACTGGAGCTTCGCGGAGGCGTGGAGGGGACCAAGATCGGGATCGCGCTCGGGTATTAGTCCGAGCGCGATCCCTTTCGGCTAGGGAACGGTCGGGCGCTGGCCCGCGTTCTCCTGAGCTTCGCGCTCCGCGCTCTCGGTGGCCTCGTGGGCCGGGTCCTCGTTCGAGACGAAGACGCCCGGCGATGCCGATGCGTCGGCACGCGTGTTGGCGCTCGTCGGCGTGGTGGTCGCGGCGTTCGCGCTCGAGCCCGTGCCCGCTGTGAAGGCGGCGCCGAGCGCGACGCCCGCGAGCATCGAACCTCCTGCGAGTGCCGCGATGACGGCTTTCCGTGGGTCCATGTCGTGTCTCCTTTCTTTCAGCCCAGTTTCTTGGGCTCAGTTCACCGTGCGTCCAGAAGTAGTCGGGAGCATGAGAGCGGCGTGATAGGAGCCTCGGAACTTTCTTAGATGCGGCCTCGGGGTGGGGCCGACCGCTAGGCTGTCGGCGGATGGCACGATTCGTCGTTGAAGGCGGGACGCCTTTACACGGTGAGATCACTCCCGCAGGGAATAAGAACGAGGCTCTCCCGCTGATCGCGGCTAGCCTGCTCACCGACGACCCGGTCACCCTGCACAACGTCCCGCGGATCCGGGACGTCCGCGGGATGCTCGAGATCGCGAGCGCGCTCGGCGCGAAGGTCGAGGAGCTCGATGGCCACAGCGTTCGGGTGACCGGCGCGCTTAAGAGCACCGAGGTGCCCGCGTCGCTCGCGAAGGAGATCCGCGCCTCGCTCCTGTTCGCCGGCCCGCTGCTCGGCCGCCACAAGAAGGTGCGCCTCGGCCGTCCCGGCGGTGACGTGATCGGCCGGCGGCGGAACGACACGCACTTCCTGGCCTTGCGCGCGCTCGGCGCCGAGCTCGATCTGGAGAGCGGCGGGTACGGGATGCACACCGCCGGGCTCTCCGGCACCGAGATCCTGCTCGACGAGCCCTCTGTTACGGCAACCGAGAACGCTCTCATGGCCGCGGTCCTCGCGATGGGGCGCACCGTGATCCGGAACGCGGCCAGCGAGCCTCACGTGCAGCAGCTCGGTATCGCGCTCTTGAAGATGGGTGCGCGGATCGTCGGCGTCGGCACCAACACCATCACGATCGATGGAGTCGAGCGCCTCAAGGGAATCGAGCACACGATCCTGTCGGATCACATGGAGGTCGGCTCGCTCATCGGCGCGATCGCCATGACACACGGCGATGCGACCATTCGCAACGCGGTCCCCGATCACATGCGCATGACCCGTCTGGTCTTCAAGCGGCTCGGCGTCGAAACAAGGGTGGAGGGGGACGCGATCCACGTCCCGGCGCAGGAACACTTTGTCATCGAGCACGATCTCGGCGGCGCGATCCCTCGCGTCCAGTCGCAGATCTGGCCGGGTTTTCCCTCCGACCTGACGAGCATCGCGACGGCGATGGCGACGCAGTCGGAGGGGACTGTGGTCATCCACGAGTGGATGTTCGAGGGACGGCTCTATTTCGCCGACGCGCTCTCGCGCGAGATGGGCGCGCGGATCATCCTCTCGGACCCGCACCGCGCCGTCGTCATCGGACCGAGCCAGCTGTACGCGGCCGAACTCCGGAGCCCCGACATTCGCGCGGGGATGGCGCTCCTCGCCGCGACGCTGTGCGCCAGGGGTACGAGCGTGATCAACGGTGTCGAGCAGATCGATCGTGGCTATGAGGATCTCGACGGGCGGCTGCGCGCGCTCGGGGCCAAGATCGAACGCGCGGCTTGACCTCGTTTGCGACCCACCTCGAATGCTCGAGGTGCCAGGAAGACTTCCCTGTCGACCAGATCCAGCAGGTCTGCAAATCGGATGGCGGCCCGCTGCTCGTCCGGTACGACCTCGGCCGCGTGCGCGGCTCGGTCACGAAGGACGCGCTCCGTGAGCGGCCGGAGACGCTCTGGCGCTACCGCGAGCTCCTCCCGTACGAGGATCCCGACAACGTCGTGACCCTCGGCGAGCTGAACACGCCGCTCCTCGACACGCCGTCGCTCGGCGAGGAGCTCGGCATCCCGAGGCTGCGCGTGAAGGACGAAGGCCTGCTCCCGACCGGCACGTTCAAGGCGCGCGGTGCTGCCGTCGGAATGACGCGGGCGGCGGAGCTCGGCGTGGAGACCCTGGCGCTTCCGAGCGCCGGCAACGCGGGGTCGGCCTGGGCGGCATACGGGGCGCGTGCCGGGATACGCGTCATCGTGGTCATGCCGGACCGCACGCCGAAAGTGATCCTCCGCGAGGCGTCAGCGTACGGAGGCGAGGTCTACACGGTTGCCGGATCGATTGCCGACGCCGGAGCCGTCGTGAAACGGATCTGCGCGGATCGCGGTTGGTACGACGCGTCGACGCTGCGGGAGCCGTATCGCATCGAGGGCAAGAAGACGATGGGGTTCGAGCTCGCCGAACAGCTCGGGTGGCGCGTGCCCGACGTGATCGTGTACCCGACCGGTGGCGGCGTCGGCCTCATCGGCATGTGGAAGGCGTTCGACGAGCTCCGCGCGATCGGCTGGCTCGACCAGAAAAAACCTCGGTTCGTCGCGGCGCAATCGGGCGGCTGCGCGCCGATCGTCGATGCGTTCACCAAGGGGCTCGACGAAGCCCAGCCGTGGCCCGACCCCAGGACGTTCGCCGCCGGAATCCGCGTCCCGAAGGCGCTTGGAGATTTCATCGTTCTTCGAGCCCTTCGTGAGTCCGGGGGGACTGCCTTGGCGGTCAGCGATGAGGAGATCGCGGATGGGATGGAGCTCGCGGGCCAGAGCGAGGGTCTTCTCCTCTGTCCCGAAGGCGGGTGCGCCCTCGGGGTGACGCGCGAGCTTCGCCAGACCGGCTGGATAGCGGAATCGGACGAGGTGGTCATTTTCAACACCGGCACGGGTCTCAAGTACGCCGAGTTTCTCCAGGGCGACGAGGCTCGGCATCTGGGGGCGAATGAGGTTCCGGACGAGTAGACCGGCACTGCCGAGGCCATCGGGGGCGGCATAGCATCACCCCGTGCCCACCGAGATCGCGCCGGACATCCTCGGGCTCGTCGGTCACACACCGCTCGTTCGCCTCTCCCGCATCGGCAAAGGCCTTCGCCCCGCCATCGTCGCGAAGCTCGAGCAGCTGAATCCTGGCGGTTCGGTCAAGGACCGCATCGGCCCGCTCATGATCGAAGATGCCGAGCGCCGCGGTCTGCTTCGGTCGGGTGGAACGATCGTCGAGCCGACGAGTGGTAACACCGGTGTCGGGCTGGCGATGGCCGCCGCCATCAAGGGCTATCGGCTCATCTGCACGATGGCCGACAAGCAAAGCCAGGAGAAGCGCGACCTTCTGCGCGCCTACGGGGCCGAGGTGGTCGTCTGCCCGAGCGCGGTCCCGCCGGAATCGCCGGAGTCCTATTACAAGGTCGCCGATCGTCTCACGCGCGATATTCCCGGAGCTTTCCAGCCCAATCAGTACTACAACGCGATGAACCCCGAGGCGCACTACCGAACGACCGGTCCCGAGATATGGGAGCAGACCGAGGGCCGCATCACGCACCTCGTGGCGGGCGTTGGCACGGGCGGGACGGTGACCGGGGCGGGCCGCTACCTGAAAGAGCACAAGAAGAACATCCAGATCGTGGGCGCGGACCCCGAGGGATCGCTCTACACCGGCGACATTCACCCGTACAAGACCGAGGGCATCGGCGAGGACTTCTATCCGGGCACGTTCGACCCGGCCCTAGTCGACCGATGGGTACGTGTCTCGGACCGCGACGCATTCCTCACGGCGCGCCGCATCACGCGTGAAGAAGGGATCCTCGTCGGTGGGTCTTCGGGAACGGCGATGTTCGCGGCTCTCGAGGTCGCGAAGGGGCTCGACGAGAACGCCCTCGTGGTCGTGCTCTTCGCGGACTCGGGCCGCAGCTACCTCTCCAAGATCTTCAACGACGAGTGGATGCGCCAGAACGGATTCTTCGGGCAGATGGTCCCGGCGACTGTTGGCGACGTGGTGAAGGATCGTGCCGGAACGCCCGAGCTCATCGTCGTTTCGAAAGGCGAGACGGTGCGCCGCGCGATCGACACGATGCAGCGCTACGGGATCTCGCAGATCCCGGTGACGGGAGACGGCGCGGCGAGCGCGGTGACCGATATCGTCGGCAGCGTTCAGGAGAAGACGATGCTCGATCGGGTGTTCCGCGAGCCTGCGCTCGTCGACGAGCGTGTCGAGCGGGTGATGGATCCGCCGTTCCCGGTGGTGCAGGCGACCGACGATATCGAGCGGCTCTATCAGGAGCTCTCTGGCGGCGCCCCCGCGCTGCTCGCGGCGCGCGATGACCGGCCGGTTTCGATCATCACCAAGGCGGACCTTCTCGAGTTCGTTGCGCACCAACGCAGGGTCGCGCCCCGCTAGCGATTCTCCGCGCGCGCGTCGCTCGCGAGGCGCTCGCGCAAGCCTCTGACGAGGATCTCGAGCTCGGCCAACGTCGCTCCACCCGTCGGCTTCCACTCATGCTCACCTTTGCGGACGTCGGACGGGCAATAGGCCCACGCCTTCTCGTGGACCGTGAGGTGATCGACAAGGGCGCCGTTCTTGTTGAGGTGCGCCGACCTCATGCAGAGGAACGCGATACGCGCACCCGCTGTCCCCATCTCCATCTGTTTGCCTCATGACGGCGCGTCATCTCAAGTAACGGCCTGTCCAATACGCGCGACGTAGCGCGCGGGTAATGACCGAAAGTAGATATACTTTCGTTCGTGCCGATCCAGAGGCCGCTCACCCCCCGGCAGCACGTGATCCTCCGCAGCATCGCGCGCGGAAAGACCAACAAGGACATCGCGGCCGAGCTCGGCATCTCCGAACAGGGGGTCAAAGTTCACATCTCCCGGCTCCTCGAGCGCTACGGCGCGGAAAACCGGGTCGAGCTCGTCAGCATCACGCGGGCGTGGCCAGAACCCGACGAGCGTGCCTACGCCGAGCTCTCTGGCGACATTGCCACGATCCGCTCGGGCCTGAACAGGACCTACACGGACGCCACGTCCTTCGGTGAGATGCACCGCGGCAACGGTCATTCGGTCCCACCCGTCCCGCGAGCCCAGACCAACGGTCATACGCCTCTGGTCACCAATGACCTCGCCGCCGAGGTGCGCTCTCTTCGCGAGACACTCGGCGAGATCAATGTCGCGTTGAAGCTCGCACGCGAGCTGCCGGCCGATGCGAATGTCGGCCCACTCGTCGATGCGATCCGCACGCGGGTTGGCGCGGCCCTTGACCAGAGCGCCCGCCTAGACGCAATGGTCGACCACGAGCGCGCGCTCGGGCGCGAGTCAAAGAAGAGCGCCAACTAACCACGCCGAACGCGTCGTCGCGGCGGGTTCGCACGCGGTTCTCGGCATACTGACAACTGCCGTGAAGGACGCTCCCCGCAAGCTCGGATTTGAGACGCTCGCCATACACGCCGGGCAGGATCCCGAAGCTGTCACCGGGGCTGTGGTCGTTCCCATCTTTCAGACCTCGACCTTCGCGCAGGAAGCGGTCGGTAAGCACAAAGGCTACGAGTACGCCCGCACCGGTAATCCCACGCGAACGGCGCTCGAGACCTGCCTCGCGGCTCTGGAGGGTGGTCGCTGGGGACTCGCCTTCGCCTCCGGGATGGCCGCAACCGACGCGATCGCACATCTCCTCTCGAAGGGCGATCACGTCGTCATGACCGACGACGTCTACGGCGGGACGTATCGCTTGTTCGCCAGAGTCTTCGATCGGTTGGGCGTGACGCTGACGGCGGTCGACATGCGCAAGCCCGAAGCCGCGAGGCGCGCGCTGCGCCCGCGCACGAAGCTCGTCTGGATCGAGACGCCGTCGAATCCGCTTCTGAAAGTGCTCGACATCGCGGCTCTCGCGGAGGTCGCGCACCGGGGCAAGGCGCTGGCCGTGGTCGACAACACGTTCGCGAGTCCGTACCTGCAGCAACCGCTGCGGCTTGGGGCGGACGTCGTCCTGCACTCGACGACCAAGTACCTGGGCGGGCATTCCGATGTCGTCGGCGGAGGACTCGCCGGCAACGACGAGGAGCTTCGCGCGCGCATCGCGTTCCTCCAAAACGCGGCCGGAGGCGTGCCGGGTCCATTCGACGCGTGGCTCGTGCTGCGCGGAGCGAAAACGCTGGCGGTGCGGATGGAACGGCACTCGGCCAATGCACAGGCCATCGCGGAGTGGCTGACCGAGAACCCGAAGGTCACCAGCGTCAACTACCCCGGCTTGGTGACGCATCCGCAGCACGCACTCGCGCGCCGGCAGATGCGTGCCTTCGGCGGGATGCTCTCGTTCGAGCTCCGCGGTGGTGAGATCGCGGCGAAACGCATGGCCGCGCGCACGAAGATCTTCGCGCTCGCCGAGTCGCTCGGCGGGGTCGAGTCGCTCATCGAGATCCCCCTCGCCATGACCCACGACTCGGTCCGCGGCACCAAGCTCGCGCCTCCGGCCGGGCTGGTGCGCCTCTCCGTCGGCATCGAGACGGTTGACGACCTCATCGGAGACCTCGGGCAAGCGATCGGCTAGTGCCGCTGCCGCTCAAGACGGAACGGCTCATCATTCGTCCGTACCGCGACGACGACGCCACCGCCTTGCACGACGTGTTCGGATCTTCCGACGTGATGCGGTGGACGCCGAGCCCGCCTTCGCGGGACGTGGCCGAGACCACGCAGCGTCTTGCGCGCACGATGGCGTTCACGGCGCGTCAGCCTTCCGGCCTCGGACTGTGGGCGCTCGAACTCAATGAGCCCACTGACTTCCTTGGGCAGGTCGGACTCTTTCCGGTCGAGGGCAAGGGGCCGGATGTCGAAGTGGCATACGAGCTCGCGCCGCGCGTGTGGGGTCATGGCTATGCCACGGAGGCGGCTCGCGCGCTTATCGATTACGGCTTTCGCGAGCTCGCTCTTCCACGCGTCGTCGCGCTCATCCTTCCCGACAACGCGCGTTCGCGAAACGTCGCCGCGAAGTGCGGGATGAGCCTCGAGGGGCCGGGGCGTTTCTACGGGCTCGACCTCCTCGTCTACTCGCGGAGGAGCGCCCTAGGCTGATCGTGAGATGAACATCGCGATCGCCTTCGGCGCGGGGATCCTGTCGTTTGCCTCGCCGTGCGTGCTCCCGCTCGTGCCCGCGTTCCTCGTGAACATGGCCGGGGAAGCCGCGCTTGCGGGTACCCATCGAGCGCGCACCCTCGCGCACGCGGCCGCCTTCGTGGTCGGATTCTCGACGGTGTTCACCCTCCTCTGGATCGCGGTCGCGCTCGTGGGTTCCCTTGCCGGCGAGATGGTTTCATGGCTTCAGAGGATCGGCGGCCTCCTCCTCGTCGTGCTCGGCATGCAGATGATCGGTCTCATCCGCATCCCGTTCCTGGCCCGTGAGCTCGACCTCCGGCTCGAGGGCGGGACGACCGGGCTCCCGCGGAGCTTTCTCATCGGCATCGCGTTTGGGATCGGCTTCACGCCATGCGTCGGGCCTTATCTCGGCGCGATCCTGACCCTGCTCTTGAATGAAGATCTGGCATCGGGAGCGCTGCTCCTTGTCGCGTACGCGCTCGGGCTGGGCGTCCCGTTCCTGCTGCTCGCGGGCGGGCTGGGCGGCGCTCACCGCGTTGCCCGATGGCTCTCCGCTCACGTCCGGGCGGTGAACCTGGCCGGCGGTACCCTCGTCATCGTGATGGGTCTCGTCCTAGTGTCGGGGCAGTTCGCGCGGCTTCCGCAGCTGTTCAACTTCCTACCGCTCGTCGGATGAGCGTGTTGACCGCCGAGGGACCCGACCGCGAGCCGACCGCGCTACCGCGGTGGATCGCCGCGATCATCATCGGCGCCATCGCGCTCGCCTCGCTCGCCGCCCTGCTCTGGCCACTCCTCATGAGGCCCGCGACCCCGACTGATGCGGGCGTCATCCGCGCCCAGATCGAGGCCGACGGAGCCGCCGGCCGCATCGGAGCGACCGCCCCAGATTTCGAGTGGACGGGTCCGGATGGCCAGACCCTTCGGCTATCGGCGTACCGCGGCAGGGTGGTCGTCGTGAACTTCTGGGCTACCTGGTGCGCGCCATGCCGCGAAGAGATGCCCGCTTTGCAGCGCGTCGCGGCGAGCGAGCCCGGCGTGGTCGTCCTCGAAGTCGACCTCATGGAGGCGAGCGACAAGGCGCGCTCCTTCCTGGACTCGCTCGGGCTCGACCGCCTGCAGCCGGTCCTGGACACCGACGGCGCCACGACGCGCCGCTTTGGCGTGCTCGGCCTGCCGAGCACGTTCTTCGTAGACAGGGACGGCGTCATCCGCCATCTCGAGCTCCGGCAGATGACCGAGGCGCAGATCCGGACCGGGATTCAGAAAGCCCGCTGAGTGTCTTGAGCGGCACAGACCGTTCATGTACTGCGTGATCGTTCGAGTCGCCGCCGGGGCGCAGGCTCCACCCATGTCATGGGAGGAGGACCCGCCAGTGGAACGCCTACTTCAACTGTTCCGTCCGCGCGCCAACGCCCAGCCTGACACCGACCCGCAGCGCCAGCGTAGCAACCGGATGCGTTACTTCCTGACCGTCTTTGGCTCGACGCACTGGGCTGACCGTGTTGACGGTCGTCGCATCCCAGCGCGCCGCGGGAACATCGCGCTCTAAAGCTCGCACCTAGAATCGCCCTCGCCGAAAAAATCGGGGAGGGAACGACATGTCGGTAGAGCTCACGGTCAAGCTGCCCAACCGCGCCGGTCAGCTGGGAGCGCTCGCTGGCGCCCTTGGCGACGCCGGGATCAGCATGCGGAGCATCGCCGCGACGACGGGCGGCGGAGGCGGAATCATTCACATCGTCGTGGATGACAAGGACGCGGCGAAGGCCCGCCGGGCCATCAAGGCGAAGAAGTACCGCATCTCAAGCGACCGCAAAGTTGTCGAGGTGCGTCTCGCCAACAAGCCAGGGACGCTGGCCCGTGCCGCGAACCGTCTCGGCAAGAAGAGGGTCAACATCGAGTCCGCGTACATGCTCGGCTCGTCGAGGAAGAGCACGACGCTCGCGCTCGGGGTGAAGGACGCGCGCGCCGCGAACAAGGCCCTCGGCCGCCGCTGATCGTCACACCGGTACTCCGGTACCGGCCGATTTGACCATCGTGTAAGCGAAGCACCGAAGCGAGCCTCGCCGCATTCACGAAGGGAGGTTCGATGTCGGTGCTTCGTCGTTTTCACTCCGCGAGTGAGGGCCTCGCCACGATCGAGTACGTCATTGGAGCCGCGGTGGTGCTCGGGACACTCGTGATCGGTGTGACCGCATGGAACAACGGTCTTGTCGCGCGGCTCCAGGCGCTCGTCAGCCAGATGCAAGCGGTGCGATGAAGGCTCGGAACGACGAACGCGGTCTCGCCACCCTCGAGACGACGTTCGCGATCACGATCCTCGTCCCGCTCCTGTTCTCAGTGCTTGAGTTCGGGTCCGCGCTCGAGCGATGGCTGGCGCAGGATGCTGCGACCGTCCAGGCCGCGCGCTACGCGGGTGAGCTCGGCGGTGACGCGCCAGAGCTCCGCCAATTTCTCGCTGACCAGCTGCGCAACGCGGGAATCGACCCGGACCGCGTGACCGTCGATGTCGCTCCGTCTCACGTGGGCTGGCGGGAGCCGATCCGGGTTTCGCTCTCGTCGGCTTACCCCGTCACCGTGCCGTTCCTCTTCTCCACCACCGTGCCCCTTCGTTCGAGCGCGATCTCCCGCGGGGAGGTGAACCGATGAGCTGGATCCGGAACGACCGGGGAAGCGCCATGGTGCTCACGCTCGTGCTCGCGCCGCTCCTGCTGGTCGCGCTCGCCGGCGTCCTGCAGCTGGGTGCTCTGCGTGTCGTGGCCGCCCGCGTTCGCGCCGCGGCCGATCTGGCGACGCTCGTCGCAGTCAATGACCAGGACGACGCGGAGCTCGCGAGGTCTGGTGCTCTGCGACTTTCGTGGGATGCCGCCGTCGTGGCGCGCGAGTATTTCGCCCGCGAGCTGGCATCGTCGGCCCCTCTGCTCGACGGTCCGGCCGACGAGATCGCGGCGGCCGCGGATATAGCGGCCTATCCCTCGGCACCGGCGTATGACACGCGGACCGGCACGCGATACGACCGGCCGACCGTACGTGTCGCGGCGGACGTGCCGGTCCGGACGCCGGTCTTCGGGGCTCTGATCCTCCGTCCGGTAACGATCCTTCACGTGCTCGCGGTGGGCTCGCCACGATGAAACGCGGTGGCGCCGCCGCTGCGCTCGGGCTGCTCCTGCTGTGGTCTTCGCCGGCTTTCGCGTGGGACACGTTCCTGGAGGAGGGGCGCTCCGAGCCTCCGGTCCTCGAGGCCGCTCCGGATCTCGCGCCACTCATCGCGACGCCGCCCGGCCTGTACTACGTGACCGATACCTATGTCCAGGATGTCGTGACCTCGAGCGGGCCGCTCACGACGTACAGCACGGCCACGGTCCACGAATCGACGGGTAGCTACGCGCGTGTCCTCGACACCGTTCCCACCGGCGCGTCGAGCGCGTTCGATGGAAGCGCCTTCAACGGCCGGGCCGCACTCACCGACGGGCGATCGGTGGCGGGCACCTACTACGAAAACTTCGTCTTCGCCGACGGCGCGTTTGTCCCGATCAGCATTGTCTTCTTCCAGGACGATGCGGAGCTCGCTCGCCATCAGGCCACCACAAAGCCGCCGGTGACGACGGTACCCTCACCTGCGGCGCGGCCGTCGACCCCGCGGCCCCTCGTTTCGGCATGCTGCGCCGCCGAGCGACCCGTCGTGATTGCCGTGCCGCCCGCACCGACGAAGCCGGTCCGTCCGGTCATATCGATCCTTCCCGTGAGCATCCCGCTGACGATGGTCGAGGTCCTCCGCGGTCGGGCGGTCACCTTGTGGCCGCGCGCGTTCGCCGATGGTCGCGAGGTTCCGGTGCGTTCGTGGACCGTCGTTGCCGGCGAAGCAGGAGACGCGCTCGCGACCGCCGGCTCGGGTGGGGTCCCCTTCAGAAGCTCGTGGTCTCGCCTCGCGCCGCCGGGAGGCGCTTACGAAGTCGTTTTCAGGATCGAGGTCGACACGCCTGAGACCGGTCACCGCACAGTCGATGGGGCGATCACGGTAGTCGTGCGGTCGCCCGCGCTCCAGGATTGATCGGCCAGCGCGCTCTCATCGTGCTTGCTCTCGCGGCCGGTGCGCTCGCTGGGACGCTCTATTACGTGGGTGCGCAGCGGAGCTCTGTCGTTATCGCGGCGCGGGATATTGACGGGACCCACCCGCTCACCGCCGACGACCTCGGTATCGTGTCCGTGCCCGCCGACGCGGTTCCGCCGGGTGCGCTCGCCGACGAGAGCGCAGCTCTGGGAAAGCTGCCGCGGGCGCCGCTCTGGCGGGGCCAGGTCGTCCTCCAACCGGCTTTGTCCATGGATGCAGCCTCGTTCCACACCGGGCTCGCGCTACCGACCGGCATGCGTGCCGTGGCTTTGCCGATATCCAGCGCGGCGCAGGCTGTGGGCGGAGCGATCGTGCCCGGCGCACGCGTCGACGTGATCGCGGTGCCGGTCGCTGGACGAGCTCCAGGTGGAAGGACCGCCGAGCTTCTCCTGCAGGGCGCGATGGTCCTCGACGTGCGATCGGAGACCGGTTCGCCGTACGGCGCGGCGGTGACGAAGACACCGGTCTCGAGCGTGGGTGAGCGGATCGGTAGCGTTGTGGTCGCGATCGACTCGCTCGACGAGGTGCGGTTCGCGGACCGCATCGTCACGAGCACGTTCATTCTCGCGCTGGCCGGATCGCACTGAGTGGCTGTCTTGCGCTGCGAGCGTCTCGCGACCGGTAACGTCGACGCGGCGATTGCGTCGCTCGGAACAGTGACGCTCGCGCGGACTCCGGTCGGCGCCTTCGTCGAGGTCGAGGACCAGCTCGTTGATCGCGCTCGCCGCGCACTTGCATTCGCGGGTGTTCGAGTGGGAATCTCGCTCGAAACTCTCGCGCCGCGTCTGGGCACGCGGGCCGCGATCGGCCGCGACCTCACGCCGCTGCCGCTTCCATCGCTGGCCCTCGATCTCGTCCACGTGCGCTCTCTCGCCCTCGGCCCTGAGACGGCGCGACTCCTTCGCGCCTGGCCATGGCAACGCCAGATCGCCGCGCGACGTGCGCTTGTGCGTGAGCTCCTCTGTGGCTTTGACGCATTGGTCGGATGGCGTCGCCGGGCATGGACGACCCGGGACGTGCTCCGCACCGCGGAGGCGCGCCGCGTGCTCCGCCCCGTCGTCTTCGACGTCGCCGCGATCGGTGCTCCTCCGGAGCGTCGCGCCCGCACGCGCGAAGGCTCGATCGGACGCTGGTTGTTCGCGTGAGCCGACTCCGCGCGTTCCTTGATGCTTCGCCGATGTCGCAGATCGCGCTCGCTCTCATGCGGGAGGCCACCGGCCGGACGGAGCCTCTCGTCGCGATCGCGCCGGCGCGGCCCGCGGCCCTGCGGAGAGGAAGGCGCGTCGGTTTCTGGTCGCTGGCGGCCGGGGCGGGGTCGAGCACGGTCGCCGCCCTGCTCGCGCATCGCTCCGCGGCTGGCGGTGAGGCGCCGTTCCTCATCGATCTCGATCGCTGGGTCCCCTCGCTCGCGCTGCGAGCCGGGCTCAGCGCGGCGAACGTCGTGGATGCACTGCTGCAACCGGGACGCGAAGCGGAGCTTGTCTCGCGCTGGTCGGCGATCCCTTTTCTGCCGGGCGCACCCTCGTTGCACGCGACATTCGATGGCGAGCGGCTCGTCGGTCTCGTGAATTCCTGCGCTGCGGGCCACGCCGCGGTCCTTGATCTTGGCGCGGGAGCGGACTCGCTCGACCCCGCGATCCTGTCGTCGCTCGACCGTCTCTGTCTCGTCGCCGGCACGCGTTCGGCCCAGCTGCAAGCTGCGTTCTGCGCGGCGCAGCTTCTCGGGCGCGTGCCGTGCGCGGTTGGGTTGGTCGTGGTGGGAGCGGCCGAGGACGATGCCGCGCGAGTCGCGGAGCGCGTGGGCTTTCCGCTTCTCGCCGCGATCCCTTACGACACCTATCTCGCGGACGATGCGTTCGCGGCGCGCGCTCCGACCCTGCGGGCGGTCGACACTCTGCTCCGCGCCCTCGCGTGACCGATCCGGCGCTTGTTGCCCGTGTGCGGGCCGAGGTCGCGGCAGGCATCGATCCCGCTGCCCTGCTGGCGGTATATGCCGAACCCGCGCGACGAGCGCTCCTCCGCGAGCGGGTGCGGGTGGCGGCCCGAGTCCCCGTCGCCGATGCCGAGCTCGACGCGATGTGCGCCGAGCTGTTCGGCTTCGGACCACTCCAACCACTCCTCGACGATCCGGAGGTTACGGATGTCCTAGTGAACGGTCCACGGGACGTCTTCTGCGAGCGTTCGGGTCACCTCGAGCGCGTCGATGTGTCATTCCGCGGCACCGAGGATGTGGCCGAGCTTGCGCATCGCATCGCCGGGAGCGTCGGCCGAGAGCTGACGCTCGAACGACCATTCGTTGATGCGCGTATGCGCGACGGCAGTCGGGCCAACGCGGTGATCGCGCCAATCGGCGGTCCGAGCCTCTCCATTCGAAAGTTCAAGCGTCTTTCCGTACCGCTGCGAGGTCCAGCTCCATCCTGGGTCGCGAACGGGCTTCATGACGACGCGGCGGCTCTCCTCGAAGCTTGCGTCCGAGAGCGGGCGAGCATCCTCGTGAGCGGAGCTACCGGATCGGGCAAGAGCACGCTGCTGCGCTCGCTCGCTGCGGCCATCCCCGACAACGAGCGACTCGTCGTGATCGAGGACACAAACGAGCTCGTTCTCCCGCACTCGCACGTCGTGCATCTCGAATGCGTTCCGGCGCGCGACGGATCAGGCATCGGGATCGCTGACCTCGTCGCGAACGCCTTGCGGATGCGCCCGGACCGCATTCTTGTCGGCGAGGTGCGCACGCCCCGCGAGGCCTCTGCGTTGCTCGAGGCGCTCAGCACGGGACATGAGGGTTCACTTACCACGATCCACGCCGGCTCGGCGGCGGGCGCCATCGATCGACTGTCGCTGCTGCTCGCGCGGGCCGCGGAACTTGGCGCGTCCGCGATCGCGCGTCA
>Ga0209806_1000902_pt1 | contig 20134 bp, 18 predicted proteins | sample GraSoiAngelo_152_FD_186166 | JGI IMG/M metagenome (GOLD analysis project Ga0209806, IMG submission 186166) | Grasslands soil microbial communities from the Angelo Coastal Reserve, California, USA - 14_1009_12_30cm (SPAdes) (version 2) | ecosystem: Environmental > Terrestrial > Soil > Grasslands ... | reverse complement strand
CCGATGAGGACCATTCCCCACTTTCCGCCGGGTTTGTAGGGCGCGGTTTCGAAAATCTGACGTCTGCTCGCCCTCAAGGGTAAGATGACCAATGAGAGGGTAAATAGGGTGAAGAAGAAGGAGTCGTAGAAATCTGTAATCTGGACTCCACCTCCGCTACCAAGAACGTTGCTGATCAGCGTATTTCCGCCCTGGTTTAGAGTATGTCCTACATCTAAGATCCCTGACTCAGAGAAGCATCCAAGGATTGCAATGACGCCTGTTATGATCACTGCGTTAATTGGCGAATGGAACCGGTCGTTGATATTAGAGAGACGTGTTGGGAGGACTCGATCAAAAGACATTGCAAAAAGTATCCTAGATCCTGTTAGAATAAACGGGGGAATGTCGTTAGCGATCCAGAGGATCCCGAAGACAACGAGCAAGAAGTTAGCCCCTCCCAAACCGATTGCATTGCCGGTCAATCCAGCTAATGTTGTCGTCCAGAGAGATACGTTTGGAAGGCCAGGTGATAGGCTTCCTCCTCCATATGATAGGTAGCTCCATGCCGAAAGCAAAGAGTACGTGTTCCCATTGACGGTCGCTGGTGCAATACCCTTGATAGCGTTGGCTGCCACCAAAGAAATGCTCACGTAGAGAGCGTTGATGAGAAGCGAAGCCAGAATCAGAGTTCTGGGTAGGGACTTGTTCGCCTCTTTTATCTCGCCAGCAACAAATGTCGACGCGGCATAACCTATGTAGGCAAAATAGGCACCGATTAGGGCTGTTTGAACTGCCCCGACATACCCTCCTGCACTCATACCCTTGGCATCCAGCCCCTGGTTCAATGCCGCAGTCACATAGTCGCCAGGAGCATGTCCAAGGACATTCGTCATACCGAGCTGAACATTTGCGGTGGTAGCTTGACTGAGAAGGCCAAAAACGTAGAAAGTTAACACTGCAGGAATCCAAAACATCCCCTGTAGAAGCAGCCCTGTGAGTTTGATGCCGAACACGCCTATGACGGTGAACACTACGACAAGAACGATGCCGACCAAGAACAGGAAAACATCCTGTGGAATACCACCCGGTGTGGTGAAATTTAGTCCGAATGCTATTGGACCCATGATGAAGTAGAGCCCTTCAAAAACCGCCACCGCAATGATTCCGAAAGACCATGCAATACTAAGAAACTCGAGCCAAGCGCCCAGAAAGCCCCACACAGGTCCCAAGACTCGGGATATCACCACGTACCCGCCGCCTGAACGGGGCATCGCCGCAGAGAGAACTGACACCGCCAAGACCGAGAGAAGAATAGCGATGCCACCGATGATGAAAGCCATCGCCATAGGCGGAATACCTGCAAAGTACATGTTTTCGGGAAGCGGTGCTTTACCCGTGTACTGGAAAACCCTCTTTTGCCAACCTAGTCCTATCGTATTAGCCAGGACAATAATGACGGCTGTTACGGCTCCTATTTCGCGGACGAGTCCTGTTGCTTTTCGGACGAATAACTTCTCTTCTGCCAAGGTATCTCGTTAGAAGGGCAAATTTGCGCCTCGTAGCTAATTTAAGACTTTGCAACCGCTTCGAAAACGGCTTCCGGGGAAGATTTTGACAATATCATGTATTGATCGAGTGAGCAAACGTATCGACAGCGATGCACGTTCAGACAGGGATCCGCCATGCGCAGGGCCAATTGACCGTAGTGGATCGGAACAGGTCTATTCGAGAACCTGCAGACTGGAATCGAACTCGAAACTAATCAATTTGTAATGCGATAGATCTCCTCCTGGGACTATCTAGAAAGGCGGGCTATGTTTGAGCGACAAGGTCGACGAAAACGTCAGACGGCGAGAGGTTAGGTACGATAAAGAACGCCGGGTGAGGATAAAGTGGAGCGAGGATACCGAATCGCTCGAGGAGGTTTTTGATCGACGAACAATAATGACGGTTCTCAAGATGCTGAATACTGGTGTCTTGAAAGAACTTCACGGTGCGATGAAGTCCGGGAAGGAGAGCAAGATCTACCATGGAACAGACCCGAAGAACAAGGAAGTAGCTGTCAAAATCTTCCTCACAACATCAAACATATTCCGACACGGCCGGTTGAAGTACATTCGAGGAGACCCTCGGTTCAAGGATGTTCCCCATGATACGATATCTCTGGTTGACCAATGGGCGTCGAAAGAGTTCAAGAACCTCGAGCTTGCAGATCAAGCAGGAATATCAGTTCCAAAGCCAATCCACGTGGAGAAGAATGTTCTGATTCTCGGATTCATAGGGAAAGATGGAATCCCCGCCCCAGTCCTTAGAGAAGTGCGGCTTCAGGCAGCAGCTGATTGGTACAAGAAAATCATTGAGTTGATCAAGCAACTATACGATAAGGCGAAACTCGTCCATGGCGATTTGAGTGAGTATAATATTATGATTCCGAACGGGTACCCGGTCCTGATTGACTTTGGGCAAGCAGTAACAACGGAGCACCCTGAGGCCCGAGCGTTTCTCGAAAGAGATATCGAGAACATCAATCATTATTTTGCAGGCCTGAACGTCAGAACGCAATCTCCAAAGAGGGTCATCGGGGCTCGATAACAATTGGCTGAGACGAGAATGACGACCATGATTCCGAAGGACAGGGTAGGAGTACTGGTTGGCCTCGGCGGAACCGTGAAGTCAACCATAGAAGAAAGGCTGTTCGTGGATCTTAAGATAGACAGCCCTTCTGGCGCTGTCGAGATCGGAGTCAAGCCGGATGCCCCCGATCCTTCAGGAGCCCTTCAAGCCAAAGATATCGTTCTCGCGATTGGAAGGGGTTTTTCTCCCGAACGAGCCTTCAGACTCTTCAACGAAGACACCGCACTGGACATTATCGATCTTCACGATTTTTTCGGCAAGAATGAAGCCGAGATTCGAAGGGTTGACGGCCGAATCATTGGCAAAGAAGGAAAAACCAGGAGAATTCTCGAAGAATTGACAGGAGCTGCAATCTCCGTCAGCGGACACACAGTATCGATAATCGGTGGCTATGAAGCAATTTCGATGGCCAAAGATGCGCTAGAAAAACTGATCAAGGGCCGACAACACGGAACAGTGTACAAGTTCCTAAGAAGAAGACGACAGGAAATAAAGAAGGAGAAAGCTTTAGGACTGTGGGAAGGCCAAGTCCCTACAGCAAAGAAACCATGATCAAAGCGGACCTCACGGACTGGGCCCCATGACAGTGGCCGAGGTCTTCCAAGAAATAAGCGCCGCCGACTTCTTCTATCGCAACCGAGACATCGCAGGATTCACAAGCCCATCAAGATCAATATACTCCACGATCCGTGAGCTTGTAGAAAATTCTCTCGACGCGTGCGAGACAGGCGGAATTCCCCCTGACATCTACGTGCGACTTTCCCATGAATCCGGACCTCTCGATGGACCAGGAACCTACATTGTGAGGGTCGAAGACAACGGTATAGGAATACCAGCAAACGTCATTCCATCTGCTTTTGGTCAGGTTCTCTACGGGTCGAAGTACAAACTCCGACAGACAAGAGGCACTTTTGGTCTTGGGGGAAAGATGGCCCTCCTTTATGGACAGATTACTACCCACTCTGAAGCAGCCATAACCTCCAGCACGGGGTCGAAATCTCGGATAGCTGAGGTGGTTCTTCGCATAGATATCCAACAGAACAAGCCCATAATCGTCAAGAACAAGAATCGAACCAACAAGCCTCACTGGCAGGGCACAATTATCGAGTTCAAAACAGAAGCCGACTATTCGCGAGCAATGCCCAGGATTCTCGAATACTTCAAACAGACAGCCATCATAGTCCCCTACGCCAACATCACCTTCGTGGACCCCCGAGGACGGCTCTACAAGTTCCTCCGTGGCACGACAAAGGTACCACCCGCACCCACCGAAACCTCGCCGCATCCCCACGGAGTAGATGTTGAAACCGTCCAGAGAATGCTCAAACTCACCAACGCCAAGAGCTTGCAGGAGTTCATGCGAAAGAACTTCCAGAGAATCGGAGAGACCACGGCCCGCAAATTCCTCCAATTCGCGAGCCTCGGACAAAAAAAGAACCCGAGAAATCTCTCTGGTCAGGACATGGTCAAACTAGTCAACGCCATGAAGAACTATGATGGCTTTCTCTCTCCAGATCCCACTTGTCTCTCGCCCCTCGGCGAAGACTTGCTGGAGACTGGAATAAAGAAGGAGCTTGGAATAACGGATCAAGAAATTCAGACGGGCACTGCTTTCGTGACCACGCTTCAGAGGCGCCCTGCGACATATGCGGGCTTTCCATTCATCATAGAAGTCGGCCTTGCAAGCTCAAAGCAAATCGAGACGCAGGGTAAGATTCTCCTATTCAGATTTGCCAACAAAATCCCGCTACTGTTCGACGAGGCAAGCGACGTATCATGGAAGGTCGTCGATACCGAGATTGATTGGCGGAATTACAAAGTGGTTCCGGGTGAGACCCCGCTCGCAGTTTTCATCCACGTTTGCAGCACGAAGATTCCTTACAAAACTGTAGGAAAAGAGTTCATAGCGGACAGACCTGAAGTCGAACACGAGATCCTCAACTCTATCCGAGAAGTAGGTCGCAACCTCAGGCTGTACCTATCAAAGCGCGAACACCTTACCCAAGAGAAGAGACGTCTCGACGTGTTCGAGAAATATCTGCCGAAAGTTGCCCAATTCTCGACAAAGCTCGCCAAAGAGAAAAAGGAGCCAGACATCAAGCCGCTACTCAAAGGAGTGATCAAGTATGGTGCAGAAGAGGAAGAAGAGCAAGAGTAAGGGCGTAATCAAAGAACGGAAAGAAAAGGTCCTATCCGCGATGCGGGACCTTGGCGGGCAAGTCTACACCCAACTCAATAAGAAAGAATTTCCAACCTTCCGCATGCCCAGCCGATCCATTGCCAACATACTCTACGACTCCAAGACAAGACAGTACATACTTGGAAAAAGAACGGTCAAGAGGAGCGCCCGCAACGTAAGGCACCTCCGCCCCTTCACGCAACTGCTCTGGACGGCCATGTTCGCGGATGAGCTTACAGAGCAAAACAAGACCAGCACGTTGAGAGATGTGTTCTACTCGGCCCAAGCATACGAGATGGACTTCCAGGACCAACAGGAAAGCGACAACCTCATCACCGACCTAGAGACCGTGACCGGTTACTCGAGAGAAGACTTCAACGTATACCCCGAAGAAAGAAGCGCGATATTTGGAGACCTGACGATCGAGTACACTGTTCCCGGATATGAGGGACGTCGGCTGAACCTAGCTTCTCACCCTGACGGCGTTATGATTGGACCCGCCCTCACGACCTCAGAGTTCATCCAGCCTGACAGTAAGAAAGTCGACAAGGTAATTGCAATTGAGAAGGGTGGCTTGTTCACCAGGTTCATAGAAGAACGTGTGCATCAGCGTTTCAAGGCAGTGCTTATCCACACCGCGGGACAAGCGCCCAGAGCAACAAGATTTCTACTCCGCAGGCTCAACCAGGAATTGGACATCCCCGTCTACATATTCACGGACGGTGATCCTTGGGGAATGCACATTGCTATGGTCATCATTTCTGGATCTGCCAATGCGGCCCACCTTCGCGAGCTGAACACTCCAGATGCAATCTGGGGTGGGGTCTGGGCCACTGATATTGTCGACTACAAACTCCCCAGCGATCCACTGACCGACTTGGATGTCAAAAGATTGAACGAGCTTGAGAAAGATCCTCGCTATGCGGGTGGACTCTGGCAGAGAGAGATCGATACTTTCCGGAAGGTCAAGAAGAAATCGGAGCAAGAAGCGTTCAGCCGGTACGGGCTCACCTACATCGTTGATGAGTATCTACCTAAGAAGCTAAAGATCAAATCCAACTAGACAATCTGTTCAAGTCCCAAAGAAGCAGATTTCTTGATTGGAGCGGGCTTGCTGAGGTCAAGCTTTCCGTAGACTCCGTCGTAACCTGGTTCAACATAGAAATCGTCATTGCGAACCCGAAGAATTGCACCACAGACCTCGGGTCCCACAACTGACTGCAACTGACCTTCCGGCACATCTAGCATCACCGAATATTCGGAACCAAAGTTCCCAACAAGCATATTGTATTTGTCCCAAACTTTTGTCGATCCGGGATTGACTTCTCCACTCACAAGAGCGATAATCTCCGAGAGAGGAAGCAAGTGACGGGACCCCATTGGGTTCCTCGGCACGTACCTTTCGGGTCTGTCCGCGAGTTCTTCTATCCGTTCTTCAACTCCCCGAGTCATTTTCTTTCCACACCTGGGACACTTATCATTCAGCCGTCGAGCGTCCTTCCCGGACATTGAGACTTTACATTCACGATGGCCGGTCCAGTGGTATTTGCCATAGGCAGGCGAGGTCTCTATCGTGAACAAGAACCGTTTGGGATCTTTTTCTTTGACCGCGTCAATGAGACTGTGATAGGTGACGTGTTCGAGATCGAACACGTTCGCCTCTCTCCCCAGCCGCCAGGGCCACGCGGAATGGGCATCGGAATTAGAGACGAGACAAAGACGATCGAGTTGGGATAGACGCCAGTTCATGGGAAGATCCGAGGACATGCCTGTTTCTAGCGCGAAAATTCTGTCAGATCTCTCCTGATAGCAGTCGATGAAGCTGTCGAACCCGCTGACGGCACCGAAGAGGCTGAACCAGGGGGTCCATGCATGGGCAGGAAAGATTACGCATTGTCCGTCGGCTTCAAGCACCTCATCAACAAGTTCCGGAGCGGTAGCTCGGAGTGTTGGCCGACCATCGCTTGACAGGTTCCCGTACTTCGCCAGTCGATCACTCACCGCGTCCGCCGACTCTATCGAGGGAGCAAGCAAGCAATGGTGTATTCTTCGCGACTTGTCGCCGAACGAGAACGTGGTGTTGACTTCTCCAGTGATCATATACTGGACTTGAAAGGTTCCATCCTTGAGCTGGTACAATCCGGAGTCCGTAGCATCCTGAAGGGCCCTGCGAACTTCCTTCCTCCAATCAGGATGGGTGAAATCGCCCGTTCCGACAACGTTTAGTCCTTTCATCGAGGCGAAGCGGGCGACTTCTTTCAGGTTCATGTTCTTGCTTGTGGCCCTGCTGTAAGGACTGTGAACCTGAAGGTCGGCAAAAACACGCACAGGGAAAGCCAGCGACCCCAGAAGGCTTTCTCCTATAGCTAAAAGTTGACCTTTCGGCAAAACCTGCTTCTTTATTAGCGGTTCGAAAAGACCCTGGCCCGAGTCCGGGGGATTTCCCTGCCGAACGAAGTCATAGTCATCCTCAACCTGTTCGTCGAGTCTGTAGAGCTAGAAAAAGTCACTACCAGTCTAGTGAAGCTTACTGAGATCACCGATGTCTACGAGGTTACCGGTGAATACGACATTGTCTGCTTGTTGAGAACGGAAAGCATACTCGCCTTCCGCGAAGTTCTCAAGAACAAGATCCTAAGGATACCTGGGGTGAAGAGCACAGTGTCGGCGATAGTTCTTTACACACATAAACGCGACCGAAAAGCCGTATCGGAATAATGATTCGTGGGAGAAGCTGACAGAAACCCCCGGGGACCAATCTTCTGCGTTTCGGATCCGCGTACTTTTCGTCCCATGGGAAAGAAAGACTAAATACTGTCGCGAACGTTTCGCCCCGGTTGCTGCTGAGGGTTCACAAATGGGCGATTTACTTCCAGAATCACCTGCTATCCCGTAAAGGTCCCCGTGCGTATTCTATCCGGAGATTTTCCAAATGAGCGGTAAAGACCTAGGGATTACTGTAAAGAAGGACCAGGACCTCTCGGAATGGTATACGCAAGTAGTCACTAAGGCACAACTCGCGGACTATTCCAGCGCGAAAGGCTTCATGGTCCTAATGCCATACGGCTACTCTATCTGGGAAAAGATCAAAGAGGATTTTGACAAGAAAATCAAGGCGATAGGACACAAGAACGCATACTTCCCCCTGCTCATACCCGAACGACTACTCAAGACGGAAACTGAACACTTCGCAGGTTTCACCCCCGAGGTCTTCTGGGTCACGCACTCTGGAGACTCAGAGCTTGCCGAGAAGCTAGCTGTGAGACCTACCTCCGAGACCATAATCTACGAGTCCTACAGTAAATGGGTGAAGAGCTGGCGAGACCTACCCATCCTCATCAACGTATGGAACTCCGTGGTGAGAGCCGAGATAACGTCCACCCGGCCGTTTCTGCGAACAACAGAATTCCTATGGCAAGAAGGACACACAGTACATGAAACAGAGAATGAGGCAGAGGAAGAAGTGATGACGATCCTAAACATCTACACAAAGCTTGTCGAGGAGGAGTTAGCGATTCCGATTCTTGTCGGCAAAAAGACGGAGAGAGAGAAGTTCAAGGGCGCAGTCTACACGACGACAATGGAGGCAATGATGCCTGACGGCAAGGCCTTACAGATGGGAACTTCACATCACCTAGGCCAGAAATTCTCCATACCCTTCGAGATCAAATACCTTGGGAAGGATGAGAAGGAGCACTACGGCTGGACGACGTCTTGGGGAATATCGTGGCGACTCATCGGAGCCACGATCCTTAGCCATGGCGATGACCGAGGACTAATCCTCCCCCCTAGAATAGCCCCCACACAAGTCGTAATCATTCCGATCTTCTACAAAGAGACCGGTGAGAAGGATATTTCCGAAGAGGTAAAACACCTCTCCGACCAGCTCGAACAGAGTGGGACTAGAACTCTCGTCGACGATCGAACCCAGTACACCCCTGGCTGGAAATATCATGAGTGGGAAATGAAAGGCGTTCCCCTCCGCGTCGAGATTGGACCCAAAGATGTTCAGGCAAAACAGGTCACTGTTGTCAGGCGCGACACGAGAGAGAAGATCGCGGTCAATCGATTAGAGGCAAAGACTAAGATCAACGCGATTCTCGACGAGATCCAGAACCACCTTTACGAAACAGCAAAGAATTCTCTTGACGGCCTAACAACGACAGTATCGAATATGCAATCGTTCAAGAAGGTCCTGGAAGGAAAAGGAGGATTCATCAAAGCGTTTCTCTCCGACGACTCTTGTGAGGAAAAGATCAAAATCGAGACCGGGGCTACGGTGCGAGTGGTGCCTATGAAGAAGGCAAGTAAGGGCAACTGCGTGTACTGCGGGGCAGACGGTTCGAACGAGGTCTATTTCGCGCGCTCCTACTAGCCCTTGACGAGTCTCGAGTTCTCATAAACCCACGAGGCGCGCCGGAAAAGTTCTCTTCTATCAAATCGGAACTTCGACACCCCAGTGCCTCGTACCGATAGAGAGGCAAAGGCTGCACCAACAGCTGCGGCCCAAAGAGCATCCTCGACAAAAATGAAAGTTGCAAGCCAACTACCGGTGAAAATATCTCCTGCCCCAGTCAGATCAACCACTCTGCGCTCCGGAACCGATGGAATACGGAAGGCGCCGCCGTACTTTTTCACTAGAAGAGAACCTGATCGACCCCGGGTGAGTATTGCGTATTGAGCTCCCTTGCGCAATAGCCTCCTCGCCATGGCAACAATGGTCGGAGCTGGAGCCATGACGCGAGCTTCCTCCTCTGTCGCCTTCACAAGGTTGCACTTTGACAAGAATGGATTGACATTTTTTCTTACCAGGCGAACAAAGCCGTCTGGCCCCACAGTCCGCAAGAGCCCCTGTACGTCCAATGTGAGGAATTCTGAGTGTTGACGAGCGTATGTTAGAGCGTCGAGTCCTAGTTCATTGAATACTGGTCCTAAGTGAATTGCTTGGAGCGATCCGAGGATGCGACCGGGCTTGAGTCTTTGGCCAGGATGAACCACTTCCAATCTCCGTGAATCAGCCCCGTAGGATATTCTGAAGCGAGTAGTAAGGCCGTCGAACTTCTTGACGCCGGCAATATCTATCAGATTACTGCTAATGGAAGAGAGGATGTCCCTCGGATAGTCACGACCTATGCTCGAGAAAATTGACACTCTTGCACCGAGGTAGGCGGCTGCAAGGGACGAGTACAACGCGGAGCCTCCTGGTCGGACTAATTGTTCCCCGTTTTGATCTAGCTCGTCAAGTGTAAGGTTGCCGTAGACACCGATCCTCAAGGCTCAGCTCCCTTGCAGACCTGAAACTACGGTCCGGGAAGAGATTATGTACTCAAGGTACCCTTTCAAGGGTAGGATTGTTAGATATTGCCTAAGAAAAGACGATCTAGGGGACGAAGCAAAGGAGGCAAGGGAAGAAGCGAGCTGGTCCAATGTGCCAACTGCGGAATGCTCACTCCACGAGACAAAGTTAAGCGAGTGACTAGCTGGGTGTCCCTGGTTGAGCCATCGCTGGCAAAGGAACTGAGAGCTCGAGGAGCATATATTGCCCGGCAGAGAGTCTTGAAGAACCTCTGCGTTTCCTGCGCTGTGCATTTCGGAGTCTCCAAAGTTAGGTCTGCAGAAGACAGACGCCTCTAAGCTGAGCATCTCACAGAGACTGAGAGTACGACTCGAGTTCTGTAAAGACGCTCGACAACCGTTACCGTGGACAATAGTGCGACTAGCACGACCCCGAACTCCAACGCCGAAGTATTGAACGCGCCCAAGATTGTTGAAATGAGCAGAATCAAGAGCCTCTCTGGACGCTCAGCCAGTCCAACTCCCTTCAACTTTACACCCTCACCATCGACCCGAGCCCTAACGTAGCTCACCATCAACGATGCCGATAGCGCCCATAGAGACAACCATCCCGGGACCAGATTTCCGATCGCAAGACCCGCGTAGAGTGCTATCTCACCCACGCGATCCAAAACGCTGTCCAGTATTCCTCCCATTTTGGAAATCTGATGGTACCTCCTAGCCATGGCGCCATCTACCGCGTCGAAGTAAGCGCCAACTAACAGTAATAGGACAGCCCCAGAGACTAGCCATACAGAACCAAAGCCTGTTGAGTAAAACAGGGATGCGACCAAGGTCATTAGAAAACCGACTCCCGTAACCGAGTTTGGAGCGAGTCCAACCTTGTTGAACACTCCCGCGGCCCGCTGAAAATGCCCTTCAACAAGGTACTGTATTTTCGAGAGCATATGCCTGGAAAATCCCCCTTTGAAACCGGCATTAGAGTATTGTCATTCGCTTCACAAAACCTTCTTTTAGGCTGCACCGATGCCATGACGCAAGGTCGCTACGGTTGGGTAAGGTCGCGAAGGGCGTCAAATGCTCTATTGTTGGATGCAAAGAAGACGCAGTACGTTCCATCTCACTAGAGGAGATCTCAAGGGCCGGTTTGAAGGCCTCTGCCTCAGGCCGCGGCTATCTCTGTAAGAACCACTACAAAGAGCTCAAGAAGAAACTCAGAAAAGACAAACAGATCGATCAATGGAGGATGAAACGATGAGACTTCTCCTGATACACGCGGATCGATTCGAATACGAAGCCCGAGAGAAGGCTGTCAGAGAGCCCGAGCCTCTAGATGAGTCGCACAAGAAGGGAGCCCTTGAAAACGGGCTTGTCGTCTTCTCGACCGTGGAGAAGAATGATGAACAGGATCCCGAACAGATTGCGACTAACGCAGCATCGTCGGTTGAGGAGGTCCTCGGATGGCTGAAAACAAAGAAGGTGATGGTGTACCCGTACGCCCATCTTTCCACAAGTCTGGCCTCCCGCGAACCAGCGATTTCAATCCTCAAGTCCTTGGAAGAAAAACTCGTGCAGAAGGGCTATGAGGTTACGAGGAGTCCTTTCGGTTGGTACAAGAGCTTCACGATAACTGCCAAGGGACATCCTCTCTCCGAATTATCCAGAACCATAACAGCTGACACGAAGTCGCGACAGGCGACCTCTCCGGTCAAGACAGAATATGTCATCATGGACCAAGAGGGAAGGCTACACTCGCCTGAAGATTTCGAATTCAAGCCACATGATTCCGAATTCAAGTCCCTAGTCGAGAAGGAGGCTCTCAAGAAGGGACTTACGGGAGGGGAGCCGCACTTCCTCGACTATGCCCGTCGATTCGGAATTGAATGGGAGTCCTACGCTGACGTAGGCCAGATGAGGTTCGGACCGGAGTCCAACCTGATCATGGACCTCCTCGCGGAGTATGCGGGACAGGTAATCAGGCGAATCGGTATTCCGATACTGAATGTGAAGGGGACTAACATGTTCGATGTTGCGGTCAAACCAATAAAGGAACACCTTCAACTTTTCGGGTCGAGAGCCTATGAGGTAAAGGTGGACGAGAGAACATTCGTTCTCCGATACGCGGCATGCTTTCAGCAATTCTCGATGGTCAAAGACTGGACTCTAAGCTACAAGACGTTGCCTTTTGGAACCTTTGAGGTTGCGGACAGCTACAGGATGGAACAGAGCGGCGAGCTGCTGCTCTCTTTCAGGCTCCGAAAGTTCCTGATGCCGGATCTGCACATCTACCTCAAAAGCGTCGGGGAAGCCATTCGAATCGGAGACAAGATCCACCGCACCATCTACGAAGAGATCAGGAAGCTGAATAGAGAATACGTTTCGCTCTACAACACTACACGATCATTCTTCGAGGCAAACAAAGACTCTTTCATGGAACTGGTGAAGGTAGAGAAGAAGCCAATACTGCTCAACTTCGTTCCCGAGGGATTGTACTACTGGGTGCTCAACGTAGAGTACAACATCATCGACGACCTTGATAGACCGAGGGAGATTGGAACATTCCAGATAGACATTGGCAACGCGAAACGATTCGGCATATCATACACAGATGAGAAGGGGGAAAAACAATTCCCGGTCATCATTCACACCGCAGTGATAGGCGGACTGGAAAGATACCTATTCACCCTTCTGGACTCTGCAGTTCGCCTGGAAAGACAGGGCAAGAAGCCAATGCTCCCCGTCTGGATCTCGCCAGCACAAGTTCGAATTATCCCAATCGCGAAACACTTTGTAAAGCAAGCAATGAAATTGCTCGAGACGTTGGAGAAGGCAGGGATCCGAGCTGATCTCGACGATCGAGATGACACTATGCAGAGCAAGGTGCGCGATGCGGAGCTAAGCTGGATTCCATACACAATTATCTACGGAGAAAAAGAGATCAAGACCAAGGAGCTATCGATCAGGTCGAGAGCAGACGCAAGAGAAAGCAAGATCACGCTGGCTACGTTTCTGAAACGACTCAGGGCGGAGGTTGAAGGCTACCCGATAAGGCCCCTCACTTATCCATCCCTTTTGTCTCAGCGTCCGGGCTACAAGAGAATGTAACCTGAGTCAGCGAGAATAAGCAATTTATATGCAGCTCTTCATAGCCGTCGCGATAAGTGATAGCCGGACTTGAACAAAGACCAATCATATGGTGGCCTAATATTCGCAGTTTCCGCAATCGTATTCATCGTGTATCTGATCTCGCTGACAGGAGAACCGTGGCGAACATACGCGATCGAAATCCCAGTTGTCCTCGGAGTCCTAGGGATACTGGGAATAACTGGATGGATTGGCTGGACAATGCTCACTACACCGCCGCCGGCCCCGTTGGAAGCTGAGCCAAGCACTGCAGGAGCCGGATCCGGGTCGAGCAGCTCTAAACCAGACGAGAAGCATTAGCTCCCTCTGATCACAGGTTACTCTTTCTCAGCGTTTCTGGTTACAACAGCTGTAATTCTCGCTGCACCGTCAGTCAGCGTACTCTTCGGTGCGACAGATGAGTGAGGTAGCAATAGACAAGGTAGTTACTGAGATCAACGGTTTCCGACAGAGGCTTGCAATGCTGAAGGAGGAATACACCAAGGCTAACCGGGCTATGGCCGACAAGATGGCTCAGCTCGGCGAGAATCTTACTCGGAGAGTCCGAGATCTCAGGGACCAGGTTACGAACGCTCCCCAGAACCTGCTTGGGCTAGAAAGCCGTTTCATGTCCGGCGACATTCCCGAGCAAGAGTACAAATCGACGAGAGAGGAGTACCGGAACCAGCTTCAGACCAACTTGCGTAGTATCGACGAGATTCGGAGCCTTCTCATGGTCATGAGCCAGCTTGAGATGCGACCCGGAGCCGCTAGCGCGGCCGGGCAGGGCGGTATGGCTCCTCGTCCTTCGCCAACAGACTAGCTGAGAATCGACTTACTCGTTTCAGTTTCTGATTGATGACGTGTCAAGCAAAACCGGCCTATTTTTTTCGTGTCGTCCGGACTCGCATCTCTTGCGTCGCGAGATACGCTGTGCAAGACCCCGCCTCCCCGCGAACGGTTTCCTGTCTGGCACTGATTTTGAGCTAGACAAGTTAGTCAGGGCGCAATTCAGGCTTCGATGGGGAGACACATCCAGGGGGTTTCCCCTTGGGATAAGGGGGGTCTGGAAATCGCGAGCTTAGATTTGGGATCGGGGCTGATAACGGGCGATTACTCTCTCCAAACAAAGGGAAAAACCGGCCTTTAAATTGAAGCTGGGAACCGTTAGAGCCCGAGTGCCAAGCGCCATTAATCGATCAGATGAATCGAACGTCGCTGTAGGGATCGCTCTCCCGCAATATGGAACGATTGCTTCCCCTAAGACTATCCTGCGCGTCGCGGTGGAAGCCGAGAGGATGGGGTTAGCTTCTCTGTGGGTTAGCGACCGCATGCTTCTCCCAACAAAGCCGAAGGAAACGTTTGACGGCGATCCCTGGCCCGAGATTTTCGCGACGGTCTATGATCCAATTGAGACGCTAACGTTCGCCGCAGCGAGGACGAGGAAGGTTAAGCTCGGCACGAGCGTGATGAGCGCTCTCTTCCAGAATCCCGTGACCCTCGCGCGGCGCTTCGCAACACTAGACAGACTGAGCGATGGAAGAGCAATTGCCGGCATCGGCCAAGGCGACTTTAGAGACGAGTTTGAAACCGCAAACATCCCGATAAAAAGACGTGGAAGAGGATTCGAGGAATTTGCTAGAGCAATGCGCGCCGTCTGGGGACCAGACCCAGTCAGCTTCACCGGAGACTTCTACAATATCCCAGAATCAAGAATCGGGCCGAAACCGGTTCAGGCTGGCGGCATACCATTGCTACTGGGTGCCTTCGCTCCCGCATCACTCGAGCGCGCGGCAAGAATTGCCGACGGGATAATGCCGACAGCAGGAAGAAACACCACGATCGAGAAGCTGAGTCAAACAATCAACAACTTTCGCGACATAGTACGAAGAGCAGGTCACAACCCCGAAGGGATCAAGTGGATCCTAAGAGTCCACAACCCTCTGGAGGAAGAGAAAGCCACAGAGACCCGAGCGTTACTGGGAGGTACACCCCAACAAGCCGCAAAGGACCTACCGAGACTCAAGGAACTGGGCATAAATCACGTATTCTACGACATGAACCATCCGGCCCAAGTTCCAATAGACACTCAACTCGTGCTACTTAGAAGACTCGTGCGGCTGATCAAGGCCTAGGAATGCGCTACTTGAAACCCACAGAAAAGACGCGCAATCGAATCAGACAGGGCCCACCTCGATAGTGGACGCACAAGGAAAAGAATTCAGTCACACCGTCCAACCACACAATAGAGTAACGCTCCTGCTGTCTTGTGACATGGAGGCTCTAACGGTGGCATATGATATGATACGATATGAACCCCTGTTTCGCCCAGCACCGCTAGGCTTAGGCGTGCAGACCGCTCAACGACGTTCGAAAAAGAAGTTTCGAGCGAGAGGTCTCGTGAAATAGACCAGTACCAATACAGCTACAATAAGCCCGGGCACAGCATAGAATCCATCCCCCTGTTGAGTCCATGTGATGGTTTGGAGAATGCTTGACGCTACTCCAACTAAAGCAAGCATTATGCCTAGGGTCCATGCCCATCGACGTCCCGAAAAGAACCCGACCCCTGCAGCAAGATATAGAATTGCGAGAACGACTATTATGGCGACGTACATTGTGGGTAAATACTGCGCAAGGCCGACATAGCCGAAGCCCAGCATAATCCAGAACCCAATCAGCCCCGGGCCATAGTCCAACCTAGATTGAGAGGGTACAGCTAACACTATACCTGCGAACATCAGCAGGATTCCTGCTAAAAGGGCGAAGCCACTCAGGACCGTTATTACCTCGGGTCGAGGTGGGGTCCGCTTTGCGGCCACTGGCTTCATTAACACCGGGAGGTTCATAGAAGACTTCTGGCGACTGAAATTTGGGTCTTGCCCAAGCCGATGTTCTCAGGAGAAGAATAGATATTTACGGTTAGTTACCAATAACAGAAAGTAACGGTCTTGTCATGAGCTAGATGTAACATCGGTGGGTGCTCTGCACGTTTTTTTGTTGGCGCTGCTTGAAACCCGCCACCTGTCCCTTCCCCGGATAGGTATGATCTGAGAGGTTTGCTACCAGGGTGGCTTGCCCGTTGAAGGTTGCGTCATGGGCGGTGGGATCTCATGTCTGACGATTCTTTCTCTCGCTAGATAGAATGCCGTTCCATAAATTGCGGCTGGTATGGCAGCGAGGAAGCCGGTGAAGAGGAATACTCCTGTCCCGAAATAGATCGTCCAGAATCCGCCGCTGCCGAAGGGCAGGAGAAACAGGTTAACGAGGCCTAGTGCTATCGAAATCGCGTAGGCTGTCCAGAGAAGTGTTCGACCAGGACTTTTTTGGAGGGAGTATGTGAGGAGAACTAGAGAGAGTCCGAAGATTGCTCCGCCGATGAGGAAAATGATGCTGAATAGTGTGACGATGCCGGGTGAGCTTCCTCCATTGATAGCCGAGGAGATGCCGTAGACAAGGGCGTAGAAGAATCCGAATATTGTGACGGTGATCCCCACTATGAAGAATATCAGGGCTAGTGTTGTGTTTCGAACGTGGTTTTCCCCGAAGGGTTCGCGTCCTACGAGAACGAGTATGGCGCCGATGAAGCCTACTATTCCTCCGATGGCGCCTGCAAATGGGATCCACGAGATCAGTGCGCCGATGACGAGTAGGAGCAGGCCGGTTAGGCTGTTGTTTATCTTGTTTGTCCGGGCGACCTCCCAGGCGTTTTGAGGATATTGATATTGGTAGTATGGCTGGACGGGCTGCATCGCGTACGGATATGCTGGTTGTTGCGGAAGCTGTTGTGCTTGTGGAGCGGTGGCTACCAGCGCGGCTCCGCAGGTCATGCAGTAGCGTGCTTGTGGAGCGTTGCTTGCACCGCATCGCGGACAGGTGATCGCTGACATTCGGATGGTCACTTTGACGATGCCTTAGATCTTCGCCATTCGAGAATTAAGCTTGAGGATTCTTTTCGACACTGCTCTTTCCCGCGTCCGCGCTTTGGTCAAGCAAGCGGACCCTAAGGTCGTCGAGGAGTGGAAGTGGAGAAAGCCGAAGTCTGCTGGGACACCTGTGTGGTCCCGCGACCTGTTGATCTGCAGCGGCGAGACCTGCGAGAATGTCGTAAGGGTGACACTCCCAGGGGCGCCTCGCTAGTTGACATCTCGGGTCTCTTCAATTCTAGTCCTCAGGGTTGAGCGAGGCGTGCAATCGACTTCCACGAAGGAAGGAGTCGTCCCTCATCAGAAGGTGAACGTGGGAAATCAGGAGATTCACGAGGGGCGGGGCTTGGGAGAGTTGACCACCCCCCGGGGGATCACCAGAAAAAGAATGCTTAGAGAATAGCTTGAGAAAAGTCCAACCTAGCCACAGCCTAGAGGGAGGCGGCGTGGATTCAGCTCGGCAGCGACTTGGCGAATTTACCAAATTCTGTTGCTACAGTTAAATAGCGTCTCGGTAGAAAGACGTCCGCGGACGTATTTTGAGTTCGTTTGTGGTAGAAGTATACTCTTTTCTGTAGGAATAAGTAAATCAGCTAGCACGTTCGTATCAAGGGTCCCGAAGGGGCATAGACTAAGAAGCTGCCCTATTAGACAACCATGATGCCGACATTCTAATAACCTTGTTACCTCAAAAAGGTAGCTTCATCAAAAGGCACCCTTATGGCAACAAGAAAACTCACCTTCACACGCCTCGACCAAGGAAAACCACTCCTCAACCGGGGAACACTCGACCAATACCGCATCGTAGTCGTCTGCGTCCGAGGAAACGTCAGCGTCAAAGAAACTATGAGTCTAATCCTGAAAGAAGCGATCGGACCTGACGGACCCTCTCCCACCCTCGTTCTTGGACCGACCGCCCCAGAGGATCTCTCCACCGACTGGACCGGCAAGGTCGGATGGATTACTTTCGTTGACGGAACCTCCATGGCTCACCCCTCTACCGATGTAGAGATTATCTCACCAGACAACTTATTGGAGATCAACTTATTCATAGAGAAAGCCTCCCAGGGCGAAGGACCCCAAGTAATACTTGGCGACTTTCTCGACAACATCATCAAGAGCATCGGATCCCCCGAGAGCTTCTACTCGTTCTTCTGCCAGCTCGCCTCTAGGATCCGTCTTAGAAAGAGAACCGCGATTCTGGTCATAAAAGAAGATATTCATGAGAAGCCGATGGTCGAGATGGTCAAACGATTCGCCGACATCGTCTTGGAGTTCCGCGACCAAGACAACGAGGGCGCGCTAACGGTCGAGATGAGAACGCTGAATTTTGCAGATAACATTTACACCAGATGGCTGCCCTTCCCACAAGCCCTAAGGCCACTCTGTACGAATTACGCCTAAAACCGAGACCTCGGCCCAATCGTACGGGGTTGCAGCCTGAAGATCATCAGATACAAGCGAATCTCCTCAACCAACACCAAGGCAAAGACCCTTGCCGAGAAACTGGCCGACGAATGGACCATTGTAACCGCCGAGGTTCAGACACAAGGCAGAGGCAGATCAGGACGAACTTGGAAGTCACCGAAAGGCGGTCTTTGGTTCTCCATAATCATCAGACCAAGGATGCCTGTCAATCGGATACCTCTTCTTCAGTTCTTGTTCGCCAGTGGACTTCGAAAAGGAATTGAAGAAGCATACCACGTCCAATCAGAAGTAAAATGGCCAAATGACATCGTTGTCGACTGGAAAAAATTAGCGGGCATACTCATCGAGACGAAGATCAGAGGTCCAGACCTCATCTACGCAATCGTTGGCGTCGGCCTCAACGTGAACCTAACTGCCGAAGAGCTGCCGACCGGAGCAGCCTCGATTTTTTTGGCTCGCACGAAACGATTCAGTTTGGAGAAGACCCTGAGCTCAATTCTAGCTGTTTTGGAAGGAAGCTACGAAACGCTGAACGAGGAAAAAACCATCATGAGCGATTGGTGGAACCACTGTGCTCACCGAATGAAACCAGTAACAATAGAAACCGACAAGGGTATGGTCCTCGGAAAGTGCATTGGAATTAATTCGGACGGAAGTATCGTCATCCAGACAGCCCAGGGAAAAGTTACAGTTCATGATGGGACTTTACGACTGGCTGTCTAACCTGAGTTCCGTGCTTTAATACGGGAGGACTCTTCAGCGGGTTCCAAACAGCCATGACGATGAAGGAACTGTCGAAGGAACTCAGCAACCTCCGGGAAAGATCCGAGGAAGGTGGCGGTAAGGACAAGGTCGAAGATCAGCATTCTAAGGGAAAAATGACCGCCAGAGAGAGAATCGTCGCCTTGGTCGACCCCGGCAGTTTTGTGGAAATGGACCGGTTCGTGGTTCATCAGACCGCAGACTTCGGTATGGCAGAGAAGAAGGTTCTCGGTGATGGGGTTGTAACGGGCCATGCCAAAATTGATGGAAGAACAGTCTACCTATTCTCTCACGACTTCACCGTTTTCGGGGGTTCTTTGGGAGAAATGTTCGCCAGAAAGGTCACAAAGATCATGGACCTAGCGCTCAAGACCGGCGTCCCGGTTATCGGGATTAACGATTCAGGCGGGGCCAGAATCCAAGAAGGGGTCGTCAGCCTGGGCGGTTATGCTGAGATATTCTTTCGCAATGTCCTTGCCTCGGGAGTGATCCCGCAGATATCAGCCGTCATGGGTCCGTGCGCGGGAGGAGCAGTGTATTCCCCAGCCATGACAGATTTCACCATCATGGTCGATAAGACCAGTTACATGTTCATAACAGGACCCGATGTCATTAAGGCGGTTCTCAACCAAGACGTTGATTTCGAAGAACTTGGAGGCGCAAGACTCCACAACACCAAGAGCGGAGTCGCGCACTTTTTCGCACAAAACGAGCAGGAGGGATTACAACAAATCCGGAAACTCTTGAGCTTCATCCCACCCAACAACACCGAAGACCCGCCTAGAGCCAAGCCAAAACCACCCGT
>Ga0209806_1000901_pt1 | contig 20153 bp, 18 predicted proteins | sample GraSoiAngelo_152_FD_186166 | JGI IMG/M metagenome (GOLD analysis project Ga0209806, IMG submission 186166) | Grasslands soil microbial communities from the Angelo Coastal Reserve, California, USA - 14_1009_12_30cm (SPAdes) (version 2) | ecosystem: Environmental > Terrestrial > Soil > Grasslands ... | reverse complement strand
CCGGATTGCCCGTAACGGATCGGTCCTGACTCGCGGTGGCCGGATCAACCTGCGAAACCGGCGCTTCGCGGGCGACGCCGGGCCGCTCGAAGACGGCTGCGACTGCTACGCCTGCGCCCGGTTCAGCCGAGCCTACCTGCGCCACCTGTTCATGGCCGGGGAAATCCTGGCCCACCGGCTGGCGTCGATCCACAACCTGCGGGTGCTGGTGCGGCTGGTGGGTGAGCTCCGGGATGCCATCGAGGCTGGTCGCTTTCATCAGGTCTCCGCCCGGTTGCGCGAGCAATGGCTGGCGGCGCCCCTGCCCTGAGCCTGCCCGCCAGCCAAACCTTCTCATGACCGCGCCCTATACTTTCGATCGGTAAATGCGCGCCAACCGCAATCTGCTGCTCCTGATCGTCGCGATCGCCCTGATCGCCGGATTTGTTGACGGGTACGCGTACATCTACCGGGTGGCCACCCACCAGTCGCTCACCGGGCCGATCAACAGCCGTCCTTCGCTCTCGATCCCATTCCTTGGTATCAAGCAGGACATCTACATCCACAAGGGGCTCGACCTGGAAGGGGGCACCCACCTGGAGCTGCAGATCACGAACGTCCGCTCGGGAATGGCCATCAACGATGCGCGCGACGTCGCTCTGAACATCCTCGAACGGCGCGTGAACGCGAGCGGCTACGCGGAGTCGGTGGTGCGGCCAGAAGGCAACGACCGGATCATCGTCGAGCTGCCCGGCGTCAACCTGGAACAGGCCAAGCAGCTGCTGGGAAAGACCTCATACCTGACCATCTGGACCTGGGTTCCCGGAACCCCCGACGCCACCACCCTGGCCCAGCTGAACCCGAACGACGCCCAGAAATACTCGGGTTTCAAGCCGCAGTACACCGGCATCGACGGCAGCATGATCACCAGCGCCGCCCGCTCGGCGGATCAGAACACCGGGCTTCCGATCGTGACCTTCTCCCTGAACTCTCAGGGAGCCAGCAAGTTCTGCACCCTGACCCAGGCGCTCGTGGCGAAAGGGGTGGGGACCACCGAGAACCACATTGCAATCTTCCTGGACAAGGACCTGATCTCCGATGCCCAGGTGAACGACGCGATCTGCGGCGGCAGCGGACAGATCAGCGGCGGATTCACGGTCGACAGCGCCCAGCAGCTTTCCGTCCAGCTCAACTCGGGCGCGTTGCCGGGCGTCATCAACATCATCCAGAGCACCGAGGTGGGAGCCACGCTGGGCGCCAACACCGTCCGGCTGAGCCTGCTGGCGGGCGCCTTTGGCCTGGCCATCGTCATCCTCTTCATGCTGCTCTACTACCGGCTGCCGGGCGTGGTGGCCAGCCTGGCGCTGCTACTGTATGCGGCGATTACCCTGGCCATCTTCAAGCTCCTCGGCATCACGCTGACGTTGGCCGGGCTCGCCGGGTTCATCCTCTCGGTGGGAATGGCGGTGGACGCCAACGTCCTCATCTTCGAACGCGTCAAAGAAGAGCTTCGCGCAGGCCGGACCCTGTCGGCTGCCATGGAGGCGGGCGTCTCGCGGGCCTGGCCGGCCATCCGTGATTCGAACATCTCAACGCTGATCACCTGCTTCGTCCTTTACTTCTTCGGCGCGCCGCTTATCAAAGGCTTCGCCATTACACTGGCGATCGGGGTGGGGGTGAGCATGTTCTCGGCGATCGTGACCACCCAGCAGCTCCTCCAGGTGATCGCCGGCCTGCGCCCGGCGCGACGATTGGCCTTCTATGGGGTGCAGGCGCCCCCCAGGGCCGCCTAGCCGATGAACATCGTCGGACGCCGCAACTGGTACTTCCTGCTCTCGCTCCTGATCATCCTGCCGGGCATCATCTCGATGGCCACGGTGGGATTCCGCCTCGGCATCGACTTCGCCGGCGGCAACCAGCTGAGCCTGACCTTCAAGCAACCGATCCAGGCCACCGCCGTCCAGAAGGAGGTCGACACCTTCAACGTCGAGGGGACGGTCCAGCAAGCCGGCTCGAACCAGGTCCTGATCACGACCAAGCCGCTGTCGAACGACCAGGAGGCAAGCATTCGAAAGGACCTGGAAAGCAAATTCGGCGGCATCACCGACATCAGCACCCAGTTTGTCGGCCCGTTGATCGCCCGGGAGCTGGTGGTGGGGGCGGCCGGGCTGATCTTGATCGCCTCGATCCTCATCGTGATCTACCTGAGCATCCGATTCAGCCCGGCCTTCGCCTTCTGCGCCATCCTGGCTTTGCTGCACGACGTCTTCGTGCTCACCGGGGTCTACTCCATCCTGGGAAAGATCTTCAACCTGCCCCTGGGTGAGATCAACACCCTGTTCGTCACGGCCGCCCTGACCGTGATCGGGTTCTCGGTTCACGACACCATCGTCATCTTCGACCGGATCCGCGAGAACCTCCGTCAGGCCAGCCGGCTGACCTTCGAGCAGAATGTGAACCTCAGCATCATTCAGTCGCTGGCACGGTCGCTGAACACCTCCCTCACCGTCGTGTTCGTGCTGGTTGCGCTCTTCCTGATCTCGCCGACGAGCATCAAGGGATTCACTCTTGCGCTCCTGATCGGGATCGTCAGCGGCACCTACTCGTCGATCTTCAATGCCAGCCCGCTGCTCGTCGTCTGGCGACGGCTGAATCCTCGATAAGCGCGGGGTATACTCAGAGTTGAAGTGAATATCGGGTTCTTGGTTAGGGGCCGCGGGCCCTTTTTCTTTTCATGGCTGGCACCGAGGCCGCGCTGACCCGGCTCCGGGAGCTGTTTCGGCCGACGCTCGACTTCCTTGGCTACGAGCTCTATGACCTCAAGCTCACCGGTTCCGGTGGGCACCCAACTCTTTTAGTCGCCATCGACAGGCCGCAGGGGGTCAGCCTCGATGATTGCGAGAAGGTCAGCAAATCGTTGAGCGCGCTGCTGGACCAGGCCGACCCGCTCCCGACCCGGTATGACCTCGAGGTCTCATCACCCGGGGCCGAGCGACCGCTGCGGACTATCGACGAGTACCGTCGCTTCCTCGGACGGCGCGCCAACATCCGCTACCGGATGGGGGAGAGTGAGCGAGTCGCCGAAGGCCGGCTCCTGGCCGTCTCCAGCGAACAGGTCGAACTGCGTTTGCGCGACTCGAAAAAACATGAGGAGACGGTCACGGTGCCGTTCCCCGATATCCTGGCGGCTCGTCTGGCCGTCGACCTGTAAGTCACATGTTGAAGCCGGACTTCATCAAGGCGCTCGACCAGGTCCAGGAGGAGAAGGGGATCTCCAAGCAATCCCTGCTCTCACTCGTGGAAAGCGCCCTGGCCACCGCCTATCGCCGCGCCTTCAACCCGCCCGACGCCATCCGGGTCCAGGTCGACCCGGGTACGGCCGAGATCGCCATCTTCGGCCGGCGCCGGGTGGTGGAGCAGGTGAGCGATCCGGGTACCGAGGTCTCCCTGGACGAGGCTAAGGCGGCGCGTCCAGGTGTTGAACCGGGCCAGGTGGTCGAGGTCCCCCTGCCCACCGATGATTTTGCCCGGCTGGCCGCGCAGATCAGCAAGCAGGTCGTCTTCCAGCGACTGCGCGACGCGGAAAAGGAGCAGGTGCTCCGGGATGTGCTCGAGCACAAGGGCGAGATGGTGAGCGGAGTGGTCGAGCGGATCGCCGACCACTCGGACGGCAAGACCGTCTACCTGGAGCTCGGCAAGGCGGAGGGCGTGCTTGCTCCCGAGGAGCAGATTCCCGACGAGGTGCTTCGTCCGGGACAGTACCTCAAGGTGCTGCTGCTGGACGAGCGCAAACGTGGCCGTGGAGCCCAGGTCAACGTCTCGCGCGCCCACAAGGCACTCGTGCGCCGCCTGCTCGAGTTCGAGATCCCCGAGCTCCAGTCGGGCGCCGTCATTATTCGGGCGCTGGCGCGCGAGCCGGGGGTGCGCAGCAAGGTGGCTGTCTCCGCGCACCAGGAGGGGATCGACCCGGTGGGCGCCTGCGTAGGACCCAAGGGTGTTCGGATCCGCAGCGTCGTCGGAGAGCTCGGTACCGAGCGGGTGGACATCATTCCCTGGGCCGATGAGCCGGAGCGTCTGGTCGCGAACGCCCTCAGCCCGGCCCAGGTCAGCCGGGTGGAAATCGACCGCGAGTCCAGGACCGCGACCGCGCACGTCCCTGACAACCAGCTTTCACTGGCGATCGGGAAGGACGGCCAGAACGCCCGGCTCGCCGCCAAGCTGACCGGCTGGCGGATCGACATCAAGCCCGAACCTGCTGGCGCCGCGGAAGCGAACGCCACCGCCGTGGCCGGCGCACCGCCGCCCGGAGATGCAGCTGGCTGAGCCCGAGCGGACCTGCGTCGGGTGCCGGCAGGTCAAGCCCAAGCGGGAGCTCGTCCGCGTGGTCGCGACCGAGACCGGGGCAGAGGCCGACTTGAGCGGCCGCCGGCCGGGGCGAGGAGCCTATCTCTGCCGGCAGGATGCCTGCTGGCGCGAGGCCGCCCGGCGTCGCAGCCTGGACCGTGCGTTACATCTGAAGCTGGACAGCAACGATTGGTCTCGGCTTCGGGCGGGAATACTTACAGAGCTCTCCTCGCAGGCAAGGTAGCCTTATCATTGCCTGTTGAGTTGCAAAGGATGGAACTGACATAGCCACTACCACCACACGCGGCATCAAGGTCCAGCAGCTCGCGAGAGACCTCAACGTCGAGGCTCGCGACATCCTGGACTTCCTCCGACCGATGCGGCACGCCCCGCGGCATGCGATGGCGGTGCTCAGCTCGGACCAGGAGGCGGCCGTGCGCACCCAGTTTGCCCCCGGGGCGCAGCCTGCCGAGGCCAAGCCCACCGGCAACGAGGGCAAGGTCCAGCTCCCGCCCACCCTTTCGGTCAAGGAGCTGGCCGAGTACCTGAACGTGAAGACCGTCGACATCATCAAAGAGCTGATGCGCAACGGCATCATGGCCAACATCAACCAGCAGATCGACTACGACACGGCGGCCATCGTGGCGGACACCTTCGGCGTGCAGGCGTCGCCCATGGCCATGGACGCCGCCATCGCCGAGGAGATCGTGGGGGAGGGGGAGGCCACCCAGGTCAAGCTCACCACCCGCTCCGAGCTCTTCAGCCTTGACGGTGAGGATCCGGCGACCCTCAAGCCGCGGCCCCCGGTGGTCACCGTGATGGGACACGTCGACCATGGCAAAACCTCGCTTCTGGACGCCATCCGGCAGACAAAGGTAGCGGCCGGCGAGGCCGGTGGGATCACGCAGAGCATCGGCGCTTATACGGTCGAGCAGAAGGACCGGGAAGGGAAGGACCGCCGGATCGTCTTCCTGGACACGCCCGGCCACGAGGCCTTCACCGCCATGCGGGCGCGCGGTGCCCAGGTCACCGACCTGGCTGTGCTCGTGGTCGCAGCCGACGACGGCGTGATGCCACAGACCGTGGAGGCCATCTCCCACGCCAAAGCCGCCCAGGTGCCGATCGTGGTCGCCATCAACAAGATCGACAAGGAGGGGGCCAACCCCGACCGGGTCAAGCAAGGACTTTCAGAGCAGGGTTTGGTGCCGGAGGATTGGGGCGGCCAGACCGTCATGGTCCCGGTCTCAGCCAAGCAGAAGACCGGACTCTCCGAGCTTCTCGAGATGATCCTGCTTGTCGCCGACATCCAGGACCTGAAGGCCAACCCGAACAAGCCGGCCGCCGGGACTGTGATCGATGCCCACCTGGAAAAGGGACGAGGCCCGGTCGCGACCATGCTCGTCCAGACCGGGACCCTGCGAGTGGGGGACAACATCGTGGTCGGGCATATCTTCGGGAAGGTGCGGGCCCTGCTCAACGATCAGGGCAAGAAGATGAAGGAAGCCGGCCCGGCCGCACCGGCGGTGGTCACCGGGCTTCCGGACGTGCCGACCGCCGGCGACGTCTTCCAGGTGGTGTCCAGCGAGAAGGTGGCGCGGACGATTGCCGGTCAGCGCGCCGAGCAGCGACGGGTGGCCGCCCTGGCGCAGACCCGGCGGATCACACTCGCCGACCTGGCCTCGCAGGTCGAAAAGGGCGCCATCAAGGACCTCAACCTGGTCCTCAAGGCGGACAGCAACGGCTCGGCCGAGGCGCTCAAGGGATCGCTGCTCAAGATCCAGGACCCCAAGGTCCAGATCAAGATCGTCTTCGAAGGCGTCGGGCCGGTGACCGAGTCGGACATCCTGCTGGCCGCGGTTTCAAATGCGCTGGTGATCGCGTTCAACGTCAAACCCGACGCTGCCGCCCAGCGAGCTGCCGAGCGCGAGAAGGTCGATATCCGGCACTACGATGTCGTTTACAACGTCACAAACGACATCGACAAGGCGATCAAGGGACTCTACGAACCCACCTTCGTCCAGGTGTGGGAAGGTCGTGCCGAGGTGCTTACCCCGATCAAGATTCCCAAGGTCGGAATCATCGCCGGGTCGCGAGTCCTGGAGGGGAAGATAACCAGCGGATCTATCGCCAAGCTCCTCCGCGGCAACGACCTGATCTTCGAGGGGCCGATCGGCGGCCTCAAGCGCTTCAAAGACGACGCCAAGGAAGTCGCCTCTGGATTCGAGTGCGGGATCCGGGTCGATGGGTACCAGGACTTCCAGCAGGGCGACGTGATCGAGGCGTACCAGGTCCGCCAGGCCTAGCCAGTGATCTCGGGCGTCCACGCGCTGATCTTTGCCAGGGATGCCGACAAGGTCCGGGCCTTCTTTCGGGATGTGCTCGGCTTCTCATCAGTAGATGCAGGCGGTGGCTGGCTTATCTTCGCGCTTCCACCGGCTGAGCTTGGGATTCATCCGACCGACGGCGACCCTCACCACGAGCTCTACCTGATGTGCGACGACATTCACGCGAGCGTCGCCGCGCTCGAGCAGAAGGGAGTGCAGATCACGCGCGCGATCACCGAGCAGCGATTCGGTCTGACCACGGCGATTCGCCTTCCGGACGGTGGCGAGCTGGCCCTGTACCAGCCTTCGCACCCGACGGCACTGACTGGCTAGCCCTGGCTAATCCTGGCTAGCCGGAGTACCCAGTAGGCAACAGCACGTCGCCGTTGCCGGTGGAAACGTAGACCTGCCAGTAGTAATAGCCGATGAAGGCTCGTTCGCTGACGATCATCTGCTGGGCGTAGAGCATGACCGCGCGGACGTAGCGCCAGCTCGGGTTGTAGTGATAGATGGCGTTGCCCATGTCGCTCGGGGCGCCGTTGGCATGTAGATACCGGGCGGCCGCCAGGATCGCATCGTGGGGGTCGTTGATGCTGCCTCGGCCGTAGGCGGCCCAGGTGGCGGGCATGAACTGCATCGGACCCTGCGCGCCCGCGACGCTGGTGCCCTGTACCCGGCTCATCCGGGTCTCGATCAGGTGGATCGCCGCCAGGTACTCCCATTGGACCCCGAACTGGCGCTGGGCTTCGCGATAGTAGTTGAGGAGCTGGTCGGCCGGGGGTGGGTCGACGATTCGCCAGTGTGGAAGGCCGTGCGCGTTGCCGTTGAGGGCTCGGATCTCGAGGTCGGCCGTCAGGTTTGCCTGGATGACCTGGCGGATATCGGGCGTCACCTGCGCCAGCACTGCGGGGACCCAATCAGAGTGGGCAACCAGCTGCCGGTAGGCGTCCTGCTGGAGTCGCGCCAGGTATGACATGAAGATGATCCGGGTTGCCGGCGAACGGATCCCTGACTCGGCGGTCTGGAGGTCGGCCGCCACACTGGTTGGGTCGGGGGCTGCGGCGGGCGTGAGCATGGTGATGGGTTGGCGCGCCGTCGGGACCGGCGTGACCGTGACCGCTCCGCCGGAGCCTGCCGGCCGCTGGATCGTCGCCGTGGACTGGCCGCCGGTGGGCGTCGCCGCCGCGCAGCCTGGCAGGGCAACCAGGAGAACACCGAGGGTCCATCTCTGGAATTTGGTCATGACGGGACGGTAAGGTACCAGAGATCGCCGCGCAGCGCGCTGGCCGGCGCTGTGCGGATATTTGGACATCGCACTGGTAAAAGTGTTAGGCTGCCGCCTAAGAATTCGGGCGGAGGGAAGCTATGAGGACAGGGGTAGAACCCGCTCGCCTCGAGCGGAACGCGGTCGGCCTGGTACCCACGCTCTTTCAGTCGATCACGCACATGGCGCCGGCGGCGGCGGTGGCGTTCTCGATCATCTTCGGCGTCTCCTATGCGGGAGGCAGCATCCCGCTTGCGGTTCTGCTGGCGACAGTGGGCTGTCTCCTGGTGGCGATCAGCATGGGGCAGCTGGCGCGTCATCTGCCCTCGGCCGGAGGGCTCTACACCTTCAACTCCCGGGGGCTCGGCTCGTTTGTCGGATTCCTGGTGGCCTGGGGCTTCATGATGGCCGAGCCGATCGTGGCGCCGCTTCTCTACCTGATCTTCGGCAATGAGCTTTCGGCCAACCTGAATTCGCACTTCGGCTGGCCCACCTGGCTCTGGGCGCCGTTTGCTATAGCAGCTGGACTGATTGTCTGGTTCCTGACCTACCGCGGAATCAAGCTCTCGACCGAGGCCGGTGTGGCCCTGGGAGCCTTCGAGATCGTCGTCTTCCTGGCGCTGGCACTGACGCTGATCGTTGAGGCGGGCGGCAACAACACCCTCTCCGTCTTTGCCCCGAACACCGGCAACACGAAGGGATTGGGCTCGGTGTTCACGGGCATGATCTTTGCCATCCTCGCCTTCATCGGGTTCGAGGCCTCGCTCCCTCTCGCCGAGGAGGTGAAGGAACCACGCCGGACCATCCCCAGGGCCGTGATCCTTTCGGCGCTCCTGATCGGCATCTTCTATCTGATCTGTTACTACGCGGCGGACGTGTTCTTCGGCCCCGACAAGATGGCCAACGGCTTCTATACGACCAGCGTCCAGGACCCATGGGGAGCCCTGGCGCAGAAGGTCTGGGGCCCAGGACTCGTGATCGTCATCCTCGCGGTGTTGAACAGCGCCATCGCAAACTCGAACGCAGGGACGAATGCTGCAACTCGGGTCGGCTACTCACTCGGGCGAATCGGTCTGCTCCCGCGAGCGTTCGCTACAGTCCATCCGAAGTTCCACACGCCTCATGTCGCGATCAATGTCCAGGCAATCGGCGGCATCATCCTGGCGGTCGGTCTCGGTTGGGTCACCGGGGGGCCGCTCAATGCCTTCGCGCTGCTTGGCACGGTGGCGACCATCATCGTCATCACCATCTACATCCTGACCAACATCAGCAACCTCGTGTTCCATGCCCGTGAGCACCGGGGGGAATTCAACTGGCTGCTCAATGGCGTGGTCCCGGTCGTGGGAAGCCTGATCTTCCTGCCCGCGCTGGTAGCCGCCTTCGGCATCGATTTCCTCAACCTTGGCATCAGCGCGCTGACCTCTCCGGCAAACCTGGCGCCCGTCGTTATCGGAATCTGGATGGTGATCGGGGTTGGGTTGGCCGTCTATTTCGCCACCCGGCAACCGCAGCGCCTGAAGGACACCGGGCGGATCTTCCTCGACGAGCCCTGACCGGCTCTTGGGGCGCCCATAAAATGAGTGACATGGGCAGCCACAGAGTTGAACGCGTCGCCGCACAACTGCGCGAGGAGATCAGCGCCATCATCATCCGTGACCTCAAGGACCCCCGCGTTGAGATGGCGACCATCACCGAGGTCAAGCTCAGTCCTGACCTGCGCAACGCCATAGTGAGGGTGAGCGTGGTCGGCGAACCGGACAGTCAGCGTGCGGCCATCGCGGGGCTGGTGCGGGCTAAGGGCTTCATCCGGCACGAGCTCGGAACCCGCCTGACCAACCTGCGCTTCGCCCCCGACATTCGCTTCGAGCTCGACGAAGGTATCTCCTACAGCGTCCGGATCAGTCAGCTGCTGCGCAAGGTGAACCAAGAGGACGCGAACGCACAGCCTTGAGCTGAGCCCGCCCCGGCCCGAGGTGGCCGAGGTGGCACCGGCCATCTGGCAACTGGTTGAAGGCGCCGGGCGCCTGGGCGCCGTCACCCACAAGGACGCCGACGGCGACACACTCGGGTCCGCGCTCGCCCTGGCCCAGGCGCTCGAGCCTCTCGGCAAGACAATCGCGGTCGTGTCGTCTCCCCCGGTGCCGGCCGGCTGGTGGTTCCTGCCGGGCATCGAGCGGGTCAACCGTGACCCGTTGCCCTCGGGCGTTCCGCTCTTCGTCTTCGATGCCGGCGACCCGGACCGCGCGGGTGACTACGCGGACGCAGTGCGGAGGGCACCTGCGGTAGTCAACGTCGACCATCACATCACCAACAGCCGGTTCGGGACCATCAACGTCGTGTCCACCGCCGCCGCTTCCACCGGCGAGCTGCTCTACGACCTGTTCAAGGCCTGGAAGATCGCGATTCCCCCGGCGGCGGCCGGCTGCCTCTATGCGACGATCCTCTCCGACACCGGAGGCTTCCGGCACGACAACACGTCGGAGCGGGCTCTGCGGGCGGCCGCCGAGCTTGTCGCCCTGGGCGCCGACCCCGTGACGATTGCGCGCGGACTGTTCAAGAGCCGGCCGGCCTCGACCCTGCGGATGCAGGGAAAGATCCTGGAAAGCCTGCATTTCGAGTGCCAGGACCGCCTGGTCTGGGGGGCGATCACACAGGCCGAGCTGGCCGCCAGCGGCGCGACGACGGATCAAGCCGACAGTGCCATCGACCAGCTCAACACGGTGCGCGACCAGGAGCTGGCCATCCTCTTCAAGGAGGTGGGCCCTCGCCTGACCAAGGTCAGCATCCGCAGCCGCGACCAGGTAGATGCCGCCGAGCTGGCTGCCATGTTCGGTGGGGGAGGCCACCGGCGGGCGTCTGGCATCGAACTCGCCTTGCCCCTCGAGGAGGTCCAGGCCCGGGTCCTCGCCGCCGCACGCGCCAAAATCGCCGAGTGTGCCCCACCGTCCTGAGAGTGCGCTCCGGAATCCTGAACGTCCATAAGCCCAGCGGCAAGACGTCATTCGCTGTGGTCCGCGCCGTCCGCGGCGCCACCGGGGTCGAGCCGGCCGGCCATGGCGGAACACTCGACCCCGCAGCCGATGGTGTCCTTCCCATCCTGCTCGGACGCGCGACCCGGGTCGCCGACTTCATCCACGAATGGCCCAAGACTTACGTTGCCACCTTGCAGTTCGGGGCGACCTCCGACACCTACGACGGCGAGGGCATGATCGCGCAATCCACTGGGCCCTTGCCGGAGCGGTCCGCGATTGAGGCAGCGCTGCCGGCCTTCACCGGCCGGATCCCGCAGGTGCCGCCCGCTTTTTCGGCTCTGAAGCAGGGAGGCGAACCCCTCTACCAGAAGGCAAGGCGCGGCGAGTCGGTCGCGATCGCGCCCCGAGAGGTCGAGATCCACCAGCTTCGGCTCGAAGCCTACGCGCCGGCCTCGGGGGTCTGCCGCCTGGAGGTCATCTGCGGCGCCGGGACCTACGTCCGCAGCCTGGCTCACGACCTGGGCGCCCGGCTCGGATGCGGGGCGTACCTGAGAGCACTGACCAGGACCGCGGTCGGGCCCCTGCACCTGGCGGACGCCGTCCGGCTGGAAGCACTGGTCGGGGCCGGCGACGGCTGGGAGCGCTGGCTGCTTCCCATGGATCTGCCGCTCCGCGGCTGGCCCGCCCTGGTGCTCGATGCCGATCGGGCACTGGCGGTCAGCCACGGACGCGCGATCCCGGCGCCCGAGGCAACGGGCACCGGCCGCCACCGACTACTCGATCAGACCGGCCGGCTGCTGGCCTGGGGCACGGTCGACCCGGGCGGCACCCTGCAGCCGCGGGCGGTGTTTCCACCTTGAGCCTGCGCGTCAGCTTCGGATTTCCCCAGGCCGGTGCGATCGGCCCGGCGCACCTCACCATCGGGACCTATGACGGTGTCCACCGCGGGCACCTCGCCATACTCAAGCCACTTATAGAGGAGGCCAGGGCGGCCGGGGCTGCCAGCGCGATGGTGACCTTCGAGCCGCACCCACGCTGCGTGCTCGACCCCGATCATTGTCCGCCCAGCCTGACCACGCTCGATGAGAAGACCTGGTTGCTCGACGGGCTCGGGCTCGACCACGTGATCGTGATCCCTTTTACGCCCCAGGTCGCCGCGCTGACGCCCGCCGGTTTCATGCGCCGGCTGACTAAAGGCATGCAGCCGCGCCAGATCGTCGTCGGCTATGACTTTGCCTTCGGACAGGGGCGCCGCGGTGACCACGCATTCCTCCAGCGCCTCGGATCGAAAGAGGGGTTTGCGGTCCGGGTCGTCCCGGCGCTGCAGCGAGGCGGTGAGCCGGTCAGTAGCTCGCGCATCCGCCGCCTGATCCTGCTCGGCCAGGTGCGGGCGGCTGCCCAGCTGCTCGGCCGGGATTATTTTTTTCGTTCGGTCGTGGAGCACGGCGCGCAGCGGGGACACCGGATCGGCTTCCCGACAGCGAATCTCAAGATCACGCCCAACAAGCTCTTGCCTGCGAACGGTGTCTATGCGATCCGGGTCCGGCTCGAGGAGATTGCCCTCACCGGCGTGCTCAACGTCGGTTTCCGACCCACCTTCGGGGGCAATACCCTGACCGTGGAGGCCTTCATCTTCGATTTCGAGGGCGACCTGTACGGGAAGCTGATGACGGTATCGTTCGTCCAGCGGCTACGGGGAGAGAAGCGCTTTGCTTCCGCGGAGGCTCTCCAGCAGCAGATTGGGCGCGACGTCGCGAACGCGAAGCGGATCCTGAGCGCGTGACCGGCGCTCCGCCCCTGGTGATTGTCAACCCGGTGGCGGGCGGCGGCCGAGCCCGGCGCTTCTGGCAGCAATCGGCGATTGCCTGCCGCGAGGCGGACATGAAGGTCGACGTCGTGCAGACCGAGCGTCGGGGGGACGCGGCAAATCTGGCCGCGGACGCGGGCGACCGGCTGGTGATCTCTGTCGGCGGAGACGGGACCGCACACGAGGTGATCAACGGTCTCCTGCGACGGCCGGCGGGCCGCGTGCCCCGATTTGGAGCCCTGATGTACGGGACCGGCAGCGACCTGGTACGGACCCTGCCGAGTCCCAGGCGACCAAAGGACGTCCCGAGCTGGCTAGAAAAGGACAGATGGCGACGGATCGACGTCGGTCGCCTGGGCAGCTCGACCGGCCGGCGTTACTTCGTCAACGCCGCTGATGTGGGGATTGGCGCCGAAATCGTCCGGCGTGCAGCCGTGGGCCCCCTGGTCCTGGGCGGGACGATTAACTTCCTGGGGGCAGCGGTGGTGAGTCTGATGGTCCACCGCAACAGCTCGGTCCGGATCCGCGCCGACGACGGCTTTGTGGAGGAAGCCCGGGTCAGGACGATTGCGATCGCCAATGGGAGTCACCTTGGTGCCGGGATGCGGATCGCGCCGGATGCCCGTCCGGACGATGGGCTCTTCGACGTCGTGATCATCGGCGATTTCGGTCGCTTTGAAGCCATCCGTCATCTGCCCCGGCTCTACCAGGGCACCCATGTGAGTCTCAAGAAGGTCCGGGTGCTGCGGGCCCGGCGGCTCGAGGTGGATGCCACCGATCCGGTCGGGATCGAGACCGACGGCGAGCCGGCCGGCGCCACCCCCGCCGTGTTCGAGGTCGTGCCGGCGGCGCTGGATGTGCTGGTCTGGTGACTGCCATCCGGGCGTTGATCTTCGATTTCGACGGGCTGCTGGTGGAGACCGAGCTGCCGATCTTTCAGGCCTGGCAGCGAATCTATCGCGAGCATGGGCATGAGCTCCCGATCGACCAGTGGATGACCACCATCGGGACTGCATCTGCGGCGTTCGACCCCTTCGAAGACCTGCAGCACCGGATCGGATCCGCTCTGGACAGGGCAAACGTCGATCGCCTGGAGCGCGATTACTACCGCGAGCTCAGCGCGCTCCAGACCCTCCTCCCGGGAGTCCAGGACTACCTGCGCGATGCCCATCACCTCGGGCTCAAGGTTGCCATCGCCTCCAGCTCGAGCCGAAAGTGGGTGGAGGAGCACCTGGTACTCGGTCCCTCTGCCTGGGACGCCATCGTCTGCCGGGAGGACGCCGTCCGGACCAAGCCCGACCCGGCCCTGTACCTCGAGGCACTGCGGCGGCTACGCGTGCTTGCCAGCGAGGCGATTGCGTTCGAGGACTCGATCAACGGGATCCGGGCTGCGCACGACGCCGGCATTTTCTCCGTGGCGGTCCCCGGGCAGATGACGGCGGGGCAGGACCTGGGCCTGGCAAGCTTGAGGCTGAGCTCGCTGACCGAGATGCCGCTTCGAACCTTGCTTGCTCAGGTTGGCCAATCTCGTCCGGATCCGGCGAATTGAACCGGCCGTGAGCTCATCGCGCGAACAGTCGTTCTGACTTTCAGATGCTCGGAATTGGGACTACCATCGCCGCGGAGGTGGTGCAATTGCCGAAGTACGCAGTTATCGGCGGCTATACCAGCGAGGCGTGGGCGAAGATGCTCGACAACCCTGGCGACCGGGCGACCGCAGTCCGCAAGGTGGCCGAGGCCGTCGGGGCGAAGCTGGAGCAGTTCTACTGGTCGTTCGGCGACGATGACTACCTGGCGATATTCGATGCCCCCGATGACATCACGGCGGGCGCAATCTCAGTCGCGGTAGGCAGCTCGGGCACGCTACGCAACCTGAGGACGATCAAGCTGATCACTCAGGAAGAGGGCAAGAAAGTCCTGGAGAAGGCAAAGGCTGCCAAAGCCGCCTACGCCCCGCCGGGATCGCGGGAAGCAGTCGGCGTTCGCTGATCGTGATGGGGCGGCATCATGCCGCCCCCGGGTTTTGGTCCGGGCACAATACGGTATACTCACCCGTGACTCGGCTTGCTTGCACGAATTGCCAACGGCATCCAAAGCTGAGAATGAGAAACGGAGGTAACCGCGACTGGCAACAGCTACCAAAGCAAGCGCGATGTCGGACAACCGCTTGCACGAGAAGGACACCGGATCACCCGAGGTCCAGATAGCGATCTTCAGCGAACGGATCAATCACCTCACCGATCATCTGAAACTCCACGCCCACGACCACAATTCGCGGCGCGGGCTGCTGCAGCTGGTCGGCAAGAGGCGCCGGCTGCTGAATTACCTGCAGCGCAAGGACGTCGAGCGCTACCGCGCCGTTATCGCCAAGCTCGGGCTGCGGAGGTGATCGCCTAAGACGCACGCGACCCGCTAGCGGGCAGTGACCGCTCGAACAGGGTTAGAGATTGGTGCGCGGAGAAAGGGTTCCTTTTCTTCGAACCCCAACCCCTAACCCGGACGGCGAGGGGACTGCCTGGGCCAAGAATTTTTTTGCCGCGCACAGCGCGGCCCAGGAGGAATCGTGAATCAAACGCAATTAGAAATCGCCGGTCGGACCATCACAATGGAAACCGGCCGGGTAGCCGGGCAGGCCTCGGGCGCCGTGACCGTTCGGTCCGGCGACACCATGCTGCTCGTGACGGCCGTGATGGCCGCCACCCCACGGGAGGGGATCGACTTTTTCCCGTTGACCTGTGACTACGAAGAGAAGCTCTATGCCGCCGGGAAGATCCCGGGCGGCTTCATCCGGCGCGAGGGCCGTCCCTCGGAGCAGGCCATCCTGAACAGCCGGCTGATCGACCGGCCGATCCGGCCGCTGTTTCCCAAGGACTTCCGTAACGACGTACAGGTGATCGCCACCGTGCTCTCGGTCGACCAGGACGCCGACCCGGCGACGCTCGCCATCTTCGGCGCATCGACCGCGCTCAGCATTTCGCCCATACCGTTCCAGGGACCGATAGGGGCAGTCCGGATGGGAGTGCTGGACGACCAGATCGTCGTCAACCCCTCGGTCAACAAGCTGGGGGAGAGCAAGCTCGACCTGGTGGTCGCCGGCACGCGCGATGCGATCATCATGGTCGAGGCCGGGGCCAGGGAGGTGCCCGAGAGCACCATCGTCGAGGCACTCCGGATCGCCCAGGCAGAGATCGCGCGTCAGTGCGATGCGCAGGAAGCATTTCGACGTGAAGTCGGCAAGCCCAAGGTGGACGTGCCCGAGGCGCCCAAGGACGCCGAGGCCGACAGCGCAGTAGAGCAGTATCTGTCAGAGCGTCTGGACCAGGCGCTTTTCAATCCCAATAAGGCGCTCCGCGAGTCAGCCCTCGACGATCTCAAGAAAGAGACGATCGCCGAGCTTGGGCCGCGTTTCCCGGATCGTCTGCCCGCGCTTTCGCGCAGCTTCGAGGCCAGGGTCAAGGCCCGGGTCCGTCAGAAGATCGTCGACGAGGGAATGCGTCCCGACGGCCGCAAGACCACCGAGATCCGGCCGATCAGCTGCGAGGTCGGGATCCTGCCGCGGACGCATGGCTCGGCTCTCTTTACCCGAGGCCAGACCCAGGCGCTGAGCATCGTCACCCTGGGCTCGATCGGGGACAAGCAGAAGCTCGACGGGCTGGGGCTCGAAGAGTTCAAGCGCTTCATGCATCACTACAACTTCCCGCCCTTCTCGGTCGGTGAGGCGCGGCCATTGCGGTCGCCCGGCCGTCGCGAGATCGGTCACGGGGCTCTGGCGGAGCGGGCGCTTCTGCCGGTGGTGCCTACGGAAGAAGAGTTTCCCTACACGATACGTCTCGTCACGGAGATCCTGTCTTCGAACGGATCGACGTCCATGGCCAGCGTCTGCGGGTCGAGCCTGGCGATGATGGACGCGGGCGTCCCTATCAAGGGCCAGGTGGCCGGCATTGCCATGGGCCTGATAAAAGCAGAGGACAACAAAGTCGCCGTGCTCAGTGACATCCAGGGAATCGAGGACGCGCTGGGCGACATGGACTTCAAGGTGGCGGGCACACGCACCGGCGTCACCGCCATGCAGATGGACATGAAGATCAAGGGAATAGGCGTCGAGGTGCTGGCCTCCGCGATCGAGCAGGCGCGGCAGGGACGGCTGTTCATCATGGACAAGATGGACGCCGCCATCGCGCAGCCGCGGACCGTCATGTCGCAGTACGCACCGCGCATGATCACCGTCCAGATCCATCCCGACAAGATCCGCGAGGTGATCGGCCCCGGAGGCAAGATGATCCGCAAGATCATCGAGGACTCCGGTGTGGCCTCGATCGACATCGAGGACGACGGGCGGGTGATCATCGGTTCGGTCAACGGTGAGTCTGCGGCGAAGGCCGAGCAGATAATCCGCGACCTGACGGGTGAAGTCGAAGTTGGTAAGAACTACAAGGGCAAGGTGGTCCGGATCATGCCCTTCGGGGCGTTCGTCCAGATCATGCCCAACCAGGACGGGCTGGTCCATATCAGCCAGCTCGCCGAGGACCGGGTCGAGCGCGTCGAGGATGCCGTCCAGGTTGGCGATGAGATCGATGTCAAGGTCACCGAGGTCGACCGCCAGGGACGTGTGAACCTGTCGCGCAAGGCCGTCCTGCAGGAAGCCAAGGGCATCACCAACGGCGATTGGATCGTGACCGAGCGAGACCGGGGCGGACCCCCGCGCAGCCCGGGCGGCGGCGGCTTCAATCGAGATCGGGGTGGCGACCGCGGACCACGCCGTGACTACGCAGGCAGAGGGCGAGAGAACCGAAACTAGCATTCAGACTTTGTTCAGCGCAATAGGTTCTTACCGGCGTGCTCTGGTTATACTTGCCGCGGTTTGCTGACCTTCGCCGACCTGCCGGGCCTGAGCCGGGCCGTACACGACTGCCGGCTCTGCCCCCTCGGCAGCACTCGTATGCACGCGGTGCCGGGAGTCGGCCCGGCGGACGCGCGGATCATGATCGTGGGCGAGGCGCCCGGCCAGAACGAGGACCTGCAGGGTGAGCCCTTCGTCGGTGCCGCCGGCAAACTACTCGATCAGCTGCTTCGCGGGATCGGCCTCTCGCGGGCCGACGTATTTATTACCAATATTCTCAAGTGCCGGCCGCCAGGGAACCGCGATCCGCAACCGAGCGAGGCGGAGGCCTGCTCCCCCTATCTCGAGCAACAGTTGCGCCTCATCCGGCCGGAGGTCGTTTTGATCCTGGGTCGCCACGCGCTCGTACGGCTGCTACCGGGCCAGGACTCGATCTCGCGAGTGCATGGACGCGTGATCGAGAAGGACGGCGTTTCCTATATCCCGATTTATCACCCGGCGGCCGCCCTGTATAACAGTGTCTTGATGGGACCGCTCGAACAGGACTTTCAGTCCGTGAAGCGACACCTGGAACGGGCCGACGACCGCAAGCGGGTGCTGGCGGCGGCCGGACCCATTGCCACGCCGGAGGAACAGCTCACCCTCTTTGGCTAAGTCGCCCCGGCTGCGCGCCATCCCTCTCGGAGGGCTGGGCGAGATCGGCCGGAACATGATGGCGCTGGAGTACGACGAGAAGATCGTCGTTGTCGACGCGGGGCTGATGTTTCCTGAGGAGGAAATGCTTGGCGTCGACCTGGTCCTGCCCGACGTCACCTACCTGGCCGAGCGCAAGGACAAGGTGCTCGGGTTCCTGCTCACGCATGGCCATGAGGACCACGTGGGGGCCCTGCCGTATATTCTGCCGCGCGTCCCGGCGCCGATCTATGGCAGCCGCCTGACGCTCGGGTTCCTGAAGAACAAGCTCCGCGAGCACAAGCTCGACGGGCAGCTCCAGCTGCATGAGATCAAAGCCGGTGACGTCGTGGAGCTGCCGCCCTTCAAGGTCGAGTTCATTCACGTGGCGCATAGCATCCCGGACACGACGGCGCTCGCTATCGAGACGCCGGTGGGAATGGTCATCCACTCCGGCGATTTCAAGATGGACCAGACGCCTGTCGACGGCCAGCCCACCGACATGGCCCGCCTTTCCCATTTTGGTGACCGGGGCGTGCTATTGCTGATGTCGGACAGCACCAACGCCGAGCGCGACGGCTTCACGCCGTCCGAGCGGACCATCGGTGACGCCTTCCAGGACATCTTCGGGCAGTGTCCTGGCCGGATCATCATCACGACGTTTGCGTCGAATATTTATCGCATTCAGCAGGCGCTCAACACCGCTTCTCGCTACAAGCGCAAGGTCGCCGTGGTCGGCCGCTCGATGATCAACAACCTGACCATCGCGCAAGAGCTCGGCTATCTGAACGTGCCCGCCGATATTCTGATCAAGGTCCAGGACATCGGCAAAGAATCGGACGAAAAGCTGGTGATCCTGTCGAGCGGCAGCCAGGGTGAGCCGCTCTCCGCCCTGACCAGGATCGCCGCCCAGGAGCATCCTCAGGTGAAGCTGAAGGCAGGCGACACGGTCATCCTTTCAGCGAACCCCATCCCGGGGAACGAAGAGCTTGTTTCGCGGACGATAAATAATTGCTATAAGCACGGGGCCCGCGTCTTCTACTCCGCCCGAAACCGGGTGCATGCCTCCGGGCATGCCAGCCGAGAAGAGCTCAAGCTGATGCTGAACCTGGTCAAGCCGAGGTTCTTCATGCCGGTGCACGGCGAGTTCCGGCACCTATCCCTGCACGGCGAGATCGCCCAGGACGTAGGCATCGCGAAAGAACGCGTGATCGTGGTCGACGACGGCAGCGTCGTCGAGGTGTCCGACAGCTCTCACCACGCCGGCAACAAGGTGCCCGCCGTATATGTCTATGTGGACGGCCTGGGAGTAGGGGACGTGGGCTCGGTCGTCCTGCGTGACCGCCGGGTGCTGTCCCAGGACGGGATCTTCATCGTGATCGTGACCGTAAACAAGGACACCGGTCAGGTGGTCTCACGCCCCGACCTGATCTCGCGCGGCTTCGTCCACCAGCAGACGTCGGATGCCCTCATGGAATCGGCCCGCGACCTGGTGCTGAAGACGATCAACAAGATCGGCCCCGGAAACCCGGAGTGGCAAGTGGTCAAGAATTCGGTCCGCGACGCGCTCAGCAAGTTCCTCTATGACCAGATGCGCCGCCGGCCGATGATCATCCCGATCGTCGTCGAGGTCTGACAAGAGGCCGGGTTAAGTCAGGCTGGCGGGTCGCCGTCACGACTCAGCTGGCCCACGCGTCAGTCGGGCCGCAGCGCGGGCGGCGATTTCTCAGGATCTCAACTCGAGCGCGCGTGAGCCACGAGGCGCCTGGGCGGCGGTATCGCCGTGTAGCCGTTATCTTCCCGGCGTTTCAGTCGCCAGCCCTCTTCGTGCACTTTGATGTGGTGACCGCGGCACAACAGGGCGAGATTCTCCAGAGTGGTCGGTCCGCCGTCCGCCCAGTGGATCAGGTGATGTCCGTCCGTCCACCGGCCTGGCATATCGCAGCCCTCG